>JAABUS010003477.1_pt1 | contig 25491 bp, 17 predicted proteins | sample 5560161 | NCBI WGS metagenome assembly JAABUS01 (sample SAMN10711885, study PRJNA513376) | rock metagenome | isolation source: Antarctica rocks | place: Antarctica: Victoria Land, Trio Nunatak nord | collected 2016-01-04
TCGCACATCCGCCGCGCCAGCAGGCACTGCCGGCCGAAATTGTCGGTCTCCGGTTCGCCGATGCCGTAGAGAGCCCGCGTCGCCCCGGTCTCGCGCCCCAGGTCGAACGCGTCCGGGGCATGGCTCTGCATGCGCCAGGCCAGCTCGTACGAGGAGACGATCGCCTCCAGCTCGGAGTCGCCGGGGTCCTTCCTGAGCTGCTCCGCATTCAGCTCCCTGAGCCGCTCGAACTGGCGGCGCCGTGCGTTAGAAGACAGGTACGCATTGGTCATGTTGCGGATGGTGGCCTCCGAGGCCGGCGCCCCGGCCTTGCCGAGGGCCGTCCCCTGGTAGACCGCGGGGAGGAACGCGTTGCCGTAATTCCTCGCCCCTCCGTTGCCCGCCGACGGCGCGATGGAGGCGAACCCGGGCAAGTTCTCGTTCTCGGTGCCGAGGCCATACAGGACCCACGAGCCCATCGATGGCCGGATGAAGTTCGTCGACCCGCAATGGAGAAAGAGTGTCGCCGGGCCGTGGGCCACGCCCTCGGTGTGCATCGAGTGGATGAAGCAGAGGTCGTCGACGTGCCTGTTGATCTCCGGGAAGAGACCGGAGCACCAGCGTCCGCTCTGGCCATGTTGTACGAACGGCCAGAGCGGCTTCATCACGCGCTGTTCCGAGCCCCGCATCCCGGTGTTGGCCAGGATGCGGGCGTCGTCGAAGGCCAGTTTCTGGCCGTCATCCTTCACCAGGCGCGGCTTGTAGTCGAAGGAATCCACCTGGCTGACGCCACCCTGCATGAACAGGAAGATGACGCGCTTGGCCCTCGGGGCGAAGTGCGGCGAGCGTGGGGCCAGCGGATTCACGGGCCCGGCCGCGGCCCGATCGGCGGCGAGTCCCGCCAGGGCCAGGTATCCGAAACCGCACGCGGCGTTCTTCAACAGTTCTCGTCGGCGGATCGGCCGGAGCATGGCTTGACCTCTTGCGAACCCGCTCAGTTCGCGTACCGGAAATCGATCGACGCGAACAACACCTGGAAGAGGATCGCCCAGGCCCCCTCCGCGTCCGCCGACCCGCCTTCGCCCACACAATCGAGACCGATCCGCCGCTCAGACTCCGTCGGCGGACGCCCTAGGGTCAGTCGGTAGGCCCGGTCGATCCGGCCCGGGTCGTCGCGGCCGGGCTCGGCCAGCAGGCGGCGGGCCGCATGCCGCGACTGCTCCAGGATGAACGGGTGGTTCATCAGGAACAGGGCCTGTGGTGCCACGGTACTCGCCTCCCGACGGCCGACGACCATGCTCGGGTCGGCGAAGTCAAACACCTCGAAGAGCTCGGGCAGGGCGTTGCGGAAGACGGGGGCATAGACACTCCGGCGGGTGTCGGTTGGCTTGAAGCCGTAGTCGGCGGCGAGCCCCGGCGGGAAGGTCGGACCGCCCATGTCGTTCTGGAGTCGGCCACTGACGGACAGGATCGTGTCGCGAAGGCACTCGGCGTCGAGCCGGCGTCGGTTCGCGTGCCAGAAGAGTCGGTTCTCCGGGTCATTCGCGGTCGCCCGCCGATCGTCGCCGGTCGAGAGCCGATAGGTGTGAGACAGCACGATCCGGCGGACGAGCGCCTTCATGGACCAACCGTCTTCCATGAAGCGGACCGCCATGTCGTCGAGCAGCTCGGGGTGCGACGGGGTCTCGCCGGTGGCCCCGAAGTTGTCGGCGGTGCGGACGAGCCCCGCGCCCATCAGCCAGTGCCAGGCGCGGTTGACAATGACGCGGGCCGTCAGGGGATTGTCCGGTGATCCGAGCCAGGTGGCGAGCTCGCGCCGGCCGCTCTCCCGCTCGGGCATCGTGGGGACGTCGCCGCGGTTGGCCACCCGAAGGAACCCACGCGGCACCACCTCACCCAGGGTGTGGACGCTGCCTCGGAGATGCAATCGCGTATCGCCTATTTTGACCTCCTCCGCGACCGAGATGATCATGTCCCGCTTCGGCCCGCCCGCCTTGAGGCGTTTCAGCTCCTCGACCAACTTCGGGAGCGTGCCGGCCGACTCGTCCGCCTTCGCCAGAGGCTTCGCGTCGGCCGCCGGGCGGTGAGGGACCGAGGTGCTGGCGCCATCGGCCCCGTCGACCGGGAGGAAGAGCACGGCATCGGCGGTGACGTGCCCTTTCGTCCCCTCGTTGGAGATCAGCACGTAATTCTGGCCGCTCTTCTCGAAGTGGTAGCGCCCGAGGGACACGAACCGGCCGGCGATCGGCGGCGCATCGCGCATGTCGACCCGCACGACCACTTCACCGTCGGCGCTGAAGATGGTCACGGGGACCGCTTCGGATCGGGTCTTGCCGGACGAGTAGGCGAGCCAGACCTCATATTTACCGGCGGCGGGGAACCTGGGCTGGAAGGTGAGGCTGCTCTCGCCCTTGCCTCCATTGTCATCGTGGAGGTAGCCGGTGCCGATATAGCTGCCGGAGTGTTTCGATTCCTTCCAGAACCCGACCTTCTCCGCCTGCGCGTCGTCGACGACGATGCCGCCGAGGTCGCCGACGGCGATCACGCCGCCGCGGGCCGAACCCTTTCCCGACGAGGCGAGCTCTCCGCGTACCGCCTTGACGCGGGCCTCCAGGGTGGCGACCGCCGCTTCGTGCGCCCGGAGCGTTAATTCTTGCTCCGGCGCGACGGGCAGCGGTAATTCGATCCACTTGGAGACATTCGCATGCTCCAGCGTCCTGGTGTTGCGCAGGATGCCGGCCAGGGCATAGTAGTCCGAGGCCGGGATCGGGTCAAACTTGTGGTCATGGCAGCGGGCGCAGCCGATCGTCTGCGCCAGGAAGGCCTTGCCAATCGTGTCGAGTTGGTCATCGACCACATCCATGCGCAGCTGTTCTTTGTCCTGCTCTTCGAGGTTGATGTTGCCGAGGGCCAGGAACGTCGTGGCGGTCCGCTGCCTCCGTCCGTCGGCGAGGCTCGCCGCCGATAAGAGGTCGCCGGCCACCTGCTCGCGGACGAAGCGATCGAAAGGCAAATCGGCGTTGAAGGCGTCGATCACGTAATCGCGATAGCGCCAGGCCACGCCGAGGACGAGGCCCCGGAGCGTCATCGACTCGCCGAAGCGGGCCACGTCGAGCCAGTGACGCCCCCAGCGTTCGCCGAAGTGGGGCGAGGCCAGGAGGCGATCGACGAGCGCTTCGTAGGCCTCCGGGGTCGTGTCGCCGAGAAAGGCGTCGATCTCCTTGGGCGACGGCGGCAGGCCGGCGAGGTCGTAGTAGAGTCGGCGTGCGAGCGCGGCTTTATCAGCGTCGCGCACCGGCTTGAGGCCCTTCGCCTCCAGCCCGGCCAGCACGAACCGGTCGATCTCGTTACGCGGCCAATCGGCGTCGCTCACCGAGGGCGGTTCGTGGCGGCGGGGCGGTCGGAAGGCCCAGAACCGGCGCCCGGCTTCCAGGTCGATTCCCACTTCTACCGCGGCGGCCGGCCCGCTTCGAGGGTCCGGGGCGCCCGTGGAAATCCAACGCTCGAAGTCGGCGACGACCGCGTTCGGCAGCTTGCCCTCGGGAGGCATCTCCAGCCCCTCGTGCCGGAGCGCCTCCAGCAGCAGGCTCTCCTCCGGCTTGCCCGGGACGATGCTCGGACCGGAATCGCCCCCCTTGAGGAGGCCCGCCCTGGAGTCCAGCAGCAGGTTGCCTCGAACCTTCTTCGCTCCGGACGAGTGGCACGAGTAGCACTCGGAGACCAGGACCGGCCTGATCTTCCGTTCAAAAAACTCGACGTCCGCCGGTCCCTCCCCCGCGGACGGGCCAGGTGCAGCGCCCAAGGCGAGCAGCCATGCGAACCATCCCAGCTTGGCGAGCCTGCGCATACAGAAACCTTGTCCGTGGGTCATTCTCTGGAGTCCGAGGCGCTTTTCTCATCCATTAACGTCACGCCCGCCGCTCGACTGCAATGCTATTTTGGAAAGCTCTGGCCGATTTCCGCGTCTCACGCCGACAGGGCGGTCAATGACGATTGCGCGGGTCGCCCGAACGTCCTCCGGGACGGCAAGTCGGTCCTGGCATTGAGATGGAAAAACGCTTATCATAAGGCGGAAAGAAGCTTCGCGCGGAAAACCGCCCGCGGGCCGTTCAAGCCGTCGGCCTCAGCGCCGATCACCCCGGAAGCCACGGACAATTCCGCCACGAAAGATGGGAGGGTCGTCGATGCGAACGCCCGTGGGATGGGTCGGAGGGCTGGCCGCCGCACTGGTCATCACGGGCGGGTCCGCGGGCGAAGAGCCGAGCCGGCCGACCGCGTCGGCGACCGAGGCCAAACCGGCGGTGCCGGCGGCCGGGCACTCGATCCACAGCGAGGCCTTCAACGACGGGCCGCGCCGCTCGGCGACCCTGCTGCCGGGGATGGGGACATTCTCATTCCCCGTCACCACCTCCAAGCCGGATGCCCAGGCCTTCGTGAATCAAGGGGTGGGGCAACTCCATTCCTTCTATTACCTCGAGGCCGAGCGATCGTTCCGCCAGGCGGCGAAGATCGACCCTGATTGCGCGATGACCTACTGGGGAATGGCGATGGCCAACGTCAACAACGCCAAGCGCGCGCGGGGTTTCCTCGCGGAATCGCGGAAGCGTGCCGCGTCGCTCTCCAGGCGGGAGACGCTCCATCTCGAGGCGCTCGAAGCGTTCTATAAAGAAGGGACCGACGACAAGGCCCGACGCCAGGGGCTCTTGCTCGGGCTGGAGGCGGTCGTCCAGGAGTTTCCCGGCGACCTCGACGCCCGCGCCTGGCTGGCGATGGTCACCTGGCAGAACTCGACCAGGGACGGGATCGGCAGCCGCAAGGCGGTGGATTTGGTCCTCGAGTCGGTCCTCCAGGCCGAGCCGATGCACCCGGGCGCGCACCACTACCGCATCCACCTCTGGAACGGCGACAAGTCGATCCGTGCCGAGGCCTCGGCCGCGCTATACGCGGAGACCGCGCGGGGGATCGCGCACGCCTGGCACATGCCGGGGCATACCTACACCGACCTGAAGCGATACGCCGACGCCGCCTATCAGCAGGAAGGCTCGGCCCGGGTCGATCACGCCGCGATGGCCCGCGATCGCATCATGCCGTTCCAGATCTTCAACTACGCCCACAACAACCAGTGGCTGGCCACCTCGTACAGCCACATCGGCCGGGTCCGCGATGCGGTCGCCGTCGCCCGGAACCTGGTGGAACAGCCCCGCGATCCCGACCGGAACGGCAAGAACGACGGCGGCTCGGCGCAACGGAACGGCCGGCTCCGCTGGGTCGAGGTCCTCGTCCGCTACGAACTCTGGGACGACCTGATCGCTGCCGACGCTTCGGGCGCTCTCGACTGGTCCGAACTGCCGCTCGAGCGCCGGACGAAGGCGTATCACCTGGGCCTCGCATTCGCGGCGCGGGGAGACTCGGCGAAACTAGAAGAGCAGGTCGCCGCACTAAAGGCACTGGCCGTCGGGGAAGGGAAAGCAGGGGCCAAAGAGGTCCCGAAGCAGGCGTCCCCGAAATACTCGTGGGAGGCTGCGAGCCCCGACATCAAGGCGGCGATCGCCGAACTCGAAGGGTATCAATTCCTGGCCAAGGGAGACATCGGGTCCGCCTTCGATCGCTTCGCCAAGGCGACCACGATGCGCCCGGAAGCGCTCGCCCGGGCCCACCTGTCGGCCCGGAACTTCGGGCTCGCCGAGAGCGTCGCCGGAGAGGCCATCGCGAAGAACCCGGATCAGCTCCCTCCGCTCGCCGCGCAAGTGGAAATCCTTCACGCCGTCGGCAAGATCAAGGAAGCGCAAGACGCCTATCGCAAGCTCGTACCCCTGTCCAGGGCCGCCGACCCGAACCTCCCCGTGTTACAACGCCTGGCGTCGCTCGCTGCGGGCTGGGAGCCACGGGGGAGCGGGCCCTCGGCTGACGTCCCGCAGGCTACCGACGACGCGACCATCCACCGCAAGGATCTGAGCACACTCGGCCCCTTGACCTGGGCACCTTACGCCGCCGATCCGTTCACCATCGCCGACCTCCAGGGCAAGCCCTGGTCACTCGCCGACCACAAGGGCAGGAACGTCGTGCTCCTCTTCTTCCTGGGCGGCAAGTGCGCCCACTGTATGCAGCAACTCCAGGTCTTCGGCAAGGAGATCGAGGCCCTGAAGGCCCTCGATACCGACCTCGTCGCCCTCAGCACCGACGACCTCGACTCCACGAAAGCCCTCCGGGCCAACCCCGACGGCGTCAAGTTCACGATGCCCCTGCTTCCCGACCCCAAGCTCGAAATCTTCAAGTCGTATCACGCCTTCGACGATTTCGAGGGTGCTCCGTTGCACGCGACCTACCTGATCGATGTGAAGGGGTTCGTGCGCTATCGGCGAATCTCCGCGGATCCTTTCCTGGACGTCGATTTCATCAAGACCGAGGCCGCGCGGATCAATCGGATCGTGAAGCCATGAGCCACCGATCCGCGATCGCCTACTTCCATCAAGAGTCACGATGTCTCGCCTCACGCTCACCGACGACGAACCCCCGATGACCCCAGGCGCGGCCGCCTCTCTGGCCCATCGCCTCAAGCCGATCGAGGGGAAGCCGTCCGGCTCGCTCGTCGTGCACGAAATCTACAGGAGCATCCAGGGGGAGAGCACCTTCGCCGGACTCCCTTGCATCTTCGTGCGGCTCACGGCATGCCACCTGAGATGCCACTACTGCGACACCCGGCATGCCTTCAGACACGGAAAGACGCTTGCGCTGGAGGAGGTACTGATCAGCGCCCTGGCCTGGGCAGATCGCCTGGTTGAGGTGACCGGCGGAGAACCCCTACTCCAGCCCGAAGTCTTTCCGCTCATGGCGCGACTGTCCGACGCGGGGAAGACCGTCTTGTTGGAGACCAGCGGTGCGCTGGATATCGCGCCCGTCGATCCGCGCGTGCACATCATCCTCGACCTGAAAACCCCCGGCTCGGGCGAGGTCGAGTCGAACCTCTGGAGCAACCTGGCGTTGCTCAAGCCCATCGACGAGGTGAAGTTCGTCGTCTGCGATCGCCCGGATTTCGACTGGGCCGTCGCGCAAATACGTGCCCACGACCTGACGGACCGCGTTCCCGTGCTTGTTGGCGCGGTCTCCGGGAGGCTCGATCCCGCCGACCTGGCCGCCTGGGTCCTGGAAACCCGGTTGCCCCTGCGACTCCAGGTGCAGCTCCACAAGATTCTCTGGCACCCCACGGCACGGGGCGTCTGACTCGGGGCGCCTCGGGAGTCGGGCGGCTGTCACGTCAAGCCGGTCGATCTCCCGACCCGGCCGTCTGGATTTCTCACCAGGGCAAGTCCATCCTGATCCCGATGTATCGCTGCATCGCCAGCAAGGCAACACCATAGCCGGCAAGACGCAGCAAGAGTTGCGAGAGATTGGAAGCCAGGCATCGTCTGGCATGTCGAGTCCCGTCCCCGGCGAGCCCACTCAGCAAGGCGATCGCGACTCCGACCAAGAACAGGCCGATGATGGGGGCGAGGATAAGGAGTTCCCCGAGACCGAAGGATATCGACATGAGGTAGGACCTCCAGGTCCCTTATTGGGGTTGACAGGCATTACGAATGTGGAGTTTATGCAGCAACACTGGGGCCGCAACCTCACGCGGTTCGCAGGTCACCTGGAGATTGCACAGCCGAGCAGAGCTGAACGTAATCGTGTCCGGGAGCGAGTGCAACTCACCAGAGGATGTCTGCGACGGGCAGGCGGAAAAGGCGTTGCGCATTGGTGGTGGTCGCTCGCGCCAGTTCGTCCAGCCCGATGCCACGGAGCAGGGCCATCCGCGTTGCCGTCACCGCGACCCGGCAAGGCTCATTCGTCCCACCCCGGTGAGGGTGGGGGCTCAGGTAGGGGCTATCGGTTTCGACCAGCAGGCGGTCGAGCGGCACACGAGCGGCGACCTCGCGGAGCGCATCGAGCCCCTTGTTGGCGAACGTGATCATCCCGGCGAACGAGAGGTCGAGGCCCAGGTCGAGGAGGATACGGGCCTCGTCCCAGGTCCCCGTGAACGAATGTAGGACGCCGCGGATCGGCCGACGCGAGGAGTTCAGCTGGTCGATGACGTCGCGCAGGCAGTCGCGAGAATGGATGACCACGGGCAGATCGAGCCGCCTTGCCAGGCTCAGGTGGCGATCGAACCACTCTTGCTGCTGGGCGAAGGGGGTAGAGTCCCAGTAACGGTCGAGCCCGGTCTCTCCGATCGCGACCACCCTGGGGAGCGTGGCCAGGTCCGTCACCCGCTCCCACTCCCCCGCGACGGCCTCCGCGGCGTTGTTGGGGTGGATCCCCACCGCGGCAAAGACTCCCGCATATCGCCCGGCGACCTCCAGGACCCGAACACTGTCTCCGGCCGTGGTGCCGATCGCGACCACCTGGACGACGCCGACGCCCCGCGCCCGGCCCAGGACCCCCGCCAGATCGACGGCCAGTCTGGGGTCGTCGAGGTGCGCATGCGAGTCGATCAGCGGCGGGGCGGGCTCGACACCATCCGTCATGAGTCGGCCGGGCTCCGAGACCCTCCCTCGGCGGCCTCATCGAAAAAACCGACAAGTTCGAACCGATATCCCGTCACGTGGAAACCCCGGAGCCGGAGCCTCCCCGTCAACTCCGGGTCGAGCTTGTCGATGAGATGGGGATCGTAAGGAGTCGCGAGGTCGTGCAGCGTCCCCGAGCGGAGGCAACGCGCGTGATAGTGGCGATCGCCCCTGGCGTCGTATCGGGCCGACCCGTCCCCGGCGGTCAATTTCGTCGCCCGACCGCATGCCACGAACGCCTCGAGCGCCTTATAAACGGTCGCCAGACTGATCCGAGGCAGGTTCTTCCTCACATCCTGAAAGACCTCTTCCGCGGTCGGATGATGCCCGGACCGGATCAAGAAGGCGTAAATCGCCCGGCGTTGCGGCGTACAACGCGCTCCGCAAGCTTCGAGATCCGCCCGCAGCCCGCGAGGATCGCGTTCAGGTTCGGTCATCGCTCCTGGACGCTCCTGATCCCCTGCCATCGCATCAGGCCCCGTCTCCGGAGGATTGAGACTGGCCATGAACTCACTCGAAGCCCGCATTCGGTCGATTGTTCGGACGCTTGACATGGGTGTCAACGACCTGCTAAGTTATTCTGTTGATACGGTGCGGGGCTTGAAGATCCGAGATGGTCCGAAGGGCCTGGTCCGTCGTTGTCGTCCGCGATTGATCGCGGCGGCAGCCGTCGGCCCTGCGGGGAGGCGTTGCTAAGGTCGGTGCGTCGCGGCACGAAACCTGGACCACGCCTGACTTCGTCCGGGCGCGGTCCTCGGGCCCCGCACCATACCCCACCCAAGTTTCGGCCTCGGTCCGCCTCGGAGGAGTCGAATGAGCGTCGATCTGGTTCGCATCGTCGACAGCATCCACCGCGAGAAGAATATCTCCAAGGAAATTCTCTTCGAGGGGATCGAGTCGGCGCTGGCCACGGCGGCGAAAAAGCACTATCCCGACGCCGAAGAGATCGTCGTGAGCATCGACCCCGAGTCGGGTGACATCGATGCCGTCAAGGACGGCACCAAGATGGACCCCTCGGAGTTCGGCCGGATCGCCGCTCAGACCGCCAAGCAGGTCATCATCCAGAAGATCCGCGAGGCTGAGCGCGACAGCCTTTTCGAGGAGTTCGAGGACCAGCGCGGCGACCTGATCACCGGGACCGTCCAGCGGTTCGAGGGGGGTGCCGTCACCGTCAACCTGGGGAAGACGGACGCCCTCCTGCCCCGGAGCGAGCAGATCCCCGGCGAGAGCCACCACCCCGGCGAACGCGTCCGCGCCGTCATCCTCGACGTCCGTAAGGTCGGCCAGCGGATCAAGATCATCTTGAGCCGGACCCACCCCGACTTCGTCCGACGCCTGTTCGAACTCGAAATCCCCGAGATCGCCGACCAAATCATCTCGATCCGGGCGCTCGCCCGCGAGGCGGGCTACCGCTCGAAGGTGGCCGTCACCTCGATCGACTCGAAAGTGGACGCCGTCGGCGCCTGCGTCGGGGTCCGCGGCACCCGGATCAAGAACATCGTCGACGAGCTCGGGGGGGAGCGGATCGACATCGTCCGCTGGAACGAGTCGCTGCAGGTGCTCATCCCCAACGCGCTGCAGCCGGCGGAGATCGACGAGGTCATGCTCTGCCAGCTCCTGGGTCGCGCGATCGTCCTGGTCGGCGAGGACCAGCTCTCGCTCGCCATCGGCAGGCGCGGGCAGAACGTTCGGCTGGCCAGCAAGCTGGTCGGCTGGGACATCGAGATCATGACGTCGGAAGAGCTCGACGAGCTCATCGAGAAGGCCGTCGCCGCCTTCACCAAGATCGATGGGGTCGACACCGACCTGGCCGAAAAGCTCGTCGAGCAGGGTATCCTCAGTTTCGACGACCTCTCGGTGATGGAGATCGCCGACCTGGTGAACACGATCGAGGGCCTGACCGAAGAACAGACGGTCGAAATCGTGGCGCGTGCCGAGAAGCTCGCCGAGGAGCAGGTCGACGACCTCCCCCGCCGCAAGGGGGCGCGGATGCCCGCGGCCCCGCCCGCCGAACCGGTCGCCGACGGCGCGACGGTCGAGGCCGCCGATGCGCGTGCCGGCCGGGTCGCCCGGCCAACCCTCGACGACCTCTTCGGCGATGCCGAAGGGTCCGACCCGGCCGGGTCGCCGTCCGCGACCGACCTGTTCGCCCCCGATACCGACCTTGACTCGAAGGGCGACGATGACGACCCGGACGCGGCAGATGAAGTCGCGGAGGATGCGGATTCCGACGGGGACATGCATGATCTGGACCTGGCGGCCGAAGGTTCGGACTTCGACGAGAGCGGCCATGAGGTGACGACGGCGCCCAGTGACGCCGACCAGAGTGAGACCGTGCGGATCGTCACCGAAGCGGTGATGACCGGTTCCCCTTCCCGCGAACCGTCGGACGAGGCCGATGCGGAGACCGGGCAAGAGCCCGACGCCCTTCGATCGCCGCCGACGGAGCCTGATGCGGCCGACCCGGCCGTGGAGCGAGATTCGGAAATGCACCAGCCATGAGGCCCCCCGTGGGCCCTTCGTCGCGTCCCGACCGCGTTGACCCCGCCAAGGCACCCCCCTGAGCCTCCCCACGACGTGTGGGAAACCCCGCCTGGAGGCTCCGGGAAATTGACCTTGGCACGACCGGTCGGTGGAGTTCACAATACCGATCGTTCGGGCCGGTCCGGTCGGTTTGGACCGGAGCCCCATCCAGGAGGAGTTGCCTTTGTCCACGCGAGTCCATGAATTAGCCAAGGAATTGGGGCTGAAGAGCCCGGACCTGCTCGACCGAATTCAAAAGTGGGGGCTCGACGTCAAGGTGAGTGCCCTGGCGAGCCTCGATCCCTCGATGGTGGACCGGATCAAGCAGTTGATCCAGGACCCCGGATCGACGCCGCCAGTTCGGCCCCAAGCCCAGACTTCGCAGGCGTCGAAGCCCGCTCCTCCCGTAAGTTCCAGCCCTTCGGAGACGACCCCCATTCGCTCGACCGCCCCCACGGCGCCTCGGCCCGGTCTCGCCCCCTCCGCACCACCCGTGTCGTCCGCTCCCGCGCCCGAGCCTGCCGCGACACCCGCCCCGAAATCGGCATCGGATGCGTCTGCTCCCGTGAGCCCGCCGAGCCGGCAGGAAACGCCGACCTCGCCCCCCTCCCCCGTGATGTCGGAGCGCCCCACTGCCCCCGCGACGTCCGAGCGACCCGCGGCCTCGGCGGCCCCCCTGGCGCGGCACGGCGGGTTGACTGCTCCCCCGAGGAGCGGAGCTGGCAGTGGCGGAGGCCCCCTCTCGGGTCATACTCCCCACCGGAGTGGCACGTCGACCGGCCCGAGGCCAGGCGGCGGGCAGACATCGCAGCACGACTTGAGGCCCAACCCCACGACGCCCCCGCCCTTGAAGCGCAGCGACTACATGTCTTCGGCCGGGATTCGCCAGCCGGCGCAGCGAACCTCGGGAAACGCGATGCCCCCGCGCCGTCCCGGTGACGAGCAGGCCGGGCAGGCCGGCGACGGCGGCCGACGCGACATGCCGCGGGGAACGAGCCGCCCCCTGCCCACGGTGGCAGCCTCGTCGTCCCCCGCCGCCCCCCCCCGGCGCCCCGAGGGGCCCCGGCCCGGCCCCGGCGGCGGCCCCGAGACCAAGACACAACGCCCCGAGAAGCGTTACACGCGCGAAGAATTGCTGTCGATGATGAAGGCGGGCCAGCAGACGCAAAGCCCGACAGTCGCAGGCGCGCGGAGTGCGGGGACCGGGGCCCGTCCAGGCCTCACTTCACGCCCCACCGGGCCGACGGGTGCGGGCCCGCAGGCGACCCCGCGTCCCGGCCCCCCGGGCTCGCCGGCCATGAGACGACCGGCGACCACGGGGTTGGTCGCCCCGCCAGCCCCACCGCCCACCGGCACCGATGAAGAGGAAGAACGCAAGAACAAGCTGGCCGGCCGACTCGGGACCCCCGCCGACCGCGCGGGGCGACGCGCCAAGCGGAACGAGCGGGCCACCGAGCGGCGGGTGACTTCCCCCCTGCCCGCCTCGACCCTCCTGACCGAGACCGAGGAAGAGTCGCGCCGGTCCCGAGGCGGCCGGAGGCCTGGCCGCGGGGGACATCGTGCCGCCCTCGCCCCCGCCCGCAAGTCCCACGCCCAGATCGAGCCTCCCATCAACGTCCGGAGCCTTTCCGAAGCGATCGGTGTCCGGGCGGCCGACCTCATCCGCAAGATGATGAACGGCATGGGGCAGATGGTCACCATCAACGCCAACCTCGACGACGAGACGGCGGCGATGCTCGCGCTCGAATTCGGGGTCGAACTCGAAGTGGTCCGCGCCCGGACCGCCGAGGACGACCTGCTCGACGCATTCACGCCCGAGGAGACCTCGGAGCTGCTCGTGGACCGGCCGCCGGTGATCACCATCCTCGGCCACGTCGACCACGGCAAGACCTCGCTGCTGGACCGGATCCGCAAGTCGAACGTGGTGAAGTCCGAGAGCGGAGGGATCACCCAGCACATCGGCGCCTATCAGGTCCATCACGAAGGGCATTCGATCACGTTCGTCGACACGCCGGGCCACGAGGCGTTCACCGCCATGCGGGCCCGGGGGGCCAACGTCACCGACATCGTCGTCCTGGTCGTCGCGGCCGACGACGGCGTGATGCCCCAGACACAAGAGGCCATCGCGCACGCCAAGGCGGCCGACGTCCCGATCGTCATCGCCTTGAACAAGATCGACCTGCCGAATGTCAACCTCAACAAGATCTACGGCGAGCTGGCGCAGCAGGACCTCGCCCCGGAGGAATACGGCGGCGATACGCCCGTCGTCAAGACCTCGGCGATCACAGGCCTGGGGATCCCCGAGCTGCTCGAGATGCTCGGGATCGTCGCCGAGTTGCGGTGCGCGGACAAGTTGAAGGCCAACCCCTCGCGGTCGGCCTCCGGGACGTGCCTGGAGTCGTCGATCTCCGAGGGGAGGGGCGTCGTCGCCACGGTGCTGGTGCAGGACGGGACCCTGAAGGTGGGCGACGTGATCGTCTGCGGAGACGGGTTCGGCCGGGTCAGGGCCCTGTTCGACGACACCGGCCGTTCGATCACCGAGGCCGGCCCGTCGATGCCGGTGGAGGTCTCCGGGCTCGACGCCGTCCCTACGGCGGGCGAGAAGTTCGCGGTGGTCCCCGACATCTCTCGGGCACGCGAAGTGGCCGAGACCCGTCGCCTCCGCACCCGCGGGGTCGCGCTCGGCGACCGGCAGACGGTCACCCTCGAGAACCTCTACAGCAAGATGGCCGAGCAGAAGATCAAGAGCTTGAACTTGATCCTCAAGGCCGACGTCCAGGGCTCGCTCGAGGCCCTGACGAAGGAACTCGAGAAGCTCCAGAACGCCGAGGTTCCGGTCCGCATCCTGCTGAAGGGGGTCGGCGGCATCTCCGAGAGCGACATCCTCCTGGCGGACGCCTCCGAGGCGATCGTCATCGGCTTCCGCGTCGCGCCCGAAGACCGCGCCCTGGCGGCCGCCGACGAGAAGAAGATCGACATCCGGCGCTACGACATCATCTATCAGGTCACCGACGAGATCAAGAAGGCCGTCGAGGGGATGCTCGTCCCCGAGATCAAGGAGGTTCACCTGGGCCGCGCCGTCGTCCGCCAGGTCTTCCGGATCTCCAAGGTCGGCGCCGTCGCCGGCTGCTTCGTGACCCAGGGCCTCTTCGATCGCTCGGCCAAGGTCCGGCTCATCCGCGAGGGGCGAGAAATCTACAAGGGCTCGCTCGAGGCCCTGAAACGGTTCAAGGACGACGTCAAGGAGGTCCGCGAAGGCTTCGAATGCGGGATCAAGATCGGCAACTTCGATGACATCAAGGTCGATGACATGATCGAGGCTTACCGTATCGACGTGATCAAGCGTACTCTCGACTCGTAACGGGATCGGAGTCAGGCATGCCCGGCCCTGGGGTTCGCCCCGGGCCGGGTATGTCCCCCTTCAAGGATGGAAGTGGGTCATGACCGTCGCGACCCTTCGCTTGAAAATGCTGGTGGCCGAATGCCACTCCACCCGGGAAAAGCGACGGCTCATGTGGGCGATCATGGAGAAGGTGCACCGGCATTTCAACGTCTCGGTGGCCGAGGGAGACCACGACTCGGACCCATCGCAGTCGGACCTGACCGTCGTCGTCGTCGCCCGGACACGCCGCGAGGCCCGTGAGACCCTCGCGCGGGTCGCCGACGCGATCGCCGCCCACCCCCGCGCCGAACTCCTGAGCCACGCCATTCTCGAGGTTTGACCCCCATGCCGTCTCATCGAAGCCTCCGCATGGCCCAGGCGATCCGCGAGGTCGTCTCGTCGGCGATCTTGTTCGAGGTGGCCGACCCACGCGTCCGCTCGGTCACGGTGCTCGGCGCCGAGGTCTCGGGCGACATGCGGCAGGCGACCGTGCACGTCTCGATCATGGGCACGGAGACCGAGCAGAACCTGGCGATGCGCGGTCTCCAGCACGCTTCGGGATTCCTCCAGGCGAAAGTGGCCGCGCGGCTCCAGACGCGATTCACCCCCGTCCTTGCATTCCGGCGCGACGACAGCGTCAAGAAGTCTTTCGAGATGACGCGACTGATCGACGAGACGATCGCCGCCGACCGAAAGCTCGACCCGGCCGCCGCGGTCGAACCCCCCCACCCCGGGAGGGACGACGAGCCGTCCGAGGACGAAAACTGACCGGCCATCCCACCCTGGTGGCGCGTCGTTCACCGCGGTCGAACGGGCTCCCGGCCCGCGTCCGTCCCCCTCCTCTTCCGCACCGAATCACCACGCCCATGTCCACACCGAGCAAAGCGCAGTTGTTGAACGAGGTCCACACCCTCTTGAAGAAGCGGTACAAGCCCAAGCCCGACCCGTCGCCCGGGCGACTCTCGGTGCTGGAAGGGATCGTCTACGGCATCTGCCACGAGGGGACGACCCGCGAACAGGCCAACCAGGCCCTCTCGCGCTTCAAGGATGATTTCTTCGACTGGAACGAGGTGCGCGTCAGCTCGGTCGACGAGATCAAGGGGATGCTCGCGGGCTTGCCCGACCCGGAAGATCGGGCGTATCGGCTCCGCCGGTTCCTCCGCCAGCTCTTCGAGAAGACGTACGGATTCAACCTCGATCCGTTGGCCAAGAAGCCCCTCAAAGAGTCGATCAAGGCCCTCCGCGAGTATGAAGTTTTCGGCTCGGATTACGTGACGGCCATCGTGATCCAGCAGACGCTGGGGGGGCACGCGATCCCCGTGGACGTGCCGATCCGTCGCGCGATGGTCCGGCTGGGCGTCGCCGAGGTCGACACCGACATCGCCACGCTTCGGGGCATCCTCGAGCGAGCGGTCCCCAAGAACCGCGCCGCCGAGTTCGTCGAGCTCCTCGAAGACCTCGCGCACGACACGTGCGTCGAAGGCCCTCCCGACTGCCCTCGTTGCGAACTCCGTAAGATTTGCCCCACGGGATTGGCCCGCAAGGAGGATCGGGCTACGAACAAGGTCGTCGCGGCGAAGCATGCCAAGGTCGCCTCGACCGAGCCGAAACCCGACCCCGCCGCGACGATTTCGGACGGCGACACGGCCGAGCCTCCGAAACCCGCCAGGGGGAAGACCCGCCATCCCAAGTGAAGAGACGGATGAGAGCCTCGTCGTCACTTTCCGGAATCGTACGCCGTCCGGATCGGCGTCCCGTGGAGGCCCACCGAGGCCTGCCTGGGGTTGGCAGTGTTCGAAAGACCGTGCTAACATGAAACGCGAGGTCAGGGGCGAGAAATGCCGGCGGCGGCCTGGTGGACCAGCCCGTCACGCTGGTTACTCCTCCGATGCCGGTGACCGTACAGGAGCTCGTCGCGAATTACTCTCGACGAGATCGTCCGACGTGCCGTGCCCAGTCTACTCGATGAGAGGAGAGGTGATCATGGTCAGGTCGACCGCACCGTTCGCCCTGGTCCTGATGTGGGCCCTGATCGGGGCGGCCACGCCGGCATCTTCGTGGGCCGACGATTCCCCGGCACCACCGAATTCCGCCGACGCGACGGCCCCCAACACCGACGGCGCGTCGCTGTTCACGATCCCGGGTCAAGACCCGCCGCAGCGCTTCGTCCCGCTGCATCCCAGGACGGTCGAAGATCGCCGTCGCGTCGAGGCGCTGCGCGACTACAGCACCGCGAGGGCTCTGGAAGACCGTCGCGAGTGGTCCGAGGCGATTGCCCTGCATGAGCAGGCCCTCAAGATCGAGCCCGACTCGATCGCGATCTTACGCCGGCTCAGCCGCCTCTGCTTCGCCCTGGGGCGGACCGAAGCGGCCGTGTCGTACAGCCGTCGCGTCCTCGCCGCCGATCCGGGCGACTCGGAGATGATCGGCCGGCTGGTCGCCTATTACCTCAAGAAGAAAGACCCGGCGGGCGCCCAGACGATGCTCCAGGAGATCCTCGACAACCCCGCGCTGGGCAAGGACGTGGCGGGCCGGCTCCTGGCCGAATTCGAGCTTGGGAAGATTTATGCCGGTCGGCTCCAGCAGGTCGACAAGGCCGCCGATGCGTTCGCCCTGGTGGTGGAGGCACTCGACAACAAGGCCGCCAACCGGCTCTCGCCGGCCGACCAGAGGCGCATCCTGGGGACGGACGAGGCCGGGGCCTACCTCGAATTCGGCATGATCTTCCTCCAGGCCAAACGGTACGACCAGGCCGTCAAGGCCTTCGAACGAGGCCTCGTGTACGATCCGGACCACCCCCAGCTCTCGCTCCAGCTGGCGGAAACGCTCGACAAAGCCGGCAAGGGAGCCGAGTCCCTGGCCGTCGTCGAGCGCTACCTCAAACGCCAGCCTCAAGGGGTCGAAGGTTACGAACTCCTCGCCAAGGTCCTCACGGCCCTGAAGCGCGAGGCCGAGATCACGCCCCGGCTCGAGCAGGCGGCCAAGGGCGACTCGAAGAATGTGACGCTCCAGTACGCCCTGGCCGATCGCTACCGCGAGACGGGCCAGCCCGATAAGGCCCAGGCCCTCTACAAGGCCTTGCTCACCTCGCAGCCGACCGCCTATGGTGCGCTTTCCGCCTCGCTGTTGAAGCAGAAGAAGACCGAGGAGCTGCTAAAGGTCGTCACCGAAGCCCTGACCAAGCCCGAAGGCCGGGACGCGGTGCTTCCCCAGCTCAATGCGATCGGGGCCGACCCCGACTATGCCGAGCAGGTGCTCGAGACGGGATATCGGATGCTCTCGGCCGAGCCCCCAACCCTCGACAAGCTGGGCGTCGACGTCCTGGCCTACATCGCCACCCGGTCCAACAAGCTCGAGAAGCTGATCCCGATCCAGCGCCTGGCCCTGAAGCAGAACCCCAGCCCGAGGGCTTTTCTCGAATTGACGAGGGCATTGCTGGGCGCGGGCAAGTATGCAGAGGGTGCGGCGGCCCTGGAAGAGCTGATGGATAAGTTCCCCGACGAGAAGAATTCCCGGCAGTACGTCTTCCTCGGGAAAGTCCGCCGCGCCGCCCTGCAGAACGAGGCCGCCCTCGACGCGATCCGCAAGGCCTTGACGCTCGACCCCAATGACGCCGAGGCGCAACTGACCCTCTGCCAGATTCATGCCCAGGCCGGGAGGATCGATGAGGCGATCCAGGTCGCGAAGGCGGCGATCAAGGACGATCCGGCCAACTCCGACTTCAACAAGATGCTCGGGTTCCTCCTCACGCAAGGGGGTAAGGAGGACGAGGCGTTGGCCTTCTATAAGACCCTCCTGGAGAAATATCCCAATAATGAGGCGGTTGTCCACCTGGCACGTTCGGGCCTCTCGGTGATCTACGTCAACCGGGGCGACTTTGCCAAGGGAGAGGCCGAACTCGAGGCCCTGCTAGAGCGCGAACCGGACGACGCCGGGGTCAACAACGACCTCGGTTACCTCTACGCCGACCAGGGGAAGAATTTGGAGAAGGCCGAGGCGATGATCCGCAAGGCGATCCAGGAAGAGCCCGAGAACCCCGCCTATCTCGACAGCCTCGGCTGGGTCCTCTTCAAGCGCGGCAAGGCGAAGGAGGCGGTGGGTCACCTGGAGAAGGCCGTCTCCCTCCCCAGCGGCACCGACGCGACGATCCAGGAGCATCTGGGCGACGTGTATTTCCAGCTCCAGCAGCCGGCCAGGGCGAGAGCGGCCTGGAAGGCGGCCGAGGCCGCCGGCGCCAAGGCCACCCCCGCCGAGAAACGCTTGCCGGAAATCCGCAAGAAGATCGAATCGCTCGAAAAGCTGGGCGAGGCGCCGCGCCCTTCGACCGGCGAGAGCCCCTGATCCCCGATCGCCAAATGGCCTCCCGATGGCGGGACGCCCCGGTGGGCGTCCAAAACCGTCTCGACGCGGGGCCGGCGAACACGCGAACATCCCCGATTCGCTAACGACCACGGAGCAGGACGGACGATGGCAGGGCATTCTCACTCGGCGAACATCGCACACCGCAAGGGGACCGTCGACGCCAAGCGCGGCAAGCTCTTCAGCAAGCTCTGTCGCGCCATCTTCGTAGCGGCACGCACCGGCGGCGGCGACCCCGACATGAACCTGAGGCTCCGCTACGCGATCGACAAGGCTCGTTCCTACAGTTGTCCCAAGGACAACATCGAGCGATCGATCAAGAAGGCCACCGGCGAGCTCGCCGCCGAAAACTTCGATGAAGTGACCTACGAGGGCTATGGACCCTCGGGTGTCGCCGTGCTCTGCGAAGTGCTGACCGACAATCGCAATCGGACCGCGGGCGAGCTGCGCAGGCTCTTCGAGGTCTGCGGCGGCAACCTGGGCGCCAGCGGGTGCGTGAGCTACCTGTTCGATTTCAAGGGGCTGTTCCTCATCGAAGCCAAGACGGTCGCCGAGGATCGCCTCATGGAGGTCGCACTCGAGGCCGGCGCCGACGACCTGCAACGGGTCGACGACTATTTCGAGGTGACGTGCGACCCCAAGGTGTTCGAAGCCGTCCGGAAGGCCCTCGAGTCGAACAGGATCGCCACCGACTCGGCCGAGACGAGCTACATCCCGACCACGACGGTCGACCTCGACGTCGAGGCCGGCAAGAAGATGCTCAAGCTTCGCGACCTCCTCGAAGAGAACGAGGACGTCCAGAACGTGTATGCCAACGACAACATCCCCGAAGCGGCATTGGCGTGAACACTCGCCGTCCCGCCGGCCGACGCGACATCGGGTACACCCTCGCGGCTTCCTCTCCTCCCGGGAACGACACGGAATGGCGACCACGCGGTTCGTGAAGGCTGAGCGGCTCCAGAAGCTCCCCCCCTATCTCTTCGCGGAGATCGACCGGAAGAAGAAGGCGGCGATCGCCGCGGGCCGCGACGTCATCAACCTCGGGGTCGGCGATCCCGACCGCCCCACCCCCGCGGCGATCGTGAAGAGCCTGCAACACCACGTCGAGAACCCGGCGTTCCACCAGTACGCCCTCGACCAGGGCGCCCCCGAGCTGCGCCGGTCGATCGCGGCGTTTTGCCGGGGACGCTACGGGCTGGAACTCGATCCCGAGTCGGAAATCCTCCCCTTGATCGGCTCCAAGGAGGGGATCGCCCACTTCCCGCTGGCCGTGCTCAATCCGGGCGAGATCAGCCTCGTCCCCGACCCCTGCTACCCCGTCTACCGCAGCAGCAGCCTCTTCGCCGGCGCCGACATTTATACGATGCCGCTGGAGCCATCCCTGGGATTCCGACCGGACCTGCAGGCGATCCCCGCCGACGTCTACAAGCGGGCCCGGTTGATGTTCCTGAACTATCCCAACAACCCCACCGGAGGGACCGCCGACTTGCCGTTCTTTGAGTCGGTCGTCGGGCTGGCCCACGAGCATCACCTCGTGATCGCGCAAGACGCGGCGTACAACGAGATGACCTTCAGCCACCCCGCGCCCAGCCTCCTCCAAGTGCAGAGCGCGAAGGACGTGGCGATCGAGTTTCACAGCCTCTCGAAGACCTTCAACATGACCGGCTGGCGGGTCGGCTTCGCGATCGGTGGTGCCACCTTGATCTCGGCCCTCGGGCAGGTGAAGGCCAACACCGACTCGGGCATCTTCACCGCGATCCAGTTCGCCGCCAAGACCGCGCTCGACGAGTTCTCGACCCTGACCCCCCCGATCCGGGCGCTCTACCAGGAACGCCGCGACGCCTTCGTCTCGGGGATGCGGCGGATCGGCTGGGACGTCCCGACCCCCGAAGCGACCTTCTACGTCTGGATGCCTTGCCCGCCGGGATACACGTCCACCAAACTCTGTGGCCGCCTCCTCGACGAGGCCGACGTGGTGACGACCCCCGGCCTCGGCTTCGGCCGGACCGCCGACGGCTACATCCGCGCGGCGCTGACGGTCGAGACGCCGAGGCTGATCGAGGCCGTCGAGCGGATCGGCAGGCTGTCCCTGTAAGGAGAGGATTGCCGGGATTCGCCGATGGGAACCCCCGTGTTCATCAGCCTCGGGAGCAACCTCGGCGACCGGAAGGGTCAGATCGAGTCGGCGCTGACGGCCCTTTCCGAAGCGCCCGATGTCGTTGTGCGTGCCGCCAGTCCTTTGCACGAGACTCTCCCGGTGGGTGGACCCGGAGGACAAGGGGCGTTCCTGAACGCGGCGGCGGCACTGGAGACGAACCTCGAGCCGGTCGACTTGCTCTCGCTCCTCCAGTCGATCGAGCACCGAGCAGGCCGGATCCGGACCGTGCGGTGGGGAGAACGACCACTCGACCTCGACCTGCTGCTCTACGGCGATCACCGCATCCACACGATCCGGAGTCCCGGTGGCGGACAGGATGCGATCGAGCTGATCGTGCCGCACCGACGGATGGCCGTACGCAGGTTCGTGCTATCGCCCCTGGCCGAGATCGCCCGCGACGCGATCGACCCGTGCACGGGGCGCACGGTCGCCGCCCTGCTGGCCAACCTCGATCGCCGGCCGAGTTTCGTGGCACTCCACCACCGCTGCCCGTCCCGCGAGTCCCTCTTCTCGAGGCTCGTGCCCAGACTCTCTGCCATCGGCTTCTATTACGGGGAGGTCCCTTCCAACGATGAACCGGGAGCGGAAAACTGGTACGATCGTCGTCGTCGAGAGCTGCACTCCGAAAACTGGCCGGCCGAGACGTGGGGCGATCGCCTGTTCGTAACGGACGTCTGGTTCGACGAACCACTCCGCGAGGGACTACCGCCCCCAGGAGTCGAGTCGCGCTACGAGGACGAGCCCGCGGAGGTCCGGAGTCGAATGATCTCCCCGACGTTCGTGGTTGCCACGCATGTGCCCGGCCTACCTCCTGCGACGAGTGTCAATCCGACGCTCCGGCTCGAGGCGGACAGTGTCGAGGCGATGGTGGAAGAAATCGCTTCCGCCTGCCAGGCGAGTCGCGTGGGGCGGGGCTGATATTGAGACGCGTCCTTCGGGGAGTCACGAGTATGGCCAAGAGCGACGGCGGGAAGGCGAAACCCAAAGGGAAAGGGGACGACGAGGCCGTCAAGATCGTGGCCCGGAACCGCCGGGCACGATTCGAGTTCGACCTCCTGGAGACGGTCGAGGCGGGGATCGTCCTGACGGGGACCGAAGTCAAGAGCCTGCGCAACGGCAAGGCCAGCCTCGAGGAGGCGTACGCCGGGATCGACCGCTCCGAGGTCTGGCTGTATGGGTGCGACATCCCGGAATACCTCCAGGCCAACCGGATGAATCACAAGGCGAAACGTCCCCGCAAACTTCTGCTCCATCGGAGCGAGATCGGCAAGATTTCCGCCAAGTCCTCGGAGCGTGGCTTGACTCTCGTCCCCCTGAAAATCTACTTCAAGGACGGCATCGCGAAGGTCGAAATCTGCATCGCTCGCGGGCGAAAACTCTTCGATAAGCGAGAGGCCGTCAAGAAACAGGACGCACGTCGTGACATGGATCGCGCGATTCGGAGTCGCGGTTAGAAATGATCTCCATCCGAGGACGCCCCGAACTGTCTTGACCTTGCACTCGAAAGACCGATAATAGATTTGCCCGATGGCCTCCACCTTCGGGCGTCTTTCTCAATTCGGGGGCGAACTAGGATCGACCGGATTGCTGAAGTGTCAGGTGGCGTGCCGAGGTTGGTCAGCAGGCCTCGTAAAAAGCGGACCAAAACTTTAAATGCAGAGGGTAACTACTCTCTCCGTATGGCTGCCTAAACAGTCATTGGCTTCGCGGCGGGTCTTCTCCCGCTAGCTCCGCCCGAAGACGTTAATGCGGGATCGTCCGAGCTTAACCGCCTGTTGCGGCTCGGGTTAAAAATATGATGGGATAAGCCGAAAGGGACCTCGCCGATCGGGGCCCCCAGGCCGACAATCAAAAGAACGGCTACGCACGTAGATGCCGATACGGATGGATCTCGGGACGCGGGTGCAATTCCCGCCGCCTCCACTGAAAGCCACCTTGCAAAAAATCGCAAGGTGGCTTTTCTTTTGGCTTTACGTCAACTTGCCTGCCTCGCAAGGACTTGCGGCGGGGGTGGTTGTCAGATAACCCCTTGCGGGTGTCAGATAAGGGTCTACAATGGGTGCCGGGATGCCCAATGACCCGAACCCGGACCTGGACCGATGGCTACCCGAAATCGCGACCTCCGACCTGATCCCCAGGGCCGGTACCGCCCCTACCTAGGATGGAAGCGCGGTGAGGACGGCGTGAGGCGGCAGCACCGCTTCAATCTGGGGACGGATAAGAGAGAGGCTGAACGCCGTTTCGCCAAGATCCGGGAATTGTATGACGAGAACCTCCGGATCGATGGCCCTGAGAGCAACGGACTCTGGTGGACGCGCGCCCTGTACTTCGCCGAGAGGATCGCGAAAGGTGAGTTCCGCATCGAATTCCCACCTCTCGGTCCGGACGACGGATACGCGGATACGTTGCTCGAATACGCCCAGATGATTCATACCGTGCGTGGATGGTTCCTCTCGCTGGAATTCGTCCCCTCAGACCCTGCCCTCTATCACGAGTCCACCAGTCTCAACCAAAAACTCACCGGCGAGAAGGTCCGGGGGCTGGAGGTTGAACTGAAGGAACTCGGCGTCCTCCCGGCGGACCGGTCCCTCCCGGAGAGGCTGATCCCCGGCACCCTGCACGAGGCGTTCTCCGACTATGAGGCCGAAGTTCGCAACCACAGCGTCAAGCCCGGCTCGTCCGACCTGACGCCCTATGGGAAGCTGCGTCTGGCGAGGCTCAAGAGGTTTCGCAAGGCCCACGATGACATCCCGCTGTACGACCTCAATTTCGACGCCTGTTCGGCGATGGTCGCCCACTGGAGGAATCGCCCGGTCGGCGAGCGTGGGGCGTCGAGCCGTGACAATGCCCGCCATCACCTCGGCGAATTGATGCGTTTCTTCCGCTGGCTGGATACGACCGAGAAATACCGGTGGCAGTCGCCGAGGGGTCTGGAGCGGATCGACCGCAGGGTCGGCAAGAAAGACTCCGAACGGAAACTCTCCTCGATCACGAAGGCGACCTACTCGGTCGAGGAGTTGGCGGTCCTGAACAAGCACGCCACCCCGATCGAGCGGCTGCTTCTCTATGTCGGGCTGAACTGTGCGATGGGGGCCGCCGAACTTGGGCGATTGGTCGCGGAGGACATCCGCTTCGACACCGAGCACGAGCATGCGGGGCGGCTGCACTTCGCCTCGACGAACGCCGACAGCTTCCTCAGGTTTTTGCGACCCAAGACCGGCGTCTTCGGAGAGTGGCTATTGTGGCCCGAAACGGCGCACATGCTCCGTTGGGGGCTGGCTCGTTCCCGCAAGATTGGCTCCGACCTGCTGTTCGTGTCGGAGAAAGGCGCACCCTGGTACAACGAGAAGGCGACCAACGCCCAGTCCAAGTTTGCGAACACCTGGAACCGTCTGCTGGATCGGGTGCAGAAGTCACAATCGGACTTCCGGCGGCTGCCGTTCGGGACATTGCGTGATACCCTACCGGACTTGCTCCGTCACCGAGAGAGGGACGATCTGGCGTCGCTCTGCCTCGCGCACGGGTCGTCTTTCCACGGTGACAATTTCCTGGAATGCTACGGCAACAAGCCCTTTGGGTTGTTGCACACGGCGTTGCGAGAGTTGCAGGTCCATTTCCTCCCCTTCTTTACGGCCGCCCCCGACGACCCGTGCGGTGAAACCAAATCTTATCTATCCTTAAGTATAAAAGAGAAGATCAGGACGAGGCTCCGTGAGGGTGGGGTCCCCGCCCTCATTGCCAGGGAGTGTGGTGTCTCGCCGATCACGGTTCACCGGGAGCGGGCGATCCTTTCCGGGGCGGCAACAGGGGATCACGATAACCGGGTCTCTCCGCCCGGAACGACGGACAGGGAATGAGGAGGTTAGTCTGATGTCGGGAGCAACGTGACCAGCCGATCTCACCGGTTACTCGGCGTCCTTGCGAATTTCGCAACCCACCAGAGCGCCACGATGCCCGCTGAGATCGCCGCATGGCCCTTCCTGAGCCCTCTGCCTGCCTCCCCGCGCTTCTGTGCTCCGATCTCCACCGACGACCACGCGACTCAATAGCAGACAGGGAGACCAATCGCCGGTCCTAGTCGATGCCAGGACTGACAACATGTTCGTCGGCAAAGGCGAATCGTGAACGGATGAACTGGGGATTCCGGACGCGAAGTCCCGGTCCGAATGCAATAAAGGCTCACGCCTCCCGTGGCGCTCCCCCGGAAAGAACTCGATTTGATCCCGCACCCACCGCCGAGGAGCTTCAAGGCTTCGAGCCCGTCGGCGGCACCAGGAGGCGCGACCTCGAAAGGTGCAGGAAGCGGAACAGGATCGCCTCCAAGCGGATCAGGACGAGCCCTGTCTCCGCGAGTAGGGTCCCCAGGAGGTCGTGACCGCTGAGATAGCGGAGCCGGACCGACGTGTAGACGGAGAAACTGATGCTCTACCGGCTGGAAGCCGGTAGGTTCGCAAGTCGGCTGAAAGCCCGACTCCCCGACCAGCAGAGGCCATCAACTCCTCACGGCTTCCTGGTGGGAGGGCTCCCGCTCGCCCGACGACTGCTGA
>JAABUS010003478.1_pt1 | contig 25484 bp, 34 predicted proteins | sample 5560161 | NCBI WGS metagenome assembly JAABUS01 (sample SAMN10711885, study PRJNA513376) | rock metagenome | isolation source: Antarctica rocks | place: Antarctica: Victoria Land, Trio Nunatak nord | collected 2016-01-04
AAATAGAACTTACAGGCGAGTCATTGAGAAAGAAGAAAAACAACTAGATTACATCAGCTAACAACATCTCCTTCCGAGTGGTAAACTTTGCGCTGAAACACTGGTAAACTTTGACCGTAATCTCCACTCACTATACCCTAAATTTAATAATTAAAACTAGCTTTTAAGTTCATAGTATGTCTTCGCAATTAAAAGTGATGATTAGCAGTACGACCCTCGATCTTCCTGAGTATCGTAAGGAAGTGATGAACGCCTGTCTTCGTTAAGAGATGTTTCCTAAAATGATGGAATTTTTGCCAGCCAGCGATGCAGAAGCACTATCAGTATCATTAAAGATGGTAGATGAAGCAAACATTTACATTGGGATATTTGCTCACAGATATGGATATATTCCAGCACAAAACAATGGGGAACAAATTTCAATATCCGAAATTGAATATAATCGTGCTGTACAACGCAAAATTCCTAGGTTAATTTTTATAATAGATAAAAACCATCCACTAGCAGAATTCACAATTGACGATATTGAAACAGGTGAAATAGCTATTAAATTAAAGAATTTTAAAACTCGCCTTGAATTAGAAAACATTGTTAATTTTTACAAATCACCTGCAGATTTAAGAGCACATGTCATACACAGTCTTACTAACCTAAGACAACCCAATACTCAGAATTTTCATTATGTAGGTGACATTCCTCCATTGCCAAAAGTGTTTATTGCTCATCCATACACTCTGCTTCAATCTGGAAGACTTATAGGGCGACAGAAAGAGCTAACCTTGTTAACTAATAGGGTATCTAAGACGGATTCGGAACCTTATGAAGCACCAATACTCAACATTGTTGCTATCGGAGGCATGGGGAAAAGCGCTCTTACTTGGAAGTGGTTCAATGATATTGCTCCTCAAGAAATGTCTGAACTTGCAGGGAGAATGTGGTGGAGTTTTTATGAAAGCGATGCAACTTTTGAAAATTTCATTACCCGCGCCTTATCATATGTGAGTCAACAGCCACTCGAGGTAGTAAAGAACTTAACGCCGTCAGAACAGGAAATAAAACTATTGTATATTTTAAATCATAATTCCTTTCTCATTGTAATGGATGGACTTGAACGAATTCTAATAGCTTATGCTAGAATGGATGCTACCAATATTGATGAAAAACAAGGAGAACTACAAAGATATTTTAGAAAGACTGCAGACCCACGACATGGTGTTTTTTTGAAGAGGCTTACATTTCTTAAGAATTCCCGCATTTTGATTAGCACTCGCCTTTATCCTGCCATTCTAGAAGAACCCGGTGCAAACTCGCTCGGAAGTTTCAAACATGATCTCACAGGTTTAAATGACGAAGATGCAATTGAGCTTTGGCGGGCCTTTAATATTACAGGATCTCGCGATGCCTTACTACCAATCTTCAATACGTTCGGGAAGCATCCTTTACTTATCCAGGCACTAGCAGGTGAGATAAAACGCTATCGACCAGCACCAGGAAATTTCAAAATGTGGTGCAAAGCTAATCAGCAATTTAATCCTACAAAATTTACTTTATTACATGAGGCAATGACCCATGTCCTCCATTTCGCCTTGCATCGTCTTACTGAAAGAACGCTAAGGACGCTTAGAATTATTGCTGCATTTAGGATGCCTGCTCAATATGATACAATAGTTGCCCTTTTAATTGGAGAATATGCAGGTAAAAAAGTAGTTATAAAAAATGAGCAAGAATTGGATGTTGTATTGACAGAACTTGAAGATCGAGGACTTCTTGGTTGGGATAAGCGTGCAAATCGCTACGATTTGCATCCTATCGTACGTGGAGTGGTATGGAATGAAATGGGCAATGATATAAGAAAAGGTGTATATGAAAGTCTCCACACCCATTTTAGGGCTTTTCCATCCGTTAACGATCGTAACAAAATTAAGAAACCAGAAGATATACTACCTGCTATTGAGTTATATAATACTTTAATCGGATTAAAAAAGTATAATGACGCATTTGAAAGTTACAAGAAACTATTAGTATCTGCTCCTATGTACGGCGTTGGTACACATCGTCAGAAAGTGGAGCTTTTAGAATTGCTGTTTCCAATGGGAACCAGTAAGAAGCCTATGCTAGATAATCCCCAAGATCAAGTATTTTTATTTATTGAAATTGGGTCATCTTACAAGCAACTTGGTCAACTAGACGAAGCTGTTTCAGTTCTTAATAAAGCCAGCGATATTTGTGTTAAACATTCTCAAGCAAAAGATGTCGAAATACTCTTGAATCTTGCAAATACTTTTTATCTAAACGGAAAACTTTATGACTCTCAAAATTTAGTAAGAAAAGCGTTAATAACTGCAAGGAAACTTTCTAATACTGCTGTTGAAGTATTTTGTCTAATTATGCTAGGCCATAATTTGGGAGCTCAAGGATTCATAAAAGAATCAGGCTTTGCTCTCAAAAGATCATTACAAATATCAGAGATTAATTTTTTGCGTCAAGCTGAAGGAATAATTAACCAAAATCGATCAGCTTTATCTTTATGGCTAAGTGAATACAGTGAAGCTCTAAATTACGCAAATGAAGCATGGATACTTGCCCATCATTTGAAGGATGAACATGATTTAATTCAATCAGCCCGATTACAAGGTATCGCAGCTTTGAATTTGAATGATTTAGACAAGGCTGAAGAGAGACTACATTTTGCCCTTAGGCGCGCAAGAAATATCAACTCAGTAGAAGGAGAATATTTAGCCCTTATTGGATTGTCAGACTTACGAAGGCTTCAGGAAGATTTTAAAGCCTCATATGATTTTCTGGAAGAAATATGGGAGCTTGCTACGCGCGTACATTATCCTCTTTTCCAAGCTGATGCTTTAAATGTATTGGCTCAAGTTGAGCAAGATCAAGGCAATAAGAGTGCAGCAATCTCGGCAGCTAAAAAGGCTTATGAACTTTCGTGGTGTGATGGGCCTCCATTTGAGTATCATTGGGGTCTTAACAGAGCTCGTAAGATACTTTTAGAATTAGGTTCACCTCCTCCCTCCACAATTAACTTTTTTCGATTTAAATATATACCTCTCTCTGCGACGGAGATTGATCCAATCGATAAGAATTATTTGGGCTAAGTACTTTACTTGTCAGAAGTATTCTAGAGATTTGCAAGTAATTCATATCATTTTGTAAACCAATTTTCAGTGTAATGCTAATACTTCAGCATGTAAAGCTTTATCAAAAAGTCAAAAGGCTAAAGAGATTTATAAGTTTGAATAAGAAATGTACATGGCTAGCCATGATTTTTTGATTTTGTATGTCATTTATTCTAAAAATACAGCCTATGATAAAAAACTTTTTCACGACAGCATGCCTATAACACCCCTTATCCTCTTTTCCGTGCACGTTGTTACTAACAGTCAACTAATTACTCTGGTACATGAAAAACAATTGTCATTATACTGTTTTGTCTATTATCCAACGTTAAAATATGCAATATTAAACAAGTTAAAGAAAAGATACGGCAATTTCCTTGTAAAACTACCATTAAGAGAGAATCAAATATCAGAGCTTCCTAAAACAAAAAAACTGTCCGGAATATGTCCGAACAGCTCATAACTCATTGATAATTAATCCAAAATGTCGGGATGATTGTACAAATTTCGAACTTATTTTTATTAGACTTAAAGCTGCTGGCAAGATTAGTTGCTTAGGAAAAAGGATGCTCGTTATTATTAACCATGTTCTTGAGAGAAAGCATCATAGTGTAAAGTGTCTGTGCTTCCTGGTCTGAAAGCAGAAAGAGAGGATCGCTTTGCGTGTATAAAAAACAAAGTGCATCTGCATGTTTTTTATGCACCATAGACGAACTAAAAAATTCCTATGTAAATCCAATGCTGATGGTAGGTAGATATGCAACTTCTTTTAGTGCATGAACAATACCAGGATGTATGATGAAGAGAGAATTTTTTTGAACATTATAATTGATAAGATTATACTTTACTTCTATGGCGTCGCCAAGATTAAGGTGTATTGCATAGTGAGTAGAGCGGGAAGGGCGAAACATCTTTTCCTGAACCGGAATCTCTCCACTTTTATAGACAAAAAACTCATTTGTCTGCATACTTTCCCCTACATCTGCATGAACTTCCTTTATACCATAGGTATCTATGAAAGAGTTAGGAGTATTCATATATCAAAGATAAAAAGCAGCGTATGCCATCGGGTGTCCTTTAGAAAACCGTCCACCATTTATACATGCTTGTGCAACAATTGTTTTGGAAATGATTGAAATGCCATATCTGTATTATAAACTTCTTTCTGGTAAAGCTCCATTATCTCATTACTTATCATTTCAGGGCTTTTTGCCGGTGGACCGCTTTCGGGTTTTAAAGTTTCATTACATAACGACAGATCCTGCGCCCAAAGATGATAATATCTTATGCCATTCCGCTGGGCCTCTTCAGCAAATATCTTAGACATTTCCATCCTGGTAGTGAAAGCAACTCTTGCTAAAGCACACGATTTACTATTTTCAAAAAACCGTCCATTAGATACATGAACAAACATACCATTATCATTTCCCTTCATAAGGTTAAGCACAATACGTGCACCCATAAAAAAAGGTAGCATGTCTGTTTCCATCATGTTGTTCCATTCATCTATACTCGCCTCTGTAAGACCTTTTTTAGAGTTTGAATACTCAGGAAATTCTATCGAAATATCAATTTGGCTGAATTTCTCTGTAATAGTTTCACACGTTTCTGTGACCTTATCAAAATCCTGTACATCTATCAACAGGGTAATAAAATTTTCATATTGATTGATATCCCGAAAAGATTTTATCCTGTCAACCTGCTGAAGACTTTTAGCAGGAAAAATAACAATGGCCATTTCTTTTAAAAAGGAATGAATAATGCCCATGCTCAGGTCACTTACTTCACCCATAATTAAAATCACTTTGTCTTTAAAAAAATTAGTCATATCACACATTATTTTGAATTACGAAGTTAGATTAATAAAACACCTGATTGTATGTTGTTATGGCTCATTGTTATGTTTGAAAGGCTTATAAGTATTGTTATAACTATTATTGAACATCACACATGAAGTTGGATGGCGATACATATCGCATTCTAAAAAACTAACATCATTAATCAACATACCTAAATTAATACTCTGCCCTAAAACGAACAATTGACATAAAATTCCCTCTTACAGACCTTTTTATTGCCTGCTTCATAGCTGAGCTTTGCTGTATAAAAATTAAATAAAAAATTATGGCACACTCAACAGCAGGAGTTCTTACACATGCAACAGGAACATCCTCAAAAAGCAAAGCTTTTACAATAACTACTCATGTTGCAAGGGTTGTACTTGGACTAATTTTCTTTGTACTTGGTCTCAACAAGTTTTTACAGTTTATACCTATGCCACCACCCGAAGGTTTAGCAGGCGAATTTATGTTTGGATTATCAAAGGCCCCATACATGTTTCCACTTATTGGGCTGATTGAAGTAGTGGCTGGTGTCTTGCTGCTTTCCGGCAGAGTAGTTCCATTCGCACTGCTATTACTTTTTCCCATCAACTTAAATATATTTTTCTTTCACCTGGTACTTGCCCCCGAAAATATGGTAATGGCTGTTTTCATCATGGCCGCACATATTCTGCTTGCGGTTTACTATTGGCAGGTTTACAAACCAATATTCATGGTTGAGAACGCATGGAAAAGTAAAAGATCATAAAATATTTATTAAAACTAAAAACTAAAAAATGACACACTTAGAAAAAGCAACAAACCTGTACCAGATGATTAACGGCGGACAGGTGATGGATGCATTCGAAAAGTATTACCATCAGGATGTAGTAATGCAGGAAACTGGTGATGAACCTCGTGTAGGGAAAGATAAAAGCAGGGAACACGAGATAGCCTACTTTGGAATGATAAAGGAATTTCATGGCTCAGGTGTTCTCGCCATCAGCTCCAATGAAGCTGAAGGCAAAACAATGGTAGAAAGCTGGATGGACATGACGTTTAAAAACGAGACAAGGCTTACAGCACAACAGGTGGCTGTGCAAACCTGGAAGGGAGATCAAATTATTAAGGAAACCTTTTACCACAAATAGCAGCTAATATAATATGGAGCAAAAAAGTTGCTCCGCTCTCGCAAACCAATCATTCACTCATTTAAAAAGCAGAACAATCATGTCAAAAAAAGTATTAATCACCGGGGCAACAGGAAAAATTGCATCACTTGCTATTCCATCATTAATTGAAAACGGACTATCAGTAAGAGCCTTTGTAAGAAATGCAAAAAAAGCAGAAAGCTTAGATAAGCCTGGCGTTGAAATTTTCGTAGGCGACTTATACAACCAGCAATCAATAAATGAAGCTGCCAAAGGGATGGATGCTGTTTTATCTCTCACTGCAGCAGGACCAGATGCAGTAGCACAGGCTTCTGCTATAACAAAAGCAGCAAAGCAAGCCGGCGTAAAACATCTTATAAGGCTATCAGCCATTAAGGCTGCTGAAGATGCACCAACTGAAAACGGAAGGTTTCATTTTCAGTCGGATAAAGAAATCATTGCTTCGGGAATACCGTACACAATTCTTCGTCCGCATTTCTTTATGCAAAACTTTTTCATGTCAGTACCTACCATACTCGAGCAAGGCAGTATGTATTGGGGAATGGGACAGGGAAAGCTGGGTATGATTGACGTTCGAGACATTGCAGATTGCATTGTAAGCCTGTTATCTAGCGGCGGCCACGAAGGTAAAATTTATAATCCGACCGGTGCATCATCTATCAGCTTTACGGAAGCCGCAGCAATTATTTCTAAGGGCATTGGAAAGCCTGTCAATTATATTTCAATTCCAATTGAAGCTGTAGGAGAAGCGCTCAGATCAATGGGTCAGGGTGAGTGGGTTGCTCAACTAATGATGGATTATTCGAAAGCGTATAGTGCAAACTGGGGCGATTATACAAATAACGATGTAGAGACTATTACAGGTCACCCGCCAAGAAGCTTCCAGAAATTCTTTGATGAAGTAATGAGCTTGGGTTTTAAGGCGCCGGTAAAATCAGAAGATGAACTGGTTGCAGTATAGAAGCTCTCTAAAAAAAATTTGTTTGGATGCCAGCTAAATATCTTCATGGTATCTTACTTCATAATAAACATTGAAAAATTAACAACAATAAAATGATATTAGCTACAGGCGCCACAAGGCATTTGCCTCCAATACCGTTTATTCCTTTACAGATATTGCCCAAATATTGTCTGAACTATCAAACAAAAACGTCCTCTATCTTAACCCATCCAAAGAAGTTTATTTAGCCCAGGTGATAGAGTTGGGCATACCGGAAACAGCTATGGGCTTTATGGCTGCCTTTGGAGAAGCAATTGCTTTAGTGAGCTTAATACAAACCGCACGGTGCTGCCTTCACTTTAGCAGGAAGCCAACTTAGCTCAGAGAGTATTTAAGGTCTGTTTATTTCCCTACGGTAAAAGTAGAAGCAACCGAAGAAGTAGAAATATAATAACATATCTGCTTGCAATGCCTTTAGTTATTATCAGGAAACGGCTGCATGCATCTGTAACCGCATGGCCAGTAATCTAATTTTATAATAATTAAACTATGCAAAATGATAACTCGTAAGATAGCCTCGATACTAAACCCAAAAGCAAGCCAGGGATTTTTAGGGCAAGGTCATACTGCTATACCTGTTATTGACAATAATAATTTTGAACAAACCGACCCTTTCATAGCGTTGATGGATGACCAGCTAAATCTACCCGGCCATGGCACTGTTGGTGGTGCCCACCCTCATGCAGGTTTTGAAATAGTAACGCTTGTATTAGAGGGTGATGCTGATAGCAAATCTAAATATTTGCAAACAGGCGGGCTGGAATGGATGACTGCAGGGAGTGGAATTGTGCACTTTGAAGAAATTAAGGCAAAGGTTAAAATGCGGATTTTGCAACTCTGGCTGGTATTGCCAAAAGCTGCAAGATGGACTGAAATAAAGAGAAGAGACCATTAGAATTACCAAATGGCAAGAAATGTTTAGCTGATTTGTTTTCTTATTCTGCTGAGAGACGTAGGTGTCCTTCCAAAAAAGAAGCTAATTGCTTTAAGGGTATTTTCTGAAGCAAATTTGACTGTTGCATTGCAGCTAAATAACGTTCCTCGGCGGTAAGCGTTTGATAACTGATGATACCATTAATGACTTTTAAAAAAGCATTTTCCCAGATAAGTCTGCCGAAGCATTGCCATTGAGGAAATCTTGCGTACAGTTCATCCATGGAATTTTAATCTATTGCAAGTAAAGTAGTATCGGTTATTGCCTGAATATTAAATCGAGTTGTTTTGCCTGATTTTAAACCTGATAGTTCCGAAAAAAAATCATTCTCAAAAATTAACCATGCAGTAACTGGCTCTCCACCTTTATCAAACCAGATGCGAACACCGCCCGATTTTACGAAATAATAGTTTGTTGAATAGTGATGCTCCCTTAATACATATGCATCCTTTTTAAAAGAAACTTCTTTGAAGTAAGACAAAATGTTTTCTAAGTCTTGGTCATCAATGTTTATTTTTGACTTTATGAAACTCGCGAGTTCGTCCATAAATTTATTGATAAATTGTTCTGAAGTAGCTTAATACCGCGCAACAATCATTAAAGAATTATTGCACTATTTCTGTCAACCTAATAATGTGATTTTTAAAGCATAATTCCACCCGAAACTTCAATACGTTGTCCGTTAATCCATCTCGCTTCTTCAGTACACAGAAAGGCAACTACACCACCAATATCTTCAGGCAAACCAACACGACCCAAAGCTGTCAGGTTTGCTATCTGTGCATTTACTTCTTTGTTATCTCTAACAAGACCACCACTAAAATCAGTTTCTATGGCTCCCGGCGCCACTACATTCGCTGCAATGCGTCGTGAACCCAATTCTTTTGCAAGGTATCTTGTAAGCACTTCAATAGCTCCTTTCATTGAGGCGTAAGCCGAAGAGCCCGGAAAAGAAAAACGTGCAAGACCGGATGATATGTTGATGATGCGACCTCCGTCATTGAGATATGGTAATGCTTTTTGCGTAAGGAAAAACACACCTTTGTAATGAATATTCAATGCTGTATCAAATTGCTCTTCGGTAGTTTCAGCAAAGGATGCGTGAAGAGCCGTGCCTGCATTGTTGATAAGAAAATCAAAGTTGCTGCTGCCGGTTTGTTCTTTCAAATGTTCCGTTACATTTTTTAAAAAGTTATCAAACGATTTGATATTGCCTGCATCTAACTGAAAGGCGTTTGCGCTTTGACCGAGTGACTCGATTTCTGCAACCACCTTATCTGCTTCCTGTTTGTTACTGTTGTAAGTTAATACTACATCAATCCCTTTTTTGGCGATGTTCAATGCCATGTTTTTTCCCAAACCACGGCTGCCCCCTGTTACTAATGCTGTTTTTGTTTTCATTTTATTTTATCTGTTTGCTGTGTTTAATTTTTACTTATTAATTCATTTCTTCTTAAAATAATTTATTAATGCTTTGGCGATTATTTCAGGACTTCCTCCCCGGTCAGTATTCCATGGCGCTGAATGGTCAAGGTTTTTAAACTTTATCCTGTTTTCTTCAGGCAAAATTTTCTCTAAGGTATCAAGCGCATCTTTTAAATATTTAGGGCTTTTTGAACCGCCAAGTAATAAAACCGGCTTGTCTATAGCGCTGTAAGTCTGAACCTTTCCTCCTCTCTGTAAAACAGCTGTAAAATCAAATCGCATTGCAGGTATCAACGCGCTCACTTTTGCATACTGCCCACCCTTTTTTTTGTCCTCTGACTTTATGAATGCCCTGGTTAATTGCTTTAAAATTGGTAGTGGTATGTAGTTAAATACGCTGGGCCCCACCTTTACAATTTTAAATACATTAGCAAGTGCCGCAGATAAATTTCCGTTTGATATTTCTTTGAAAACTGTGTTTATCTTTTTTACAGGAACAGCATTTGTAACATAAAATGGCGGTTCATAAATAGCAGCTATTTTTATTGAAGGCAAAACTTTTGTTGCCTCCAAAGTGATGATAGCTCCGGAGCTTAACCCGAATACATAGCTTGCGCCAGATGCGGTTATTATACTATTCAGGTCTTCAACATCTCTTTCTATTACATGGTCTGGAGTGAACTCTTTTAGGCTTAATCCTCTTCCTCGTCTTTCTGGAACATATACTGTAAAATCGTTGGATAGCGCTTTTGCTAATTTGTGGTAGTTAAATACAGTACCCATTGCACCTTGTACCAAAATCAGAGCTGGACCATTACCGTATTTACGATAACCGATTTTAGTCCCGTCTTTTGAAATGACGGATGCTTCTGTATATGTTGTATCAGCCGTTGCTGATTGCTCATAGATGTTTATGCTCATGAGAATTGATATTATTACTATTATTATTTTCATCCCTATGTTTATTCTTATTGATAGTTTTTCTATATATCTCTCCTTTCACTTACTAAATTTTATTTTTTGAACGGATGTCCTAAATATATCATTACTAAAGGCATCAGTAAAAATGGAATTTCAATGAGGGCTAATTTGATATTATCTGCTTTTAATGCTAAGGCCAATATGGAAAGAATGATTGCGGCATTTAATAAATTGCCTATAAAAAATGTTTTAAGAAACAAAATGAGAACCGCAGCTACTAAAGTGAGAACTGCGATTATTATTCCCATTGTTCTATTGATACCTAAGTCTGCAAACATTTTGGATTCCTCCGGACTAACGCTATTTGTTAGCCCACTCCAGCCATGTTTTACATTCAGGAAAACTGTAGCTAAAATCAGTATACTACTCAATAAAATTGTAATGTTCTTTAGTTCCATCATTTTTAAATAAAATTTGATAGAACAAAGATGAGATGAAAGAGAGGATGAATTATTGCGAACATCAATCCAATGTTTGCAAAATTCAAATATGCAACTTAAGAACGGAAGGCTAAGGGAGGTTGTGCGGTTTGTTTCTTAAAAAAATTTGAGAAATGAGAAACTTCCTCGAATCCTAAACTGTCAGAAATTTCCGAAATGTTCCAGTTAGTTTGTTTTAAAAGAATTTTTGCTTCCTGAATAACCCGGCTGGTGATAATCTCGGTGGTTGTTTTGCCGGTGTTTTCTTTTAAAACTTTATTGAGATGATTTACATGCACAGCTAATCTGTCAGCATAATCTTTAGCTGTTCGCAGATTAAGTGTTTGATGAGGAGATTCAATCGGAAATTGCCTCTCTAACAATTCAATGAACAATGAGCTTACACGGGCAGATGCATTATGTGCAGGATACAAAGGGGTGGCAGGCTGCAGCTTTTGCCCATAATGGATCAACTCTAATACATAGTTGCGCAACAGGTCATATTTATAAGCATAATCAGACGATAGTTCCTTGTACATCTTCTCAAATATGGCATTGATCTCCTTTGCTTCTTTACAGGAAAGATTGAAAACAGGATAGCCTCCTGCTCTAAAAATTGGCAAATCGTCTAACACAACCCCGCTTTTATTTTTTATTAAAAATTCATTAGTAAATATGCAGAAATAGCCTGATTGCTTTTCGTCTTTCGGCAGGTAATGATAAGGTACTTTTGGCGTGGCAAACAAGAGCGCATATTTTTCAATTTCAATTACTTTATCGGCATACTCCGCTTTGTTTCTGCCATCAATAAAACTAATCTTGTAATAAGCCCTTCTGTTATAAGGCATGAAGGGTTTCACTTTATATTTTGCAACTATATCTTCTACTTTGAAAACATTAAAATGCCCGATCTCTTTACTGATCCCCTCAGGCATGAAGGCGGCTGTTTCTTTGTAAAAATCTTCTACGGATGTTGTTTTCATAATGGTTTTATTTGCAAAATTCAAATGTATGGAAATAACACAATGAATGTAAGCCGGAAGAAGACCTTCTTAAATTAGTAAGTTTATAGTATTTTCTTTAGCTATGGAGTTCTACTCTGCCTTCAAAGATTAATTAAAGGAACTCCTAAATTCAAGAGGCGACAAATTGGTTTTGCTTTTAAATAATTTACTGAATGACTGCGAATGTTCAAAACCTAATTCATAAGCTATTTCACTTACAGACAGTTCGGTGGTTGTTAATTTTTCTTTTGCTTTTTCAATCAATTTGTTATGTATGTGTTGTTGTGTACTTTGACCTGTTAATACTTTAAGTAAGCCGCTTAAATAATTGGGTGATACGTGTAATGTTTCGGCTATATAGTGAACCGTAGGCAATCCTTTTTTTACCAAATCATCGTCGTTGAAATACGATGAAAGAATATCTTCGAGGCGATCCAAAATCTTATGATTGGATAGTCTTCTTGTCATGAATTGCCGGTGATAAAATCTTTCAGCGTACGTCAGCAATAATTCAAGCTGGGCAATCATTACATCCAGGCTGAATTGATCAATATTTGCCTGACACTCATGTGCAATGTTTTGCATGATGCCTATAATCATCATTTCTTCTTTTTCTGAAAGATGCAAGGCTTCATGTACCGAATAGCTGAAATATTCGTAGCTCTTTATTTTTTTTGCCAAAACGGTATTCCAGAAAAAATCGGGATGAACGAGTAGCATCCATCCTGTAATCTTATAATCACCATTAGCCTGAACTGAAAATACCTGACCGGGTGAAATAAAAAACATAACGCCTTTGTCAAAATCATATTCCTGTTGTCCGTAGCCATATTTCATGGCAGCATCAAAATTTCTTTTTAATGCGATAGAATAAAAATCGAATATAAAATTTTTTGGCTCCTGGTTTCCGAGCTGCTTAATGTCTTTAAAATTTATTACACTAAGTAAGGGATGTTCCGGACCTGGCAAATGCCTGAACTGGTGATATTCACTTATTGTTTTAATTCTATAAGGTTGCTTCTTTGCCATCATACAATGTAGATATTTTTCTTTGCAATACAAGCTACTTAAACCGCTGCAACAACACTGTACCGTTGCGCCAGGGATAGAAGCGTAAAGCCCGGAATGAAGCGTAGTGCAACGAAGCGAAATGAGGACTTGCAGCGGATAGCCCGCCCGGGCGCCCAAAAAATAAATAAACTTAATGATCTCCCGACACTCCGTTTTTATATGCCTCTGCAAAGTCTTTTGCAAACTCTTCCAGCTTTACTTTTCCCATTATAGCTGGCTTGTGCAATTGATAATCTTCCCAAAACTTACCGCTTCTTGCGCTGGCATACATTTCAACCAAACCGGCAGCAATGCCAGGCTGCATGCCTGCTGCTTCCAAACCGCTTTGCACCTGTTCATCGGGAACAACCATCCATTTTAAATCCGGCTTGCCAATGGCATCGCCTAACACTGCCGCCGTTTCATTACCGGTACGTTCATCACTTGATACATAACGAACTCTTTTACCTTCAAACGGTGTAGTAATTTCATCGGCAATGGCAGCCGCAATGTCTTTGGGCGAAACCCAGATAATCTTTTCCTCACCATAGTTTGCTGCAATAAAACCTTGCTTTACCATGCCGACATATCCCAATAAATTGTAGTAAAAAGAAGTAGGACGCATGTATGTAATGGCAACATCCTGGAGTTTATTGAGGATACCTTCTACCTCATGATAATCCTGGATGATGCCATTGCCTTCCGCTAAATGCGCACCTATACTACTTAGAAAAACTGCACGCTTTACACCCGATTGCTGAATGGCTTGCGCATAGTTATTGGCAATCTTGCGAACATGTGCTGTAAGGTCAAGATTGTGATCGAAATAGTTGGCTGGCGGTATCATACAATACAATGCATCTGCGCCTTTAAAAGTAGCCGTAAGAAAGTCAACATCTTCTACTGAGCCGATGGCAGCAGTGGCACCCAATGCTTCAATATCTTTCTGCTTTTCGGCACTGCTGCTGATAACGGTTACGGTATGTCCTTCGTGCACTAACTCTTGTGTGAGTGGCTTGCTGATGTGTCCTAACGAACCTGTTACTATCATTTTCATTTTCTATTTTTTTGTTTGTTGCAAAGTTCGGTGGCAACAAATAAACAGATGTAGTCTAATCTACTTTTGTTGTAGTCAAATGAGGGTTGCCTTAAGTGATTGTGAATATTTATTTGTGGTAGCGTCCGTTTTTGACTAACGTTGCCGCATTGCAGATGAGGGAAAATAGTATTCCTTAGGTTTAAATGGTTCGATAGAATTACAGTTGCTTAATGCATTTGCGAGCCACTACTTTTAAAGCAAATGTTGTCATAGCAGTAGTGTTCTGTCAATTGAATGATTGTCTGAATTCTAATGGCGAAAGATTGGTTTTGGTTTTTGAACAACTTACTAAAAGATTGGGGATGCTCAAAACCCAATTCATACACAATTTCATTTACGGACAATTCGGTGGTTGATAATTTTTCTTTCGCTTTTTCAATAACCCTGTTGTATGTGTTGCTGTGCATTTTGTCCGGTCAGGGAACACAGCATCAAGCCCCACATCGTACAAAACCCAATGTTGTGCGTTCGTACTTTCATTTGGCCTATGCCATTAATTCTCAAACTTTTTGAGAAATGTTTACAACACTATTTTTTGAAATTGCATCTGTTCCGGAAGTTGAATAACAAGCATATTATTGTCTATAGGAGTTCAATATCCATTTTTTGTAACAAGTCGTCTTGTATAGTGTAAATGTGCTTTACTGCTCCATCAAACATCAGATTGCCTTGTAAGTCCTTTACTATTTGGTGAACCGTCACTTCTAATGTTCCATCCTGTCTTTCATTAAATCCGATTGGTTCAACATTGGGATTTATTTCTGTCCACTGTCTTGTCCAATATTTTCGTATTTCCTTGTGTCCACTTACGTAACCACCCTCAAAGGCTTTGGGCCATTGCACGTCCGGGTGGAATGTTGAAAGTGCTGTATCAATGTCCCTGGAATTAAAAGCTGAATATGCTTTTTTAATTAAGTTATGAATTTGAATGTTCATATTTATTAATTTTTTTGAATTTACCGGTCTGTCTTGTATGACGCATAACATCTTATTTATACGCATGTTTTGACACCTGTAATATATTAAACAAACCCATAATAAAATCTACTGCCAACACACGCAAGCGATCCTTGCCAGGCATTAGCTAACCTGAGCATTTATTTTCTTCTTCAGGTCGTGTTGTCCTTGAAATGATAGACTTTAACCGATTGTTCAGATAAGTGCAGTACAATCCACTAACAGTCCTGCTTGCCAATTATCTAAGCCTCACTGCTGTTTTCCTTCTCTTCCCCTGCTTCAATAACAAAAGACATTAATTCGGCAATCTTACCGTTGTAAAATCGCCAAACGTCACAGTACGTGTAATCAACCATTTTCCCATTGTCGTCCTTCAATGTTATTTTACCGAGTGCCGTAACGAAATCACCCTCCGCGGTTAAGTTTGTGACCGTGAACTTAGGCAGTTCTATGTATGTCTTTGCCATATATTGCCGAAGGGCTTCTTTCCCTCGCAGGGTCTTGTCGCCTACAAATGTCCATTGTGTGTCGTCGGAGCAGAACGACAAAAAACCCCTTATGGTCACCTTTGGTGATAGCCGCATTCGCCTTTTCCAGTATTGCTTTATTATTTTCACCCATTTTAGATATCTCTTATTTTATTTTATTGCCTATATTGATATTAGAACTAGTGTAGAACATTTTTTCTAACCTAATGTCTTAGAAAGACAATTAAGGCTCGGTTTTGTTTAAGGCGAACTCTATTAAGCCACAAATGTGAAGCTACTTTACAAGGATATTTGATAGCATTTTGTCCACCGGCTTGCTAAACTGTTGAAGCAAAAAGCCAGGAGCAATTTTGCTCATGATGCGTATCATCTTCGCCAACCCCGGGTAAATTTCATAGGTATCACCCGCAATGCCCTCCAGGGTTTTGCTTACCAGCTTATCTGCCTCCATCAAGGTTTTGGGGTCAATGTCGCCCGGAGCAAACGTATTATTCAAGCCGGTGTTAGCCGCGGGGCCTATCAAATCAAACACCTTTACATTCGTATTTTTTAATTGCACCCGTAGCGATTGTGTGTACGAGTGCAATCCCGCTTTGCTTGCGCCATACAACGGAACAATAGGAAAGGGTGCCAGGGCAAGGCCTGAAGTGACGTTGAGTATGGCGGCAGCCTTCTGTTTTTTTAAGTGGGGCAAAAATTGCTGCACTATGCGCACCGGAGCCACCAAATTGGTGCTGAGTTCGCTGGTGATGTCTTCCAGGCTAATAGCCGTATCGTGCAGGTTTATCTTCCGCATTGCCCCGGCATTGTTAATCACGAAATTTAAGTCGGGAAACTTTTTTGTTATCTCGCTGTAGAGTAACCGTATTGCATAGGTATCGGTCACATCGCTTTTATAAGTGTGAACGGCCGGAAGCATTTTTTTTACGTTTTGCAGCTTTCCTTCATCCCTGCCTGTAACAAGTACGGTATTGCCCAAGGCGAGTAGCTGTTTAGCAAATTCCAACCCGATGCCGCTGGAGCCACCTGTAATTAAAACTGTGTTGTTTGTAAGGTTCATTGTTTTTTATTTTGGCTTGTGAAAAGATTATTCCACTACGGTTACAAATTCTTCTTTGGGTGTGCGTACTTTTTTTAAGGGAAGCAACCAGTCACTTTCTTCACGGAAGCCAAGTGGCAGAATTACTACGCTTTTTAAGCCCTGTTCGGTAAGCCCGAGTAGATGGTCCAACTGCTCCGGGTCAAAACCTTCCATGGGGGTTGCATCAATTTTTTGCTCTGCCGCGGCGGCAATGGCGAGGCCAAAAGCAATGTAGGCTTGCCGGGCAGCATGGTTGTGCCGCCACTCCTGTCCCAGGGGTTCGTACCGGTTCCAAAGAAAATGGCGGTATTCCTCCATAGTACTTTCCGGGAGTCCCCGTTCTTTCGCAGTTCTGGAAAATACCTGCGCTATGTTCTCAGGGGAGTAATCGCTCCAGGCAGCAAAGACAAGCAGGTGGGAGCAGTCAGTTATCTGGCTTTGATTGAAGGATATGTCTTTTATCTTTTGCAGCAGTTCTTTATCGCTCACCACTGTTACCCGGTAAGGCTGCAGTCCCGATGAAGATGGAGCAAGCCTTGCGGCTTCAAGAATATATTGGAGTTTTTCCTGGGGAACCACCTGGCCGTTCATTTTCTTTGTGGCGTACCGCCATTCCAGGTTATCAAGTAAAGTCATTTTCATTTTTATGTGTTTAAGAAGCAAAGATGACTTTAATTGGTTTACATTTGTCACCTGGTGTAAAAAAGTAACAGTATCATCCAAGTAACTTAGTAACCTTTTATGGAAAAGCAATACGAGAATTACGAATGCAAAAAAGTACTCCAAGCCGTACACGATGCAATGGATGCATTGAATGGAAAATGGAAAATAGCCATCATCGCATGCCTTTGCTACAATAAAAAAAGATACTCCGATATTTTGCGGGATGTAAATGGCATCTCCGGTAAAATGCTAAGCAGGGAGTTGAAAGAAATGGAAACAAACCTCTTATTGACACGGAGGGTTATCATTTCGCAGCCTGTTACAGTAGAATACGAGCTTACGGAGTACGGAAAGAATTTGAAATCCGTGATTGAAAACCTGGCGGAATGGGGGATGGAACATCGTAAATGCATTATGGGTAGATAGCCCTCATAATGCCAAACAGAATGAAGAAAAAATTAAAATAGATTTTTAAATTCAATGGGTTCAATCGGTGGTTCAGTAAACCAACGACTAAACCGTGTTGAAGAACAAATGACTGCAATATGCCAACAGCACTACAACGATGAGTTAACATTGCTTCAAACAATACCAGGCATAAAGCAACAAAGCGCCATGCAGATAATAGCCGAAACAGGTGGCGATATGAACGCTTTTGAAAGAGCAGTAAGATGGTCGACTGGGCAGGACTCAGACCCGGCAACGATGAAAGCGCAGGCAAAATAAAGACCACTAAGACCACTAAAGTAAAGCGCTATTTAAAACGCATTCTTATTCAAACATCATGGGGAGCAGCAAGAACCAAAGCCAGTACTTTTAATATTAAATATACTCAATGGGCAAAACGAATAAGCTGTAAGAAAGCCCTGGTGGCAATCGGTCGAAGACAACTGACAGTGATATGAAATGTATTATCAAAAAAAGAACCTTACGAGGTAGCATACGATGCGGCGGCAAATGAAGCACAAATGCAGGCACAGTTAAAGTATCACCAACGGATGGTAGATCAGTTGAAACATCTGAATTAATAACTACGCAGAGGCCGGGTATCTTTATGGTGGTTAACAACCCTGACGGTTAAACAGGCCGGACTATAAGATGTACAACATCGAAAGCACACAGACATAAACAAGTAGGTGTAACAGCCGAAAAGTTTGCAGGGGAAAATCGTGTACAAACGCCTATAGTGTGCAAAGACTAGCTATTGCATTTTAATTTATAGAGGAAAGATAAAGTTGAATATAACTTACGTATTTTGGCCAACCCCCTGTTAGCAGGTTATTGTTTTTCCCTCCTGATTGTCCAGCATTTTATTTGTCGCATTATGTCGAACCGGGAAATTTACAGAGTTAGCAATAAAGCACAATTTGTTTGCTTTTTTATGTAACTCATTTGCCTTTTCTATCATCGAAATATCTGTAACGGTTACAATTGGATTTAAAGTAACTTCTGTAAACTGTCCACTACCATTTGAAGTTTCCACCATAACTCCTGTTGCATTATCCACATAATCAACTACGATTACTTTTGCTTCTGCACATAAATGCAAATACCAAAGCATATGGCAAGACGAAAGTGAGGCGATTAATAAGTCTTCTGGATTATGTTTTGTTTTGTCGCCAAGAAATGCTGGGTCAGATGAGCCTAAAATTTCAGTTTTGTTGTCAATAATAATTGAATGACTTCTATCAAATGCTCTGTAATTAGATGTACCTGTTCCTTTGTTGCCTGTCCATTTTACTGTGAGGTTATAATTGTGCTGTCCTTTCATAATAATTTAAAATTTGATTTTATTTACCACCATTCTTTCGTCCATTCTTCTGATACTTGCTTTGCTTTTTCATAGTTGTCCACCACTATAATTAATTGATTTGAATGGTCGCTGTATTGTGTTAAAATATTTACGTTTGCATCCGCAAGTTTTCTACAAAACATTCCTAATTGTCCCGAAATGTCCTGAAGAAGTTTTTGAATAATTACTTCATTTATTTTCATCACTGTTATTCCAACTTTCGCTAAAACTACTTTCGCTCTTTCTGGTTCTTCCACTAAAAAATGAGCAATTGAAAATTCCCCATTTTGAAATACACCGCCACCTTCAAGACTAATTTTATTTTTGCCTAAAGTTTCACCCATTAAAGCTAATGAGCCAACTTTGTTTCTTAAGATAATTTCTAAGTCTTTCATTTTCTTTTTTTGTTTGTGCAAATTAAAAGCAATAATTACATTCACATTTCATTTAAGGGAAAGGTATGCCTATGATTAATGAAAAGCAGGGCAGAGGCTGATAAAATGAAAAACAGGTAATACGATGAGATTGCAAGAGGAACTTACTATGCAAAATGTGGCTAAAAGTCATAGGCGCTGGTGCAGGATTACTAATAGGAAGGAAGGAAGGCTCAACTTAAGAGTGCTACTTTTGTACCCTATAGTTGCGCCGGCTTCGGTCAACAGGAAGTAGAACAAAAAGCCCTAGGTAAGTCATTCTTACTGGGGCTTCGTTTTGGGGCTTTTCGGCTACTCCTCTTAATGTTAGCGGTAGTGTTTATTTCTGTTCCGCTAATTCTTTTTATTTTTTACCAATTACTCCCAAATGAGTGTTACTAAAAGAATCATTGTATTTCAAGCCATATCCCAAAATTCTATCTAATGAAATATGAGCAAATAGAATTATTGCCGCTAATTTCCAATACTCATTATCATAAGTAAGTGCATAAAAAGCAACTAGTGATGCAACAAAACGATGATGTAATAGATTGTAGGTAAAAGCTCCAATTTTAGGATTGATGATGTAACCCATCATCCCTATATCCGGCAACAGCAATAATGCAGGAAACCACCACCATGCAAAATTTAATTTGCTAAATAAAAAAATGCTAATTAAAAATATTCCAAGCTCTTCTAATTTCAATAAAATACTCATATCTGTTTAATTTATTTCTATGATGCAAATATGAGAAGATGAAATGAGACCCCAGGTTTTGTCATCTGCTGTTGCTTTAGTTAAAAGATTGTCTGAATTCTAATGGCGAAAGCTTGGTTTTGGTTTTAAATAACTTACTAAAAGATTGTGGATGCTCAAACCCCAATTCATAAGCAATTTCACTTACAGATAATTCAGTTGTTGAAAGCTTTTCTTTCGCTTTTTCAATTAGTTTACCGTGTATATGCTGCTGTGCATTTTGCCCGGTCAAAGAACGCAACATATCACTTAGATAACTTGGTGAAATATTTAAGTGTTCTGAAATGTATTGAACTGTTGGTATCCCTTGCAGCAACGATTTTTCGTTGTTGAAATAATCGTCTAAAAGCCCTTCCAACTTTTGTAACAAGCCATTATTTACTGCATTACGGGTAATGAATTGTCGCTTATAAAAACGATTACTATAATTCAGCAATAATTCAATTTGCGAAATAATTACATCCTGGCTAAAATCATCTATTCTGCTTTTTAACTCCTCTTCAATTATTTTAAAAATTGAAATGATGGTTGCCTTTTCATTGTCTGATAAATGCAATGCTTCATTGGCAGAATAAGAAAAGAAGCCGTATTGTTTGATTTTCTTTGCTAAAGGATAAGTCAACAAAAAATCGGGGTGGATGAGCAACATATAACCCGAACTTGTATCGTCAGGAGGGGTTTCAAATAGTTGATTTGGTGCGGTAAAAACTAAACCGCCCTCACCAAAATCATAATAATTTTGCCCATATTTGGCCTTGCCGCAAAGATTTGTTTTATACGAAATTTTGTAAAAATCCAGGATAAATGAGTTGCCTAATTCATTTGGCAGAATTTTGACGTCTTTAATATCTGAAAAACTTATCAAGGGGTGTAAAGGCTTTGGCAGCCCGAACACCCGGTGAAAGTCGGATAAAGATTCAAATTTTCTGGGTAAATTCTCTTCCTTTTTCATCTTGTAAATTTAAATTGAACTTTTTGAAAATTCTACCAGGGAACTTCTCCGGTCGCTGGGTTGTATTCTTCACTAAAAAACTTTCCGGTTGGTCCGTCAGCATCAATGGTGGCATATTTAACGATACGTGCCCCAGCCTCTTCAACGGTACCTGTTCCTCGGTGGTTATTAAAATCGGTTTTGATGAAGCCGGGGTCAATGGCATTTACTTTAACCAGTGTATTCTTCAATTCATAGGCGAGGATAATGGTGTACATATTCAGCGCCGTTTTGGAAGGTTGATACACGGCTCCTTTATGGTTATAATACTTATTGGTCGGGTCGCTTGCTAAGGTAAGTGAACCCTGGCTCGAACTTACATTTACAATGCGTGGCTCCGGCGACTCTTTCAATAAATCTATAAATGCTTGTGTAACTCTTATCACACCGTAAAGATTAATGTCGAAGACATTTTTGAACTGGTCAATACTTGCCTCAAGGGCTGATTGCGGCATGCCACCGGTGATGCCCGCATTATTTATTATTACATCCAGCACTTCAGTTTTTTTACCAATTTCGGTCCGGGCAGCTTTTACTGATTCCGAATTGCTTACATCTATTTGTATCGCTTCGACATCGTTGAATCCTTCTGCTTTAAGCTTTTCTACCGCTTCCTGACCATTCTTTATATCACGGCTGCCGAGATAAACATAATATCCCTTTTGCAATAGCTGACGTGCGGTTTCAAAACCAATACTTTTATTGGCTCCTGTAATGAGTACTTTTTTCATTTTTTATATTTTAAGTTATTTTTTATATTCCTGTGCAAAGTCTTTAGCAAAATCGGCCAGTTTCACTTTGCCTAATATTGGCTCGTTGCGATAATAATCTTCAAATAGCAAACCGTTGCGCTGACTTGCCTGCATCTCTACCATACCTTTAGCAATTTTCGGATTCACTCCTGCATCTAACATTCCATTTAATAGTTGTTCATCAGAAATTACAGCCCATTTTAAATCTGGCTTTCCGATAGCTTCGCCTAAAATTTTTGCTACTTCATTAGGTGAAGCTTCATCGCTTGCAATGTAGCGGACTGTTCTGCCCTCATAAGGTTTCTCCATTTCTTCGGCAATCACACTGGCAATATCAATTGGAGAAACCCAGGGTTCTTTGGTATCTCCGCCATGATTTGAAATAATTGTAGCTTGTGTCTTTATGGTATGTATAGACCTGAAGATGTTGGTGTAGAAACCTACGGGACGCATAAACTTAATGAAAATATCTTCCGGGAGTTGTCTTAAAATATTTTCCACATCATAATGGACCGAAAGCGTACCATATCCTTTTTCGCTGTGTGCGCCAACACTGCTTAAATGTACTACACGCTTGACACCTGATTGTTCAATTGCTTGTTTGTAATTGTAGCCAATTTGGCGCATACCGGCTGCAAAGTCAACATCATGGTCAAATAAACTCCCTATACCTTCCCACACTTCCATCAGGTAAACGATATCCGCTCCTTTAAACGTTGCCGATAAAAAATCAGCATCCTGCATCGTGCCAATGGCCGCTTTAACACCTAATGCTTCAATTTCTTTTTGCTTTTTAGAACTACTGCTGATAACTGTTACCTGATAACCTTTCTGTACCAACTCTCGGGTGAGTGGTTTTCCAATGTTCCCTAAAGAACCAGTAAGTACGATGTTCATATTTCTGTCATTTAACGTTGAAATGTAAAGGTCATCAGATTTAATTTGTTAGCTGTAGCCGAATTGAGGAATTCCGTAGTCGAAATGAGAAAGTCAGTACAGTGTCAAACGTTAATCAAGATTAGCACGATTACCGCTAACATCATGATTTTTGAATCGCTCCAAATATTACGTTTGAAAACCGGGGGAAAGAAATAAATCAAATTCTTAATGACGATTAGTTAGTAGTTTTAATAACTAATAAACTTATATGTCAACCGAATTTATTGGAGTGATGGCAAACCTTGCCTTGACCTTGTCACTGATAGTAGCTATTATTTTCGGGCTTGCTGAAATTAAAGGAGCTAAAAAGGGATCGACGTGAAAGGCTGACAATAGATGCTTTGAAAAATCTTCAATCCAAGGAATTTGCTGAATTAATTCATTACATAACCACAGCTAATTTTCCGAACGGTTATGAACAATGGCAGAAGTTGCCAAAAGATGACCGTGTGAGTTTTATACAGTTAATGCAACAAATGGAAGCATTAATCGGTGCCCAATTATAGGGCAGATTCGTTTACAGTTGCAAATGCGTTGGATAACGTTGTTTCTTTAATTTCAGGAATTCTGGTTCCCTCCACACGAAAAACGGTGATGTCTGTAAGTCCAATAAACCCTAGTATCTTTCTTAAATAGTTTTCTGTGAAATCATAACTTTTATATGGTCCTTCTGAATAGACAGCGCCTGATGCAATTGCTAAATACACTTTTTTATTTTGTAAAAGGCCTTTGGATGTACCGTCTGCATAGGTAAATGTTTCGCCCACTCTTACTATTTGATCTATCCAGGCTTTTAGAGTAGCAGGGATACCAAAATTATATAAAGGCACACCGATAACAATGATGTCGGTATCTTTCAATTCTTTAATTGCCTCGTTAGAATGTACAATTGCTTCTTTTTGATCGGCCGTTTGGTGTTCGGTTGGCGTAAAAAATGCCCCATATTGTATTGTCTCCAAATATGGAAATGGCGTTTCTGACAGGTTGAGGTGATGCACTTGGTTGTAGGGATAGGCTACTTTTAATTTTAAAATTATTGCATTCGATAACCTGTTGCTGAATGATGCCTCCCCATTGATACTGGAAACGATGTGCAGAATCTTTTTCATTTTTTGTTTTTGATTATTTGCAGATAAAATTTGCCTGATGATGCAAACTTAACTACTTTAGCTATCTATTGGAAAGCACTATCCTTTCGGATAGCACTTTCCAGTTGGATAGTAACACGAAACATAATGGCTATAAATAAGGAGATTACGGCGGAAGCAAAAACAGAATGTACTAAAAAAATCCTTCCGGTAAAAGATGCTTTAGAAGTATTAAGCGGCAGATGGAAATTGCCGATTATAATCTCCTTAGGCTTCGGCAACAAACGATTTAAGGAAATCACAAAAGACGTTCATAATATTACTGATAAAGTGCTGTCAAAAGAATTGAAAGAGTTGGAAGTAAATAAGCTTATTACCAGAACTGTTTATGATACATTCCCTCCAACAGTTGAGTATTCAATAACTGAATATGGCAGGTCGCTGCATGAAGTTGTTGAAGCATTAAATAAATGGGGTACAAGTCATAGGAAAAAAATTATGGGAAAATAATTTTGTCGCTATGTTTACAATATTTCTGTATCAATTCATTTAGATGCCTTTTTTTGATACTTTGAGAAAGAAAACTTTCATAATTACATACATAATTATTTTCCTGCGAAAAGGCGTATGTTTTTTCCTCCCCATTGTGATTAATATAGTATCGCATTAATCCCTTTGCAACAAACCCAACTTGTTTACAAATTTTTCCTTCTGCTAAAAAAAAGTCTCCCTTTTTGTAAGTTTTTTCTTTAAATAAAGATGTTACGATGTCTCGCTCTGCCGGGCTTAGAGTTATTAGATTTTGTATGCTATAAAGTAACCTATTTATCATTGTAGAGTGTCTCCCACCAGCTCAAAAGTGTTCGGTCAACCCCGCTTTTTGACAGTACCTGCTTGTTAGGGATAGTGGTTTTGTCAATTAAACGACTGCCTAAATTCCAATGGGGTAAATTTGGTTTTTATTTTAAACAATTTGCTGAATGATTGTGGATATTCAAACCCTAACTGATATGCAATTTCACTAACCGACAAATTGGTTGTTGTCAAAATTTCTTTTGCTTTTTCTATTAATCTATTGTGAATATGCTGTTGTGTATTTTGTCCTGTAACTGTCCGCAACATATCGCTTAAATAGTTTGACTGTATATTCCGTTGATGGTGGTTCTTCGTCACTTTTGGTGAACTAGCCGGATTTAAAGATTACCATTCTGCGTAGCAATTCAAATCCAGCTCTGCCATACATTCGTCTTTTGATATTTTTTAATCTGTTAACCTGTCCTTCGACCTGTCCGTTGCTATATGGAGTTATTACTGCATTATTAACCGCCTGAAAATCGGATTGTATGCCCTTAGCAAAGCCTTTTATCACTGATGTTGATTTTTCCACATCTTCCAGCTATGTCTTTAATGTACCTTCTTCTTTGATTTGAAACAGTTTTTTGAAACGACTGATGAATTGTTCTGTTTCTTTTATTGCCGGATGCTTTTCATATAATAGTTCCAGAAACTTCCGATCCTGCGTATT
>JAABUS010003479.1_pt1 | contig 25471 bp, 25 predicted proteins | sample 5560161 | NCBI WGS metagenome assembly JAABUS01 (sample SAMN10711885, study PRJNA513376) | rock metagenome | isolation source: Antarctica rocks | place: Antarctica: Victoria Land, Trio Nunatak nord | collected 2016-01-04
GGGGAATGTGGCGACGGAGGGGGCGAGGAGCAGTGTGGTGGATGGGGTGGTGGAGTTGGTGGAGCGGCCGGTGGGGACGGTGGAGACGCAGGTGGTTTAGGGGAGGGTGTTGGGGGCTGGCACATAACGGGGCTTTGTACTGCTGGAAATGTGGTTGTGGACTGGCTTGATATCCCCCAAGCTACAAATACTAAAGGGAGCCTTGATTCATACCCTGCATGTGTTTAATTCGACGAGATTGTGCACCGTTTAATGGCGCCTTCGAGCAGAACGATTCAAACAAGACGGTAATGGACAAATTCAAGCTGTGAAGCTGCATAGCTGAACAGGCATTCCGTCAATGCAATCCGATAGCACGGGCGATGGACCCAAAAGGAGCGATTGCAGAATGGAACAAGCGAGGGCATGGGATAAAGAGAATCTACCATCCTCGGGACAGTATATTCAAGGTACGAATTTATGCTCTCATACTAAGAGGGACGCCTTATTATGCGCTTGGGCTTAAGTGACCGCACAACAGTATATTCACGGCTTGATGACGGTATGTTACGGACCAATACACGCTTAGAAGCTCGAAAGGGCAAATACATACAGTGCACGAGCGAAGCCAACAAACATGAGCGCCACATGTACACCTTTCTTTGACACCCATGAACACGCTTCTGTCAGGACCTATACGAGAAAAGCTTTACTGCCCTCGACCAGCCCATCCCCATTCTTCGTGATTGCAACCCAATTTGGTGCAAAATGCCTGATCTCGTCCAAAGCTGGAATGACGCCCGTCTCATTATCATCGCTCCACAGACAAACAACCCTCCCATCGAGGCCGTGCCCATTGCCTGGCTTAGGCTGCCATTTGACATTCACGGTCCATTCCTTCTCCCAGGTCCGGCTCCACAGTCTGATTTCCTTGCTGCCTTCTTCCGGAACACGCTGGAAGCGCTTGTCATCGCCCGCACCTTCGACCTTGAAATCGGACACCGGCTGATTGAATTCGATCTTGCAAGCGCGAGTATTGCGGCCCCAAAGACGGATTCGTGCTTCGGTTGAGTTGAGCGCACGGAAGATGTGGAAGGTCAGCCAGTCGGGATATGTGTGGTGGGATGGTACGCCTGGATGGGGGGTTCGTACAACCTCTGGAGAGATGCCGTGCCAGGCACACTCCCTCAGACCCTTTCTGGTGGAACTGGCGGTACATTCGCGCTTCTGCCCTGCTACGCTTGGGAGGCTGTTGATAACTTCGTTCAGATACGGATCACCGACACCGGTCAACAAAACCTGGTTAATGCCGGTATCTAGATCCACCTTCTGCTGGAAGAATAGCTTCAGCCGGTTGTTGGTCGAGAACGGGAACGCAACGATGTTGTATATGAGAGTACCAACAAGTACGAAGAACAAGAAGGTCGGGACCTGGTAGCTATAGCGATGCAGGTAGGGCATCAGCGGGGCAAGAATGAGAATGGAAAACACCGCGATGGATAGGTACACTGGTAGCGGAGGGTTGCCATCAGCCAATGTCTGGTAGGTGCCAGTCACCAGTAATAAGCCTATTTGGCCTGTTAGGATGACAGGTACAACAGCCAGAAGAAGGAACTGCAACAGCCAGGTCCATGTAGGTAAAGACCAGCTCCAACTTTGTTCGAAGCCGAAGACTCTTGACTGCTTCTCGTCCAGCGAATCATTTTGCCCGACATGAGCATGCTCCTGCGGAGATGTGCGACGTGCAAAGGTTGCTCGCTTCGAGCCCCGTAGTAGAGACGTAAATTCATCGGCAGCTTGCCCTTCCTCTTCTTCACCCTCCTCAGGCTCGGCCGTAGTGCTTTGCGGCGGCTGTTCTTCAGCATTTGGTGCTAGCAGCCTGCTGCTAGAGCTGCTCCGTGGCCGGGATGCCGGGACCTCGCCGTATGCATGGACGGCAATTTCGTCAGCATAAACTGATTTGCGTTGAAGGCCGAAAAATTCGAGGAATGATATGGACGTCGCAAGAAAGACGGCGGCAAAATAAATTACTATGAAGTAGTCTCCGGCTAACTTCAATCGCTGCTCGAAAACGGTAGCAATCACGAGGAGAACCCAATTAACAATGAACATCCAGAGAAGGGAGTATGCTCGATGTAGCGCGGTTGGTCTGGCGTAGTCGATGGCACGAGAGAAAAACCATGCCGCAAAGAACCACCCTGATAGCATCATACTCCAGACGGCATATGGACTGCTGTAGACTATGTAAGGGTTGACTTGCGCAATCAGAACAGCCAGGGCAACGATTGCCGCAGAAGCTGTTAATAAAATTAACGGAAATCGCGTCATACCACGTAAGCCTTGTAGTGGGACGGTATCGTCGCCTTCTTGATGATGATGGTGTTTCGATGAGCTGAACAGATAGAATCTGTCCCATTTGCTCAAGATGATTCCCAAGAGTATCAGAACGATGGGACCTACGACCAGCAGTGTTATTGATAACGCAAAAAGCGTTCGCAGCGTGAGAATAGCGAACGTCTGTCCGAACACGTCAAACCAAACACCGGTAGATCCTTTGCCACTCGGTACTTTGTCTTTTTCACGGCGTTTACCGTCGAATGTTGAGCCCGTGTCAGACGTGAGAGCTTCCAAGGTCGTCAACGAAGCGGAGAGCATGTGCCATAGTGAGTTAATGCTTGTATGTCTTGTGTCATCTTGGTCGGTGTGATAACGTGCTCTAGGCTCGAGAAAAGCGACGTCAAGACCTCTTAGACCAAGAAGTCCGTTAAAAACGACGTAGTCCGTCTGAGACCTGATAACGCCGCGCTTAAATGCGTCGCCACTGCCACAATTCCCAAGAGGATGTTTGGCTCCCTTGTACGCTCGCGTCACTTCTGTATCGGTACTCCTAAATAATGCTGCACCTATTTTGGGGTCAGCTTTCCTTCTTTGATCTTGGAGGTGGAAGCGTTAGGCATGTCTTCAAGTGGATGCTGCTCAAACATGCCCCTTGAAGCCCTCAGAAAGGGTTAGGAGAAGCGCAAAGAATTACTTACGACCGCCGGCTCCGGCGCCTTCAAGATTCAGGAAAACATGAACGAAGCGTGACATGGGGTGTTGGCTAAAGGCACGAGCTCCATTCAGGTAGTCTTCTTCGCCATTATTCAACAAGGCCACGATTCCCCTTTTTGGCTGCTTTCCGTTCGTAGTAAAGTGCTTGATCAGCTGAAGTATCGTGATGACTCCAACCCCATCGTCCGTGGCGCCAAAGCCCGTGGAGACAGAATCATAGTGCGCATTAACAAGTACCCCCCCTTTGTTGGGTATCGCCTTCTCTAGCCACCAACTGCCCGCCTCGCCTTCCTCGGAACCCCGAACATAGACGATGATGTTGGTACCTTCGAAATACACGCTGATCCCAGGTTCACCAGCGGATCTAGATGATGAAAATGACACATTAGATGTTACATCGGAGAATACTATAACAGGAGACTCTTGTGATGTAATTCTTGACGTCTGTCCATCTTGGTTGGCTGCAGGTAAAACAACATTGCTTTCTAGAATAGCTTCTATACGTCTTAGAAGCCAATCTCGGAGATGATCGTTTGAATGACTGTTATATGGATGATATTTTTCTGTCAACAATCGTAGGTCCAACCATGCCTCGGTCAAGTTAATGCCCGCTGCAGGAGTCGAGCTTGTTGGCGCAGCAGGCACGACGAGATGAACGACCAACAAAGCAACGATAAGAGCGACATAGACGATGGAGGTGATGATTGTGACAGGTAGCGGCGTAAAAGCAATGGGATTCCGGAAACCTAGTCTCATTGTGGAGTTTGGATATGTTACAGTACTCGGGGGATGGAGTTGAGAGAAATCCGAAGCAGCAGAGAACGCTTAACGGTGTCTCTCCATAAAAGCTTGTGCGCCTGTTCCAACCTACATCTTCATCCGGCACCAAAGCAAGAGTCAACATACATTTTTCTCATACCTTGCTGCAGGCAAGAGTTGTAATCAATGATGTACTTTAGAAGCTGGGATCATCCAATAGCGGGGATGTTCCATGTACTAATGTGGTTAGGCCAATTTTGACATGTCAGGGGTTCAACATTCTTCCACCTATCATAATCGAATAGCTCCCTGCTATACAGCGAGCGAACTTAAAGAAGTATGAGTAGAAATGTAAACCTGCCGACCAATTCGCGCCCAAAAGACGCGCAAAAGGCTTCCTATTGTTTCATACATCCTAGCATCGCGGTGCCGCGTTGGAGCATCGATGAACGACCTCCTATCTCTCTACGATCAGCCTACGCAATATTTTGGACTGCTGCTGCACTCTATCGAAGGCTCTTGAAATGAATCTTGCAAGGATGAAGCCGCATGGACCATTGATGACAGTATCTATCAGTTGTGGGACTGGGCTTGCTGAAGGCATCCTACTTCAATCTTACCCAAGACTACACCCGTGAGCAACTGAGGTCACACATGGTCGAAATTGTGAAGGGGACTTGGGACTTTTATCCCTTGGCCGGTTCAACTGCCGCCTGGGCTTTCCTGATGGAACATTATCGTAGAAGCTTTGGAGACGGGAATGTCAGGCTGATAACATGGATTGGACCCAGATTGGATCTTCAAGATTGCGGAGACAGCTTTGGCTATTCTTGGGTTGATAATGTAAAGTAGATAAAGAGTGTGACATCAGCCCGTACGAGACCATGATTCAGCTGGAGGCGGTAAAGCGTGTGAGCATACTAGCCATCTATGAATGGGTTTTGACCTAGGTGAAACATTGAAAAGTAATAAGCAACTGACCTGGAGCACAAAGTATTATAGTACTCCATTTAATTTAATGTTGTGTAGAATTCATCAGTCCTTGTCTGGAAGGATTTCGTGTGATGCGTGTTCGATTTAATAGCCCTGACAGCGACTAGGCCGAAGCTAGTTAGAGCCTTGATAGCCGAGCGTTCGCACTTTGATTTCAACCTTGCAATTCCATATGATTATGATTCTGCCGACACGATCGACGAAAACACTGGGCCACCTACGTTCATACTAACACCTCCATACATACCTCCGCCGACCGGAGGTATATCCAGCATGTCGAGCTTCGACCCTGTCGTATGTGTCCTGTGATTTGGAACGTCCCCAGATCCCCACGGACGATTAGCTAACGCGTGGTATCCGACTTCAGGTCGTCATTGACGGCAAAGGTCACCTTCTTGGTCGCTTGGCCAGCATCGTCGCCAAACAGTTGTTGAATGGTCAAAAGATCGTGGTGGTCCGTTGCGAGGCGCTCAACATTTCTGGGGAATTCTTTCGCGCAAAACGTATGCCCCGGAACCTGGAAAGCTGGGCTGTTACCAGCGACAACATCTGTGCCCTGGGCAGAGGATACGAGACTGTACCTTAACGATCCATTGCTAACATGATCCGATTACAGTAAAGTACCTCGCCTATCTCCGCAAGATGACCCGTTACAACCCCACCCGTGGCGGTAGGTCCCGTCTGTTCTCGAAGCTTGACTGGGGATTGATAATCAGCTTCCAGGTCCTTTCCATTTCCGTGCTCCTTCCCGCATCTTCTACAAAACCGTCCGCGGCATGATCCCTCACAAGACTGCTCGCGGCGCCGCTGCCATGGAACGTCTCAAGGTCTTCGAGGGTGTCCCCGGCCCGTACGACAAGAAGAAGAGGATGGTGGTACCGCAAGCACTCCGAGTACTGAGGCTTAAGCCTGGCCGTAAATATTGCACTGTGGGCAGACTCAGCCATGAAGTTGGGTGGAAATACAAGGACGTTGTTGAGAGGTATGACAGGACCCTGATAGTGCTCAAGCAGGGCTATGCCGGTGTGAGCTTTTACTCATGGTTCTGCAGGTTGGAAGAGCGGAGAAAAGTTAAGGGAGCGGCCTACTACGAGCGGAAGAAGGCAATGCGGAGGCAATTATCGGAAGCGCAGAAGAGTGCTGGGGTGGACGAGAAAGTCAAGAAGCAGCTCGCTGAGCTCGGTTACTAGGATATCCTCATGTGCAAGATCTGAGGAGCATGCGACTATGGTTGGCTCCTGCGTGGATGCGAGGCATGCATCTACTTCTGGCAGCCCCTGAATCAAGCTTGCTCAATGAGCACGTGCAACGGCTGTCCCAAGCTTTGTATTCTCTGAGCTAAAACAATTTGAAGCGATTCGAGGTGACGCTTCTCATCGGTATTGAACCTGAACCAAACCACTTCATATTCAGAGTCTAAAGTACTCGGTGGAGCGGCCACTACTGCAAAGTTACCCCACAGTTCCTGCTCGGCATTGCGTTGGTTCCTGGCAGGTTTTCGGTTGTTGCGCCGCTACAATTTCTCGAATTCCCCTTCATATAAAGAAAGGCTGTGAACTCGTAGATCGCCTAGCATTCCTAGGTATGTAGCATTGTCGGTCTTTGGACCATCCACATCATGTCCGGCCCGCAATCCCGGCTATCAAAACTCGCCGCACATTTTCTACCTTCGAATACAGCGCCTGACTTCCAGCATCACATCAATTTTCACACCCTCTCCCCAACACTCTTCTTACCCCGGGCTGCCGCCATAGAACCAGATGTCTGGGTTCCTGCTTGAACCATTCCAGCCACCACTGACTGACAGCTGGTGCAGGCTGAAGCCATTTACCATGTCACCGCGAATGGCGCTGTGCTGCGGCGCTCCTATCAAGAGACAGCGGATAGAGCGAGAGGTTTGGCATATTTCCTAAGGAAGCGCGGCTACAAGAGGGTGGGCATACTATGCCCTAATACTCCTGCTTTTCTGGAATCAATCTACGGCATAGCAGCCGCTGGAGCGCTCAACGTTGGTAGGACCATCGCATCAGATCTCATACTGTTCCAGTACTTATGAACGAAACAGCGATAAACTACCGATTAAAGCACGAAGATATCGCATACATCTTCCAGCACGCGGACGTTGATGCTATTATAGTCGATGCGGAATTCCTATCTCTACTTGACGCTTACGGCCAGTCGAATCCCAACGTACCTTTAATAGTCGATGCCGATACCGATGCCACGGGGGGTGAACTATGTGGGCAATTCGATGAGGCTGTACTGGAAGGATTACGACACGACAGGGAGCATGGGAGCCATGGCTGGGAAGGTTTACACCCGCAGGCAGGAATCGAAGAGGACATCATAGCCTTGGCCTACACAAGTGGTACCACAGCAAAACCGAAGGGCGTGGAATATACACACCGGAGCTGCTATCTTGCATCATTAGGCAACGTCATTGAGTCGCAACTCAATCACCATTCAGGCCGATGTCGGTATCTGTGGACTTTGCCGATGTTCCACGCTATGGGATGGACGTTCCCATGGGCTGTGACCGCCGTCAGAGGTACTCATTACTGTTTACGCAAGATAGACTACCCCGAAATTTGGAGGCTTCTACGAGAGGAAAAGGTCACCCACTATAACGCCGCTCCAACCGTAAACACCTTGCTCTGCACTGCCAAAGAAGCGGAGCGTCTGCCAGAACTTGTTCGCGTCACTGTCGCGGCAAGTCCGCCCTCTGGTCATCTTTTCGAACAAATGACCAACTTGAATCTGCATCCCGTACACGTCTACGGTCTGACGGAAACCTATGGGCCGATTACACGTGGCTATCCAATGCCGGCTTGGGAGGGACTTCCTAAACAAGAGCTCTACCAGAAGATGGCCAGACAAGGGCATGGCTTTGTGACTAGCCTTCCTATTCGAGTGATAAAGACCGACCTGGCCGAAGGTGAGATAGTTGATGTGCAGAAGAATGGCAAGGAAATCGGCGAGATTGTATGCGTAGGTAATATATGTGCGAAAGGGTACTACAAAGATGCCGAGGCCACGAGGAAATTATTCGCAGGTGGTGTGCTACATACAGGGGACTTGGTGAGTAGTGTTAAATGCTACTTACCCCAGATCCTATCTGATATTAGATCTGCAGGCTGTCTGGCATGAGGATGGATCGGCTCAGATCCTAGACAGGGCGAAGGATATCATCATCAGTGGTAAATAAGATCCTGTTTGAGTTTCGATCTATTCGACTCACGTCGAATCCAGGTGGAGAAAACATATCATCAATTGCCTTGGAGTCTATGCTCGCTACACATCCCGAGATCCTGGAAGCAGCTGTGGTCGCCGTGGCCGACTCACACTGGGGCGAGCGACCCAAAGCGTTTATCACAGTGCAGGCGGGCAAAGATTTGAAGGGTGCAGACGTGATTGACTGGGCAAAGCACGAAAGCGGCATCAGCAAATTTATGGTCCCTCGGGAAGTGGAAGTCGTGAAGGAACTGCCCAAGACAAGTACTGGGAAGCTGAAGAAGAACGTGTTGCGCGAGTGGGCGAAAGGGGGTGAAAGGAGTATGGACTCATGAAGAACCCAGGGAACCCACCGTCTTTGGTCATTGGATACCTCGTCTATTGGTATTTTCGCTAACGAAAGATGCCTAAAGCAAGGCGATGCTTGTAGTATGGTTGGAAAGGCTTGCTACTGCATTAGGATAGTGGAATGATTACATCGTCCTCAATGACCAGTTGTCTCTGTAGCTACTGGCTCTCTGGCTACCGTAACCAGTCTTTGTCATTCGGCGGAGGGTGCTCCGACAACTTCCGAGCCTACGATAGCTGAGAATATTGCCTGAATGTGAATACGAATAAGAAGCAAGTCATCGGAGTGATTGATAAACATGACTGAGTGTATCGGAAACGAAACTTGGAATTCAATCAGCATCTTGGACTCGGTAAGAACGATTTGATGCCTGAGGCGGCGTCTGACCAACCCCACCGAAACAACCCCTGCTCTCTCCCGTCTGCCGAACCACAGCCTCATCGACCATCATCCCTTCACATTGCCTACGCTGTGACCTACTTCGACATCTCTTCAACACCATATCCTACATCACCTATGTCTCATCACCTCACTGCGACTGTTCCGCCCTAGGCACCATGACCCTTCCGCCGTCGCGAAAGCCTCTAGCCAACCGTTCCTGTGCAAGCGCCGGCTATCCTACACCTCAAACACCTTTGACGGGTCAAGCTCAACCCACAGCCATCGGGTAAAGAAGGGTCAAAGCACCTCTGTCACAGGGCTGGCGGGGAAAAATCTAGGGAAGCAGCTCTACGAACATCGTGAAGAAAGAGCCTCTCGGCCTTCGCCGAGACTACCCTCCGAAACCTACTTCAACATTACGTCTTTGGCATGAACTCAAGAGCTCGCTTGCAACAGTTCTAGGCCAAGCCACTGTCAACTCAAAGTTCTCTGCCACGCGGTCTTCGGCAGTCCCACGGTAAAGCTTTCGAGAAGCACACGACAATACCACGTCATACCAGAATCGAACCTTTAAGGGCGGTGTTTGCCCTTCCATCGCCTTTACCACAGCACATAAAACATTGGAATTGCCAAGCAACATGGATCCTCTACCATTTACGCCAGAGATGGCACGCACAGACCGGCCACGACCCTCGACGCTCGAAGTCAGCGAGTCCACTTCAGTTTCCTCTTCGGCTAGTTCGCCGGAACAAGCTGCCTACGACGACACCGACTTCTTCCTAGAACACCGTAACGACTCCCAATCCTCCATAGGTGCCCTCTCGCTTCGTGACATGGCCGTGTCGCCCGCCCTCGAGCGCCAATATCGACTATCACCCATTAGCAGGCTGCCTCCCGAGATACTCATAGGCGTCTTTGCAAAACTGAGCGCGAGCGTCGACCTTAAAAACTGCATGCTGGTCTCGAAGACCTGGGCAAAAAATAGCGTGGACCTTCTTTGGCACCGCCCGCTATGCAACACATGGCAGAATTTGGCCAACGTCGTCACATCTGTCGGAAAACAGGATTGCTATTTCCCATACAGTGATCTCGTCAAACGACTGAACCTCTCGAGCCTCACCGACAAGGTCAGCGACGGAACGGTGATACCTTTCCAATGGTGCAAGAGGATAGAGAGGTTGACGCTCACTGGCTGCAAGAAGTTGACAGACCAGGGGGTTATGACCTTGATTGACGGCAGCAGAAGCCTCTTGGCATTAGATGTTACAGGATTAGACTCGATCACAGACCACACACTTCTGGCCGTTGCAAGGAATTGCGGGCGCCTCCAAGGACTCAATATCACAGACTGTTCGAGGGTCACAGACGAATCATTGGTGGCGATGGCCGAGAGCTGCCGGTATCTGAAGAGAGTATGTGACTTGTCCGTGTTTTTGGATGTTCTCGGCTAACAGCCTCTTCAGCTCAAACTCAACAATTGCACCCTTGTCACGGATCAATCCATCGTTGCGGTCGCGAGGGGTTGCCCCTCGATGCTCGAGATCGACCTCCATAATTGCAGATTAGTCACCGATCGATCGATTACCGACCTTTTAGCACACGGCCGGCAGCTTCGCGAACTGCGCGTTAATCACTGCGTATTGATCACAGACCACGCTTTCCTTGAGCTGCCCAAGACTCTTACTTTCGAGAGTCTCCGTATCCTCGATCTCACAGGCTGTGTTCAGCTGCATGACGAAGCTGTTGAGAAGATCATTGACAGCTCCCCAAGACTTCGGAACTTAGTGCTGGCCAAATGCAGAGAGATCACCGATCGTGCAGTCATCGCCATTACAAAGCTGGGCAAAAACCTCCACTATATCCACCTAGGCCATTGTGGAAACATCACAGACGAAGCAGTCATCCAGCTGGTCAAGCTATGCAATAGGATACGGTATATTGACTTGGCATGCTGCGGACGGCTCACGGATGCTAGTGTTACACAGCTTGCTCAATTGCCAAAATTGAGGAGAATCGGTCTGGTCAAATGCCACGCCATTTCTGATGGAAGCATATTCGCATTGGCAAAAGCCTCGAGGCAGCGGCCGGCTAAGCCTGCGGCACCAAGTCTACTGGAGAGAGTGCATTTGAGCTATTGTTTGCATTTGACATTGGGAGTGAGTGGCCCAGATCAGTGTCGCTGTCCCTCACTGAACCAAATTAGGGAATACACGCACTGTTGAATCAATGCCCGAAGCTCACACACCTGAGCCTGACGGGTGTTGCAGCTTTCTATATGAGAGATGACCTTGATGAGTTTTGCCGCGATGCACCTGATGGTATGTTTGGATTTCCTCTCTCCTTTGATTGCATAGTTAATGACAGATTTTCTAAAGAGTTTACCGACCATCAACGCACGGTCTTCTGTGTATTTTCGGGCGATGGTGTCAACCGCCTGCGCAACTATCTGAATGCGGATCCTCAATCCCTCTACGACCCCGAAACGACGATGTACGACGATCGAGAAACCACCGATGGTGATAATGACCAGCAGGTTACTTCACTGATGAACACAGCTGATATCAACGATGATGATGACGGCGAGGAAGATACGGAGGCCATGGAGGGCAGCCAATTCGGGGGTGAAGTCGAAGGCTAAACCATGCGAGATGATATTGAATGCAGCGAAAGCACGACCGTCCTATCTTCAACATTCTAGTATTAGCACTTCACTCTTCAGTTGTAAGCAAGAGATAACGGAACACAAGCGAGGGCATGGGAGAGGAGCACCTTTGGGTCAACGGCCCCACACAGCAACGGTCTTTAAGCGTGGGTAGATGGTAACTTTCTTCCAGGGATACCCACTCTTTGCATTATTATGGCCAGAGAGAACTTTACCTGTATTATGTACTTTATCTCCCGAGCTGCGGAGAAGCTTTTGCTTCTTCTGTTTTACTTGCAGCATAGATGAGGAATAGCATGATTATGACTTACTGCTTTCATCCATCTCCTTCCTGGCAGATTTTCTACCTCGGCAGAAGACATCGCCTATCTGTTATCCGCCATCCCCCTCCAGGATCCTTGCAGATTCCATCGATTTCATGAAAACGAGGACAGAACCTCGAACCTCATGGCTCAACGCCCTTTGCTTCTACGGCACGATCCTATTACGACCGAACAACGCCACACCTAGGCACACGAAAGCATTCCGCAAGCCGAGCCCAACGCCCCGAGACAACCAACCTCTTGTTTTTCGATGCAGCTTTTCTCTCTTCGCCCGACAAAAGGATGTAAATCGTGTCCCATCCACTGGTACCTGCGGCTCGTCAATTCGTTTTGCAGGAAGCCTGCTGAAACCGAAGTCCGGCAAAGGACCCGGCCCGTGAATAGGCTCTTCACTCGATACAACCTGCTTTTTCTTCCTGAAGGGGGCTAGGAGGTATCAGGGTTTAGGCAGACGTGCTTGGCGTTGATGTGAACGTTAGGGTAGCGGTAAGTCTTGATATATCTACGGAAATTGAGGTCGCTACTGGCATGATCGAACCTCTATACAGGGAATACTCATGGTACTGCAGGTGAGCTTTTCCACACGGATTACTTGGGAAGACCTGTCTTTTAATAGAGATGGCCACCCTCCCCAACCTTGGCTAAGAGCAGAGCAAGTCGACCTGCCATGCCCCAGAAAGCCAGCCCCTACGGTTTCGATTCGCTGCGCAGACTGGATCTTGCGTTGGCCATGGGCTGCAAAATAGGAGAATCGAGTCACGCATGTCGTCTGGGACAGAAGCAGTCAATCATATCTAGGCCAAGCTCCGAACAGATGATGGCATAGAATCGCTAGTGTGGTAATGGACAGCTCCGAAAGGGGTAGTACATCGGGCGCTGCTTCTGGTGTAACCATTTATACGTCTGCTTGACTTTATTGACCTCTTGTTCTGCAGCTGATTGATAGAGCTTCTAGGTTTCTATCTGGCCAGCCTAAGCTAAACGTCCTCACCATTGCACGCAATCCATACATTGCAGCTCCGGTACAGCACCCTCTACCCCTTTAGGACGATTACGACCGCCCGCAGATTGGTAGGACTACCGCTATGTGACATCGCTTGTCCTCACAGACGATGATACACTAGCTCTTGTTCTAATAAGTAGGTTTTTATTAGGCAGGACTTCCTCTTCTAACTTACACCTTCTTGCATCAGATCGGACAATGATCACTATCTACCTACCTCATCTAGCCTTCCACAAGCAGTAGATGCTTCAACTCTTTCACTTCTTGACTACTCCTGCACTTCATCCACTCTTCTTGTGCGCCGAAGTTGCATCTACTAGAATCTATCACCAAACACTACAAGTTACTGGTAAGTCAATTACTACTCGGAACGAGACGTCGGATTCTTTTACTCCATATCTCGAAATCCCTCAGTCTCAGACGAACTTCATGATCACATTCTACTTAGAGGCTCTCACTTGATTCTCATTCCTATCATCAGTGATAGCCGAACTCACAATGTGTCTTGCTGGATTGCAGTGCAGAAGTCCAGCTCACTGACCACTCTTAGTCTCAATCGGGCTACACGTGGAATAGTCATTGTGCAGCACTCTTCAAGGTCAGTACACTCACTATCTCACTCACATCAACTTTACCCGACTTCCCTTCTGCTGGTCCTTCCCCGGCTTTCGACGCTTGATCAATCCACTATGGCATTGCTCCTCAACTCGAATCCGCTTCTGCTGTGCACCATCATAGTGTGCTATCTCTTCATAATATCCCAGGCTTCAAGTAGCTCACTTTCATCTTCGAAGACCCTGCTCGACTTTCTCCTTATCACGCCAGCTCGTTGGTATCGTCCAATTCACAATACCGTTATTCTTTGTCGGGACTACCACTCTCCAATATTAGCCGACAGAACACAATTCAGAGAACCGCTTTTAGTAACAGTTTGACAGCTACCACAAACAGGCCTGCGTCAAGCTTCTTATCCTCTAGCACTTTTTACAACCTAACAAGACCACCTACTGCGCCCAACTGTCAAGGTGATCTTACAGACCATTCCTCAATACCCATTACCACCTTCGTGACAATGCGGCCCAATAAGTTTGAGTTGGAACTTCGCGAGCACGTTGCCTTCTATATAGGAGAGGGAGGTCAGAAACTCGGTGAAGGATCCATCAGATGGCTTGCGAGAGAAGAGCGGCTGGAGGATCTTATCCTCAAGCTTGCGGACAAAGCATCATCTAGGATGGAGCCCATGCTTAAGAAAGCTCTTTGCATTGCAACCTCAGCGACGAAGCGCAAGCACGAGGAGACTGCGCGTGAGAAAGAATTATACGGAGGACATAGACGCAGCAAGAGAACTAAGGTCGACATGAATAACAAGTTTGCGGAGCATGTCCTGGATCGTAGTCCTGCCGCAGAAGTATGTGGAGAAGCTCATATAACAACAGAAATTTATACTCACATCTCTCGTAGGATCGCTCGGGTGTGACCGACGAACCTAGCGACGGTGAAGACCAGGATGGTGAAGACCAAGATGGAGAAGACCAGGATGGAGAAGACCAGGATGGAGAAGACGAGGATGAAGAAGAGGGCGAGGAGGCTAGCGGAAAGCGGACCAGCGCGGGCGTGCATACAAATGAGGATTTGGAGATGAATCCTGAGCTTGGCCTTACCCGGGGAAACGAGGACATAGTCGCCTCGATCACCGAACAGTTCTTTGCACAAACCCCAGTTTGCCGTACTCGCTCCAAGGCCGACCTAAGTCCGATCCTTCAAGCCTGCCGCAATCTGGACTTTCATATGGTTAAGGTGTTGATTGTCAATTATCTTTTGGATCGTCTTGCTGTATCTGGCGCGAAAGACATGGCGTTGCCCCTAACCTCAGAGACGAAAGAGCCTGACGAGATTTTCGATGCATTGACGATATTCAGAAAGAAAAGTGACGATACCAGAATCCACGAAGCCTTCGGTCGCATGAATCTCTTCGCAGCCGTGAACGACAAGACCACAGAGACAACAGTCAGCGCTCGCAACAAGACCCTTGAGAGATATGCCGCTGGCAAGGCCGGGACTGCCGTTAAGGAGCTGAGGAGTCAATTAGTGAAGAGATACAAAGCTGACTACCTCATGGGGAGGAAGTGGCTGGATGTCGCCAAATGGTTTGGTGGTACCGGTATTGTGTTGGTCTTCATCGTTGCAGGTACGCATGAACTGCAGTACATTGTGTATAGAGGATTGTGGAAAATTCTGACATGTCCCAGGCATTAGCGAGTACGCTGTCTCGACCAGCTGGCTTGATATCCATCGCCAATTCCTCCAATATGTCGCTGAGTACCTGCCAAGCATTAGACGGCTAGTGCGAAGCTTCGGTGAGAATGGTCTCAAGGAATACTGTCGCAACGGCTGTCTTCCCGAAGGCCAGATATACGAGCTCGGGGCAGTGGAAGCGTGCGATCCAGAGAAAGGCGCCACCGCAGAGTCGGACAACGAAGACGACTAAACCACACTCTCACGAATCGATGGAGAGTACATCCAGGGGAGCATAGCTTCTTCGCTTGGAGCGGAGGCATTGCGCTCTCATTCTCTTTTCGCGTTTCCCATCCAGCAATCCGAAGCTCACTTTAGCAGCTTCCTTTCTTGAACTTTTCCCTGAGCTACACTACGGATCTCTTGCTACGCAGGCACTCTTCCTTCTTCAGCGAAGCATGATTAACCTTCACCCGCGCTGAGGATGTTGAGCAGGACAAGCGCACTTTTCCCCTTCTCACTGGCATTAATACCCCAACATCTGCACTGCAATCCTTCATTTTTCCCTCAAATTCATCAGGATCTTTATCATTTCTCTCTTTCTCACAGCAAATCGGGAGCCTTCACAATGTCTCCCAAGATCAAGGCACACGATATGCCTCCAACTGTTAGGGACGCACCACATGGCTCCCCACCCCACCACAGCTAGCTTTTCTTCTAGATAGACTAATCTCAAATCAAACCTGCAAACCTCTTCATATCAATCAATGATTGTCGTATCATACTCGCTCTTTGACGTAGTCCATAGCTTCTTCTCCATAAACAACGCTCAAGCGCCGAGAGACAGTTTCGCGAGGCTCCAAGGAGAGATACACCCAACTCGGGTCCACTGATAGTAAATCAACCTCTTGACTGCATGGTAAACAACGCATGTGACTCTAAATACAGGGCGAGCCAGCTTGTACACAGCCTTGGCTTCTGCCATGGCCTCTGAGTCAGCCTACAGCTCCGTTGAGAAACCCCTGACGTCACGTGACTACCAGACTTACGAAAACACTTACATCAGTCAAATATCCCAAACCCCTTCTGACTCCCACGACCAGTTATTTTGTTGGACCAATTTAACCAAATGTTGACAAGAGCGGAGACCAGCTCTGTGAAATCATGCTTAAGCGAATTTCCGAATGAAAGCAGGCTTGCCTTCCATTCAAGACTGTTGCACGCCGTGTCGATGTCATCCTCTGAAAAGTCATAGGGTTTCGCGCAGCCCAACAACTTGATGCCCCGTGGGTCCAATTTGTGACTAACAAATACTGCCCAGCATCAACATAACTAATACTTGATATTTTAGCAAGTTTCTCTATAATGGGAAGGCACATAGCAGAGGAACAAATCTCCAGGGTCTACATCTTACATTCATCTGACTCCAGCATGCTCCCATTCTGGCTCCTTGATCAAACAAGAATTGTTTACGATATACACGATACATTAACTAATCGAGCATCATGCTTACCTTCAACGATCTTCCTTTCGAACTTCGCGAGCAAATCTTAGTTCATGCTCTGCACACGACATATCCAGCTGGGGAGTTCAATGCCGCTTTGAATAATCCATGCCATGCTAAAGCAATATTTATCACAGCCAAAGTCAGGTTGGGCCAGCGTACACTGAGCAAGCTCAAATTGACCAGCAGGGGAACGTATGCAGACGCCGTGATCGCCAGCCGCAAGTGGCTCGACTACGAGATGCTGGATCTGTTCGAGGAGCTGGAGCCTATCAAAGCAAGATTATTCGAGCATGCGCAGCGCTGCCGTTCTCCCTTCGTGTACATTGCAACAGTGTCCGGAGAAGACTACCATCGATCTATATGGATAACGCAGAAGGAGATGAATTACCTAGCTGAATACCAGAGGAGACTCAATTGGATAGAACACAGGGCTTGGGAACGCCTTCGCCGCAAGCTCCCAGAGACGGGGTCCTTCGATGGTTTTTGCAAGTCCATGAACAATGCTGAGGAACATGTAGCTTCCCGGCAGAGTTCGGAGGTTGCGCCTGCTCAACCAGCAAGCACCAACCTTCTCCGTAAGAGAGAGCTGACTGTCTGTTTCGGAGACAAGCTCGTAGGTATCGATGACGGTTGCGAGCCGGATGCAATCGGAGACGCAGCGCGATGGGTGCAATCCCGACATCTTCCGTATTTTGGGTATGGCTCAAGCTTGACAGACTGGTGGAGACCATACCGCAGGCAGACCTTCGTCGGAGCACAGTCGCCAGAGTCATCAACAGGCGCAGAGCGCGACGTGGTGGAAAATTCCGAATGAACGGACGTCGTCAACAGAGGGACATAGCGGTAGTGTGCATCATGCACCTAGAGTGATAATTCTCCGAGAAGAGTAGCGGACCCCGAGATCTGATCGCGGTTGATTTCGGTATTCCTCCAATCATTGTAAACGCTTTGACAATAACGGACACACATCGTGGCGAGCTACTGGACCCAGACCTTCAAACACTGCAGCAGGGGACCATCGAATTGGTCATGACATGAGCCTGGCGAGGAACAGGTTACGGCGGCGAGATTGGGGCTCCTTGATTGGTGCGCATAGAGCAAGCTTTAGAACGCCAGTCCTGCGACACGCTAGAACACCTACTGTTCTGGCAAGTGGCAAGCCTCGACCTCCCTACCTTAGTTATCCTACGCCGCCCGCTCACACAGTCAAAGGGCGAGGATATGTTTAAGATGCATCAGTCATAGTACAGGCTTGTTTATAATGCATCACCCCCGAAAACCCTGGTTTTGGCACATCGCATAGGCTCAGTTTATTCAGCTTCTAGGACTTATCGTCGCAAAATTTTGTTGTCGTCGTCCTTCTTGTTGTCGTTGGCAAGATTTGGCGAATAGCATTGTGCGATGTTATCGCATATGAGATTATTGCTTGACACAAAATCAGTATTTACGCTAACAAAATCTTATTAGACGTAGATTGCAACAAGATATTTGCGATAAAAAACAACAACGTCTAACAACGCCTGATAAGCTTTGCGAACGACAGCAGCCAACATTGAGAAGCTGGATAAACTGGGCCTGCGCGATGTGCCAAAACCAGGATTTTCGAGGGTGATGCATTATAAACAAGCGTGTACTACAACTGATGCATCTTAAACATATCCTCGGGTGGTCATGTCCAACTACGGACTTAATCTGTCATGCCTCTTCAAGTCCGACATTTCGATAACAGAGAGGAATAAGACTGCGAATTTGGGTTTTGAAAAGGAGGTTTTCTTTTCTCATTTATCATCCTTCGGCGACCTGGGATTATCGAAACACTGCTCTGGGACCACAGCTCCCTTCAGTCCTTCTCTAGGAGCCACGGTGTCTGGGAGACAATGATTCCATCTTCGTGAAGTCTGATCTTCTGATGATTCACAACAATCCTCCAGCAGCTTGACGGCAAATCGAACCTGTTACCATGGCTACGGTGCTCACGCCGGCTGAGATTCGTTATCAGGAGGACCACATCAATGACAACGGCGTGCCGAGCGTGATTGCTGTAAACGCAGCATGCTTCTCCCTCGCCGCCATCGCTGTCGCCCTGAGGTTTACCTGCCGCAGAATCAAGAGGATCAAGTACGAAGCAGATGACTGGCTCATTTTGGCCGGCCTGGTATGTCCGCCTCGCTCAGCAGACGCGAAGCCCGCCACTGACCCGCTGCGTCATCAGATCCTGACCGGTGGTTTCGGATCTTGTGAACTGATAAGTGGGGATTCCGGTTCAGTTGTTGGCTTGAACCAGATTTATTGACTCTGTGAACAGGCCTGGGCGGTGGGAACGGCAGGCATTCGATACTTGCACCCGACATAGCCCGCTTCGCAAAGGTACGGCACATCAATACAAGCCCGGACGAGCGCACTGGCTTACCGTATGTTTGCAGTCAGTCATCGCCGCAGAAGTACTCTATAATGTTGCAATTGCGTGTATCAAGTTGTCCATAATACGACTCTACTATCGGATATTTTCCGCCATAAGTCGGCGATTTGTCCTGGTCCTGTGGGGTCTTGCGTCCTTTATGATCGGCTACTCTCTGGCTAATGCCGTTGGGGCCGTCCTGCAGTGTCTTCCATTCAGGTCAAATTGGGATCCTACGGTCAAGCACCATTGCATCGGGTTGAGTATTGCTGGTACTATCTTTGCAGCGGTCAATGTCCTGACCGACTTGGTAATTCTGATCCTTCCCCTGCCTCCACTTGCGCGTCTACGGAAACCCTTCAAGGAGAAGATTCAGATCATGGGCATCTTCTGCGTTGGCATCTTGTAGGCAAAACTTTTCTACAAAGCTCCTGAAAGATTTGCTAATCACATTTCAGTGTCTGCTTCGTCAGTATCTATCGTTGCGTAATCATTCATCAGCTTACGCATCTTGATCCGACATGTAAGTTTCTGCCTGTTCCTAGCCGTATGAAGCCCCATCAGCTTATACCCCTTAAGGGCAGGAGGTGCCTATCGATATCTGGACGGTCGTAGAGCTGAACGTGGGCATTGTGTGCGCCTGCATTCCCACGTTGAGTCCCCTCTTCACTTGCATGTTACGCAAGGGAGGCCGCCCCAAGCGTCAAGTGGAAGCTTCCGATGTCTCTTCATCTGTCCCAAGTTTCGTTCTACGCCACAAACGATCCATCCCAAGTCGATCGCTACATTTCGCACATTTGGGCGTTCTTGGAGACACCGTACAGTCCAAATCCACAACTGATCAAGGTGGCCCGGATGAGCGAGAGATGACGATCGAAGAGCGAGAAGAGGCTCCAGAGCTTGGACCATGAAGCTTTGTTCTGATATCAAACGCCGGCACCGGAGCCCATCGTAGACTTGTCCGCGACTTAGTTCTTTCAGGCTCAATCTCCAAATCTCTGGAGTCAAGAACCAGATACGAAGTTCGGAATTGAGTCGATCAAGCGATCCTAGGTGGCAAGGAATCTCGCAAACACTTGCTTTATACTGCAAATGCTGCAGCATGTACTATAGCGTAGGCTTTGGGAGACTACAGCAGTCAAAGCCCTCCTTCGTTTGTCCACAGGTGCTTCAAAAGAATGCTTCCGGAGTCCTTGAGATTTGCGAAGGTTCTAATAAGGCTATATTGCTTTTCTAACCATATTCGCTCACGCGTGCTTCGAACGATCTGTTAAACGCTCTTCATGGCGACAGTCGTAATCTGGCTTATGCAAGTATATTCGTTAGCAGCAAGCGAGGTCTTCGATGTACTAGCATCTTTCACGCCCTTATGTATTATGTATGCATCAAACAGGCGCAAGGGTATCTGATTAAGCAGTCTTTTCCACATGGTTGAATAACGCTCCACAAGACACTACTTCTTTCACTGGCAACATATAGTGCGAAGACTCCTGGCGCACCCTTGAAAACCTTTGAACGACTTTACGATACAGTGAACAACCGAGGGAGACTTTGGATCGAAAAGGCACATCATCAGGACGTTTGTCTTGCGCAATCAAGACATCGAGCAGGACAGCTTGGAGAAGACAGTGACAAACCTTTGACATAGTGAGCCCTTAGGAGTACACCATGGCACCGGATGGGATAGCGCGCTCTTCGCATGCCACCCTGCAAGGCTCGGTGATGCTCAAAGTCTACACCACTGATACTGGACTCTATGATACAAAGGAAATCAAGAAAGTCGTCGAGCGAGGATGAAAGAATATTATAAGGGAAAATTCGGCTGCTGTCGTCGATTTTCAAGAAATTCATTACTGAAGTGGCACGAACGTCCGGCGCATAGTCAATCAGATGATGCTTGCAGGTATGTCGTTCCTGTCGATCTCCAGTACAGTACTTACAGCTTGAGCTGCATACAAAGCCCACTGAGCCGCACGGGACTAATGGCATTCAGCGGTACTGGTGGTAGATTTGTTGGGTATCGAAACTCTGGTAACAGTGGTGACCGAGTTTACGACACCGGCTATCCTGGCTGAAGCTCCCAGCAAACCGGTAGTGACCGAGCTATAATATTCATCCATATCATATCTACCTGACCCCTTCAAGGGACACGATGAATCGAGACTGGCGCTTGATACTTTCCAAGCGTCCTTGAAAGCAAATCTACCAGGGCCTGAGGCCTTTGCTCTGACATTTACAGCGTTCGAGCAGCCACTCGTCCACGAGAAGCAGAGGCGCAGGATGCCTCGTAATGCCGTCAGTCATGCGCTTCGTCTCGATCAAGGGTACACCACTTTCTCTCTTTGCAATTCCGCTTCTGATCAGAGCTCGGACCCGATAGCCATAACGAGGAGCCTGATTTCGTCGAACAAAAAAACCTTATGTGGTCAATTGTGTGGGCCTTTCTTCCTGGGATGAACGTCTCTGGCAATATATCTCTTCCGCGCGAGACTGATCTTCATTGTTACTTCGCCATAGAAACTGGAACGCTTGTTTCGACCGTGTCGGGCAGGGGTTCCGCTGACCTTCTTACTCTCGGCTCTCCCGTATCGAGAAGAAGAGTCAGTGTTCGAGGCCACAAGAAGTCCGAAAACCTAGTTCCCCACGAACATACCATATTTGTGATGACACCTATGTTAGCCTCGGCAAGGTCGGCCTTCTTCCAACAATATAATTTTGATTTCGACCCTCGCCCTACGCTCAACATCGAATTTCGTCGCTTAGCAAAAATTCGTAGATGGAAACAGGGGTCAAACAGCAGGATATTCGAGAAGGCTTGGAATCAATGTTTCGGATCAAAGGTTCCTGTCGGTTACAATATCGACGGGATGGAAAGTCGTGTTGAAGCTCAATATAGCACGAATAACGAAGATTTTTCCACTATGCTGCGCAGCCTTCAAAGTCTCGACCTAGAGAGAGGAACTAGTAAGGAAGCAAAAGTCCGAAGGGCTGGCACGGAATTTGCATCACATTACGGGAGCGACGCCCGCGTCACGGAGAGGTGGCAAGCGCTTTGCCAGGATTGCGGAGTCAATCCCGTACCATCATCAATCAACCAATGCAAAAAGGTGCAGCCCCTGCAGCGATGCGCTCGACGGGATCCGCGTGGCCGTATCCATGCTAACGTGTCCTTCCATTCATTAGGCACTCAAAGGCGTGAACATCAACATCTATCATTTCCTTGATGCCAAAAAAGCTGGAAGCATCCCGCACCATTTTCGATCGAGAAGAGAGTTGATGGTGTATATGGAAGAAAATCCAGGCGAAAGATATCCCTTGAAGATGGCGAAGCAAAACAAGTTCTTGAGTGTACTTCTTATCAAAAGCTAATAACTCGTCTAAACTAGCACCTCAATGATTATGCTCATGCCTCCATCGCTTGACCAGCATGACTGGGAGTGCTCCTTCGATAGTCAGTATGCATTGCAGCAGCACATTTTTCGCTCGTTTGCAATAGACGTGTTCCACCCACGCCCTTGTCGCCGTTTAATCCAATCTCACGGTCTTTTCCGTCTAATGATCGGCGACGCCTCGAGCCTGCTTCTCTGCCTCTTCTTCGCCTTCTTCCGCCTTTTCATCATCTCACTAGACATGATTGCCTTCGCTAAGCATCCTTGACGTCTGTACTCGGTATCCTGATGTCCATGGACAGTCACCGCGATAATAGATCCTGTGCCTCGGATCTTGTCACTTCTTCCGCCTCGTCCTTGGCAATTTTCGCCCCTTTTCTCGGACTTGGAGCTTCAGGTGGTGTGGCTTCCCAACGCCTTTTTCCTGCAGTTGGATGGCAGGGCAAATTGTACATGACATTCGTTCCGATTGCATTTGGACAAATTTGCTCTTTCTTGTACGATGCAGAGACCAGAGATGAGACCAAGCGAGCGTAATGAGGCCCGCGTTTGGCGAGATATGTTGGCGGAACAGGTCTTTGGCGCAAAGTCACGGAGATGAAGCGACAATTCCTTGACCTTGAACGGTGTTATATAGCTCGGGAAGGGGAAAGGAGATATTATTGAAGTCAAGCATCGATAAGTTTCAACCTATACGCCGATGATGCCTACAAATAGACCGGCCAAAGTCAGCAACGATGGCGAAGTCGCTCAGGCTAGAATTGCATCAATCATGTCTACACTAAAATGTCGCTGCAAGATCCGAGATGGCGGAAGTAGGCGACGAGCATGAATGGAGATTTGCGATAGCATTGGCAAGGAAGGTGCTCATGGCGTGGGACACGATTTCGTGAAATGGAGTGACTGATGCACGATTACGAAGTGGGTGCCTAAAGCGGGTCCATCACAGCCACTTCATGTCCAGTTATCATGTTCCATCGTTCCGGCCTTATGTCTCGCCCTTGTTCCTGCAATTCAAGTCTAAGATTGGAAAACGAGAACTAATCCTGTTCAAAGACAGCCCGTCTTGCAGACATTTTTGACTTCTTCTTGAGCTTCTTGGACGAGCCCAACCCTAATGTGACAAACTCACTATCCAGAGCTTCGAGGGCTGGATCTGATGCAAGAGCAGGGTTTTCCGCTTCGATCACGCACTCAGATCTTTCAACGGCTGGGTGCCTGAGTCTTGTAGATTCATCCGTCGAAGATCTAGTGTCTTCCTCAAACGAAAGCTCAAAACCCTCGTCAGACTCAATGGACTTATCGCTTGCAGAGTCTTTATTGCATTCAAGGTCGGATTGAGTTGCGCCATCATCTGCACCTGCCCGGGATTTAAGCAACTGCTGAAATAGAACAAGTAGGGGCTTGTCTTACTAAGCAGTCTAAGGCCGATGAAGCGCTTACAGGTATCAGAGCCTTTCGTGAGGACGTCAAGCTGCTTGGTCAGTTGTTCACGTTGGGCACGGTTCTCCTCGGATTCACCAGCCATGCTCGTCACAAGGTCGACGGACATAATCGAGACAGCTACGGGAGTGAAGATACCGCCGAGGGGAGAGATGAGCTTTGCTTCAATTACTTCGATGGCGATGTCGTCGATGAAGCGTTTCAAAGCAACCTATAATCACACGATGGGGTAAGCAAGGAGATAACGAAAGTAGTAGTAGGATAGAAATGGAAGGTCGACCTTGTAATAAGCCTCCATACAATCCAAAGCTTCGGAACAGGCAAAGCGATTCATGTCTGGTTCTGTGCGTTGCACCAAAGCAGTGACGAGTTGGTAGAGGTCATGGTTGCCGCCACAATAATGGGATCTTTCAAGGGAAGAGACACCAAAGAATTGTTTTATGATCTTGGAATACTCGTTCTGGTAGTGTTCGCTACGGAGCTTCTGGAGATTTTCGGTGAAATAATGGTTGTAGGTGATTGGATGACTTTTCTGGTGTGGTGTTAGCATCTCGGTGGTTTTCTCATTCAAAGTTTCCAATAGATGGTTCAAAGCAGGCTCGAATATCTTTCGAAAGAGTGCTTTGGAGGTTGTGGCATCGGCGACGTAGGCGGCTGCATGGCCAAGGAATTCTTTAGCGGCCTTCCAGACCTTGTCAACGTGGCTCCGAGCGATGGCTTCCCAGGGAGTTGACTGCTCTAAGAACAAGTCCGACACGATCATAGGATTGAAGGTCCCTGGCAACTCTCGGCCCCTGGTTCTCTTCACCAGGTGCTGTATATGGTCAATGAATTCATCCCTGGTGATTGAGATTACGTCTTTAGAGGTGCGACTTGTGTCCTTCGGATCGGTAACCTCGCGGCAATGACCTCGTCTGGCGATGTTGTCTGCGAAGTCTAGATTGAGGTTCTGTATCACGGCTCGTATGCGCTTTTGATAGCCGGGTCCGGACTTAGCGTCATCAAAGAACGGATCGTTATATGTACCATCCACAGCAGCTTTGACCAGAGACTGGAATGCTTGACTTAATTGAAATAGGTAGAGCTGCTGCTCTGGTAAGGTACCTCGAGGATCTCCGAGCTTATCCAACCGGCTGCGGCAAGCGCTTGATTTGACTTCAATCTCATCAATCAAGCTGGGTAGCTCAACAGCGATTTGTCCAAGCAGGACCTTGCTGAGCCTGCTCCGTAACTTGTTAACGCCTAAGAGCGACCGAGACATGTCTTCCCATATCCCTTGAGAAAAGAATTCCTCTTCCTTGATATCGCGATTCGCCAGTGACCACTCTCCTGTTTCAGAGTCCATGTTCTTCAACACATGCCACCCAAGACGGAACTCCACGTCCTGGTTTCCTGCAAGAGAGACGTACAGGGCTTCACTCTCGGAACCTGCAATCAAAGTATCGGGCTTCGTGATAACACCCAGTGTCCGATTTCCCTTCTTGTCGGCTGCACGGGCGAGCTTCAACACGATTTGGTTTGCATAGTCGTTCTTTGCCGAGACCACCGCCAAAATGATGCTTCTCGATTCCTTCATATAGGATTGAACGACCTCTTGTACAAGCTCGACATCGGAAGCAGACTGCTGTTTTGTTTCGGAGTGGATGAGTCCAGGTAGGTCCACAATTGTCAAGTGAGGCCGATCAGGACCCGAGACCTCAACTCGAAGGAGATCTTTCGAGAAAGCTTTGCCATGGGTTGAGATTCCCATAGCCGCTTTTGCGTTCTC
>JAABUS010003480.1_pt1 | contig 25463 bp, 20 predicted proteins | sample 5560161 | NCBI WGS metagenome assembly JAABUS01 (sample SAMN10711885, study PRJNA513376) | rock metagenome | isolation source: Antarctica rocks | place: Antarctica: Victoria Land, Trio Nunatak nord | collected 2016-01-04
GAAGATCCGCGCCGTGGGGATCAAGACGGCCGAGAGCGCCGTCGTGACCGGCATCGTCGAGGGGGCGGGACAGACCGTCATGACCTGGACCCCGCGCGAGACGGTGGGCGTCGAGGTCCCCCCCAACAAGCCGGGCCTGGCCGTCATCAAGCGGGTCAGCTCCGGCGAGGCCGAGGCGGGCGACGTCGTCACCTTCACGATCCAGTACCGCAACATGGGCAACACGCCGATCCGGTCCGTCTCGGTGATCGACAGCCTCCTGCCCCGGCTCGGCTACATCGCCGGCAGCGCCCGAGGCCCCGCCGGGACCGTCTTCACCGCCGCCGAGAACCGCGTGGGCTCCACCGAACTGCGCTGGGACCTCCCCGGCGCGGTCCCCCCCGGCGCCGAGGGCTATGTCTCGTTCGAGGTGACCGTTCGCTAATCCAGGACGGTGGGCCTGAGACGTTGCGAATCAGGGCAGTGCACGAACGTCGACGCCCGGCCGTGCCCTTCAGAGGCCGCGGCCGGGCGTCGATCGACTTCATTCACCCGGGCGCCCCGGATGAACGCGAGTGTTCGTGGGCTAGGGGTTCACGGTCCGATCAACGGCCCGGCCCATCTTCTCGCCGGGACCGGCGGGGTCCACCGCGTCCTTGACATTCTGAACGCCTCGGTCGATGCTCTCGCCGGCCCGCTGGCCGGGTCCCTTCGAGGCGCAGCCCCCGAGAAACACCATCGCCCCGATCACCGGGGACGAGGTTCGTAAGAAGAGGATCAACCAATTTTTCATGAAAATGGTCCTCGGTCCTTGAGGTTCAGGTCCCATCCGTGAGTGGAGGCCGGGACTTTAGCGATAATGCGTCGCAAAAGCTAGACGGGCATGCGAGATGCTTGGTTCCCAAGCTTGGCCTTCCGGCGCACCGGCACGATGACCGCAAAGTGTAGGGTATCCATCGGGCGGCGAGGCGTATGATTCGGCACATCGCGTCCCACCGAGGAGACCGCGGCCATCGCAATCCACTGGCGTCCCACGAGATTTGTCCGCGGCTTGAAGTCGCGGCCCTTGCGCGATGCCGTCCTCTCGGCACTCACGTCCTGGAACCGCCACCAGGTCGCCCGGGTCGTCACGGCGGTCATCCTGACCTGGCTCCTCGGAGCCACGGCGATCCACCTGGCCGAGCGGCGGGTGAACCCGGACTTCGCCACCTGGGGGGACTCCTTCTGGAATGTCTGGGTGCTCCTGTTCAGTGGCATGAACGCGCCCCCGAAAACGACGGCCGGTCGGCTGGTGACGATGGCCTTGCTCGTCATGGGGGTCGGCCTGGCGGGGTTGTTCACTGCGAGCGTGGCATCCCTGCTCATCGAACGCTACTTGCGGAGGCGCGACGTGTCGAATTTCGAGATGGAGGACCACCTGGTCCTCTGCAACTGGGCCCCGCGCGGGCTGGAGTGGATTCGCGAGGTCCACGCCAAGATCATCCAGGACAAGCGGCCCGTGGTCATCATCCACGACGAGACGGATGAGATCGACCTGCCGGATAAAGGAGATGAGGCGGCCTTCAGCGACGTCTACATCGTCAAGGGGGACCCGACCAGCGAGGTGGTACTCAGGCGGGCCAAGGTGCCCAAGGCCCACTCGGTGGTGGTCCTGATCGACGACCGGGAGGGAAAACACTCCGACGGCAAGTCGATCTTGACCTGCATTGCCATCCGTAATGTCTGCCGGGGCGAGAAACAGCCGAACGTCGCGGCCGAGTGCCGGAACCCGAGTAATCGCCACCATTTGAAGAAGGCCGGGGCGGACGAGATCATCTCGTCCGACGAACTCGGCCTGCGGCTCCTGGCCCGGACGGCGCTCTTCCACGGGATGACCCGGGTCTACCAGGAGCTCTTGACGGTGGGGCGGGACGCCAACGAGATGTTCCTCCTGACGGCGCCTGATGGGCTGGTGGGCAAGGATTTCGTCGAGCTGACCGGGATGTTCGCGCGGTATCGAGGCGACAGGAAGGCGTGCCTGCTGATCGGAATCCAACGAGGCGAGGAGATGATGCTCAATCCGATCACCAGCGAGTCGGGACCGCTCATGGCTGGTGATCAGTTGATCCTCTTGAGCCGCGCCTTCCTCGACCCGACCCAGTCCTTGCCGACCGACCCTCCGATCGGCCCGACCATCGCCGACGCGTGACGCCCCGGTGCTGCGGAAATGGTCGGGCAAGGCCTTTTTTGTTGTTGAAGAGAGGTTCAACCCCGCATAATGTGGGGGGTAAGATTCGATCCCGCCGAACTGCTGCACTGTCCCTCCCGGCAGTTCGGGCCGACGGACCATCCCGCACGAGGTGGCCATGATCCGCGTCCTCGGGAATTCGAAGCGACTCTGTAACGGCCTGACCCGGCGTGACCTCCTGCAAGTCGGCTCGCTGGGCCTGCTCGGGCTCGGACTCTCGGCGGGAGACCAGGCGCGGGCCGGGACGGCCCTGGCGACGGCGACGGCCGGGACGTTCGGCCGCGCCAAGTCGTGCATCCTGCTCTTCCTCTACGGGTCGCCCAGCCAGCTCGAGACGTTCGACCCCAAGCCCGACGCCCCCTCGCAGATTCGGGGCGAGCTGGGTTCGATCCGCTCGAACGTGCCGGGGATGGACGTCTGCGAAGGGCTCCCCCACCTGGCCAGGGTGATGGACAAGGTCACCGTCCTCCGGTCGGTCTCGCACCCCTACCCGCTGCACGGGGTCGCCTTCGCCACGACGGGCGTCGCCAAGATTGACGCCCCGCTGGAGCTGAGCCCGAGGGCCGAGGCGCATTGGCCGTTCATCGGCTCGGTCGTCGATTACGTGGACGGGGCCCGCGACGCCTCCTCGGGCGCGGGGAGGCCCGACGTCCCCCGGAACCTCGTGCTCCCTTTTGCCCTCAGCAGCCAGCGCGTCGGCGAGGTCCCCCGCGCCGGCCCCTACGGCGGCTTCCTCGGCCAGGCGTATGACCCGATCTCGACCGAGTTCGTCGGCCAGGGGACGAAGAAGACGACGAAGACCCTCGCCCCCCAGACCTGGACCGACTTCGAGCCGTACCGGGGGATCACCCCCGAGAGCCGGTTCCGCCTCTCGTCGGTCTCGCACCTCGGCCCCGAGCTCACGCTCGACCGGCTCGACCGCCGTCGGTCGCTCCTGGACCAGTTCGAGCAGGCACGCCGCGAGGCCGACACGGCCGTCGATCGGTCGTCGGGCATCGATCGCCACCGCGCGATGGCCTACTCGCTGCTCGGCTCGGAGCGGCTCCGCCGGGCGTTCGACCTCGACCAGGAGCCGGACTCGACCCGCGACCTCTACGGCATGACGCTCTTCGGCCAGGCCTCGCTGACCGCACGCCGACTGGTCGAGGCGGGGGGCCGGTTCGTCACCGTCTTCTGGGACGAGTACGGCCTGGCCGGCACCGGCTGGGACACGCACGTCGAGCACCTCCCGCGCATGAAGGACGAGTTGCTCCCGGGCCTGGACCGCACCCTCTCCGGCCTGCTGATCGACCTCGACGCCCGCGGCATCCTCGACGAGACCCTGGTCGTCTGCCTGAGCGAACACGGCCGGACGCCGCAGTTGACGAACACCCCGAAGGGGGGCGGCCGCGACCACTGGTCGCGCTGCTACTCCGTGCTGATGGCCGGCGGCGGCGTGACGCGAGGCAACGTCATCGGCCGTTCCGACAAGATCGCCAGCGACCCCGTCGATCGCCGAATCTCACCCAAGGACATCCTGGCGACCATCTACCACCTGATGGGGATCGACCCCGCCACCACCCTCACCGACCGCCAGGGCCGCCCCATGGCCCTCAACCCCGAGGGCGAGGTCATCACCGAGATGCTTTCCTGATCGGTCACCGCCGGGCGGCCGTGCGCGTCCGACCCAGGAGAGGCTCGCGGCCCCATGTCACAACGTTTTATCGCCTTCCTGGTCGGCTGCTTGACGGCCGGGCTCCTCCTGGTCGCCCTCCTCGTCTATGCGGTCGTTCCGAAGCCCAAGCCCGAGGTGCCACGCCCCCCCGAGTTGGCGGGGCAGCAGGTCCCCAACTCGGTCTTCGAGATCCGCTTCGAGAAGAGGTACGACCTCTTCTGCTCTTTCTTCCCCGAAGAACCGACGATCTATCACGGCTGCAAATTCCTCGGCTTCACCGGTCGCGGCGAAGAGTCAAACCGATCCGCGCGGTCCGGCGGCGTATTCTCCGGATCCTCCGGGTCGGGATCGTACTACCCTGAATCCGAGTTCTTCGAACACTGGTTGGTGATCGAGCTGAAGGACGGTCGTCGGGCCTACATTCCTCCGAGGTCCGTAAAGTACATTGAGGAGGCTTCGGTCGAGATCAAGTGAGTTCTCCGGGAGCCGTCGCGATGGACCTCGGGATCGCGGGAGATGTGGCCCTCGTGGTCGGCGGGGCCAGGGGCCTGGGCCGAGCCATCGCCGCCGGATTCGGCGCGGAGGGGGCGACCGTCGTCCTCGTGGACCGCGACCCCGACGTCCCCGAGGTCGCCCGGCAGCTCGAGGAGGCCGGCGCGCCCCGTGCCGCGGCGTTCGTCGCCGACGTGACCGACTTCGGGGCGATCCGGGACGTGGCCGCGGAGCTCCGGCACCGGTTCGGACGCTGCGACCACGTCATCCATGCCGCCGCCATCGGCTCGGGCAAGTATGGCATGCCGTTCTGGAGCCTCGAACCGGCCGACTGGGACCGCGTGCTGCGGGTCAACCTCGTCGGCGCCGTCCACGTGGCCCACGCGTTCGCCCCCGACATGGCCAGGGCTGGCGCCGGGACGTTCCTCTTCCTCGCCTCGGTCGCAGGCCAGATCGGCTCGCCCACCGACCCGCCCTACAGCGCCTCGAAAGCCGCCCTGATCAACTTCTCCCAGTGCGCCGCGCGGGACCTGGCCCCCTCGGGCGTGCGGGTCAATACCCTCTGCCCGGGGATGGTCCAGACCGCCCTGAATCGCTCGGTGTACGACGCCTGGGCCGCCCGGCAGCCGGAGGGCCCGCGCCCCTCCTATGAGGAATGGACGGCCGAGAAGATCCGCAAGCTCGTGCCGCTGGGGCGCTGGCAGGACCCGGAGGACATCGCGGCGATGGCGGTCTTCCTCGCCTCCCCGCGGGCCAGGAACGTCACCGGCCAGACGATCAACGTCGACGGCGGGTACGTGATGCACTCGTAAAGACTCGTACGACCAGGTCTCTTCTCCGATGAAACCGACCCGGACGCTCGTTGACTTGCGTACGCCGGCCCGGTAACTCGGTATCTTTGGCTGTCGCGTGCTCCCCCTGGCGTTGTGGCGACCCGAAATCTTGGGGGCCTCCGGCGTGGAACTCGAACCCTTCATCGACGCGCACTCGCACATCTGGACACCCGACGTCGGGCATTACCCGCTCGTGGAGGGCTTCGCCGTCGCGGACATGAAGCCGCGGTCGTTCACCGCCGAGGAGTTATTGGGGCACTGCCGGCCGGCGGGGGTGGGACGGGTCAACCTGATCCAGATGAGTTTCTATAGGTTCGACAACTCGTACATGCTCGACATGATCAAGCTGTACCCCGACCGGTTCGTGGGGACGGCCATCGTCGACCCGCTCGGCCCGCATCCCGAGGAGGCGATGCGACGGCTCTTGCCGAAGGGGGTGCGTGCGTTCCGGATCGCGCCCAACTTTAGCAAGCTGCCGCCGGCCCGCTGGCTCGAGCCGCCGGGCTACGCCGCGATGTTCGCCGCCGCGGCGGAGACCGGCCAGGCGTTGAGCTGCCTGATCGGCCCAGACGCCTTCTCCGAGGTGGATCGGATGTGCGGCAAGTTTCCCGAGACCCCGGTCATCATCGACCATCTCGGCAGGATCGGCGCCGACGGCGAGATTCGCCCGGCCGACGTGGCGGCGCTCTGCGCCCTGGCCAGGCACCCTCGCCTCTATATCAAGGTCGGGGCATTCTACGCGCTCGGCAAGAAGACGCCGCCTTACGACGACCTCGCCCCGCTCATCCGCAGCACCGTCCAGGCCTTCGGCGCGAACCGATGCATGTGGGAGAGCGACTGCCCGTTCCAGGTCGACAACCACCGCTACATCGACAGCGTGGCCCTCATCCGCGACCGGCTCGACTTCCTGAGCAAAGAGGACAAGGATTGGCTCCTCCGCAAGACGGCGGAGGGTCTGCTGTTCGCGTCGCGTTAGAAACAGGTCGGACAACGCTCCTTGACGGAAACGCCAATGACGGTATAAGGGTTGCCACCGGGTGGGCCAGGACGGCGCGCCGACGCGATGGTCCAGGGAGGCATACACATGGCGCTCGAACACGAGGTGCAGGTTTTTCGGGACCACCTAATCGACCTCTTGGGCGCCGATGACGTCAACGAGGGTAAGTACACCGTCATCAAGGGCGACGACATCCGGGGGCCGTTCGAGACCTACGAATCGGCGCTCGAGGCCGGGTACAACCGCCACGGGCTGACGTCTTTCCTCGTCAAGAAGATCGAGCGCAACGAGACGGTCATGTACTTCTCCCGCGATCTGAAATGATGGGCTCGGTGGCGGGCCGCATCGAGCGCGGCGGGCCCTTCTGCGACATCAAAGTGATGGCCAGTCCTCAGCACGTCGCGCTCTTGAAGGCGGCGGGCCAGCCCTACCCCGCCCCGATCGTCATCCGATCCCTGATCGATACCGGCGCCTCGTGCAGCCTCGTCGAGCGTGGCATCATCAGGTCATTGCAGTTGATGCCCACCGGGTCAGTCCCGATCCACACCCCATCGACCGGCTCAAACGACTCCACTCGCAACCAGTATGATGTCACCTTCGTCTTGGGTGAAACAGGATCGGCCCCTGCAATCTTCACCGTCGGGGCTCTCGAGTCTGAATTCGCGAGCGAAGGCTTCATGGCGCTCATCGGTTGGGACGTCCTCCGTCATTGCGTCCTCATCTGCGACGGGCCCGCCGCCACGTTCACGCTCTACTTCTGATCGTCCACACCGCGCATGGAGAAGATGCGGTCACTCTGGCAGGATGACCGCACTGATTATCGTTCGATGATCCGTCAGATGAACCCTGAGCAGCTCGATCAGGCGATCCGCCGCGGCCTCGGCGAACTCGGGGGCGTTGATGTGCAGGTCGACCTCGACGATGCGGGTCTCCCCGGCGTGCGCGCGGATGGCGGAGAAGAGGGCCTCGCTGGCGGCCTGGTCTTCGAAGGGTTGCCCGGGGGCGTCGATCGCCGAGACGCCCCGGAGCGGGAGCCAGATTTCCGCCTTGCCGCTCGTACCGGCGAGCTTCCGGCCGATCTCGGCACCCAGGGCCGCGTTCTCGTCGGGGGTCGTACGCATCAGGGTGACGTTCGCGTTGTGGCGGTGGAATGTCCGCCCCGAGAGGTTCGCCGGGATCGTCTCGGGGGCGTGGAAATTCACCATATCGAGCGCCCCCACGGAGACGACCTGCGGGATGCCCGCTTCCGCGGCGGCGGTCAGCCGGGTCGGGCCGGCGGAGAAGACGCCGCCGACCAGCTCGTCGGCGAGCTCCGTCGTCGTGATGTCGAGCACCCCGGCGATCAGGCCGTCGCGGATCAAGGACTCCATGGCCATCCCGCCGTTGCCGGTGGCGTGGAAGACGAGCACCTCGTAGCCGGCCCCTTCGAGGACCTCGCGCGCCCTCATGACGCACGGCGTCGTGACGCCGAACATGGTGACGGCCACCAGCGGCCGGTCCGTCGCGGTGGCGCTCGAGGTCGAGGCGGAGTCGTCGGCGAAGAGGACCAGGCCGGCCATCGCCCGGGCCGCCTCGCCCAGGATCATCCGGCTGATCCGGTTCAGGCCGAGGATGTCGACCACCGAGTTCAGCATCAGGATGTCCTTGTCGCCCACATAGGGGCGGACCTGACCCGAGGCCACGGTGCTGACCATGACCTTCGGGACGCCGATCGGCAGCGCACGCATGGCCGAGGTGCCGATGGCCGTGCCCGCCGAGCCTCCCAGCCCCAGCACCCCGGCGACCTCGCCGCGCGCGTGGGCCTCGGCCAACAGCCGGGTCGCCCCGAGCGTGGCCCCGGTCACCGCAGCCCCGCGATCGTTTTGAGCGACCAGGTCCGCGAGCGTCAGGCCGGCCGCCTCGAAGACCGCCGCACGTTCGACGTCGGCGACGATCGTGGGAGCCCCCATGCATCCGGTGTCGACCACGACGGTGGCGACCCCACGGGCGGCGAGGGCGTCGCGGACGAAGGCCGCCTCGAGCCCCTTGGTGTCGAGCGTCGCCAGGAGATAGACGGACTTCATTCGCTGATCCTCGCGCCCAGGGTTGTCAACTCGTTGAACCGATCGACCGGCTCGCCCGCGACCCAGGCCATCCCGCGCAGGATCAAGAGGCGGAAGAGCGGGTCGTCGAACGTCCACGTGAAATGGCCGGGGATGCTCACGAAGACCCTCCCCTTGCCCGCCTGGCGGGTCCAGAAGAGCGGCTGCGGCTTGCCTTCCTCCACCCCGGACCCCAGGAGGTCGATCCGCGTCGGGTCGCCGACGAGGTTCCAGTAGCTCTCGTCCACGAGCTGGAGTCTCCCGAAGCCCCGGGTGATCGGGTGCTTCGACCCGGAGAAGTCGACGTCGAGCGGCCCGTGGCGGAACTTCGACTTCCCCCCCTCCCACGCCAGGCCGATCCGAACCGCCAGGGGCCCCACGGCGTCGTGGCCGTCGACCGCGTAATGGATCAGGACGACCCCGCCGCCCCGAGCAAAGAAACGATCGAGCTCCTCGGCCTTCGCCGCGTCCCAGCCGGGATTGTTGGAGTAGAAGACGACGACGTCCGCCGTCTCGAGCTGCCGAGGCGTCGGCCAGCCTGCCGACGTCTCGACGGTGAGGGCCTCGTCCGTCGCCAGCAGGGGCGACCAGCGCTCCTGCCAGAGGGGATAATCGTGCTCGCCCGGCCCGTGGTCCTTCGGCCCCCCCGCCAGGACGATCCGGAGCCGTCTCGGGTTCGCGACCGGGACGCTCCCCTTCAGGACCGCGTCGAGCTCCTGCCGGCGCCGCGGGGGAGGGGGCGGGGAGCCCCGGTACGCGATCTCGGCCGGCCCCAGCGGGTCGGTCAGGAGGAACGTCAGCAGGTCGCGCAGCTTCTCCGGGCCGAGGGCCGCGTCGATCCCCTCGGGCATGATCGAGGCCGCCGAGGGGGACGTCTCCTCGACCGATGATCGGGGGACCGTCGTCTGCACGCCGGCGGTGTCGCTCACGATCAGGCCGTCGCCCTCGGTGCGGAGCGTGCCTTGCAAGACCCGGCCGTCCGCCAACGCGACCGAGTAGGCGATGTAATCGGGGTTGATGGCGGCGCTCGGCGCGTGGATGTCGCGGAGCACCGACGCGTAGTCGCGATGGATGAGGTTCGAGAGGTCGGGGCCGATGGACCCGCCCAGGCCGCGGACCTGGTGGCAGGCGGAGCAGCGGGCCTCGGAGCCGGTGAAGACGGCCCGGCCCCGGGACCAGTCTCCCCCCTTCAACTCGGGGACTTCCCGCTCCGCGAACGCCTCCGCCCCCTCCCGCTTCGTCAGGGCCGCCCACGGCAGCAGGAAGCGCCTGAGGGGCAATGCCCGAGGCCGCGAGTCCTCGCCCGTCGTGTAGGACACCTCCAGGGCCGCCCGTCCTCCCGTCGCCAGGACGACCTCCACCGGCAGCGGCTCCCGCTCCTTCGGCTTCACCGCGACCCGGACGCGGTAGCGACCGTCATTGTCAACTTCGGGGGGAAGAGTCCCGGCCGGCGTGGTGACCTCGATCGGCCCGGAACCGGTGAAGTTCAGCGTGACATCCTCGTCCGGCAGGCTGTAACCCGCGGTCGAGCCGGGCTGGACGGCCGGGCGGAGCATCTGCCAGAGGTCGAGCTTGGTCTTGAGGGTCAAGCGGCCCGGCCGCTCGATGGCCTCCCAGAGCCGATCGTGCTCCACGATGCCGGCGGTGAACGTGCGGGAGACGGCCGGGTCGAGGTGCGGCAACCAGCCGGACCAGCCCCCCTGCCCCGCCTCGGGCCGCCAGGTCGCGTCGGCGCCGGTGAGGTCGTAGGCGAGATCCACGGCGGCGTCTTGCGGGACTACGCCGGCCGGGGTCCGTTCCCGATCCGGCCGTCCCAGGCCCGGCAAGCTGACGGCGTAGGAGGCCGCTTCCGGGTGCGGGGCGGTCCTCAGGAGCAGCGAACGCCGGTCGGCGGAGACCTGGGCCGAGTAGATCGGGAGCGCGAACCGGGGCGCGTTCAACTGCCGGGCCACCGCGTCGTAGGGCGGGCGCAGGGATTCGTAGCGGTCGCCGGGTCCGACCGACTTGCCGTGCTCGATGGTGAGGTTCCTGGCCAGGTCCTTCAATCGCTCCAGGTCGAGCGGGCGGTCGAACGCGACGCGGGCCTCTTGCGGCCCCGAGGCCCACGCGAGCACCGGCCGGGGGGCATCCCGGTCGGCGTTCGTGATCTTGTAGAGCTTGCCCTTCCCCTTCGGACCGGTCCCCCAGTCCGGCAGGCCGCTATGAACCGCCACGACGAGGTCGCCCCGGGGCGAGACGCAGGCGTCGGCGGGGAGCATGTTCAGGATGGCGAGGATGTGCGTCTGCGCGACGTAGCCGGCCGAAGTCTTCGCCAGCTTCGTGCGGTAGAGCTTGCCCCGCGAGTAGCCGGTGACCAGCGCATCCCCCGCCCACGAGGCCGGGCCGAAGGTCGGGCCGCCGTCGACCGGCTCGTTGAAGTTGAGGCCGCAGGTCGACTGATGCTGCGGCGTGTAGTCGAACACGCTGGGCTCGTCGACCACCGAGGGGAGGTGCTTCGAGTGCCGCGGCGGGAACCCGTAGTGCCTCCCCGGCCGGATGTGCAGCAGCTCGTCGAACGGGTTCCCGTTGGAGAGCCAGGTCGCCCCCTCCTGGTCGGTCGCGAAGAGGTCGCCGAGGCGGTTGAACGCCATCGCGACCGGGAACCGGATCCCCGTGGCGATGATCTCGCGCCTGCCGAAGTCGGGCGCGACCTTCTGGATCGTCCCGTGCTCGCCCGTCAGGTCATAAGCCGCCTCGCCCGATGCACCGACGAGGTAGGGGTTCGTGAAATTGGTCACGCCGAGCCCGAAGTAGACGTGGCCCGCCTCGTCGAGCGCCACGCCCAGGGCGTCGACGCCGTGCGGAAGCTCTTTCCAGCCCGTGGCGACGACGATCTCCCGGTCGGCCTTGCCGTCGCGGTCGACGTCCACGATGAGCGAGATTTTCCCCTTGCTCGCCACGAAGACCCCCTCTCCCAGGCTGTAGCCGGGAGGTGTCAGCGCCATGCCGATCGGGGCGCTGAGCCCCCCCTTGCCTTCCCAGAAGCACTCGACCACGTCCTCGAGGCCCGATCCCTTGCGGTCGGAGAGCAGGTAGATATTCCCGTCATAGGCCAGGGCGACCAGCTTGCCGTCCGGTCGATACTTGATGTTGTTGATGTTCGACAGGTCGACGGGCAACTCCCGCGCGGAGAAGCCCGGCACGAGCATCTGCACCGCGGGAGGGTTCCGGACGGCGACCAGCGGCTTGCCGACCACCGGCCGACCGGGGCGGACGATCGGGGCCTTCCCGCCATGTCGGGCGGCGAGGTAGCCCTCGACCTGGGTGCGCTCGGCCTCGCCGAGCACGCGGTCGTAGACCAGGACCTGCAAGAGGTCGCCGTCGAGGAACCCGCGAACGGCGGAGCCTCCATACCGGCGGGCCCCCACGGTGACCCTGTCCGCGACGAGGACCGAATCCTTGCGGTCGCGCGCGCGGCCGGGCCGGCCATCGAAATAGGACTTTGTGCCGCCGGGGCCGGCGGTCGAGGTGACGGTCATCCGGCGGACGACGCCGAATTCGGAAGGCTCGGCCATCAGGTTGGCCATCCCGCCGAAGCCGTTCCCCTCGACGTTGAGGGTCTCGAACCGGGACGAGAATCCGAACCCCATGTCGATCGTCAGGCCGCTGGTGAAGTCGTCCTTGCCCTCCTCGTTCATCGCCATGAAGGCGCGGAAGCCCCCCGCGTTGCCGAAGGGCGCGGCGACGACGAACAGGGTGATCTCCCGAAACTTTGCCTCCATCCCGGCCAGTTCGAGGTGGCTCGCCTCGCCGTCGAACCGCAAGGCGCCGTCCTGGTAGAGGGGCTGCGCCTCGGCTCGCGTCTGGGTCAGGTGCCGACCGTGGCCCGAGGCGTCGTACCAGAGGTCGACCTTGGCGCCGTCGGTCGCCTCCGGACGGCCGAGGGCCTTGCGGGCGGCGTTCAGGCGGCCCGCATCCAGCCAGAGCACGAGCCCGCGGGTGACCTCTAACCCGGGGTCGGCCCAAGCCTCGATCGGCGTTCCGGGGACGTCCTGGCCGGCGGCCGAGGCGCCCATCGCCAGGGCCGAGAGGATCCCGAAGGTGACCGGGAGGAGGCGGTTGCGGAGCATGGGAGAAATCCTTCCTGCATGATCTGGAACGGGATTGCGGACGCGGCCGCCTCAACGCGAGCCCGGACGGTCCCCGGGCAGCGTCAGCTTCGTGAATCGCCCGACCTGTTCGGCGATGGCGGTCTCCGCCGGCAATCGCTCCATGCTGCTGGCCCCGTAAAACCCTTCGACCCCCAGGCAGCAATCGAGGACGAATTGCGCGTCCTCGGGCGATGAGATCGGGCCGCCGTGGCAGAGGACCAGGCAGTCGGCACGGACCGACTTGCAGGCATCGGCGATCGCCTGCACCCCGGCGATGCACTCCCCCAGGGTGCGGGCCGTCCGCGCGCCGATCGTGCCGCCGGTCGTCAGCCCCATGTGCGCCACGACGATGTCGGCGCCGGCCTCGGCCATCATCCGCGCCTCGTCGGGGTTGAAGGCGTAGGGCGTCGTGAGCAGGTCGAGCGCGCGGGCCGCCGCGATCAGCTCCACCTCGAGGCGATAGCTCATCCCGGTCTCCTCCAGGTTCTCGCGGAAGAGTCCGTCGATGAGGCCCACCGTCGGGAAGTTCTGGATGCCGGCGAACCCCAGGTCGCGCAGCTCGCGCAAGAACGGGTCGCGGAGCAGGAAGGGGTCGGTGCCGCAGACGCCGGCCAGCACCGGGGTCCGCCCGACGACGGAGAGTATCTCCGGGGCCATCTCGCGGACGATCTGGTTGGCGTTGCCATACGCCATGAGCCCGGCCAAGGAGCCGCGCCCGGCCATCCGGAACCGGCCGGAATTGTAGATGACGATGAGGTCGATGCCGCCGGCCTCCTCGCACTTGGCCGAGAGGCCCGTCCCCGCCCCGCCGCCGATGATCGGCTCTCCACGCGCCACCTTCTCCCGGAACCCCGCGAGGATTTCCGCACGCTCTCGACGCATCGTCCGCCCCCCGTGGCCGTCGTACAAGGTCTATTTCTGTGATGAGACCGGAACATCTGTCGGGCGGGCCTCCTGCGCCCTCGGGTTGCGCCAGACCAGGCAGAATGGCTTCTCCGCCCGGACGAAGCCGGGGCCGGGCGGCTTCCCGTCCGTGGAATACGCACGCTTGCCGCCGGCCTCTTCCGCGAATTCGTAGAGCGGGACCGACGTCGAGGGGGGCTTGGGAAGGTCGGCCGGCAGGGCGTGGAAGACGGCCCCCGAGGACGCATCGGCCTGCTCCTTCGGGGGCTCGCCGACACGAAGGCCCGTCCCGTTGCCGGCGGCCTCGAAGACCGGGACGGTCCCCTCGCCCGGCCGCTCCGGCGCGAAGAACGCCACGGGCCGATTTCCCGGGTCGGCCCCGGGCGTTCGCACGGCGAAGCGTGTGGGTGGCGAGGCTTCGGACGCCACGTAGACGGCGACGGGGAGATTCAGGCGAGGGTCGGACAGGTCGAGCCGGTACATGACCTGGTTGTAGTCGTAGCGGGGCGTCGGGTTCGTGTTGCCGGAGAAGGTGTGCGTATACGTCCCCTCGAAGAAGACGGTCCGCCCGCCGTCCTGGTCGAAGAAGGGGTGCTGCTTCGGGTTGTAGAAGCTGTACTTGTCGTGCGTGACGACCTTGCGGGCATAGACCCAGGGGCCGGTCGGGGCGTCGGCCTCGGCGTACCAGACCTCGCCCAGGACGGACGACTCGCCGAAGATCTCGACGGCGATCATGATCCAGCGCTTGCGGAAGTCGTTCCAGTACACCGATCCTCCGTGACCCAGCACCGTGCGGCCGGTCCCCGCGTCCCGGAGCGCGATCAGCGCCTCTTCGGGCTTCATCGCGCCGGCCTTGAGGAATTTGTCCTGGTCCTGCTGCGAGAGGGGGGGCGTGTCGACCTTCCAGGCGTAGACGAGGCGGCCGTCGGGCCCGCGGTCGAGCTGCCGGGCCTCGAGACGGGTGCCGGACTTCAGGGGGGAGAAGCCCTCGTAGCGCCTCACGTCGGCGAGGGTCGCCGGGTCGGCCCTGGCACGGGTCAGGGGGAACGGGGTCGTGAAGTAGACGTACTCCGTGCCGTCGGGATCGGTGCGCCGGAAGGTGTGGCCATTGGGGTAGATCGGCCGCTTCTCCGCGAACGTGGCCACCTTCTCGAATCGTCTCGCCTCGTCATCCCACTCGGCCAGGCCGTGCTCGTAGGCCTCCATGGGGGGGCGGACCTTGACGTAGCCGGCGAACATCCTCTCGCCGCCGGAGGAGTCGCGCAGGACCGTCATGCCGCCGATCCAGGTCGGGCCCGCGCCCGGCATCTTCGCCGCCGGCCGCGCGAAGCCCGTCTTCTCATCGACATAATAGTCCAGGTCGACCCCGCGCCCGGGATCGAGACCGCCTTCGGAAGGTATGGACGATCTGGCGCCCGGGACGTCGAAGGTGCCCAGCGGATACGATGGCTTGTTCGTGTCGCCCCAGAACCAGTGAATCCTGCCTCGGTAGACGTCCGCGATCACGCTATCAGAGCCGAAGACCAGGGCGTTGAGCAGTGGCTTGCGGATCGGGGCCTCGCGCCCGAGCATCGCCGTGTCCCGATAGATCCCGCCGCCGGTGACCCGGTAGAGCCGCTCGGCGATATTGATCCGCTTCACCACCAGCCGGGCCTCCCCCCCCGGCTCGACCTTCAGCGCCTTGCCCCGATAGCCGAAGCCGTCCTTGGGGAACTCGTAGCCGTGGCCCTTGACGTGGACGAAGACGTCCTGGCCCATCAGGTCGGGCCCATCGAGGGCGGCCAGGCCGTTGCTGTCGGTGACGAACCGCTGGTTGTTGACCGTCTCCAGCTCGACCAGCGGCACGCCCCGGCCGGTCTCCGCGTCCACGACCTCGATCGCGAAGGGCGCGGGCACCCCGCCCTCCGCCCCCAGGCCCGCCAGCGCGCCCGCCAGCACCACAATGGATTCGATCATCATCGTACAAGACGTCCCTTCCTGGACCATTTGTGCATCACGGCCGATTCCCGTTCCCTTCCGCGACTCGTAAACCGACCCGGGGGTCATCATGGGGGCGAGGGCGCCTTGGCCTGGAGCCGGTAATAGTTCATCAGGCCGGGATTGCCGCCCCGCTCGTGATATTCGGCCATCAGGCGATTGGCCTCGGGGTCGTTCGGCCGCTCGCCGAGGATTTTCCGGGCCCAACGCAGGCCCTCCTCCTCGTGACCGTGCTCGATCAACCAGCGGGCGACCTCTCCCTGGAGCCCCGGATTCGCGGGATTCGCGATCAATGCTTTCTGGAGCTTGTCGAATCGCAGGTCGTCCTCCCGCAGGCGTGCCGCCACCTCCTGCTCCACCCGCGCCTCGTCGTGGCGCCCGAGCCGGGCGAGGCAGAGGCCGCGACGATGGCGAATCTCCACGTCGCGAGGGTGGATCCGGACGGCCCGGTCCAGCAGGGCGAGGGCGGCGGCATGCTCGCCCTGATGCCCCGCGATCGCCGCCCGCGCCGAGAGCGCGGCGGTGTCTGCCGGGTCGAGTTCCAACGTCCGGTCCAGATGGGGGATCGCCCCGGCCTCGTCCCCTCGGTCCAATGCGACGAGCCCGGCGCCGAGGTGCCCGGCGGGGTCGCCGGGCTTGCGAGCGATGTAGGAGGCGTACACCGGCCCGGCCTCATCGCCTCGCCCGGAAAGGCGTAGCTCGTCGGCCAGCCCGAGGCGGGCGCGATCGAGGGACGGGTCACGCTCCAGGGCCGCGCGGTAGTCGCGGACCTGGGCCGATTGGTCCGATTTCAGGCGCGTATTGACCTCGGTTCGCCAGAGGTAGGGCTTGGCGTCGTCCGGCGCCTCGCGGATCCAGCGGTCGATCACCGCGGCGGCGGCGCGGAATTGATACGTCTGGAGATAGACCCGGGCCAGCGCCTCGGAGGCCTCGGGGTCGGGCGCCCTGGAGCCCTCCAGGACGCGCCTGAGGACCGGCTCGGCCTCGGCATACCGGCCCGCCTGGGCTCGGACGATGGCGTCGAGCCGGTCGACGTGGGCGGCCGGATAGCCCAGCGCGCGGGCTCGGGCCAGCCCATCGACGACTTCCTGGGGCCTCCCCAGACCGAGTGCGACCCGGGCCTTGAGATAGTGGGCTTCCGCCGACCTCGGCCGCGCCCGCAGCCAGCGCCCCAGCGCCACCTCCGCCTCGGCGAACCGGCGGTCCGCCAGCGCGCGTCGCGCGGCCCTCGCCGCGGAGCGGGCCGCGACCTCCCCGCGGATCAGGACGCCGGCCGCGGCCAGCGCGATGGTCACCGCGACGGCCACCACGACCCGAAGGCCGCGGCCGGAGGGGAGAACGCGAGGGCGACGGCTCGGGAGGGTCTCCATCGGTGTCTCCGCGGCGCCGGACATGTCCTCGGGCCCGGATGTGCATGATCGACGATCGCCGGGCAGGCGAGGCGTACGTTCGGGCCCCGTCCATCGGGCTTCTCTCGACTCGACGATCAGGCCACGAACCCGGACGCACGGGAACCCCCAGGCGGACATCGCCCATCCCCACCAGTCGCGTGCGCCGGTGACCTCCACGATACGAAATTCACCGCCATGAGTGAAACCTCTTCTCCGTCGATCGCGAGCCCGGCGCGGCGGGAGTCCTGCCCCGGCCAGAGTGACGGCACCCGGCCTATGAATTCGGATCGGCCAGCTCCCAAGCCGAGGCTTACGCTGTTAACGACTCCCGGAAAACGTAACAAATCCAGAACGACCAACCTGTACGTCACGTACGTTCGCATTGAGGAGCCGGGGGACTTCCATAATCCTCGACGTTCGCGCCGCTCCGCTGCCGTGAAGCGATTCTCACCGGGCGCCCTGGTTTCATCCTCTCGGGGAATGACTCCGAACGGGGCCGGGGCGCTCATTGACCCGTCCCGTCCCCCTCCCTAGACTGCAAGAGCTACGATTTCGACGCCGACGGCCGTGAGAAATACCTCGACTACCCCCGCATCATGAAGATCGTCACCGATGCCGGCTATCACGGCTACGTCGGCATCGAGTACGAAGGGGCGCGCCTGTCCGAACCCGAGGGGATCAAGGCCACCAAGCGACTCCTCGACTCGTTGCGGGGGTCGATGTATACCCCGTAACCCCCGCATCTGCGGCGAGATCGCACTCTATCCACGGGCGGGAGTCAGCCGATGCGACCGGGTCCGACGCGGCGTAAGTTCCTGGGGACGGCGGGGGTGTCGGCGGGGCTGGCGGGCCTCGCGGCGGGCTCGGAGGGGCCCCCCGCCAGGCGGGAGGGGCGGAAGCCGAGGCTGGCCGCGCTCTCGACGGTCTACAACTACCTCTCCCACTCGTATCACATCGTCGGGCGGTTCCTCGACGGGTTCGACCTCCACGACGGGCGCGGGCTGCACCGGCCGGACTTCGAGATCGCGAGCCTGTTCATCGAGCAGGTCGCGCCCGAGACCGACCTGGGGCGGGCGAAGGCGGCGAAGCACGGCGTCCGGCTCAGCCCGACGATCGCCGATGCGTTGACCCTGGGGACGGGCTCGCTCGCGGTCGACGGCGTGCTGCTCATCGCCGAGCACGGCAACTACCCGTTCAACGAGAAGATGCAGAAGCTCTACCCCCGCGGGCGGTTCTTCCGCGAGGTGCTCGACGTCTGCAAGGCGTCGGGGCGGGGCGTGCCGGTCTTCATCGACAAGCACCTCTCGTACAGCCGGGCCGAGGCGAGGGCGATGGTCGACCGGGCGAAGGCGCAGGGGGTCCCGCTGATGGCGGGCTCGAGCCTGCCGGTCACCTGGCGGCTGCCCGACCTGGAGGTCCCGCTGGGGAGGACCTGGAAGGATGCCCTCGTGGCATCGCGGGGGGACCTGGACATCTACGGGTTCCACACGCTCGAGACCCTCCAGTGCATGGTCGAGCGCCGCGACCGCAAGGGGAAGCCGCAGGGGGCGGTCGCCGTGACCTGCCTCGAAGGCGATGCCGTGTGGGACGCCGAGGCGAAGGGGGTCTGGTCACGCGAGCTGCTCGACCACGCCCTGGGCCGGAGCCGGACCCTCAACCCGGGCGACATCCGCCAGAACACGCTCGACTACGTCCCCCCGCCCAACCGCGAGCCCTACCCGAGGCCCAACCACCCAGTGGCCTACCTGGTCGAGTACGCCGACGGCTTCCGCGCCACGGCCCTGATCCTCAACGGCCACATCGACGACACCTCGATCGCGGCGCGGATCGGGGGGAGTCCCGACCGGATCGTCTCGACCTTGATGTACCTGCCCGCCCCCCCGGGGGCGAACTTCTTCAACCCCCTGGTGCTCCGGATCGAGGACTTCCTCCGCACGAAGCGCCCTCCCTACCCCATCGAGCGCACCCTGCTCACCAGCAGCATCCTCGACGCGGCCCTCGACAGCCGGATCCAGGGCCACAGGCGCATCGAGACTCCCGAGCTCGCCGCGATCGACTACGAGGCCCCCGCCGATTCGGGCTACATCCGGACGCCCATCACCAACCCCGAGCCGAATGCGCCGTAGGGCCGATTTCGTCAAGAGACCTCGGCGCCGGCGACCTCCGGTGTCCCAACGCCCACCGCGACCGGCTCTTCCAGCTCCTCCGCGAGGCGTTGCTGGGTGGGGTCGCCCATCGCGACGGGCCAGATGTGGAAGCCGCCGTGCCACGCGGGGGAGCCGGAGAGCTCCCAGGTCCCCCAGATGCCTTTCCCCTCGTTGTAGCCCTGGTATCCGATCGCGTGCTTGCGGAGATATTGCTTGGTCCACCAGCACTTGCCGGTCTCCACGTCGTAGCGACCCTTGATGAGGAACGTGCCGACCCAGTCGCGGCCGTCGCCGCGGAGCTCGCCTCGCTGGAACGTCAGGCTCAGCTCCATCCAGTGCCGCCCCGGCAACATCGGCTGGAGGAAGAAGCCTTTCCAGGGGCCGGACGGGAACCGGGCATCCTGCTCCAGGCTCGGCTCGGGCTCGGGGACGTCATCGGTCTTCATCATTGCCTCGCTGATCGGCCGGCCGCGTGGCCCGGGGGAGAGGACCAAAGCCCCTCCGCGTTCCGATCGCAGAGGTCCTCGAAGGATGGATCATGCCCTGCCGGCCGGTCGCAGGCAACCCCCCTCGGCATGACTCGGTGACCCCGCGACGGCCCCTCCTCGAATCCCCCTTCAGGCCGAGCCCTTCACGGCCGCCATCGCCCGACCGATGTACTCGGAGACGTCACGCGGGTCGTTCGGCATCTGGTGCCGGGCGACGAGGTTGTCCCCCTGCTCCTTCCACAAGCGTTTCAGGGATTGGGCGATCCCGGGGTCGCCTCCGGTGAATCCGTTCACCAGGTCCATCCAGCGCCTGGCCATCGCCTGGACCTTCGGGTCGGTGGGATCGGTGCCCTTCTCCTCTTCGGCTCGGACCTCGGCGATGAGTTCGGCCCAGTCGACTTGCGACTGGCGAATGGCCTCCTCGCCCATCTGCTCGCCGCGCGTCTTGATGGACTCCATCTGCTCGGGCGTGTAGTAGTTCTCGATCATGGTCATCCTCTCGATCACCTTGAGGAACTCGTCGGCGGAGACCTCCTTCGCCGCGCGGAAGTTTGCGGCGATGGCTTCGAGCTTTTCGCAAAGCTCGCGCTGCATCTCGACCTGCTCCCGGAGCCGCCCGATGTGGAGGCGGATGGACTCCAGCGGGGAGAAGCCGGGCCGGTCCAGGCAGTCGCGGACCTCCTCCAGGGAGAACCCGAGCTGCCTGAGCGAGAGGACCTGCTGGAGTCGGGCGACATCGCCGGCCGTGTAGAGGCGGTATCCCGCCTCGCTGTGCTGCGACGGCTTCAGCAGGCCGATCTCGTCGTAATGGTGGAGCGCGCGGATGGTCAAGCCCGTCCGCCTCGCGAGCTCGCCCACCTTCAGGGCCTCGAACCGCATGCCGATCTCCCTCACTGATCCCTTCGGTTACAGCCGCCACGAGAGGATGGTACGGCCTCACGTCACGTGAGGGTCAAGGGGGATTTCGCGGAAAAGCCAAGGACCCCACGACGAGAGCCGGGGGCTTGTTCGAGGTCTGGACCCGCACGGACGCGTCATGGGGGTGACGGACGAGGCTGCCCATGGGGACCGGACGCAAATTCCCGACGCGCAGATTGGCCCTTGCCTGTTCTTGATGGCACCTCGTTGCGGTACGCTACCGCTCGGCCATACCGGCCTGATGGCTGTCCCCTCGCTCTCTCATTTCGAACGGCTCGCCAGCCTTACTGGGGAGGTCGGTCATCATGAAGGAGTCTGCGAGAACCAGTGAGGATCGGATGCGGGCGATCGGGCGCGGGAGGCGCCTCCAATTCGGCCTGGTGATGATCGCCTGGGAGTTGTTGGCCCTCGGGCTGCTCTGGCTCCGCGTAGGGACCTCTCTCTCGCTCGGGTTACCCCTGGCCTTCGCGTGGCTCTTCCTGAATCGGCGTCTTGTTGCCCGGGGCATGCGTCGGCTCCTTCATGTTGCCAGGCGGACGATGAAGGCCCTTCGCAAACTGGGCGACGTTATCAAAGTCAAGGCGCTGAGCCGTCAGACATGGCGTTTACGGGTCTCAACACTGCTGCTCACCGTCTTCCTGATCGCCCTCCCATGTGCCTGGTTCAGCCATCGGTTCCATCGAGTGGAACGCGAGCGGAATGCGTTGAATGGGACGTGGTGTATGCTCGACTGGAATACGGGTCTCCCCGTCCGTGTTCGGGGAAAGCTCTTGACCGTCGAGTTGCGGCCGGGCACCTATGAGATCGATCCGACGAGACGACCCAGGTGGATTGACTTCCGCATCCGCGGGACATCGAGGTTCTCCAAAGCCATTTATGACTGGGATGGAGGACGCCTGCGCGTGTGCCAGGACAGCGGAGGGACGGGGCATCGGCCGGCAACCTTCGATACGACCATCGGAGGCCGCTTCGTGCTCGAACGACAATAGATAAATACAATTATCTTGATATTACCCTAAATCATTTGGGGATTTGGCAGCTTCTCCCCGGGGTGAAAGGTGGCGTGCATGTCGAATCCACCTTAACATCCTGCGGAATCCCATCCTCTCCCGTTCAACTTCGCGGAACTGCCCGACGAGGAGTCATGATGCTCGGTCACACGCCCGCTCGAAGTAAGGCCATCCGGCGATGGATTGCGGTCGGTCTGCTCGGAGGGGTCGCCCCGTTCTCGGCGGAGGGGGCTGAGCCTCCCCGGCCGGGCGGGATGCTCGACCTGACGAAGGCCGTCGTCGTGGTCCCGAAGGGCCTCTCCGCCGCCTGCCACCACGGAGGCTCGCCTCGGGAACGAGACCCGGTCGAGAGGGGGATCGCGGCACGAGAGGCAGAGAGGCAGGCGTTCGAGGATTTCGAGAAAGTTGGAATGGTCGGCCGCTCCCGTCAGACTACTTGCTAGGAGACACACCTGCACGAGGAGGCAAGGGCCCGTGGCCAGAGAGAGGAGCGGGGCCGCCCTGCGGTCGATCCACGCGCTGTTGGCCGCGGGGACGGTCGGCGGGCTGGCCGACGGGCAGTTGCTCGACCGGTTCGCGGCTCGCGACGGGGAGGCCGCCGAGCTGGCCTTCGCAGCGCTGGTGGAGCGGCACGGGCCGATGGTCCTCCGCGTCTGCCGGGGCGTGCTCCGCGACGGACACGACGCCGAGGACGCCTTCCAGGCGACCTTCCTGATCCTGGCTCGCAAGGCGGGATCGATCCGACGGCGGGATGCGCTGGCCGCCTGGCTCCACGGCGTGGCGTACCACGTCGCGTCCACCGCCCGGTCGGCCATCGCACGGCGTCGCTCGCACGAGATGAAGGCGGGCCAGGCGAGGTCAGAAGCCACGGCCGAAGGTGCTCCGGATGACCTCGGCCCGGTGGTCCATGAAGAGCTCGCCCGACTCCCCGGGCGCTACCGCGCGGCGGTCGTGCTCTGCTGCCTGGAGGGCCTGACTCAGCAGCAGGCGGCGCAGAGGCTGGGCTGGCCGCTCGGGACCGTCCAGAGCCGGCTGGCACGCGGTCGGGAGCGGCTGCGCGTCCGACTGTCGCGACGTGTCTCCGCCCCCTCGTCCGCGACCCCGGTGGCGCTGCTCTCTGCGGAGTCGGCGCGAGCGGCGGTGCCGGCCGCGCTCGCGGACGCCACGGCCCGGCTCGCATCGGCGTCGGGGACGGCTCGGGCGTTGGCGGCCGGGGGGGTCCCCGTCGCGGTCATCACTCTGGCAGAAGGGGTAATGAGGACCATGTTCCTGAACAAGTTGAAGACGACGTGCGTGGCCGCCCTGCTCGCGGCCGGACTCATCGCGACCGGTGCGGCCGTCTCCGCCTACCAGGACGCCGCGCCGGATCCGGCCGACGCGCGAGCCGGCGCGGCGGTGAAGCAAGGGCCGCCGGTCGTCACGCCGTCCGGCACCGGACTGCTGACCGTCACCGGCACGGTCCTCATGCCGGACGGTTCGCCTGCGGTGGGAGCGACCGTGGAATCGACCGCCGGGTCTGAAGAGCCACCGATCATCGCCCGGACGGACGACGCCGGCCGGTTTCGGCTTCATGGAGTCTTCGGGAACGGCGCTCGGCTGCATGCCCGTTCGTCGGTTGGGGATCATCAGGTCACGCTGGAGGTGCCGTCTGTCGCCGTCCGAACCGCCTTCACATCCCCGGTCGAGATGACCCTCTCGCCCACGCTCACCCACGAGGTCACCATCCTCTCGGACGGACGCCCGGTGGAGGAGTCACACGTCGCCGCCTTGGGGACCGGTTTCGAAGTCCACGGCCTCACCGACCAGGATGGCAAGGTCCAGCTCCGGCTTCCTGCCCGAGGGCAACTTAAAAGGCTGGTCGCATGGCACCCGAGGTTGGGCGTGAACGGCGTGCGAGACTTGGAAAATGGCCTTCCTCGGGACGCGAGCCGGCTGTTACTCCTCGCACCGGGGCCGCACAGAATTCGCGCGGTCGACCTGAATGGCAAACCGATCGCTGGCCTGGAACTCGGCATAAGCTTGCGGACGGAGGATTCGGATTGGATCAGCGCCAGCGAGATCAAAGCGGCCCATGTGCGGACGGACGCCGAAGGCGTGGCGATCGTCCCTTGGGTGCCTCGCGGGAAAATGAAATACATCGATGTCAAGATCATCGGTCCCGATTGGAAGATCGACGAGACCGATCTGGCACGGATCACTGAAGGCATCACCACGGTTCACGCCCGCCGCGAGAGGACCGTCGAGGGCCGCCTCGTCATGCCCGAGGGCGCCAATGCCGAGGGCATCCTGATCTCAGGCCGCGGCTTCGGCCCTGGGAGTCAGGGCGATATCCCGTACGCTCGCGCACGTCGCGACGGTACGTTCACACTCCGCGTCCCCTCGGATCATGCCTATGTGCTGGGCATCACCGATCTCAGGTGGGCCAGCGACCCCTGGTCGGGCATGATCCTCGGCAAGGACACGTGGAAACCCGCCGAGATCACCTTGAACGTTTATCCCGCAACGCCCCTGACGGCACGCGTGACGCGCGGGCCACGGCGCGATCCGGTCGCCAATGCCTGGCTCGATCTTTCGAGCCGCGGAGAGGTGGCCTGGATTGATGCCAAAGGCGAGAAGCGCTCGGGGAGTGCCGGCGTCGGAGGTTGGCTGATCACCGATGCCAATGGCATGGCCCAGGCGGGCGTGGGCAAGGGCGAACACCGATTGCGATTGGCCTCGGGCAAATGGAACGAAGAGCGGGCGATCAAAGTCACCTCAACCGAACCGATCGAGGTCGAGTTCCATCGCCCCTGGCAAGGCGATCGGCAAATCACCGGCCGATTGATGCTCGACGGGGCGCCTTTCAGACCTTCTCCGACGCTCGTGGCCCGCGCATGGACGCCGCAACCGCCGTACATGCCCCTCAAGTTCGAGCCCGAGATCAAACCCGACGGCACCTTCCATGTCGCGTATGACGCGGAAGCTCTCGCGTTGTACTTCTTCGATGCGGATCGACAACGGAACGGGTTCGCCGCGATTGGTTCGGGGGAGCCCAACGTCGAGTTGGCCATGGTCGCGACGGCGACTTACAGCGGAACGCTCCTTGATGAAAATGCTCAACCGATGGCGGGCCGAAGGTTGAGCCTGTATGTGAAGACGTCGGCCGAGAAGGCGGTCACCGATCAGCAGACCGACGAGGCGGGACGTTTCCGTTTCTCGATCGTGCCCGCCAACGTGCCCCTTCAGCTGACAATCGGGCACGAGGGTGATGGTCCTCCCGAGTACATCCTCTTCGAGGGCGATCGAAGATTCACGCCCGGTGAAGTCAGGGAAAATGATCGCGTAAAGCCCCGTCGGGGGGACTCCTCGGCCCCGATCGTACGTCCGACGATTCCACTGGCCAAGCGTGTCGAGAGCATTTGCCGTGACGTCCGCTCAACTGGCATGCACGCCCTGGTCGTCCTGCAAGGCGACGATTCTCAGAATGTGGTCACGGCGGCGGGTCAATTGCTCGATTATGACCGAGTCAGAGCCGTGTTGAGCTATCAGACGTTGCGTGTGGATCCCGTTCAGCTCAAGGCCGAGGATGCGATCCTCGCCGATCACGGCTGGCCCAGGCCCGCCCCCGGCGAAATCGTGCTCGTCGCATTGGACGGCGACAGGAAGACGATCGCGACCAAGCGACTGGCGACGGACGAGATGGCCGCCGCGGTGGGCATCGGTGATGACTTTCTCAAGCATCACATGCCGCCCACTCGCGATGCCCTGGCCTTGCTGACCGAGGCGAGAAAAGCAGCGAAAGACAGCGGTCGCCGCGTGTGGGTCGTTCATGGTGGGCCACGTTGCGGGCCGTGCTTCCGGCTAGCCCGCTGGATCGAGGATCATCATACGACCCTGGAAAAGGACTACGTCATCGTCAAGGTGATGGACGGCCTCGACGCTCATGCCGCGGAGGTGATCGCCGAGCTTCCCAGGAAGAACGAAGACGGTATCCCCTGGTTCGCGATCACCGAGCCAGACGGGACGATCCTGGCGACGAGCGGGGGTCCGCTGGGAAATATCGGATTCCCGAGTTCCGTGGAGGGCATCCGCCATCTTCGTCAGATGCTCGATCGGACCGTTCAAAGGCTGACGGCCGACGAGGTGGACGGGCTCATCAAGCCCCTTTCCTCGGGGCTGTAAGGCGCCGCGCGAGGATAACTTGATCAATTCTCATTGGATCATGTGACCGGGTGGCTGGGGTCTCGTCCGCGGGAC
>JAABUS010003481.1_pt1 | contig 25462 bp, 19 predicted proteins | sample 5560161 | NCBI WGS metagenome assembly JAABUS01 (sample SAMN10711885, study PRJNA513376) | rock metagenome | isolation source: Antarctica rocks | place: Antarctica: Victoria Land, Trio Nunatak nord | collected 2016-01-04
AGGACCCCCGCCTCGATCATCGGCTTCGCGCCGCCCGGTCCTTCCTCGGCTGGCTGAAAAAGCAGCTTGACCGTTCCCGCGAACCGGTCCCGGCGCTCCATCAGCAGCCGGCCCACCCCCAGCAGCATCGCCGTGTGGGCGTCGTGACCGCAGGCGTGCATCACACCAGCCTGTTTCGATCGGTAATCGACCTCGTTCTCTTCCTCGATCGGCAGGGCGTCCATATCGGCCCGCACGAGGACCGTTTTGCCCGGCCCCTGTCCGCCCCGGATCAGGGCGGTCGCGCCCGTCTGGGCTATCCCGATCCGGATATCCTCGACCCCCAGCGCGCGCAGCCGGTCGGCCACGAAGCGGGCGGTCTCGACCTCCTGGAATCCGAGCTCTGGATGCTCGTGGAGATGCCGCCGGTCGGCGATCACGCCGGGCAGAATCTCATCGACATCATCAAGCAGCGCTCGATCTACCGTCGCCACCATCGCGTTCTATCCTCTCATCGCATCCGCCGGTCGCCGGTGTCGTGTCTCGTCACCATACCAAAGATTCCCCGCATGACGGGAAGAACCTCCGGGAAGGGATGCATGCTAGCATCGCACCATCGGCGACAAGGCTTCGAGGGGGACCGGGTGAGCGAGCAGGAACCGCGGCGCGTCGAGCGCCTCACCGAGGCGCAGGCGACGGCGCTTGCCGAGCAGGCCGTCGACGCGGTCGGCGGGGCCATGATGATCTATCGCAGTCCCCGCCATCCGTTCAGCATGGAGCCGACCAGGACGATTGAGGTCGACGGGCATCCGGTTGAGGTCCGGTGGGGCGAGATCAGCTCCCCGGCGGTGGTGTCGGTCGCGGGTTATGTCTTTGAGATCGTGGAGACCGGGATCGAGTTGCTGATCCGTCCCCCTCGCCCGCGGTCGCCCTAGCGGCTCACTCGTCGCCCGGTGGTGGTTCGCGCTGGGCGCGGGCGGCACGATCACCAACCCACCGCGTAACGATCGTGCCGGGGTCGCTCCGCCGCTCGGTGGCGCCCGGTCGAGCCTCCCCGCTGGGCTCCATCGCCAGACCCCCCGAGCCGCGCATCCAGCGCCACCCCGGGAGTGGGTCAGTCGTGGCGGTTTGACGCAAGGCCCGCCGGGCGCCAAGGAAGTCGGTCAGGAACACCTGGACAGCAGCGGCCACGGGTATCGCCAGCACCGCCCCGGCGAGTCCCAGGAACTGAGTTCCCGCCAGAATGGCGACGAACACGGTCAGCGGTGTCAGGCCAACCGCGCCGCGCATGATCCGCGGCACGAGGACCGTGTTCTCCAGCAACTGAAGCATCACGATGAAACCGGCGACCAACAACGCCTTCTGCCACGACATCGAGAGGGCCAGAACGACCGCCGGGGCTCCTCCGAGCCAGGGACCAACGATCGGGATGATTTCGGTCAGGCCCGCCCAGAGCCCGAGGATCGGCCAGAAGCGCACCTGCAGAATCCCGTAGCCGATGGTCGCCGTGACGCCGATAATGAGACACAGGGTCAACTGGCCGCGAAGCCAGTCGCCGACCTTCGCCTCGACATCGTTCCAGACCCGTTCAACGCGCGGCCGGGTCGCCGGCGCCAGCTCCATCAGCACCAGCCGGCGCAGAAGCGCCTTCTCCATCAGGTAGTAGAAGGCGATCACCAGCACGGTCAATGCCCCGACGATGCCGCCACCGACCCCCGTCACGACGCCGATCGCCGTCTTCTGCGGCAGCGACACATTGGCGTCACCGGGGCGCTCGATGATGTCGATCCCACGACCAAGGAGATCCTGACCGGGCCCATTGAGGAGCGGGTTCCCGCTCCCGCGCCAGGAGCGGCGCAGCTCGGAAAGCTGGACCGGGGCGTCGGTCCGAAATGCGTCCGCCTGATCGCTGATAACAGGGGCGAGCGCGACGAAGAGTAGCGTCAGCCCGGCGATGATGGTCAGATAGGTGGTGAGGATTCCCAGGGGTCGCGGCACATGACGGCGCTCTAACAGGTGGACCGGCTTCTCGATCAACGTCGCGAAGACGATCGACAGCAGCGTCAGCACCAGCACCAATTGCACTTTGATCAGGACATAGGCAACGAGCAGCGTCAGAAAGAGTGAGACCGGGGTCAGGCCCGGTCGTCGCTCTCGTCCCAACGGCTCCTCGATCTCGGCATAGATCGCCGTCGTTTCGGTGACCAGAGGAGCGCCGCCGGGAGAATGAACCACGCCCTGTCGTGGATCGGAGGATCGCTGACTCACTTCACTCCCCAGCATCGACTGCTCATCGGAACATTATGTCGCGCCCATGATAGCGGGTTGGGCCGCAATCCGACGAGCCAGCCTGACCAAGGCTGCCGGCGGTCAGTCTCGGCTGTCCATGGTCGTCACCTCGCACGAACCGCACCGTGGCAAGCAGCCATCGCAGGCGACTCGCATGAGGACATCAACCGCGACGAGGTCGGGAGGGAACGGTTCAGGTCGGGGAGCCCAGTGTTCGCCGAACCTGCCAGTAGCGGGGGTCGAAAGGGTCAACCCGCTGGCGCTTCTCCGCCACGGTGAGATCGTTCCAGACGGTCGGGAAGGCGAAGACCTCCTGACCGTTGACGACCAGCCGTCGTACGGCGCCGAACGGCTTATTCACCGCGAAGATCTCGCGGGGAGGCCGTGAGATCACCTCGGCCTGGAACCAGCCATGCTCCGGACAGGACCCGGCGTGCAACTGCCAGACCAGATCGGCGGTCACGCCGCCAAGATCGCGGACGAAGATTTCGCGGAGCTCGCCCCCGCAGAGAGGGCAGCGCATCGGGGTACGGTTCCGGATGCGGTCGCGGTTCGGGGAAAGCATCGCGTCCATCGTGGCGTTTATGCTCCGCTCGTTGCCTCCGGCTGATCGGCACCGGGCGCCGTTCTCAGCTGAGACGGTCACCCGTCCCGAGTGTAGCACCCCGTCGGTACGATGCTGCCGCGCTCCGCAGGGGCACGCTGCCCGCGCGATAGGCCCGGCAGTTGGCGTTGGGTGCGCCGCCTCGTACAATCGGGGCGCGGGTCGTGCGAAGGGAGAGTGGCGATTGCCGCTCCGGCCGCGCCTGAGGAGCGTCGGGAGGTTCGATGATGCAAGACCACTCTATGATCGATGGCTTGATCGGGACGTTTCGGGAGCTGAACGCGCGAGTTCGCCCACTGCCTGAAGATCGGTTACGGATCGCCGGAAACAGCGGTGGGTCGGTCAGGGACGTCATCCGGCGGATGAAGGACAGCGAGCTTCGCTTCTCGCAGGCGCTGAAGGAGCGAATCACCGGGGTGTCGATGCCGGACATGTTTGGGGAAGATGAGGCGCCAGTGGTTGGCACCGAAGGTGAGGACGACTCGACCGCGGTGATCCTGTCCCAGTTCGGCACCGCCCGAGAGTCGACGCTGGCGATGCTGCGGACGATGCCGCCCGATGACTGGGATATACCCGTCGAAGGCGGAAAAGCGGTTCGAGTGCGCGTGCAGGAGCTGGTCTCGAACGACCGGCAGCAGATGGAACGGATCGTCGGACTGTTGGGGGCGCCGTAAGGCGTGACCCCGGGACCAGGGGGACACACGGATGGCCGCGACTCATGACGCGCACCGGCGGTTGGCGACCGCCCTCACTCCGGCCACGAGGCCACGGGTCACCGCGCGTCAGGGTCTGGCGATCCATACCGGTCTCGCCGTCAGCGCCGCCTGCCTGCTGCTGCTGATAAACCTCTGGCGCGACCCCGTCCATCTCTGGTTCTGGCGTCCCTTGCTCGTCTGGGGCGTGCTCCTGGCGCTGCACGCCGTAGCCCATGCGGTTCGCGCGGCTCGACCGCTCGTCGCCGGCACGACATCGGCGACAGAGCGCGATATCAGTCGCACCCAATCCCCTACGATGACGATCACATGGCGCGATGCGCTCCAGACGGGCACCGCGGCGGTTCTCCGAAGCTCGGATTTTGCCAATCGCCTCCTGCGGCGTGGTGCTGCCGACGCCGCGCGCCATACCCGGGTCCTGGTGGCCAGAACCGATCCTGGGTCGCGGGCTCGCCTGGCGGGGAGATGGCTCCGGGGCGATGACTTCACCTCCAATCCCGGCGCGGTGGCTGCACCGGACGGGCATCAAGGTTCGATGCATGCCCGGTCAGTGAACCCCAATGGCCACGACTGGTCTGGCGTATCGTGGACCGCGCCGCCGCCGGTCGCGCCACCCGCTCAGGGACGTCCCGTCATCGGGGACTCAGCCGCGCCATCCGCCGGCCCGGTCCCCGACCCTGATCCCACGAACGATCTTCCCGATGGCTGGACCGTCGCCCGGGCCTGGATGGTCGCCGGCCAACCCGCCCATGGTCCGTCTGAGTCGCCCTGGGCGCCGCCACGGACGTCCTCGGCGCGGCAGGTTCAGGGGACCCAGCGGGCGACGGCCGTCCATGCCTCGGGCAATGACACGGTCGTCGCGGGGCCGCGACCGCACCGGCTCGTCGACACAGCTACGAGCAAGAACGAGGAATGGGCCTGGCTGGAAGCTGCCGCCGAGGCCTGGCTCGAATCACGCGCGGATGCTTCACTGTCCCCAACGCGACCCCTGACCGATGGATCGGAGCAGATCGCCGCCGTTTCCTGACCGGCGAATCCCCTTAGAGAACGGGTGCACCGGAACGGGTGTGCCCGTCGCCTGATGTCACCCGGATGACCCTGTCGATGGTCCGGCGGCACCCGCCCTGCGTTGCCCCCCGCGCCGCTGGCCGGCGAGCACCGTCACCACTGATCACCCGAGGAGATTCATGACACTGCGACGCGCCATGTCCCGGCGAGAACCCGGCCGCCGGCGCCGGGGACCCGCCTGGGCATGGACAACCGGGACGATCTTGAACCGCACAACCAGGAGCGTCTTTGCCAATAACGCCGGCGAGTGGGCAGCCGCGATGGCCTATGACAGTCTGCTCTCCCTTTTTCCGCTCCTCCTAGTCGCCGGCTCAATCGCCGCGCTAGTGGTCGACCCTCGCTGGGCGGTTGAGCGGGTAACCCCGGTCCTCGGCGGGATGTTGCCGCAGGGAAGCGATTTGGTCGAACGGATCGTCGAACAGGCGATCGCCTCTCGCGGCCAGATCAGTGTCGTCTCGGGGATTACCCTGGTCTGGACGGCCAGTCGGGTCTTCTCCGCTCTGACGCTCGCGTTGAATGCTGTCTGCGACGATGACGATCCGCGCGATGCACCGCGCCGTGTGATCGTCTCGGCTCTTCTGCTGACCGGTATCGCGGCGGTCTTTCTGCTCGCCCTGCTGGCCGGCGTGGTCGTCGACCAACTGTGGGACTGGCTTCGGTTCATCCCCGGCGACCGCGGCGTCCTCTTCGGAATCGTCCGGCACACCACCCGGGCGGCGTCGCTGATCGGCGCCTATTTCCTGATCTATCGCTTTGTCCCGCGCGGCACGCGCGAACGCCGTGCCGCCCTCGTCGGCGCGCTCACCGCAACCGCGCTGGTGCTCCTGGCACAGCCGCTCTTCCTGCTCTTCCTCCAGCGCTCACGCACCTACCAGTTGATCTACGGACCACTCGCGACAGCCGCCACCCTGATGGTCTGGGCCTGGGTCGTCGCCTTTATCACCCTGATCGCCGGTCAGCTCGCCTATCACGAGCGCGCACTCCGGATGCGCGGCTCGGTTGCTGATCAATGCGAACCGTCTCGTGCTGCTGGTCTCCGCAGCGCCGAAGTCTCGCGCTAAGGGGAAGAGATGGTGGCATTCTTCCTCCGGTCGTGACGGCCAAATCGCCGCGTACGTCGGCGCCAGCCACGTCGGTGAGATCGTGGTTCCGCGGGTGACGCTTGACGAGGCAAAGACAGGTGTCGGGAATGGTCTGGACGCAACGTGATCAGGCGGCCGGATGGCGGTCCGCGCCGCTGACCGCTCCGGCAGCGCGCCAAACCTGACCGCGGCGGCAACCCACGGCTATACTGCTCTTCCTCCACTTGACGCCCCGACGATGTGTACGTACACTCGGGTCAGCGCGCATGGGTGCCTGAGTCACTCCTGTTCGGGAGCGGAGAGTCCGTCGCGGTTCAATGTTTACCGCGTTCCCTGGGGGTCTCCCTCGTCAGTGGTGGTGTGCCATGGTTTCCTCGCTCCGTCCCGACATCCCATCAAGCTCCCCGGAGGCGGCGCCCGCGGCCGCGGGGGGCGATGCCGCTGCGACGCCGTCCCCCTTCCGCTCGGCGCCGCCAACGGTGACCCTGTTACGGGAGGAGTCGTGCCAGCATCCGTTCGCGCTGGCGGTGGCGGCGGCATGGTCGTGCTACGGCGGCAAACCCGCCCGGGTCTCGAATGTCCGCAAGCTGGTCTACGACCCGGAGCCGGATGGCGTGAATCCGCTCAAGGCCGCCGATCGCCGCCATCGCCGCGAGCGGGCGTTGAAGCTCTACGCTGATCTCTTTGCGGCCGGGCATCACACGACGCTTCAACACGCGACCTTCGTCTTCGTTCTCGACAACGTTTCCCGGCTGGCGATCTGGTCCTTTTTCCACGCCCACCCGTTCTACAACTCCGAACAGGTGTCGCAGCGCTACCGCGAGGTCTCCGGGGAGACGATGGTCGCCCTCGACCTCCCCGGCGAAGAGAGCGCGATCTACGACGCGGCGGTCACCCGCGGTCTGGAAGGGTACCGTCGCCTGACCGAGATCCTGACGCCCGATTTCCGGCGCGACTACGCGCGGGTTTTCCCGGCGCGCGCCAAGGCGACCGGCCCGGAGGCCGAGCAGCGGATGGCCGACGCCGTGCAGCGGCGCGCCCAAGAGGTGGCCCGCTACGTGCTGCCGCTGGCTACGCCGGCGCACCTCTACCACACGATCAACGGTCTCACCCTGCTGCGCTATCACGCGCTGGCGAGTCAGCCCGATGCACCAACCGAGGTGCGCTACATCGTCAGCCGGATGATCGCCGAGGTGTTGAACGTCGATCCGTATTTCCTCGGCGGACCGGGGCATCCCCTCGACCTGCGGCCACTCGGAACCGGCGAGACGCTCGAAGCGCAAGCGCTGGCCAACTGGCGGACGAACCTGAGCCAATCCGCCGGCGAGACCGACAGCTTCTGCGAGCAATTCGACGCCGACCTGGGCGACCGGGATAGCCGTCTCGTGACCGTCGACCCCGATGCCGAGCGAAAGATGGCCGACGCGGTACGGACCGTACTCGGGACCGACCCATCTCACCTGACAGACACCGAGGCGCTCGCCCAGGTGCTGGATGGCAGCCGAAATCCGTACCTCGGCCACTCCCTCTTTCTCGGCATGCACTCCAAGCTGATGCAGACGATGAACCATGTGCCATTTACGTTCCAGAAGCGCATCAGCGGCGCCGAGGACGCGCAGAACCAGCGCCATCGCGGCACCCTTTCGTCGTCGCCGCTGTTGACTGCTCACCTCCGGCGGGAACCCGACGTGATCGTGCCGTGGGCGATCGGGCGCAATCCGGCGGCGCTGGCGGAGTTCAACGCGACCGTCGCCGCCATCTGGGATGCCAAGAACCGGCTGCTCGACCGGGGCGCCTCGCCGGAGGTCGCCCTCTACCTGCTCCCCAACGCGCACCGGGTCCGCTTCTACGAGAGCGGGACCCTGCTCGACTACTACTGGAAGTGGATCAAGCGACTCTGCTATGACGCGCAGCGGGAGATCTTCGAGACGGCGCGTCAGGAAGTCGCTCAGGTGCGCGAGATCCTGCCGACCATCGGCCACTATGTCGACGGCCCGCCCTGCGTGATGCGCTCACGGGCCGGCGCCAAACCGATCTGCCCGGAAGGGGAGCGGTACTGCGGCATCCCCGTCTGGCGCGACTACCGGTTTGAGGAGCTCGACGACCGCCGGGTCATGTGATCTGGTGGCCCCGGCATGGCTCGCGGCCGAGCCAGTGTCGACATCACCGCCATGTCTCCATCACGCGCCAGCGCCGAGCGCGCCGCGAACCTCCGGCATTCGGTGGTCGGGCAGTGGCGAATCACCCGCCTCGGATCGATCCCGTTTCTCCATGAACCGGCTCGGGTCGGCCAGCGGTCCAAAGCCGAAGCGGCGGTATAGCTCGTGCGCGTCGCGGGTGGCCAGCGTCCAGCGGCCCAATCCCTGCAGCTCGGGGTGGCCAAGGATCGTCTCGATCAGCCATGTGCCGAGTCCGCGACCCCGGTGCGACTCCGAGATGAAAACATCAGCGAGATAGGCGAAGCTCGTCCGATCGGTGACAACGCGAGCAAACCCGATCTGCTGATCCCCCTCGTAGAGACCAAAGCAGAGGGAGTGCTGGATCGACCGCTCGACCGTCCGTCTGGAGATTGCTGGCGACCAGTAGGCGGTGGTCAGGAACCCATGGAGGAAACCGACATCGAGCATATCGACATCGGTGCTGATCCGATGATCGCCACGGCGCCACTCTCGGGCCTCGCGCTCCGCCATACCACTCCCCCTCGCCCTGTCGCGACGACCTGTGTATTGGCATGCCATCGTCGCGGCATACCCCCGGCTCAACGGTGCGGTGGCCAGCCGTGAGCCAGCGCGGTAATGACCCACGACGCCGCACCCACCCACGGTCGGCCGCCGCCATGAATGAGGCCACGGGGCAGGCCACGCATCCGTCTGGTAGGCATCTCCCCGTCGGTCAGTCGCTTCCATCCGACGAACTTGGAGACCGTTATCGACTATCGACCTGGCGACGGCGTCAGAGGCGGACGGAGTGGCAGCCGGACCGTGAAGGTGCTCCCCTGTCCGACCTCACTTGCACCCTCAATCGTGCCTCCATGCTGCTCGACGACTCGCCGGGCGCCGGCCAGCCCGATCCCGGCACCGCCGATCGCATCGACGTTGGTCCCCCGCCGGAATCGTTCGAAGATATGGGGGAGATCGAGCGGTGGAATGCCGACCCCAGCGTCGCTCACCCGTAGCTCAGCCCAGGGCGTGCCGGCGGTGTCGGCCACCACGTCGACACTGACCCCGATCGGTCCCCCATCGGGGCTGTACTTGATCGCGTTCGTCAGCAGATTGTCCAGCACACGCGTCAGACGGCGCGCGTCCCAGACCCCGACCAGCCGCTCGACCCGCGCGTCCAGGTCGATCCGGTGCCCTTGGGTGAGCGCCTGGTACTCGTCGACACACGACTGAACGAGCGTCACGAGATCGGTCGAATCGACCTCGAGCTGCAGGGCGTGACCGCCACGCAGCCGCGCCACGTCCACCAGCTCCGCGATCATCGCCTCCATCCGGTCCGTTAGCTCCTCCACCCGCTCGATCCCCGTCAGGAGCGACGGTGGATCGGACTGCCCGGCGGTCACACGCCGCCGCAACAACTGCGCGTTGCCGCGGATGGCGGCCAGCGGGTTGAGGAGATCGTGCGAGATGCTCGCCAGCAGGTCGTCCTGCACCCGTTCCAGCGCGCGCTGCGCGGTAATATCGACGGCGGCGCAGGTGATTCCGGTGACATCACCCGCCGCATTAAGGAGCGGCTCCACCCGAAGGTCATAGACGAGACCGATCCCACCGACCGTGACCCGAACTTCCTGACGCTCACCAATACCCGATGCGATGACCGCTCGCTTCAGGTCGGTCAACATCGCCGCCTCGTCGGGAGGAAACAGGTCGTCGTCCGTCCCGCTGACGGCTGATTCGACCGTCATCCCCGGCGGCGGGTTGGAGATCCAGGTGTAGCGGAGCTGTCGATCCTGGTTGAAAACGACCACGGGCGCCTGATGCACGGCCAGCTCGAACCGCTCGGTCGTCAACCGAAGTGTTTCCTCGATCCGTTTGCGCTGCGTGATGTCGACGATGATCGCCCCGACACCATGCGGGGCCCCGTCTTCACCAGGCACAGGGTAATAGCTGACCAACCAGTAACGTGCGGCGCCGGGGTAAGCGGGGGTCTCCCCGCTGATCTCAAGATCGACGATGGGCGGTCCGCTTTCCAGCACGCCGCGGATCAACGGCTCCTGCGACGCCGCCATCTCCGGAACGACCTCGGCGAGGGTTCGACCAAGGTGCTCCGCAACCGATGCGCCGTTGATCGCCGCCAGCGCCTCGTTGACCCGGGCAAAGCGCAGCTCTCGATCGAAGAAGGCGCAGCCAGCGGGCATCGCCATCAGGATCGTGTCGACGAGCGCGAGTGCCGCCGCGTGGTCGCGTCCGGCCGCCTCGGCCGCCGTCCGGGACGCATGCTCCATCGCAAAGAGGTGGTCGCGCTCGATCTCGGCGATCCGGCGCGGGGTGACATCCTCGGCAAACCCGACGATACGTTGGAGCACACCGGCCCCATCCATCACGGGGTAGGCCCGGTCATGAACCCAGCGCACGCCGCTCGGCGTCGCGATCCGGTACTCGACATCGAAGCGGCCGGTCCCGGACAGCGCCTCAAAGGCCGCCTGGACTCGCGCGGCATCCTCCGGATGGGTGGCCGCCACCCACGTTTCTCGATCCGCGTAGAGCGCGTCCCGGTCCATCCCCCAGAGCAGCTCAAAGGCCGGGCTGACGTAGGTGATGCGCGGCCCAGGGAACTCCATTGTCCAGAAGACACCGCTGAGGTGGTCCGCGAGCAGCCGGAACCGCTCCGCATCCTGACGATCGAGCTCCTGGCGCCCGGCGGTCTCGGCACTCGCCATCATGACACCCGCACGTCACAACCCCACGATGCCATCTGCTCGATCGTCATCGATCGTGTCCTTCATCGGCAGAGCCGCATTTGACTCGCGTTCATGGCATCTTACCGTAGGACATCCGGACTTCGACCGTTTCCGTGAGGAGGACAGGAGCGATGGCTGGACCGCGGCGACGGACGAGAGGAGAACCATCGATGGAGTATGAGGCCGAAGCGCGGCGCTCGCTGCAGCGCATCGCGGAGCTTCAACCACTCGTTCACCAGATCACGAATGTGGTGGTGACGAACGACACGGCGAATCTCACGCTCGGCTTTGGCGCACTCCCGGTCATGGCCTACGCGCCGGAAGAGGTCGCCGAGATGGCGTCGGTCTCGCAGGCCCTGGTCCTCAACATCGGCACCCTCTCGACCGGAGAGATCGAGGCGATGCTGATTGCCGGCCGGGCCGCGAACCAACATGGCGTTCCGATCGTTCTCGACCCGGTTGGCGCCGGGGCGACGCGCTTCCGCACCGAGAGCGCCCTCCGGCTCCTCGGCGAGCTGGAGATCACCACGCTGCGCGGCAACCGGGGCGAGATCGGCGCCCTGGTCGGTGCTGGCGAGGTCCGGGGCGTCGAGGCCGTCGGCCGGGAAGATCCGCGCCAGGTCGCCGCGGCCGCCGCCACCCAGTTTGGGATGACCGTGGCAGTCACCGGTGAGATCGACATTGTCGTCAGCCAGACCGGGACACTGGCGGTCGCCAACGGTCATCCGTTGCTCGGACGGATCACTGGCTCCGGCTGTATGGCGACCGTGGCGATCGGCATTTTTCTGACCGCGGGCGACGACCCGCTGCTGCAGACAGCCCTCGCTCTCGCAACCTATGGACTGGCCGCGGAGCGTGCCGCCGCGGGCGATCCCGGTCCGGGCACCTTCCGCGCCCGGTTGCTCGACGAAGTGGCAGCACTCGGATCGTCGGGTGTGGAAGGGCTGCGAATCTCCACCGGCTGAACAATGTCCTTCACGCGGCGGTCTCTCTCGCCGCTTCCCTGCCGCGTCGAGGTCATGCCTGGCAATGGGAGGCAGCGCCTCCGGCGGCCTTTCAACGAGACCTGCGTACCAACCGCCACGCCGCGATCAGGCGCCAGCGAGCAGGCCGTGCCAACCGCGACGTTGCAGTCGGACGCCAGGGCGCATGCCATGCGCCCCTACCACCAACAGGTAATAATCCTCGTTATGGCCCACAGGGACCGGGCCATGGTTTGCCGGGACTGTGCGACCCGCACCGGCGGGCGCAGCAAGCAGCGCTCCTACCACGAGGGTGTCATGGTCCACGGCCCGACCGACCGGGGGATGCCGGCCTGGTCCCGTACGGCGCGCGACATGGACGGATGCCGGGCCGACCAGGGGAGAACCAACAGATTTGGACGTCTTCGGACACCCTTAGCCCATCACCCCGCCGGTCGTCTGACCGCCCGGCGGGTGGCGTCCTGGCGCCTTAAGGTGCGCCCCATCGACGTACGCCTAGCAGGTCAAGGGAGAATCGCCGGACCTGTTGGGCATCGCCGGCTGTCCTGCCTCACCAAGCTCCCGCGGTAGGGGCGCTGCGTGCTGCGCCCGCCGGTGCGGGAGGCGCGGGTTCCATAGGCCACAACGCGGATCATCACCCCTCCGTGGTAGGAGCGCATGGCGTGCGCCCTGGCGCCCGAGCACAACGTCGCGGTTGGCCCACCGAGGGCGCGGGCGGTCGCCGGCCAGCACCCCCCGACACCCAGCGATGTTGACTGCTGATCAGGTGAGCGCCGTAGCACCGTGACCGCGGCGGGCGTCAGCATCGCCGGACGCGCCGGACGTTCTTTCGGATCACTCGTCCTCGGTGCCCTTGTCCGGTGGCGCGCCAAGAAGGCCACCGCTCAGCCCGGCATCATGGAGCTGCTCCGCACCGATATTGCGGGCCAGCACGGCCAACCCGGCAAGATGCGCCTGCAGGCCCGCCGTACTGGCGCAACAGTCGACCAGCACGACCGGCTTGATCCCCAGGTCGAAGACATCCATTGCGATCTTCAGCACGCACATGTCGGTGTCGATGCCGACGATCGCGACCTCGTCCAATCCGGCATCGCGCAGGTCCCTGGTCAGATCGCCGGAGAGCCCCGTAAAGCCGGGCTTGGTGTAGGTGCTTCGCGGACTTGCCCACCGCGCCAGCTCCGGGACGATATCGGTCTCCGGTGGACCCACGCACTCATGCCAGTCGAGAAAGCGGTGATACGGTCCGTCCGCCTCGTTAACGAACCGGGTCATCAGCACCGCGTCAAACGCGCTTTGCTCGATCAACCGCGCGATGCGCTCCGGTATGTGCCGCGTGTAGTCATTGATAAACCCCTGCTGCACATCGACGACCAACAGCGTGCCCGGCATTCGATATCGTCTCCTGCTCGAATCACCCGATCTCACGTCGGCGACGTCCTCGGTGCAGTGCAGGAGCCGTGCCCGCCAAACTGGTCAGGTCTCCCCCGACCGTTCCGCTTCCCAGGCGAGTCGCGGCTGCTATACTCGTCCCACACGCTCGACCACCCACTATGCCGCTTCATGGCACGATCGCCGCCACCGGCCGGGCGGTGCAGACCTGCCCCCCCCGACGCCAATCGACCCCGTTCAGCTCCGGGCGGAAGAAGCCAGCGGCGCGCCCAATCGAAGGGACGGCGCGATGGGATACCCCTTTCACCGTCACCGGTCACAACACCGTCGTTTCCCGGTCCGATGGACCGTCTGGCTGGCGGCTGTCCTGTTGGGCGCGACGCTGCTCGCCAGCCAGCCGGTCGGCGCGGCGTTCCCTGAGCCGCCCTATCTCGGTCCGCCGGACGGCTTTACCGGCATCGCCACCGAGCATTTTCAGTTTGTCATCGAGCAGCACGCCCCGATGGACGCGGAGGCTTTCGTCCTCGCCTACGGCGATCTGGCCGAGCACGCCTACGATGAGCTAGTCGCCCTGCTCGGCGCCGCGCCCGAGGGCCGCATCATGGTCGAGGTCTTTGCCGAGACGACCGGCTTCCAGGCCTTCGCCGCAAAACTCGATCACCCGGAGCTGCTTCCGCGGGAAGCGATCGGCGACCCCGTGAGTCACCACATCGCCGTCGATCAGCCTCGCCTGCTGGCGGGGTCCCCCCTTGAGGCTGAGAATGCGCTACGCCATGCGGTGGCCAGTGTGATGGTCGGTGTCGCCTCGAACAACCGGCTGCCCCGGGGCTTTGCGGAGGGGATCGCCCAGTATGTCGAGCGCCCGGTCACGGCCCGCCAGGCCCGGATCGCCGCGCTGCTGCAGAACGCGAACCAACAGGGGAAGCTCCTTTCCTGGTCCGATCTGAACCGGCCCCAGCCACCGCGAGCCGACCCCGACCTCGTCGCCGCCCACACCTATGCCGTGGTCGCCTTTCTCGTCGACCGCCACGGTCTGCGGCAGTTCCGCGATTTCGTGCGGGCCCTGCCCCACGAACCGGACTGGCGGAGCGCGATGCGGACGGTCTACAAACGTTCGCCGACCGAGCTGGAGCAGCAGTGGCGGGAGAACCTGCCCCGCTGGAGCGCCAGCGGCTGGCGAGATAATCTCTTCGCGGCCTTCGATCTCCAACCCGCCCGCGATCTGCTGAGGACCGCTCACTATGAGGCGGCGAACGCTCAGCTTGAACGATCGCTGCGGCTCTACACCGAGCTCGGTGATCCCGCGCGCCAGGCCGAGGTTGAGAAGCTGCTCCATCAGGGGGAGACCGGTATCCAGGCCGAGGCCCTGATGGCGCAGGTCCAGGAGGCACTTGAGCGTCACACCTACGATCGCGCTAAAACGTTGCTCGGGCAGGCACGAGACCAATACAACCAGCTCGGCGAGGCAGAGCGCCCAACCGAGACGATCGCCGCCTACGACGAGCTGGCAGCGTCCGGCCTCCGGGCGACGACCACGCTCGAAGACGCCCGGAGATTGTCGCGGCGGTGGGTGGACTACCCGCGGGCCCGCTCGGCGGCGGTCGACGCCGGCCGCACCTTTGCCCGCCTGGGCGACGAGGAGCAGCGGCAGCGCACCCTGGCGCTGCTCAACGATCTCGACGTGCGGCAGCGGCGGCTCGTCCTGATGCTTGGTGCGCTGGCCGCTCTGACGATTGCCTGGCTGGTGCTCTGGCTCTGGGCACGCGGCCCGGCCGAGCTCGATTGGGGATAACACAATGACTTGTGGCGTACCGCTCCCGCTGACACATCTCGATCGCTCGCCTCGCTGGCTGACCAACCGCGATCCAAGGTGGACCGGCGCGAAAGCGTTCCGCGCGGCAGCGAGGAGTCGGCGACGACGATGGCTCAACGAATCCTAGCTCCTCAAAAGCCAAACGGAATCCCGTGGATCGGCGATCCGCGACGCTTTGCTCCGCGTGGCCTGCGCCGGGAAGCGCTCGACCGCGGCCGCCTGAAAACCTTCCTCTGGCAGGGGGTGACGGCACCCTACTGGGCCGGCTCCGACGTGCCGCCGCCACCCCTCCCGTCCCGGGAAGTCCCCCGGCCGCTTCTCCCTGGAGCGGCCGGGGAGCAGGTCGTGCGAACCCTTGACCGGATCGCGCACCGGCTCTGGATGCAGCGGATCATCCATATCCTCGTCCGGGCCGCCTGGCTCGGTCTTGCGGTTGGCTGTCTCTGGTTACTGGTCGAGCTCCAGGGAGGTCCGGCCCTCCGCGCGACGCCACTCATCATCATCTCGGCCCTCCTGATCGGTTTGGGTCTGCTCTTCGCCACCGTGCAGCGTCCGACCCGGCGCCAGGTGGCTCGCATGCTCGACCGCTCGTTTTTGCTCAAAGAGCGCCTGACGACCGCCGTCGATCATCTCGGTCTGGGCGTACCAGCCGATGGTGAGCGGGCGTCGGTCGTCTATCTCCAGATGGCCGACGCGGCCAACGTGGTTGCTGAGATCCGGGGTCAACCGGCGCTGGGCGTCCGCGTCCCTGTCCGCGAGTTCGTCCTTGCGATCGCCTTCGGTCTGGTGATAGCCGGGCTCGCCTTTCTGCGGGGTGTCGGCGGCGATGTGCCCCCCGCCGCGGCCGGGGCGGTTCCGGCGTTTACCGCCGCGGCCGACCGGCCGGCCGCCGCCCCGGCACCGGCCGCCACGGACGCGGGGGCGGCGCCGGCCGCTCCAACCGTCGAGGAGGTGCGTGCCCAGGCGCAACGATCGAACGACGCGCTGCGGGATCTGAACGCCCTCGGTCAGGCGCTCGCCGATCATGCCGTGACGCGCTCCGCCGCCGATGCGATTGCCCGTGGGGATTACGCCGATGCGGGCGACGATCTGCGAAACCTGGCGCCAGATGCCGATCAGCTTTCCCCCGGGGCGCGAGAGGAGCTAGCGACCGACCTCGATCAGGCGGCATCGCGGATGGCGCCAGGGAGTGCCAACCTCGCCGACGCCTCCCACCAGGCCGCCGAGGGATTACGGCAGGGGGAGAACGCCGCGGAGCAGAGCGTCCGCAACCTTGGCGACCAGGTGGAGGCGTCCGGGGAGCAGATCGCACCGCAGGAAGATCTCGCCCGCCAGATGCGCCAGGCGCAGGCCGCGCAGTCGAGTGCCGCGGGTGACCAGCAGGGCCAGTCCGCGAATGGAGATCAGTCCGCGTCGGAGAGCCAACCCGGGTCGGATCAGCAGACCTCCAAGGACGGACAATCGGGTCAGTCGGGCGAACAGCAACCGGGTCAGGCCGGCCAACCAGGCTCGAAGAGCGGCGACCAGCCCGGCAACCAGGCGAAGGCGGGCGAATCGGGCCAGAGCGAGCCCGGTGAAGAGCAGCCCGGCGGCCAACCCGGGCAGAGCCCAGCAGGTGGGAAGCCCGGGCAGGATGGCCAGGCAGGTGGCGCCGACCAACCGGGTCAGGCGCGGGACGGTGAGCAGGGAAGCGGTCAGGGCGACCAAAGCGAGCGATCCGGGAAAGGGAGCGGCGCTGGTGGCGGCGAGGCTGACCAGGGCGCAAAGGCGGGTCAAGCAGGAGACCCGGCCGCTGGCGGCGATCAGGCCGGCGAAGGCGCGCCCGCCGACGAGCAGGTCACGAACGGCGACGGCAAGACGAAGGCCGCCGGCGACCCGGCCCCGGTCGATGCCACGATGGAGCTGCCTCAGATCGCCGGTGAGGATGCGATCCAGACGAGTCCCGATGGTGGCGGCTCGAACCGGGGCACCGGCGCCGGGGTGACGGCCGGATCCGGAACCGCGGTTCAGGGCGAGGTCGGCGAGGCCGGCCCCGATAGCAACCGGGTTCCTCCGGCCTATCGCTCGCTGGTGGAACGTTACTTCACCGAGGGGGACACCCCATGACCGCTGGCGTCGGTCATAGGCCCCCTGTGCCGGTGCGGAGGCGACACTAGATGCGCCGTGTCTTCTCGATGCCGGTTCGATCGCGATTCCGGCCGGCCGGGCCTCCCCTGCCAGACTCCACCGGCGGTGAGCGCGCCGACGAGCCGCTCTTCAGTGAGGCCTTTCTGGCGCGACTGCGTCGACTCGTCCTGCTGACCGGTCGATCGATGAGCGAGGGCCTCGCCGGAGAACATCGTTCCCGCCGTCGCGGCTCCTCGCCCGAGTTCGCCGACTTCAAGAGCTACAGCCAGGGCGACGACTTTCGCCGGATCGACTGGAACTCCTACGCGCGCCTGGACGGTCTCTTTGTCCGCCTCAGCGAGGTGACGACCGAGCTGAGCATCCATCTGCTGCTCGACGCCAGCAACTCGATGGACTGGCGGAGCCGGCCGGCGCTGCCGACCAAGTTCACCTACGGCCGCCGCGTCGCCGGCGCGTTCGGCTACATCGGGCTCTGGCACTTCGATCGCCTGACCCTCGTGCCGTTCGGATCGGAGCTGGCCCCTCCCTTTGGACCAGTCCAGGGTCGTGCCAACGTCCTGCCGATGCTCCGCTTTCTGGAGCGCCTGCCGGCGCTCGGTGGCACCGATGTCGCGGCGGCCATCGAGCGATACATTCGCGCCCGTCGCCGCCCAGGCATCCTGATCCTGATCTCGGATCTGCTGTCGGGGGACGTCGCGACCCTACGGTCGGCGTTGCGCTTCGGCTGCGAGCGCGGCTGGCACATCGTCGTGGTGCAGACGCTGGACGACGCGGAGGTAACGCCGGCGATGGCCGCGCAATACGTGATGGGTGATGCCGCCGCGGCCGGTGGCCGTCCTCCCGCGGAGTTGGTCGAGGTAGAGAGCGGCGAGCGGCTTCGCCTCAGCCCGACCGACGGCGTGTTGGAACGCTACGGTGCGGCGATCACCGGCTGGCTCCAGGAGATTGAGACCGCCTGTGCGGAGGAACAGGCGGAGTACATTCGCCTGCTCACCAGCTGGCCGATCGACACCATGGTGCTCCGTCTGCTGCACGAGCGCGGGATGGTCGCATGAGCGGTCTCACGCTCCTCGCGCCGCTCGGACTCGGGGCGCTGATCGCCATACCGGCGATCATCCTGCTTCATATGCGGCACACCACGCCGACGATCCGTCCCGTGCCGACCCTCCGCTTCTGGCTGGCGGCCGAGCCCGAGCGCACCGAGCAAACACGATTTCGCCGTCCACCATTGAGCCTGCTGCTGGTGCTGCAGCTGCTGATCGCCAGCGCGATCGCCGCCTCACTGGCTCGTCCCGCGACCACCGCGGCTTTCGCCGCCCTCGATGGATTCGGCTGGCACCTGCGAACCGACCCCCGCCACCTCATTCTCCTGCTCGATGGGTCGACCAGCATGTCCGCGACCGATACCTCCTCCGGTCAGACCCGGTTCGATGAGGCGCGATCACGCGCCCTGGACAGGCTCGCAGACCTGCGCGAAGGGGATGTCGCGACCGTGCTGGTGCTCGGCACCCGGACCGTGACGCTCCAGGGCACCGACAGCGGTGCGTTCACGCGTCTCCGCGATCGGGTTGGCGCGCTCGATCCTCCGGGAGGTCGGGCCGATCTCGATGCCGCCCTGACCCTGGCCCACGACCTGCTCCTGCCTGACCTCGACGATCGAATCGTTCTGATCACAGACGGCGCGCTCGCCGCCGACACCGCGACGGTGTCGACCCTCGGCGCCCCGGTCGATCTGGTTCGGGTCGGTGGGGCGGCGACAGGCAACCTGTCCATCACCGAGTTCTCAGCCCGGCCGACGGTCGCCAATCCAGATCAGCGAGAGGTGTACGTCCGGATCGTCAATTTCTCCGATGTCGCACTCTCCGCCCCGGCGGTGTTCGTCGGCGACGGGATCGAGATCGGGCGGAAGACGGTGGAGATCGCGCCTGGCGCCGCCGCTGAGCTGAGCTGGCTCGCTCCACCGGGAACCGCGGAGATCGCGACCCGCGTCGAGCACCCGGATGCGTTGCCCGCGGACAACGAAGCGTCGCTGGTGCTCCGCCAGGCGGGTGAAACTGGTCTTGCGCTCCGCATGCTCCTCGTCACCGACACGGCGTCGCCGTTGCAACGGCTGCTTCAGCTGCTGCCGAACGTCGACCTGACGACCCAGGGGAGCGATCTGCCCATCCCAACCGGACGCCGCTTCGACCTGATCGTCTTCGAGCAGGCGATCCCCGCGGGCGCCGCGCTTCCAGCCACGCCGATGCTGTTCATCACCCCCCCGCGAGGTGGCCCCTTCGCCGTGGCCGGGGCGATGACGACGCCGGTCGTCAGCCGCGTCCGCGCGCAGGATTCCCTTCTCGCCGGTGTCGATCTGGGCGGCGTGACTTTCGGCGAGACACCGGTTTACACCCTCGATGGCACCGCTCACGAGATCGTCGGCGCTGACGAGGGGCCCCTCCTCTTTCGGGGCATCGTCGGCGACCAACCGGCCGTCGTGCTTGCGTTCGACCTGACGACTTCGAACTTGCCGCGCCGTGTCGCCTTCCCGATTCTGATGCAGAATATCGTCGATGAGCTCGCCCCGAGTCCGCTGCCGTCGACCGTGGTCCTCGGTGATCCCCTGCTCTACCGGCCAAGGACCGATGCCACGACCGTCCGGGTGACGCCGCCTGGTGGCGAACCGGTGCTCCTGTCGCTCACCGTCAGCGGCGCCGCAGGATCGCCACCATCCAGCGACGAGCGCCTCCGTCAGGTCGCCTTCGCCGATACCGGTCGACCCGGCATCTATCAGGTGACCGAAGAGGACGCCACCGCAAAGGTGCTCGGCGGGGGTCGTTTCGTCGTCAACGCCGGGCACCCGCGAGAGTCGGATCTGCGAGCGAATCCCGATCTGGCGGGCACCCTCGCCGCGGCCCGGTCGGTGGGCGCGGCTGGATCAACGGCCACCGCCGCCGACCTCTGGCCACTCCTCGTCGCGATTGGACTGGCGCTACTGGCGATGGAATGGCTGATCGCCCTGCTGCCGCGACGCGGTCTCCGGTACACGGTGCCGCTGCCCCCATCGCCCGGAGTCGGTCGATCATGATGGAACCGCGCGACAGCCGCACAGGTAACACGGTCCACGCCACCCGAGACCGCGTCCCTCGTCGTCCATAGGTCAGCGGGAACGTCATGACGATTGTCGATCTCACCTTCGCCCGACCTGCCGCCTTCTGGCTGCTGGCTGCCCTTCCCGTATTCACGATCCTGGGGCTCCTGCTCGGTGTCCGTCGCCACCGTCTGCCCCGCGTCGCGCTCTGGCTACGTCTGGCCGCCGTGACGCTCCTGGCCCTTGGTCTGACGGAGCCGCTGCTGACAACGGGCGCGGACGCGGCCAGCACGGTGTTCGTCGTCGACCGCTCCCGCAGCGCCGGGGGCGACGCCGCCGACACGGCCACCGCCTGGGTCACTGACGCCCTTGCCGCGGCCGGCGTCACCGACCGGGCGGCAATCGTCGACTTTGGCGCCTCGCCGTCCGTTGCCGCCCCCGCCGGACGAGCGCGCGACCTTGACCAGAACTGGGCAGCCGCACCGGCGAACGCGACCAACGCCGATTACACGGACATCGAGTCGGCCCTGGCCCTTGCTCGATCGCTCCCACTCGGTGGCAAGCGACGAATCGTGCTGGTCTCGGATGGCGCCGAGAACGTGGGCACGGCGCTTAACCAGGCCACGCAGGCGGCGGCCGATGGCATCCCGATCGATGTCGTTCCGCTTGAAGGGGTCGGCGAACGAGACCTCCGCGTCGAGGGCGCCAGTGCGCCGACCTCCGCCTGGTTGGGAGAGCCGGTCACCGTCCTCGCGAGTATCAACAGCGGGACCGAGGGTCCAGGGACGGTTGAGCTCTGGGTCGACGGCAAACGCTCCGCGTCGGAGAAGGTCGATCTTACAGTCGGGCTAGCGAGTCACACGTTTAAGCTGGCTGATCTCCCGGCCGGGTTCCATGCGCTTGAGATCCGCGTCGCCGGGCCAGCGGGGGGCGATCGTTACGCGGAGAACAATGTCACCCCCCTCTCACTGGTTGTCCGGGACAGACCAAAGCTGCTCCTGATCTCCCCGGAAGGGTCTGATCCCGAGGTGCTCAGCGGAGCGCTGGGCCGGGGGGGAGCCGAGGTCACGGTCAGCCTACCAGCGGACGTCCCGTCGCGGCTCTCGGCCCTAGGCGCCTACGACGCGATCGTCCTCGACAACGTCCCCGCCGACGCGCTCACCCTCGATCAGCTTGCCGGGCTCCAGGAAGCGACGCGCTCACTTGGGCGCGGCCTGGTCGTCGTTGGCGGCACCGCGAGCTACGGACCAGGAGCCTACGCCGGCAGCCTGCTCGAAGAGACGCTCCCGGTGACGGTGCGCGTGACCGACGGCCGGCAGCGGCAGCGGGTCGCGCTGCTCCTGGTTATGGACAAGTCAGGCTCGATGAGCTACGACCCGCTTGGCGGAGCCGGCAAGATCGAGATGGCAAAGGAAGCGGTGCGCCAGGCGGCCCGTTCCCTCTCAGACGGCGACCAGATCGGCATTCTCGTCTTCAACGACAAACAGGAATGGGTCGTCCAGATGACGAGTGTCGGCGATGAGGCCCACCGGGGGGACATCGATCAGAAGATCGCTGCCATCACCGCCGATGGCGGCACCGAGATCCTGCCCGCGCTCAATGTCGGGTTCGATGCCATTCGGAATATCGACGCCGATGTTCGGCATATCGTGCTTCTCTCCGATGGCAAGTCGCGCACCGGCACCCGTGAGAGTTACCAGAAGCTGATCGACGATGTGGTGGCCGACCGGACCACCCTGTCAACGATTGCGATCGGCAACGATGCCGACACCGATCTGCTGAACTTCCTCGCCGACGAGGGGAACGGCCGGTATCACTTCACCGACCGTGCCGAGGAGATCCCCAAGCTCACCCTCGAAGAAGCGCGCAGCGCCGGGAGTCAGGCGGTCATCCGGGGTGCCTTTCGACCCATTCAGAAGATGCCCAGCCCGATCCTCGCCGAGTTTCGCCCGGAGGATCTGCCCAACCTCGACGGCTATGCCTTCGCCGAAGCGAAACCAGACGCTCAGGTCATCCTGACCAGCGACCGCGACGACCCGATCCTCGCCAAGTGGCAGTATGGCCTTGGCCGGGTGATCGCCTGGACCGCCGACACCGGGACCGACTTCGCCACGGCCTGGCCAGCCTGGTCCGGCTACGACGATTTCTGGACCTCGATGATCCGCTGGAGCCTGCCCGACCCAGAGAACCGGCCGGTTCAGGTCGGGGTGGCCCGCGACGGTCCTGACGCCGTGGTCACGGTCGATGCCGCCGATCGCGCGGGCGAGGGCGGAGACTCCGGGACGATGACCGCGACGATCACCACACCGGGTGGCACCACGGCTCCGAGTCGCGTCCTCTATCGCAGCGGTCCAAACGAGTGGCAGATGCGGATCACCGACCCGGTCCCCGGCGCCTACCAGGTACAGTTGCGGAAACCTGGAACGAGCAACGAGGTTCCCATCGACGAGACCGCTGGTTTCGCGATCCCCCCTTCCCCGGAACTGCAACCCGCCCCGGAAGCCGCCACGTTGCTCCGGGCGCTGGCCGCTCGGACCGGCGGTCGCGTCCTCTCCCTCGATGCGGCGCCCGGCGCCTTCGATCTCGTTGGCACCCGCGGCACACCGCTGCGCACCTACCGCCCAATCTGGTACGTGCCGGTCGCCCTGGCCTTGCTCCTGCTACTGGCCGAAATCGCGGTCCGGATGGGCGTGATCACGGCATCGCAAGCGATGTTTTGGCGCCGACGCTAGCATGGTCGGGTCGTCCTCGTGGCCGATCGTTGCTTCCCGGTTCCCTGCACGACGGTGCATTCAGAGTTACAGCCACTCGCGCCGTCGCATTCGATCAACGTCCATTCCGTCTGTGCATGTGTCGTTATGTCACGCGCTCCCACAGGAGCAGGATGCCCTCGTCGTCGGATCGTTCGCCAGCGCGGCGAAAACCCGCGGTCTGGAGGACGCGAGCCGAGGCGTGATTGTCGACCAGGCATTCAGCCGTCACCTGTCGCACGGATGGCTGTTCCAACAGCCACGTCGCGAACGCCCGCGCCAGCTCCGTCGCGTACCCTCGGCCCCGCAATGATTGGTTCACGCCATAGCCAATCTCAACGGTCCCGGTCTGGTCTGGTGGGGCTTTGACGCCCATCTGACCGACGGCGATGAGGCGTTCCCGGTCAATCATGATGCCGCCCCACTCCTGATAGGCCGGGTCGGCCGCATGGCGCCGTTGGAGCTCGGGAAACGAGGCAATCGCCTCGCCGGGCCACTCCGGGGTGAAGGAGACATGGGCGGGCGGCAAGGCGGGCCGTCCATCGCCATCCACGGCGGTGGGAACCGGCGCGACGAACCGATTGGACGTGAGCCGGAGCGTCACCACCGCGGCCGGCATCGCGACGAGCAGGAGCCTGGGCGTTTCAAGAAAGAACATGCGCTCCTCCATCGACCGATGGCTTGGGCAACCCGTCTGGTGCGGCCGTTGACGCGGGGATAGGGTGTGGTCAGGGCACGGTCCAATCCTCTACCATCCGGTTCGTAGCGGCGGCGACCTGGAAGCCCGTCGCCATGCCCCAACCGGGGCCGTGGTTGTCCGAATGCTAACGAACAGGAAAGTAGCGCGCCGTGATCAAGGTCAATCTCCACACCGATCGGACCGGGCTGCAGAACAACATCCCGCTTGATCAGATCAGCGACATCCTCGAACGGGAGGACAGCCTGCTCTGGGTTGATGTCGTCGATCCGAGCCCGGACGATCTGAGGTTGATCGGCCAAGAGTTCCAGTTTCATCCGCTCGCGATGGAAGATTCGGTGCGCCGTCACCAGCGGCCAAAGCTCGATCATTATGACGGGTTCGTCTTCATTGTCTTCTACGGCATCGATGTCGAAGGCGACCGCCCGGTAACCCGGGAAATCAACCTCTTCGTCGGGAAGAACTTCCTCGTCACCGTCCACGATGGAAGGCTGGAAGCCATCTCCGAGACGGCCCAGCGATGGTCCGATAGCGTCGCCCAGCGCGGGAACAACGGCATCGGGCTGCTCGTCTATTCGGTCATCGACGCGATCGTCGACGGCTACTTCCCGGTGATCGACGATCTGACGGAACGGGTGCAGGATCTGGAGGAGGCGATCTTCGAGCGGCGCCGGCTCAGTCCACACACCCAGGAGGAGATCTTCAGTCTGAAGAAGGATCTCTTAGCGGTCCAACGCGTGCTGGGACCGGAGCGAGATGTCATGAACGTGCTGGTTCGCCGCGACGCCCCCCTCTTCGGCGAAGAGCAGATTCTCTATTTTCAGGACGTCTACGATCATCTGCTGCGAGTGGCGGACGCGGTCGATCAATATCGCGATCTGCTCACCGGCGCCCTTGATGCTTACGTCTCGGTCGAGAGCCAGCGACTGAACGAGGTCGTCAAGACGCTGACCAGCTCGTCGATCATCCTGATGAGTATGACCCTCGTCGCCAGCATCTACGGGATGAACTTTATCCACATGCCGGAACTTGGCTGGCACCTTGGCTATGCCTGGGCGCTGAGCCTGATGATGCTGATTGGCGCTGGCCTGGTCGTCGTCTTCAGGCGTATCGACTGGCTGTAGGGCGCGGCCCGGCGAACATTCGGCTCGACGATATTCCCTCCCCGGCGAAACGGGCGCTGGCTGAGTTCTGTTATGTCGTGTTGCCGCATTAACTCGCAGGGTACGGCCATCGGCTCGAGTTAAATTTGCTCGAGGACCGCCCCGGCGATCGAGAGATAGATGAGCAGACCGGTCGCATCGACCAGCGTGGTAATCAGCGGCGCGGAGACAACAGCCGGATCGATCCGGAACCGGCGAAGGATGAGTGGCAGCACCGACGCGACGGTCGCCGACCAGACCGTAACGCAAACGATGGTCAATCCGACGACGATGCCGATGCGGACGCCCCCTTCGACCCCTGCTCGGACAAAGCCAGCCACCGCCATGATCAGCCCCATCAGGACGCCGACGGCGACCTCCTTGCCGAGCACCCAGGCGACATCGCGCAGCTCGACTTCACCAACCGCGATGGCGCGAACGAGGGTGGTCACGGTCTGGCTCCCAACGTTGCCGCCGATCCCGATGATCAGGGGAAGGAACAGCGTGAGGGTTGGCACCGTCTTCAACTCACCATCGTAGATCTTGAGCACCTGACTGGTCATCAGCCCGGCAATGAAGAGAAAGAGTAGCCAGCCGATCCGGCGCCGGACCAGCAGGGAAATCCCGGCGATGCGATACGGAGTCTCCAGGGGTTGGGAGCCACCGAGGCGCTCGATATCCTCGGTCGCCTCCTCCTCGAGCACCTCGGCCACATCGTCCTGGGTGATGATCCCCAGCAACCGGTCGTCCGCATCGACCACCGGCAACGCCAGCAGGTTGTGATCGGTCAGCAACCGCGCCGCCACCTCCTGATCGGCGTCGGCCCGGACCCGCACCACCCCGGTCTGCATCAGCT
>JAABUS010003482.1_pt1 | contig 25459 bp, 18 predicted proteins | sample 5560161 | NCBI WGS metagenome assembly JAABUS01 (sample SAMN10711885, study PRJNA513376) | rock metagenome | isolation source: Antarctica rocks | place: Antarctica: Victoria Land, Trio Nunatak nord | collected 2016-01-04
CAGCAGGCCATTTTGGAGCGGCCGGCGGGGAGGTTGACGTTTGCCCACTGGAGGGGGGGTCAGTCTGGAGATGAGGGGGGTGGGGGGAGAGGGGTCAGGGGAGGGAAAGGAGGGAGGGAAAAACTAGGTGGGAGTGGGGGGCGCCAGGGAACTCACGTTGACTGTAGGGCCGGAGGCTTGGATGATGGACATGAAGAGCGCGAGCTGGGGCGTGGTATAAGTGGCAGATTCATCAGTAGTTTGTTTGGGAGGTCAGGAGGGGATGTGAAGGGTCGGGAGTTGTTGCCGATGGTGGTCAGGATGGAAAGAGGAAGGGATGATGTACCTTCTCGGCATCGGTCCATTTGCCAGTAGCTGCTTTGGCACCCTTCGGGGTCGCTTTGTCGGACATGATGATTCTGGTGGCGATGGATGAGTCTCGGTGGAGCTGGAATGTGGAGTGAGGCACTTACTGTTCGGTGATGTTGGATTTGAAACGGGTGTAGATAGTTCCCTGTTTGTTTGAAGGTAGAGGGTTGGGTTTGTGCTGGTGTGTAAGAACGAAGAAGATGTGCTGGATGATTGTAGACGAAAAGTTGAAGTTGTGATCGTGGTTGTAAAGAAGTAATGGCGCTAGGGTCAAGGAAGAGTGAGCAACTTCACTTCACTTGGAAGTCGAAGATTCGGAATGAGACCGAGTGAGCTTACTGTCGAGCGTAGGGTTCCTCAGCTGTTGATAGTATCTGACAAGGTAGGATCTAAGGCAGCAAGAACTTCCTGGCTACCGTATTGAGATCTATCTGATTGAGCGTTCGGATGATTCTGGTGAGAGCTCCAGGTTCGGACTGATGAAGAATGTCTTCGAAAATGTATGGTGTGTGGCGCTAGATGAGACCTGATTCAGTTCACTTCGTTTGAAGTGCCAGGGTTCGGATGACAAGGCTTTCAGCAGACAGGGGACAGTAGGGTTTTGATGATTGTTAACGATGACTGCCAGCGATTGCCACAGAAATCTCTCGGGTACTTTGTGTAGATCGGTCGGGCGCGAGAGCTGAGCGAGTAGGATTCAGGAAAGAAAACGATCGACAAGCAGACAAATGTAAACAATCTGCAGCGAGGCTTCCGTACTTAAGCGAGCACAAACTATGTTGTTGGAGGACAGAACATTGATGGACTCTTTGAGTTGTACTGGGTCGAAGAGATCACAAACTGATTGTCATGGTTCAAGAGGAAGTATCCTCGAAATGATTATGGTCCAGCTTGATGGTATACTCAGCGAAGGCCTTCACTGGCAAGGAAAGGCACGCCGAAATGCAAAGTCTTAACAGATCCTCAAGGGCCTCGCGTGGACTGAGCAATCTCATACGTCTAATAAAGCGTCCAAAGAGCAAAAGGCAGCTGCATACTCAATTCAGTCTGTGACTGGGAATAGGCTTCCATACCACACAAAACTGGATCAGGCGCACCTATAGAATGCGTGCCGAGAGCACCTGCTACCATCAAGATCTTACGGCCGGTTTTGTTTCCCGTTCTGCCCTCAGACGGCTCATAATCCCACTCAATTATGTTGAGAGCATGTCGATGCGAGATCCCAGGGCGTGCCATAGCCAGCTAGACCCTGCACTGAAGTCAGCTTTACACCTTCAGCTCCGTGGCTAGGCTTGAGCATTCTTAGTGTTGACAAGGCTACTCTGTATATGGCACCATTGGAAGCTTCGCCGACTACAGGAAAGTCGCGCCTATCAGGATCTCGGTCAAGTAGGATCTTAGACGTCAATCCTACTTCCCACTCAGGGCAGCGGTGCTGCGTCTGTAGATGCTGAGAGACAAAAGTTTCTTGAAGGTTTGTGCATTACTTCTTCAAGGCCGCGAATCGTTTAGCCAACTCATCGACGTCCGGGATCTTCCCGCCCACGACATCCTTTTTACTTCCAGCATCAGAACCTTTGGAGTTGCTCTCCGTTTGCGTACTTGGCGTCTGTTTCTTCAGTCCCGTCATCTTAGCAGACGGCTTTAGGTCTGGAGGATTCGGTAGCTTGATGCGAGGGCTGATATTGTCTGTACTTGGACTTGGCGGCGCCACGCTTACGGGAGACTTAGGGCCAATGTCTCGAGGTGGTGTTGCTTTACTTAGTGCTTCCGTCGTCAGTGGCTCCTCCAAATTTTTGACTGCCTGGCCACTGCCTGGCTCGTCATCATCGTCGTTGTCGCTTTGCCCGTCCGGGGTCTGTTCTCCTTTTGGCCATTTGACGCCGTATGCGCGGGCAATTTCCTTCAGATACATAGTCACAAGCTCAGGGTCCGGTGGCTCTACTCTCAGCTTCTTGACTACTCTTTCTGCTACTTTTCCGTCGCTGTTTTCCATTGCTTGCAGCGCGAAATCTTTCCCGTACTTCTCTACTAGGAGCTGTCTTGTCTGCTGAAGCTCTTTGATGTCGGTACGAGGGGCTGCATGGATGATAGATTTGACTGCCTCTTCGAGACCGGGATCGCATTCTTTGGCTTCTAGGAGCCCTGTTCTGGCAAGAAGTAGCTCACAGTAGAGCTCCAGAATCTCGAGAAGCTCGGTGTCGATATCGGAGCGGATAATGTTCTCCACGCGGATCCGTGCTGACTCGTCTTTTCCTTGCTGCATCAGATAAGCTTCCATGAGCCAGCAATCGTTCCGGAATGGCACGGACTTCGAGCAGCTGAGCCATTGCCCGCCTTTGCTGTTTGGCTATAGCGGTATCTTTCTGTTGTACCATTCGTAGCCGACTGATAGCCAGCTTCAGCTGGACCTTGATCTTCGCCTGTGAGATAAGTCAGTAACTTCACTTGGTCAAGGGAAATGGTTGCTCTGACATACGACGACTGTTGAAGCGGGAGCCATCGTTGGTAGAGTTCAATGGTCGTACCTTGTCTAATCCTGAGAGGACTGACTGTTAATTCTGAGGCCTGGAGTTATACCAAGCATCATACGCCAAGCCTGAAACCCCTTATCGATAACGACGCACGACCCTCCATGATACTCCTGGCTTGCTTGGTTGCTTAATGTAATGGCGGGGAACGATATGACTTGAGTCATAGTCCAAAGCAAGCCCATATCCCACAATGCCATTCCTTTCCATACCCAGCGGCCGCATCTTCTACAAAATCACCCAAGCCTCCTCCCCCAACTCCTCCATAGCCACTCTCATTCTTCACCACGGTCTGGGCTCAACGCACAGTTACCACCAAGTCATTGTCCCCACCCTAGCCGCAGCCCCCTACAACCTCCGCTGTATAACGTACGATGCCATCAGCTGCGGTCTCTCTGACCTCGCTAAAGGACCCCAATCGATCGAGACCGTCGCTCAAGACGTGATCGATGTGCTCGATGCGTTGAAGATCGAGAAGGCGGTGTTTGTGGGGCATAGCTTTGCTGGAGTGGTAGCGGCACATTTGGCGGCTACGGAGAAGGATAGAATCTCAGCGGCGGTGATGCTGGGTCCGGTACTGCCCAGTGAGGATGTGGCTAAGCTTTTCGAGGCGCGAGTGAAGACCATTGAAGAGAGTGAGCAACCGCCTGAGAGGTCAGCCCTGCCAAATCTTTGCTTCGCTAATGTGGGCATCATAGAGGGAATGGAGGCCATGGCAGACACGGTTCCCATGGGAGGCACAGGCTCACGTGCTACGCCGCTGCAGCAAGCGTTCATAAGACAGTTGCTTCTCTCGCAGAACCCCAAGGGCTACCAGTCGATGTGCAAGGTGATCAGAGATGCCAAAGTCCCCAATTATGCCAGCATCAATTGTCCTACCTTGATCATTGCTGGAGAGGAGGACAAGAGTGCGCCACTGGCTGGGTGTGAGGAGATCAACAAACGCATTGGGTCGGAGAGGAAGCAGTTCAAGGTAGTTGAGAAGATGGGCCATTGGCACTGCATTGAGGCTCCGGAGATCATGATAGAGGCGATTGGAAAATTTGCCAACTCTATAGTCTGAAACGTGGATGGGATCTCTTTCGTAGAACGATCCTCGCCTGTGTAACTCTACTGTAGTGCTAGGTCTGACAGGCCGGAACTGCAAACTAACCTTGAGCGCTAGAGCTCATGGCCAGCGGGGTTGTAGGTTTGAGGTACACTCTCGTACAGACAGCACTGAATTGCTACAAACTATAGAGGCTAAGCAGTCAGCAAAGAAGCTGAGTGGGTTATGTTCTCTCCCAAATTCGACATCTCTGCAAGTATCATCCGAACCCGAAGACACAGAACCATTGATGAACATCATATCGTGCATACATCCACATTCTAAAGACACACGCCCAGCGACTTAGCCCATTCAAAACCTTGTAGCTCTTACACGGAGCATCATCGAGCAATACAAATACCTGAAGCGAGCGTTAGCGATACTTCGTAGTCGGTTTCTGACTATGTGCCTTACTTAACCTGTCTAGCCATCACCCTACCTCAGTAATCGATCTTGCACGATATTGAAAGAGTCTCTGCCTGCATCTTCCATCTGACCGAAGCACCTATTGAGGGCGGCGAGATCATCGGTCACAGACTGGACCTGGAGATGACAATCTTGATCCCAGCGAACCTTCAGGGACTCTCGAGCACGAGCCAGCTGGTCTAGCTGGGTCGACAGGATATTTGTGATTTTAGTAAGAGCGTTGGTCGTCTGGGCACGCATAACCTTCTCGTGAGTTTCTGCGCGGAATTGATTCGCGCTCTGAGACGCTTTGGCAGGCTTGTCTCGACTAGTGCCAGGCACCATGCCACGACGTGAAGGATGTGTGTACGTATCCTCGGCTGCTTGGGACTTGTCAACCATGGACGAGTCCCCCAGAGCATGATCATCCTGTGTTAGGTCGATCGTGACTTTATCAGTAGTCGCGGTAAGCTGCGTGTTAGATGTTTTCAGCTTCTTGGCTGGTCGAGGCCGATACCTGCCATTGGAATTGCGTTTGTTGTAGACGTTGATGGTCTGGCTTTTGGTGGTTTCTACAACGTGGGAACCCATGAACCCCATGAAGTCACCACCAGGGCCGAATTGACGCATGCCATTCAGGATCTGGTCAGGAGTGAAACTGAATGCTGGGACTACAGGATTGTCCGCGTCACGATAGGACTGGAGAACGTTCTTGCGGTGTCGAAAGCGAGCCGGTGGAAAGCTTGACTGGGACTTCGATGCTCCGCGATAGTAGTCCGGATACTTAGTACCGGCGTCTGCTTCGAGGACTGCGTTGACTAAGGTCATCAAACGGTCGATGTCTGAGCAGTCGAAGCCAGCAAGGGCTGCTGCTTTCGCAATGGCGCGTTCGTTGTTACGCAAAGGACGGTCTTCGATATATCTCAGCGTCTGCACGTTTCCCAGTCAAAGAGAGGGTGGGATGACTTACGTCTAGCAGAGAACGGGGAGGTTTGAAGGGTGCCGGTGTCGCTATGAGCGAAGAGGCAGCCATCAGGATGGTATTTGCAATTACCGTGCTTCCACGCCCAGCAAGTAACTGAGGACGGCGGGCTCATGACACCAGTATCTACGTGAGTGTACGGGCAATCGACGGTCCCAACAAGACAGCCGACCGGGTTGAGCTTCCATTGTCGACAGGTTAGCTGCTTGCTAGGAGTGGTGTCCATGGTTCTGGTGCAGCGAGAAAATGGATGACATAATGCTTAATCGAACGAGGAGATTCGCAGAGTGCCTGGGGGCGTTGACTGACTAAGCTGACAGGACAGAGCCTGAGTGATAGAGTACTTTCCCAGGAAGATGAATGTTTTGAAGTGAGGTGAGGAGGAAATTGACGGCAGGCTTCCTTGGAGACGCGACGGCGTCTAAAAGGACTAGCGTGCCTTATCAAGCAACGAACTGGAGTATTTGGAAGGTGCATCTGAGCTTTCCGACCTGACGTAATCTAGCACTTTGGGTTCAACCATCGCATTTGGTGCACTGGCAAAGGTGGGTGCTTAAAGGTAATGTGATTTCGAGCCTTGCTCTATGCGTCCTTGGATCCTCGGACTGCATCATTCAAGGTATTCCAAAGCCTGTCGTTTCTTAAGTACCAGGGGTAATCAATCGAGGAATCCACTGTCGTGCCTTGATCAGTCTTCTGACATTGTAAGCCGATGCTTTTTTTTGAGCAAAGACTGGGCAGGATGTAGACTTTGCTGATGGATGGGATGAAATTGGATAAAGACTGATATCATATGTTGGAGTGCACAAACAATCAACCAAATTAGTGATGTAGGACTTTCAGAGCAATGGAGTCATCGTAGGAGTCACGTGCTGAATGGAGTGTCTTCAGCCTAAACCCCCATCCTCTTATCAACGTGAAGCTCGTAAGGAGATGAGCGAGATGACCCCCACTACTACCTGGTGTACTGCTTAATTCCAAGAGAGCTGAGGATTACACCTACAAAAACCCTTAGACAGGGCCTCCAACATAGCCACTCAGAATCACGGGTAGAGCAATTGACACAGGAGGAGACGAATGTATACACACTTGTATTCCCAAGTATGTAGTGGCGAAGACGACGCCCTCTTGTGCATGTATGGCTGCTTTCTCGAGTACAGCATAGCCAAGTCCGAGTGCTTCATCAGCAGGCAATGTTCGGCATTCGTCCGATAGAACACCTAGCACTGTTAGTGGGTTTCAAGCCCAAAGTCTCCACCTGGCGTTGCAGGCGATCTCGAAATCCTGCTCTTCTTCCCCTATCAGCGCGAATTCGAGGCAGGCAAAAAATGTCGGAGAAGACTTTGTTGACATCTACAGCCCTGCAGCCCATTTCCCCCAATTTTTTGACGCCAAAAACGGTGCACTCGTGTCAAAAGTCTATGAAAACCAATGATAGGCCTTCCGAAGGCGTCTCCACGTCTTCCAGCCAGGAGATTGAGCAAAAAGAATCATCTTGGAAGCTACCTGGGCTGATGATATCCAGATCTTTTGGCCGAATATTTTATGGTATCACCGTCTCGAACAGCACGAGGTCTTGTAATCTAGGCTCTGTGATGCCGAAGCATGCTTCTCATTCACCTCCAATGAGCCGAGAAAGCATCCATTTCCGCCGCTCTGCGTTTGCAAATCTCGCCACCGCCTGAGTAGTATAGACGCTAGCATGAACTGACTGTGCGCTAGTGACGCCAGCACCGCTTTGGAAAATGGTCTACAGCAGCATGGTGGCTTCTGATATACCGAGACGAGAACCTCCGAGTCCTCTGGATTTGTGCTCTACGCGCGGGCAAAGATTTGCTTATACACGCCGAGCTGGGCCTACCGTCCGTCAAAGGGGATGACGAGCATGTAGGCGGAATGACAGGTGGGTTTTGGGGAAGAATGGGTGGCGCCCAAGGGGGGAAAGGCAAACGTCCGATCAGCGTCAAATTCGAGTTGCCCCACTTCACCGCCAGCGGCATCCAGGTTCGGTAGTAGAAGATCATAGAGCCTAAGGTGAGAACTCCTACCTCACCGTCAGCGGCATCCAGGTTCGGTATCTGAATATCGTAGAGCCTAAGGTGAGAACTCCTCATCTCTGTGCTGTTCGTGTTTTGGTATAGCATTTTCTATTCATCCATCGCTTGCTAGAGCCGCATGGAGCTTGTGTGGATAATCTTCGGACCCATCATGCTGGGCCGAAAATTCGTCAGAGGACTGCGAGCCCAGCTTTGATACGGCCTACCAGATATCTAGCTCCGCGAAGCAGCCTGTGAGCTCCAATCATCAGGTTTGCGCGCTGGGAAAAAGAAAACCTCGCTGTAGCGGGGAGCGTCTCGCATACAAGGTCATAGGGACTATAAGCCTAGTCCTGGCGGACGAACACAGCAAGGTGCGCAGTATTGTCATTGTAACAGCCGTACCCAGAATTGGGAATACTGATTCGGACGACCCAATGCCGTATCGGTTATTTGAGATGGTCGAGAAAGCGTTGCCTGTTTTAAGTATCGCAAAATGTTGGACCAATGATTCGCATCTCAGGTCATGTAAATGCCAACATCTCAGCGTCTCCTTGAAAGCGCTACCAGATGACGGGAGAAAATCGACTGGTATGCTTAGATAGACAGAGAAGACCTATCTTTCGCTGGCTTCGCTGGACGGTACATCGATAGAAAGCTGATGGAACACGTCTCCTCCGGGTTCCGACTACACAAATAACGTCTTACCAGCGCATTAAGAAAAGAAGAAGAAGAAGAAGAAGAAGACGAAGAAGACGAAGCTGGAAGAAAGGCTCTCAGAGAAGGAGGTGTTCTTGCTGGACGGCATCCTCGGAAGCGTGGGAGCGGGGGACAGGGGCTGGCTAGCGCGACTTTTTCGAATGTAAACAATGGTCGTCCAGACCTCGGATCAGACGGTACTCAGCAACGATTGATGGCCATCTGGCTCCCGCGTTACTGACAGATAGCAGCATTGGTATCTCGGGAACGGACGATGTTAGTCCGGCGTCCATCTTCATAACGAAGTGACCTTGGTGGCCCTCAGTCACTCATCACAATGGCATCTGTCCGCTCCAGAGCGCAAGTACCGGTGGGCTCAGCGCAATGGATGCACGATGAAAACGACCACGTCCTACAATTTGGTGTTCAAGAAGCGGAGGACTTTGCCTTCGCCGCTCGTAATGAAGTCGAATGGCTGAATGAGCATATGGCGGATATTTTTACTAAGACTCAAGTGTAAGTTTGCGTACTACACAGATCTGAATTGTGCACTAACGACAGCGTAGCGATGTGACAGAGATATTCAAGACCCCTGGAAAGCTACGTGGGAAGACACCAAGGACAGCGAGAAACCGCAATCCTCTTGAAAATAGACAGGTGCAATATACGCTCTTGGTTTATCGGGGCGCAACTGACTTTGCCTAGCCGTTAACAGATATTTTCTCCACGAATGCAAGAACAGGGCCCAGCCCATCCCGCAACCCGGGTAAAGCTTTTGAGGGTACGAAACCCGCAGCACCTGTCGTCGTGTTTCCGCCTATCATACCGAAGGCCCCAAAGACAAACACTGACTCGGGATATCACGGCATGTCAGAAGACGAGATGGACGCGGAGGAGGCGGGGATAAGGAATGGTCAAGCCGTGAAGGTGTTTGACGCAACACGGGATATAGCTTATCCTGCGCCATCCATACCTCATACAACGGACGATTCTGCCCCTTCTACAGAGCGAGCCACAACCGCTGATGGATCATTCCACTCTGCGAGAGAAGAGCCGACAGAGAATGAAGATGGAAAGCCGCCCTCGCAGAACGCTGCTGGAGTTCCACGGGCGCAGAGTCCGACCACCTCATCGAAAGAACCGTCACCGAAGCCGCCACTGCCGACGAGTCTGCAGCCCAGTGAGAAGATCATGCAATTGGATGCAGCTGAAGATGGGTCTATCCTAGGGGACCCTATCGATGAGTCGCGTTCGCCATCGCAAGGCTCGAGCCCGGTAAAGCACCTGGTCAGGAAGAGCAGTCTCACGTTTGCGGCTTTGCCAGCCCGAGAGCCCTTGACAACCAAGAAGAGTATTGGCGCAAGAGTTTCAAGAACCAGTCATGTAGATCAAGCCAGAAACGTCATGAATCGAGGAAGCTTTCTTGGGAGGTTCACGAATGGGAAATCGCTAGGAGCAACAAGGCATACCGAATCGGATTCTGATGTTGGCGGCGATGAGCCGGAAACAGAGGAGCCAGTGAGGTCGGCATCGGACAGAGAAGAATCCGATGGAGATGCGAAGATGACAAAACTTCACAACAAATCTTCTACGCAAAGGCTACACGACAAAATCAATATGTTGGGTAAGTCACAGCCTGCGAGACCGACAATGTCGATACCTCCTTCCGCGGTCATATCGAACACTTCTTATCCAGATTTACCAGAAACAAATTTACACATACAAGAGTCTACTCAGCGCTCTCTCCAGCCTCCCGAGCCCCGTGCGAAAATTACACCAGAGGAAGATGACGATGACTGGATCAAGCCACCGCCAACACAGTCACACCAACCAAAACGTCCACAACTGCCTAAAAGTACTACTATGGACGTCATGGAGAACATTAGAGGAAAGCGGAATATTTGCGATGAGGACTTCGGACCAGGCTACTACGATGAACATGCTTTTAAGGAACCATCTGTCATTCGACCAGATGCCACGGGCAACCCCACTACAAGCAGCACCAGGCTTGCAAGGTCAGCTTCTGCTGCATTGTTGGCTTCACCCTCCAGAACACAGGCAGATGCAGAGGGATACGACTATAAGGAAAATCGGGCCTCAGCTGTGGTTCCTAACACTCTAGACCAGCCTCCGATGAGCACGACTCCGGTTGGAACACCACGCCCAAAGCATAATGTCGATGGTCCTATAAGCGCTTCTAAGTCAAAGCTGCAATCAATCATGAAGACGGCCAGGGGATTATTCACCAGCAGCGCTGGAGTATCCGCGCAAGCGAAAATCGAAGCGCTGTCATCGCCATCAACAAGAACCCGTAGCAAATTACAGGAGAATGACTCCATCAACCATGCCCAGAGTCTACCACCAGCTGACAGTGGAAAGACCTCGAAAATGCAACAGTCGCGTTTAGAGAGCGAGCAGCTTGAAGGGCGTAGGACGCGAAGCTCGACCGAGAAGGAAGAGAAAAGGAAAGAGGAGGCGAGGGTGATTTCTGAATCGAACGAAGTCATAGCATCGGAGCCAGGTCAATCCAAGATGGGCCAGCCTTCGAAGCCAACACGCCAGAGTCCAAGGCACCTCCAAAATAAAGCTGAATCAAAACGAATAGCTGAGGATGAGGAAAGTCGTCGGAGCAATGTCAACGTCGTGGCGGCAGAACAATCGATGGGGCCACCGCAGGTTCCGACCTCTCAACTGCAGCGCCCGAAGGATCCTCGAAGACCAGCGAAACCCGCGAAAGAAGCAGCCTCCAAACCGAAGCCACAGACGATTCGAGTTGGGCCATTGTCCCAACAGCGAATCCCATTATCAAATGCAGCAATTTCTTCATCGCTTCAGGAGTCTTTGCCTGCAGCTCAGACACGACCTGCAGGTTTAGTAAGAAAACCCAGCAATTTCTCTATCCAGACTTCCACCTCCAACAGCAGTCTTAAGAGCTCGGTCAACTCTGCAACTACTAAGCCTAAGGCCCTACTCGCAGCTGAGCGGAAGAAGGAACAGGTGAGTTCAAGCTATATCATTTCAATCTGGCAGACTGTTGAGATGTTGTAGGACGAGAAGGAAGCACAGCGCAAACTTGAACAGAAGCGAGAGATCGAGCGCAAGCGAGCCGCGCAGCAAGAAGAGCAGCGGCAGCAAGAACGATTGCAGCGTGAGGAATCAGAACGACAGAGAGAGCGAGAGCGATTTGCGGCGTCGGAAGATTCGAAAAAGACTGCCTCACGTCAACTGATTGAGAAGAGGAGGTTGGAGCTAGCAAAGAAAGACCAACAACGTGTGCCGCCAAGGGCTCTCAACGATAACGTAAGTCTCTATTCTTGTTCGAATACGCTTTACTAATGCATTGATATAGATCGTCGCGTACGAGAAGCCAGCTCCGCCAGCGTATCGTCCAGAGCTTGGTGGTACGCGTGCCCCATCAAGACTTCACACTGTTCAGGACCATAGCAGAACAGCGACAAATCACCCTGCACCAAACCCGGCGAGACCACCTATCAAACGGGTCATCGACTCCGAAGCTGAAGATGAAGCTCTACGACCAACGCGCGCGCCGACTGGCCCTTCGTATCAGCCGAATGAGGCAAAAAGACGACGGACTGGAGGCGAAGAGACCCAGGAGGCTGTACGGCCGACCATGGCTCCTCCGATCAGGCAATCCAATATACGCAAGGTAGAAGACCCGAGTTTATTCCCGGGAACTCCGGCTAATCGTTACCAGGAACTCCACAAGCCATCACTGTTCAACAACAACTATAGCACCGCTCCACCTCCCGCTAATCACCATCAACCGGCTCTCGGTCTGCTCAAATCATCCGCCACCGCTACCAACCCCTACCAACAGCACCCTTCACACCAACCACCCCCCCGTCCAGGCCAACACCCGCACGACATGGCGAAATACACCTCCGCCCGCCCCCCCTTCGCCGACGCCCCCAACCCCACAGCCCCAACCCACAAAACCCCCATACCCAGGCACCTCGCTCCCCCACCCAAATCCTCCCCCCAGTTCCCCAACGGCGAAAACATCCACCTGGACGACATCCCCACGGACACCGACTCCGACGCCTCGCCCGACCCGCGCAGCCGTCCCACCGTGGCCGAGTGGGTGCAGTCCCCCAACCTCCGGGAACAGATCCGTCGCCAGGAGGAGACCATGAACCCGGACGTCATCTTCGGGCCGCAGCAGAGCCCGCATATGGAGGAGATGTTCAAGGACAGGCATCAGCGCTTCAGGAACCGCACGAGTAGCGCGGCGTGGGTGCAGGATCGGTTGACGAGCGAGGAGATCCAAAGGGATTTGGAGGGGAGGGAGAAGTTGAGGAGGGATGGGGGGTGGACTTTTGGACTGTAGATGTTTGTGATGAGGTTGGCTATTGGTGAGCTGAGCCGGGCTATGAGAGGTATGGTGCCAAGGAAAACGAAAGGGTGAAGCGAGGCTACGCGACTTCGCTTCGTGAGTGGATGTAGCTATGGGGGCGTCAGCATAGCTAGGTTTGGGTAGGATTGGCGCCGTTGTTGGTGCGCTTCGGAATATATAATCCTTAATCCTTAATCCACATCTGGTTACTCATCACATCGAGTCTTGCATCATTGATTTTAGTTGGGGAACCGAACCACGAGACTCGTGTCGTCGTCTTGAGAAAAGGACGTTGAGCTTTGCTGCTGTTTCTTTCTGGCGACTACGCAGTGACTTGCATTTGACGTTGGGGCTCGATAGTGATCGGGGTTCAGTACTCGGTCTGTTTCGTTGGCCTTCCTCAAAGCTGACTGCTGGGAGCGGACGAAGGAGTGGGAGATGCAGCACCGGTACTGTTTAAAGCATATGAACTTGTCGAATCACGACAAGGAAGGGCTAAATGGATAATCCCGCTTTAGGGGCAGAGAGACTGCCAGGCTACACGCTAATTCGAGCTTAATGAATGCTGGTGAAGAGTAAAGTACAAACACAAAGACTGCACGCCCAGGAAAGTTCAAGGGCACAACCGAGCAGCCTGCTCGATCGCATCGACCATCCTACCGCTCGTTGCTCCATCGCTGTTCATGTACCTGATCAAACCACTGTCCATCCGTCCATTCTCGTGCTGCTGTCTCGTGACCCAACCAAAGCCTCCACCACTTCGGTAACGGCCTGACAAGCCCACTGAATGGCATTCCAAGCCGTTGTCTAATACGCAGGCTCTGCCTGCCCGCCGAAGCGGGAGTTCTCGTACTGCTCCTGGTGGGACGCAACACCAGGGGTAAACTCCTGCTTTGGCGCATGAGGGAAGTCCGACGAGCTGTATTTGGGAGCGTCGCCAGGCTCGGATTTGGTAGGGCCATTGGAGGGCTGGGCATTGATGGGCTTCGAGTTGCTGACCTCAGGGGACGAAGAGCGACCACGACCGCTGCCCATGTAGTTCTGTGCCTTGGCGGTGTAGTCTCCGGCATACTGCTTAACAGTCTCGCTATACCTCCCGGCATGGTGAGCCGTAAGATCCTTGACCTGCTGAGCTTGCGAACCGGCGATGTTGGACACGTTCTCCAAGTTGCGGTCAATGAGCTCCTTGTTGCTCTTGTAGATCAAGGGGGTCAAATATACGACCGAAGTGGCGATGAGGGACAAGCCCCAGAGGGGAGTGAACTTGATGAGCCAGTATGAGATGAAGGTGGCCAGGAAGGCAGCAACAGTGGCGGTAACGTTCTCGGCGAAGAGAATGCGTTGGAATTCAATGACGAAGAAATTGATGAGCTGTTCGACATCTTCCAAGGAGGACTCAAGAGCTTCGCGGGGAATGGTGTAATACTTCTTTGGTCGGAAAGAGGACGCGAGGCCGTTGCCTAGGGTGAGCTTGCCTACCAACTCCAAAGATGCCGTGACTGTGTTTGAGAACGTCAGCAGCAATTCCTTGGTGGGCTGGACAGGTGGTACTTACAGGCAAGGACATAAGATAGCATCTTGAAGGTCAAGCGTAGTGCAGGCAGATAGCGGACTGCAAAGATGAGGAGGGCCGTAGAGAGGAAGGCCATGGCGGAAACGCGAGGGTTGTCCCACTAACTGACATCAGTGCCCGGACTTGTAAGCTTCGGACGGGGAGAAGGCTCGTACGCTCAACAGGTTGTAGAAGAAGGAGTGATAATCTAGAGAGGCTCTCATCAGAATTCGCACTGGCGAGAAGTAGTTTGGGTACGTACGAGTCAGGGGCTGGCCGGTCGCAGTAGACTGCTCCGGAGTAGTGCGTGAGTTGGCCAGGTTGCGAAACTCGTTCTGTGTCTTAGCATTTTGATCCTTGACACTCTCGGCCAATGGTCCTGGATGAGGATTAGTTGAGGGTAGGCGAAGGTACAGAGGTTGAAGCTATCCACTACACAATTAGCTCCATCGACAACATATGGCGGAAATAGTGGACCGACCTAACCATTGCTCATCGACTCCTTTACATTCTGTGTAGCAGGGTGGTTCTGGACCGTTTCGTAGGCGGATTGAGCATCTAACGTGCCTGGTTAATGAAAGATCAAGTGTCACGCGAGCTGGTCTGGTCCTTCAAACGTCATGGTCAGCACGGTACACCGGGGGTCGGAGCCAGCTGGAGCTTACCTTACTGTCATAAATGACGTTTCTCGCGTTCTGAACCGAGTCGTTGCTGTGATTGGTATCCATGGTTGACTGCAAAGTCGGGACGTGCAATTCCGAGGGATGTGGAATTTCTCCGAGCTGAGGAGGGGCGTCAGCCATCTTTGCCAGCTATGCGGATCAGATGTAGCACCGAGACGGAGGCAAGGAGAGCTTTGAAATACTTTCTGTGTGGACTGGAGATCTGAGAGATGGTGAAGAAGATGTCGTGATGGAGTGTAGAGTGCCTGGGGGTGAAGAGGGAGAGAGCAATCCGGATTTTTCGATTCGCTAGCGGCAAAACAGAAACGAGCAATGACGATGGACCGGATGATTAAGATTCGGACAGGGTGCCGACGAAGAGAAAGTATTTGTCGATGTGAAGTCCTTCTACTGTGTTTTCTCACATCACACGTCTGATACAACACATTGACTACGTGTTGCTTCCGGGAAAGCGAGAGGCTGCTCTGTGTTTGATATCGCCTCTGCCAAAAGCTCTCCTGTGTTCGATCGGGCCTACCGACCACTGGCTCCGGCATGTGATTGCGGCTGACTACATCGCTCGCGTGCTCGTCACAGCAGCTCGTTCCTTCCACTGATCACCTCTGCAATGTCAATGCTAACAACAGCAGCTTCACATGCGCTCTGGACATATGCTTGACTGCCCGTGGATAACATTGCACCTTGTTCTAGCCCTCCTACCCTATCGTACACGACTTAAGGAAGAACAAAACGACTCTACTTTACCCATGTCTCCCAACCGTACATGCAGTCGACTGACGAGGAAGGCATTATAGAAGTTTTCCAGGATGGTCGTCGCGTTGGAGAGTGCCGTGTAGCACGAAATGACTGTTCGTGGACGCGCTTTTACCTCGAATTCCAAACAGCCAAAGCCTTTACGCCGTCAAAGTTGCTCGGAGAAATCCATCAAGGCTCACCAAGCCCATCTCTGCGTTCCACCCCCGTCTCATTCATGTCGAAGCACGACGAGACCTTGACCGTGTCTGGTCGATCATTGCATCGTCCACATGCATCCGCATCAACATGTAAGCTGCCCGAGACTCCTTGGAGAAGGATGTCGGCTTCTCCTTACGGCTTGGCGATATCTGTGGCGAAGCAGACGAGCGCGACGATGAGCTATCATCGTAATCGTCATCCTCTCCAGATCGAATCCGTTTTGCCGGTCGGTTCTCTTCGCTACTCGACGAATCCCCATATCGGTATGTCAAGTCGGCATGGCTTGGGTATGGCGAGGCCGGCTGACTAGGCAACTGCGGTGACCATTGTGGTGTCATGACCGATCGCGGTGTGTTGAGTGCCGTCCATCCAGGACTTGAGAGAGCTTGGGGTGCGTACAGATAATTGCTAGTGCTATCCATATCCATTTCGAAGCCGTTCTTACTACGTATACTCTTGATCGGCTTCGGCCTGAGGGATTTGGGGGTCCTTTTGCTAAACCCATCCGACGGTCCTGGAGAGCGTGGGTTGCTTGTCACTGAACTTTCCCTGGACAGTAGCCGAAATCCAGTCGCTTGCTCTGTGCACCGTTGCACGATGCCGCGGTCGATGACCATGCGCCCGAAGCTTGGATCCTCTGGTGCAACACAAAGCGACACGAAGTCCAATCCAAAGACAGGAGTAAGCGCGTATCGAATCTCGTGGCAAAAGGTTGCAGCTACCGCCTTGGCTGCATCGAACGGCATCCAATAGCCTATCCGAAGTCAGTCCTCTTTGTCAACCGATATCGCCGTTGAGAACCTACCTTGAGCAGCGAGCGCTCCGCCGGTAATGCTATGCGTGATGTCACGAAGTCCGGGATTGTTGTTGAGCACTTTCGCAGGAGTCGTCTATGAGCATTTGGTAAGTGTCAAAGTCTCGACATCTAGGATTCTGAGCCTGGCGCACCTTCGAGTACTTGCAGCATTTGAAGAAGGGCGTTATTCGTACCAGCCCAATGTTGTAGTCCCACATCACAGTGTACTCGCGGTCATCTCCAGGCATCTTGAAGGTGTACTGAAAGACTGCAACGATGATGGTTAGCCTGAATCTGTTCGAAGCGGGCTACATGTGTGGGCAGCCTTACCTTCGAAACTCTCTCTACCTGTTTTCTCCAAAAATTGCTTCTTCTCGCTGTTGTAAGGGATGTGTCTGCAATAGTCCGAAATGTGCCCAATCGGGTAGAGCTGGAACGTAGCATGTTGTTCTGCTACTTCTTCGTTCTGGATTTCGCAGGGTGCGTATCTGATCTCGCCTCTGGTTTTCCCTTTGGCGAATATGGCCATATCTTTGCACATCTTCTGCTTTTTTCCCGGTGGCGACGGTGATGAAGGGCTTGATGTGTACGCGCTCGAACAAGGGCTTGGAGTTTCGCGGTACTCTTGGAACGAGCGTGGAAGTGGGTTGAGAAGTGACGCAATCGAGACCATGGTGCGAATTCTTGGGAGGTCCCTATGGTTGACGGCTGTTGATATTCTTGGTGGCAACCGAGATGGGAATGCTATATCTGTAGGAGTCCAGAAGGACGTCAAGTTGAGATGTTGAGAGGGGTTACAAGAGTGCTTCTGGCAAGGGACAGTCGGTGGGAAACTGGGCTAAGCCTCCTGATATACTGGCAAACACGTCCTTGGGGTGAAGCTATCGACGTCAAGCTCGACAGCAAATTGCGGGTTGGACGGCGAGTCAAAGGTCTGTAAGCCAGGACACGTTCTGTTACCTTGGCACAAGGGGTTCAGGTCTCCTTTTGTCCCGAACACAGGTAGGATGTAGGGGGCAAGGTCCAGATGCAGGTATGGTTTTTGGCTTTGTTCCGATTGATATGCAGACACTGATGCAAGTTCGTTAAGGTGTGTCTACGAAGGGCGACGCGGTGAAGGGAGGCGATTCCGCAGCTGGTAAGAAGGGCTCTTCTGTTTGTCTCTGATCCCAGAAGCGTTAGGCTTAGCGCTAGATCTGGATATATCGAGGCAGCCTAAGGTTGACTGGAAAGACAGCGGTGAAGTAGGTGACAGATGACGCAGTGCGAGTCGTTTGAAGGCCTTTTGGCTGTCCACGATGTTTCAGGCATTTTCGTTACTGGGTGACGCCATTGATATATACTTCGACAATCGATTTGTCTCTCGGATAGCTCGTATCAGTCTCCTTTCAAGCTTTCCTACGGGAGTATCTCAATGTGCTCTTCACGGCATGAGCATCCCAGCTGCTTCTGGGTCAACAACCGAACAAGCGTCCCTACATGCCCGTGCCGGCATTGCGCCTCAAAGAAATATTAACATCGAGGAATCCTGGCAGATGTCTCACCAGAGTCAGTGCGTATCCGTCTCTGCGTGCTTAGACCCGCCTTCCATGACACGTAAGTGGATCTTCGATTGGCTCCTACAAGGCCGAGCATTTGCTTAATCAGACGGGGAAGAAGAGCATATGAGATGTCTTCCAGGTATCGTGACCCACGTTCAGGTTTGCCTGGCTGGTTGTTCTGGACATGCACATCTGGGAAACACTGACACCGCCAACCTCGATTTGGCTTGTTGGCAACTACACCTATGCCATACGGCTACGTGCAGCAAGGCCTTACGGAGCCCTGCCGTACCCGAGACAGGTAGGACAAAGAAAACGTGACCGATACTTTGGAAAAGCCTGAAGACTCGATGCACGCGTGCCTGACCGTACTTGTTGACATGTATCGCCCTCACCAGTGGTGACAAGGCCGGTGAGTCTATTGAAGCCCATTCCTGAGGATTATGGATGGCCCGACTGAAAGACTAATCGCTTGCTCATAGATCTACGTCTACGAGTATGATGAATTGGGTCTATAGGCTCACCGGAGGCTCACCTAATAGAGGCTTGCCCGCTATGCGAGTATCTACCCGTACATTGACCAAATCGCAGGGAGACTTGCGGCTACCAGGATTCCTTTTGCGGCTAAACAACCTCGCGGCAGCAACTCTGATTGACCCAGGAAAGCGGCCCGCATTAGCTTGAAAGGCCCTGACAAAGGACCGTGGCGCGGTCATGCATATGTACAGAAGGTGGCTCGTTGCAGACTTTCAGCTTCCAGAAGAAGGCAGACACAGGCCTGGGACGTTTCTGTCCCAGCTCGCCGGCAAGCCGATGCCCAGACAAAGTCGACAGTGACGGCCCGCTGTCAAAGGCCGGTACAAAGACGTCCTGCAATTTCAACGAGAATAGATCGCAGCTTTGGACTTAGCGTTCGTGGAAATTTAAGCAGTATTCTTGATGCAGCTTCATTCGTCGTTCTTTCTCAGGCTCCGTGGACGAGCATTGCTGGCGCAAAGACTGGCCACAGTTGCACACTAGCTGTAATCAGCTGTTCCTTGCTTGGTTGCCTACCGCCTAGTGTGCAAGGGAGCCGCGTAATCCTCGCCATGGTGTATTGCAGACGCGGGGGCCCCGTCGGTCTTAGGAAAATCATCTCGAGGAGGCGCGGCGAGATGGCAGACAAGCTCCGCCAGTAATCTTCGGCGGGAGCATATTACCAATCCTCCGAACGACGGAGGAGCTCTGGAGTATCTACTTTGGGTCATTGCTTTCATTGGCATGCCAGCAAGTAGCTGAATGAACCTTTAGACGCGGTTGTGGATTGCTCACAACGGCCCTTCGGACTTTCCTGAGTCGGCGAACGTATGACGCGAGCGTCCATAAGCCTCCTGAAATCGCTTCGCTTTCTCCTTCCGTTGGTGGGGACTCCACATACCCGACAACGAATGAATTCAATCTCCCCCCATGCTAACACTGGGAGTCGTGCTGTCGAGATGGTGTACTGTGGGCTTTGCACGGATTAAATTGGCGTCAGGGCTACGATTGCCGTCCGATGATATATCAATAGCTCGAGGGAGCGGTCCAGAGCGTGCTCGTCGAGCGTGTATCCGCGGACCAGTAATCGATCTGATTGACAAGGGATATTGCGGCACCGAACACCTTTTGGCCGAGTGGTAGCAAGCCGTAGCGAGGCCTGCCCTGTACCGTCGAACGGGGACAGTTTCCAGGAACGGGACGCGCGACGGAAATGATCGTACCATTCAGTCACCACACCCGCAAGATCCAAGGACCCTCATCCGTGGTACAACAACCCCTCGATCATCTCTCGTCATACTTCTACGCACGGAGGGAACTATTCATTCCTGAGCCATTGAATGGACCAGCCTTGAACACGCGTACATCCAGACTCGGAGACTTGCGGCTGTCTGCATGAACACAATTTCCCACGCCGTACCGAACGAGCGGAGCGATCTTTCCGTGTCCTGGAAAAGGATGATGTATGAAGCTACGTAAGCCGATCGAGACCACGAAAGACCCATATGTCCAAGTTTTGGTGGGCTTGCAGCACGTGACTCAACGAAGCGCCGGCTCTGTTCCGTTCTCTTCTGGCCAACTCCGTTCGATGCGGGCAATGTTGAACCCTAGCCTTTTGCCTACGATATGTGTTGGTTGCCTTTTCTTGTAATGCTATGTGTGCTAGTGATTTCTTTTGTTGACCTACGCGTATGCTTAAGAACTTCCTTATGTTAACAGGGCATTAGTCCGCGACAAGATTTACGATCGAGCACTTTTCCAAGCCGTCTTACATCATGCTCTATCGATTGCAACGGTGGGTTGAGATGTACTTTCGTACATACTTTACTGTTAGCGGCAGCGTCCCGGCGATCTTCTTCAGAAAATTCATCCAGCCGGCGAAAGGGCTGTGGCGCGATAGGAGCGGGCCAGGTTAGGCCCGTTTGCACTGGATGTTCAGATGATAGCGATTTTCTACCTTACCGGGCTTGTCACACCTTATCTTTCGCTTCGGGGTTGTTCCTGCCTGACGTCCGGGGTGCTCAACGAACAACAGCGCACTTTGCAGCGCTCGGTCTTATCACATATCACATTTCTCGTCATTTGGGCATCTTCCAATTGCTACACACTTGTGTCACAAAAAAGAGCTATAATCCATCGAATGACGACCTCGGTCGACGACCGAACCAATAAGTCAACTGCCAGCTGCTGTGTAACGCTCATCCGACTGAAGCCGAGGCAACTGATATGCAGTTGTAGGATGCCCCTCGAAGGATTGCGGAGGCCATCCTCCCCATCAGTCTTGCCTTAGGGACTATAAGAAGCCCACATGGCAATAAGCGTCCAGGGTTCCCTCAATTTCATATAGATCAAATCTGAATCTATCAAGCTCACCAAGCTCAGTATAGTCCATAAAACGCTTTACACCTCACGCTTCGCGTTTGTCTACAATCAGTACTTTTATCTAAGGCTCATTCTTACTGATCGCTTGCAAACATGAGCACAGCCGCAGTCGAGCCACCTCCTGCTCTGCCAGATTATCTCACCGACCCCAACGCCGTCCTCAAGGACAGCGCACAATGGCGATATGGCAAGGCTCCGGACTACAGCAATACGCGCGCGGTGTGGGAACAAAGTCTGTCTCCTCATTCATCAGGAACGCACCAAAACTCTCCAAACCTCCGTGCACTAATCGTCATATATCTCCAGCCAAAACCACAAACCACCTTAGTCCGGACCTCCCGAGCATTGTCGAGAACCTCGTCAAGAATTGGGAAATCGAAGCTTCCTTCAAAACCAATCTCGCGGACTGGCGGACCGTCGACCATCCAAACTACACCTTCGCGATCAACGGCGGGCCCCCACAGACTGCAGAGTATATGCTGAATGTCGGGACTTACAACGCTATCATCGCAGAGCCGAATGAGTTTTACAGTCCCCGGACGTCCGACTTCGCGTCGAGTCACAAGACCTTTAAGCGCATGATGCTGACTTTCGCATGGGAGGTGCTAGAGGTGTATAGTGGACCGCCTCAGGTGGCGTTTCGATGGAGGCATTGGGGAGAAATGAAGAAGGACTATGTGGGCTTCAATGAGTATGAGAATCAACTTGTCTTCAATACACCTAACTCCACCATCTCTGACTTTACCTTTATGATCAAATAGCAAGGGCGAGAAAATCACCGCTCCGGCTCACGGTGGTACAATCGATATACAGGGCGTCACTGTCGCGACGGTGAACGACAAGGTTCAGCTGCAGAAGGTGGAGACTTGGTTCGATCCATTGGAGATGTTCCGGCAGATTGCTCCGAAGGGAATTGTCAATAAGCAGGTCGTAGCGTCGGCAACGGACTTTGCGCCTGCAATGGAGGAGGAGCAGATACCAGGTTTCAACAGCAACATGACACCAAAGTTCGAATCCAAAGGTTCTGGTTCTGGCGAGCGTCCGTTACACAATGAAGATAGTGGGACTGTGGCTGCCAGCTCAGCCCAGAACACCGGGTCTGTAGGAAGCAAGCACGGCACAAAGAGAGGATTTACCTCAGAAGAATCCTCAACCATCGACCGCACCACCAGCAGCGATGTCGCAAATCAATCTAAAAACACTACGTCCTCAGCGCATCAAGAAGCGAACCAGGATCCCAGAAGTGTCCATCATGGAAATATTCTGTCCAGCCCCAAGCAAGCTCCCTCTCCATTAACGGAACAAACCATCAACGATCAAGGCCACAATCTTGATCAACCTCCGATGACTGATTCCACTGCCTCCACCTCACACTCACAAAACCACACCTTGCCCACAACTTTACTCCCTTCCCCACCATCAGCCGTTCATGCTGACGAAGCGCAAGTCCAGCTCAGCAACTTCACAGCCGGAGCGTGTCCGTTCTTCACGGGTCCCGTACCGTTTGGGGGGGCTATGCAAGCAGCTACTGACGATTCGAGGAAGGTAAAGGAGCAGAGGGATAGCGATGAGGTGGGGGCGGCGGAATTAGTGGACAAGGTAGGACTGGGGGTAGCTTCGGCTTCTGCGGAGGGCAGTAACGAGACGAACGAGACGAGGGAGGAGATGGGGACGATTGAACAAAGGGAGAGGGAGGGGATGAATAAAGAATGATCGGGGATGGGGTTGATTGTGATTTTGGACCACATGGATTGGGAATAGCAGATTGACGACGTTACAACCCGCCCGGCGTTGTGTATAATGGTACCTTTTCTATCTTTCGTTCTGCTAATCTTTTGAAGCGCACTGCTCCCAGACTGCACCCAATTGATATCAAAATGTGCTTGGTTCGTTAGCAATATGAAAAACCTTCAGTCACAACGCGGTCAATCTTGGCTAATGCTCGGGATCTTTTCGGGCCGGTGTCAGACAATTACGCTAAAGCAAGCTGACACGTGATCGGTTACAGCTGATGGTGACTTTCTACCTTCGAGACTGAGGGCCGAGAAGGGTATCAGAGCTGCTCACTCATCGATTATCCCATGCGATGGTGGCAGAATATCGCGCACTACTCCTTGGCACTTTCGTAAGGAAGGAGTCTTCGACGAGATAGAGATGGGCTGTTCAGTTCAGTAAAGACCGACAGCTGACAAGGCGTCGAAACATTTCATTTGCTCAATTTCCGGCCCTATGATGGAGACTCGCCGGATAGCATTACTAATTAGGACAAATCCTAAGGACTGCACGTATCGGACAGCGCTAATACTTCACACCCTCAGGAAGCTCAAGATGTAGAGAAGCTGCCTTGCTGCACGCCGAGGGCATCAGCGCAAGAGACGACCAATGAGCAGGGCTGTGCTGAAGCCACCAGGTATGATCAGCCCGCTTCTACGAGCGTACATATGATTTCGACCTCAGGCCTCGACTTTCCTCTCCTCTATCCTTCTTGCTCTTCTTTATCAAACTGTAGCTCGACCGCTCAGGTACGAAAGGTTTGCGGCTATTCGAGCCATCTCCAATTATTTTACGTGCTGCTACCCATTTCCCTCAATACCATCTTTCCTTCGCGATAACGCCCACTCACGCTGGCCTTGCGGTTGTCTTACGCGCGTCCAATTTCATAGCGATCACACCACATATCGACTGTAGCTGCAGACCGAATCTTGCAATGGGCGACTCAGCAGGATACCGCCTAACATTCGGCGCGCACAAGAACAAGACGCTCCAAGAACTTCCACCATCCTACCGTTCATGGCTCATCAGGGAGAAAGTCTACGCAGACAAACCGAATCTCCAAGCAGCACTGACAGCGGGCAATTACCTAGCGCCCACCTCCGACCCTCTCACCCCTCCCTCGACCCCTACGCCCTCCTCCCAAAAGAGAAAGCGTCCCGCGCTCTTCGACAACAGCGAGATGGCTGGCTCGCCCTCCAGCCGGAGAAAGCTCGCAATCAGCAGCGCAGCAAGACGCAACGGCACAATGCTAAACTACGACGGCTCAGCCTACATCCTCGACTTCGGCCAGCACTTCGGCGCCCAGCTCAGCGCCGTTCCCTCTAGCTACATTCGCTACCTGATCAACGAAGGCGCTCACACCACCCGGCCAGACCTCACAGCCGCGCTTCACGAACAGGGGTTCCTGACCGAACCCGCACCCGAGAGTTCACCACCCAGCAGCAGCGGGGTATCAGCTATCGCCAGCAGCAGCAGCAGCAGCCAACAGCCCCCAGCCGCATGGAGCGCGCCCAGCATCCACGCCGCGAACGACGCCCGCTTCTTCGACCCGCACAGGCAGACCCCGCGCTGGATCTCGGACGCCGACGCCCTGCTCTACTTCGGGCTCGAGGAAGCGCTGCTCTCATCCCAGGGCGTGCAGCTGATCACCGTAGAGGACCTGAAGAGGAACACGCCGTTCAGCGAGCTTGTGTCGGTTTCCAAGGGGGCGAAGAGGCGATGGCTCTACCAAGTTTACGCTTGCGCCTGCGCGGGGGTTGGACGTGTCCCGCCGGGGCGAGGCACGGCTGACGAGGCGGTGTGGGGGTTTCTGGAGAAGAACCGGATCAGGGAGGGGGAGATCCGGGATGGGTTGGGGTTTGGCGTTTGAATATTGGCTTGGCATGTTTCTGGTATCTTGGGGGCCGTGTTTCAGGAAATTCATGGTGAAGGACCGTTTATGGGAGCAGTGTGTTTTCGAGAACGGGGCGAGTCGTCATTTAGGGGACAGAGGTCGGGAGTCATGGGGTAAGGTAAGGTAAGAGATGTACGGCTCGTGAATTCCGATTTTCATAGACCTAAAGGGTACACATTCCCGTTTTCGCCATACCCCCCACCCCATCCCAGCTTCTCCTCCCAAGCCCCTCTCACGTGAACATAGTCAGACCGCGGTTGTTTCCTCAAGCCCACAACACACGGTTTCCAGTATCAGAAACCAAAGCTCTGAACCAGAAACACAGACAACGCTGGAGAATGAAAAAAAAAAACAAAGATTGTCGTCTACCCTCCTGATGTCAAAACCATCCCGAGACGAACCTGCTTGACAAAACCAGCAAGACAGGGAATTCGAAGCTTGTGCGTTGGATCAGTCAACGAGCCTACTTTATTTAGCATTCGTGTTCTCGCTTTCGAAAACTGTGGATTTGGAGCTTCGATCATGGGGGGATTCGAGTCCTAGGTCAAGAGTGGAGTAGTGCAAACATAGGGATTAAGAAGGCGGACGGGGGGCAGGGCGCCGCATCCCTCTTTTTCATTGCATTCCGTGTGTAGCTCCAGTCCCTTTTGCCTTGGACAAGCCGTCACCGCTCCTCCGTCGCAAAGATCAGAAAGCTTGCAGTCTTAGCGAATCCACAAAACCATGACAGGCTGAAGCTGGCACAATCCGAAGATCGGAGTCGATGCTGCTTGATCAATCCTCGATATCCGCCCTAGGATTCCTTGCTGGAAAACACGCATCCTCAAAATCACGCATCCTCAAAATCACGCATAGCTATCCTACACCCCACCCGCATCGATATCCAGCCTCCCCCCTTCCGCCGCTCCCTGAAAACCAACATCCAA
>JAABUS010003483.1_pt1 | contig 25456 bp, 5 predicted proteins | sample 5560161 | NCBI WGS metagenome assembly JAABUS01 (sample SAMN10711885, study PRJNA513376) | rock metagenome | isolation source: Antarctica rocks | place: Antarctica: Victoria Land, Trio Nunatak nord | collected 2016-01-04
AATTTTATTAATTAATTTTATTCTTATTGTCTTTATCTTTTTTAATTTTATTATTTTTTTCGCTATTATTATTATTATTTGTTATTATATAATAATTATAATTAAATATTTTTGTATTATCTTAAATTTTGTATTAAATTTTCTATTTATTTTTGTTCTTTTTAATTATTTTATCAAAATTTTCTATTTTAACAATAATAAAATTAAGAATTTTTTTCTTTTTTATATTATTCGAAATTGCAAATATTTTAACAAAAATATTAAACAATCTTATAAAATTAAGTTATTAAAATAAATAATTTGTTATTAAATAATTTTTGCAATTAATTTTATATAAATCGAAAAACTTTTATTAATATTAAACTTATTGTTAATACTTAATTATAATATTAATTAATTTAAATATAAAATATAAATAATATATTTAAATAATATATATTTTCTTAAAAGAGAATTCTATTTTTGTATTTATATTTTCAAATAACTTTTGTATTTTTTTAATAATTTTAAATTAATTTGCTTTTTAAATTGCAATTTCTTCTTTTTTTTTTTTTTAAATATTGTAATTAGATAATCAGATAATGTTAGGCTATAAACTTAAGGATGTTTGCTACTAGTACTAGCGATCTATTTGCAATATATATGCGATCTCTCTTACTTAGATCTTAGAATCTTAGCTACTTAATATACTATTAGATTATATAGTGCAATTTATATATACATTGCGATAAGTCTTTGTTGTTATAATTGTTTACTAATTAGAATTTTATTTTTATCTTATTATATTGAAGTTTAACGCAAGAACTTAGTTATAACAACAAATATTAAAACAACAAATTGTCGACGTATCTCTAAAAACAATTTTAGAAATTTAGAAATTCAAGAACTTAGAAACTTAAGAATACAAGAAAAAGAGTATAGAAAACAAATTAATTTTGACAAATTACTAGAATCAAAAATTTCAAAAATTAAAAACACAAAATTAACAACTTAGAAATTGAGATGTTATTAAATTAAAAAGTAAAAAAAGAAAAAACAAAGTTAAAGCATTAAAAATAGTAATAAGAGTTGTAAATTTAAAGATTAAAATATTTTATTAAAATTGCAACTAATATTTATTGTTAAAACAATAAATTGTTTGCTAACTATAATAACATTATTAAAAGAAGCTTCTTAGCAATATAATTAATCTATTTGCTTAAAAGTAAAAACGCTATTTAAACTTTTTTCTTAATAGAAATTAGAACAAATTTTTAACGCAAAAATATTTGTTAATAATAAATCGACAACTAATTAAAAAAAACAATAAATTAAGAATATCTACTTATAAACAATTAAAAAAATAAAGAAACAACAAACAAAAAAACAACGCAAAATTAAAAAAAAAAAGAAAATCTTTTTTTAATATTTTTGCAAACAAAAGAAAAAAATTTGCAAATTAAAAATATTATTTTTTGAATTAACTATTATTATTAGTTTTTTTAATCTAATAGTTGTTATTTTTATTATTTGTTATTAAGCTATTCTTTTAAAAATAATATTTTAAAACAATAAAAAAATTACAAAGCTTTCTCTTAATATATTTACGCTAACAACAAGTTTACTTTATAATTTTATAAAAATTGTAGAATTTTATTACTACGTAATTTCTATATTCTTCTTAAAAACGTTAAGAGTATTGCACTTTAATAAACTTAATATTATTAATTTTTTAAATCAATTTTTAAATTTTTGTAATAAGCATAAAATTATCTCTTAATATAAGATTACTAAGTTGTTTCAATATTGCAACAAACTTATAGAGAACTTTATTAAATTTATTGTTGTTTAAACAAATAAAAAGTAATTTAAAATAATAAATAAATTGAAAAATAAAAATAAAAATAAGAATTTAAATTAAAAAATTAACTCTTGTACTTTTCTAAAATCTTTAAAAGATATATTAAAAGCAAAATCGAATAATGTTTGTAAATATAATTAACAATTTAAAGCTATTTTCTCGAAGCTTATTAAATTTGATTAAATTGATAAATATATTAAATTTTTGTAATATTTAAAAAATCTTTTTTGCAATATTTGTACTAAAATAATGCAAAAATATAAAGTTAGTTTAAACAATACAATTATTATACTATTTAAATTGTTATATAAGATAATTATAAAATTGATCGAAAATAAGACAATTATGTAAAAAATAAATATTAATAGCAATTAAATTGCTTATTGAGTTGCGAATATTAATATAAATAAATTAATAAATATAGTAAGCAAGAAGCAAAATCTTATAAAGAAGAAAATTACGTTAAAAATAATTTTTGCTTTCTTAGTATTGCTAGTAGTCGCAATTAAAAACACAAAAATTAATAAAATTCTAAACATCTTAATACAAGCTTTTAAAAATCTTAAGATTAACAATATTTATAAAATAATAAAAAGAGAGATTTATTAAATAATTTAACAAGCAATAACAATATAATTATAAAAGACTTCGCATATTGTATCTTTTTAAATTTAAATAATAATTTAGAGTTTATTTTAAAAAACAATTTATATTTATTAAGAATTTGTATTTGTTTTTAAACATAATTAATTTTAATTTTAATTAAATAAGTATTTGTTTTGTTACAATTTGTATAGATAATAAGTTTGTTTAAAGTTAACAATCTTAATAGCAAATAAAAAGATTTATATAAACAAAAGCAACAAAATTTGTTATAAATTTAACAATTTTAAAAATAAAGAAATAAAGTTATCTCTTAATAATGCAAAGATTAAAAAAAAGACTATAAGAATTTGTCTTTAATAAAGAAGACAAAATTGTATTTAAAATTTTATAATTACAATAGCAACAATAAGATTAAATATTTATTTTTTGTTAAAAAATAAAAAGAATAATAAATCGAATTAAGCAATAATAAAAATTTGAAAAGATTAATTAAAACAAAATTTTTTTAAGCAACAAATACTTTAGAAACTTTTAATAAAACAATTAATCAAAATAATTAAAAAAAAAATTAAGAAAAAAAGAGATTTTTAAAAATTAAAAATATTAGACTTAGAAATTATTTAAAAATAACAAAAGTCTTAAGCAAAAAAAATATATATATAAAAAAAGTAATAAAAACAAGAGTAAAGAATGTTACAATAAAGAATGTTTTTGCAATAATTAACTCTAATTTAAGAGTTACTAAGTATTAAAAAAACAAATCTAAAAAAAAGCAAAAAAATTCTATAAACTATATATAGCAAACAAAACGTTTAAAGAGAATATTATAAACTATAAAGAATTAAGTTAATTTTAAAACTTTAACTTAAAGTATTTTTATCTTAAAAATAAAAATAAAATTAATAGATTTTTTAAATCTTTGTTTTAATTTAAGTTGCTCTTTTTTTTGTTTTCTTTTTAATAAGAAATTTAATACTATAGTAACAAATTTTTTTTTTTAGAAACTTACAAAAAAAAAAAAAGAAACAATTGTTATTATAAAATTAATTAACGCTAAATTTATCAAAATTGTTTATTTTAAAAACATTGTTACAAAAACAAAATCTCTTAGAATTTTATATTTTATTGTTTGCTTAATTGCGTAAATATAGTTAAAAAATATAAAAATTAAAACAATATTTAATAGTAGTATAAAAATCAATTGTATTAGCAAGAATTTTGCAAACAAATTAATCTAATTATTCGACAAAATATTTCTATCTTATTAATAGAAGTTACGAAAGCATATATTTGTTTCGAAAAAATAAAAAAAAATGCAAAGATATCAATTAAAAGAGTAATAATTTATATTTATATTTTTGTTGTTTTTCGACTCAATTACAAAATTCTATTAGATTAATTTTTTTAGCAAAATACTTAAATAAGCTTTGTAAATATAAACAATAATTTCTTTTAATTAACAATTTATTCTAGAAAAAAAGCAAAGCGTATTAGTATTTTAGAAATACTTATTAATTATTTTAGTAACAAAAATAAAAACGTTGTATTTTTAGAAAAATCTTTGAATCTTTAAATAATTATTTGATTAATACAATTGTTTAATTTTGCAAATTTAATTATAGAAAATCTTTAAAGATAAAAGTCAAAATTATTAGAATAACAATATTGCGAAATAAGATTAAAGAAAAGAATTAACAAAATTCTAATTAATTAGAAAAGACAAACAATATTAGCGTTTGCTTGCTTGTTAATATAATTAATTAAATTCAAATAAATATTTAAATTAATACTATATTTCGAATATTTTTAAAATTATTAATAATTCGAACTTTTCAACTATATATTATAAAAGAGACTTTTACTATTTAATTGTTCAAAAAATTTAATATTTTTTGTTAATTTTTTATTGCATCGCGTTTATTTGTTCGAGTAGATACAATATATAAGCGAAAGACTTAGAAAACAAATTTGATAAATATAAATAATTTAGATAATTTTATTTTAAACAAGTATCTAAATTAAAAAGAAATATTAAAACTATTAATTACAAAAAATTTCTAAAAAAAATTTAACAAAAATTATAATCTCTTTTTAATACTTAAGTTCTTAAGCATTAAACGCAATTCTTATTTTATTAAAAAACGTATTTAGAAACTAATTGTAAAATTCGAACTTTTTTTGCAAAAATAAAAACTTTTAATTATAATACTCTTTAATTATAAAATTGTCTTAGTATAGAGCTTTGCTAAAATAAATAAAATTATATTAAAAATTATATTTAATCAAAAAATTCGCACTATAAAGTATAAAATATAACAAGTTTTAAGATTTCTAATTTTTTAGACATTAAATTCTATTGTAACTAAGATATTAAAAAAGCGTTTTTAAACAAGTTTGCTAAAATATTGTTATAATTTCTATCGAAATTCTTAATTTCTAATAGATAAAAAGAAGAAAAACAAATATTATATAATTAATGCAATTATAAAGATAAACAAAATAATTGTTAAAAATGCTAATATATCTTCTAATATTAAGGAGTTTGCAAAAGAGTTTGTTAAAATAATAATTATATTATTAATTAATTTCTTTTTAGAATATAATTAAATAGATTTTGCATTAAAGAGTTGCAATCTTATTGTTTTTATAATTTCTTTTAAACTACTTAAAATAATTTGTTTATTATAAAATATTATTAATTCGATTGCTTAATTTGTAAAAATTATAACACGTATTCTTAAAAATCTTCTTAATAAATATTACTTATTTGTAGATAATATAAATATAAAAGAATTTAAGTCGAATTATAGCAACGAAAAGATAATTCTAAAGATTAAACTATTTATTCTAAAACATATTTAATAATTAAATACAATATTAATAAATATAAAATTGTTTAAATATATTATATTTAACAAAAAATCTTAATTTTGCAAATTAAAAATAAAAATTGTCGATTTTGTATATAAAATAAATAATCTTTTAACAATATTAAGATTATTAAGATTATTAAGTAATTATTGTATAAAGACGTTTTTAAAATTAAAGTCTTTATAGAAGTATATATCTATTATTAAATTTAAATACTAAAATTTGTAATTGTTGCAAAATTAATTTATTGTTTGTTTAAAACAAAATATATCTTTGTTTAAGATTTTAAATAACAAAATATTATAAATAAACTAAAGATTGCTTTAACAAATATATTAATAATATATATCTTAAACTACTTTATTTTAATTAGCAAAATTATTTTAATTGTAAATTCTAATTTAAAGAGTTAAAAAATTGTGTTAATACAAATTAATACAATAACAAAGAGAAAATATTTTTTACAATATAAGAGTAAATTTTAAAGCAAACAAAATTTTTAATACAACGCTAAAAAACAAAAATATTAAAAGCTTATAAAAATTTTGAAGAAAGTACAATTTTAATTGTATAAAATTTGATTTATAATTAAAATTAATACAAATACTTTAATAATTTAACTTAATTGTTTTGCGATAAATTTGTTCAATACTTTAATAATTTATTAATTAATTTAAATTTGTCTCTTCGACTTTAATATACAATATATATTTAATTAAAAACACACAATAATTAACAAATTTTTAAAAAAATTAAAAAAAACTATTCGACAATATTGACAAAATTAATAAAAAAAATATTAATAATTTTATTAATAATTAGTTGAACTATATTTGTATTTGTCTCGCATAAATAACAATATTAAAAAAGAACAAAAATATTTTTAAAAACAAATATTTTAATAAATTTAAACAAATTGTTTAATATCTAATTTTGTTGCAAAAATTAAATATAAGCTAGAAGAATTTTCGCAAATTTAAGAATTATACTCTTTATTTTTTAATAAAAGAAAGATATTTTTTTCAAAAAACAAATAAAAATATATTTCTATATAAAATAATAAATTAGACAAAAGACAAAAATCGAATTGTAAAAAGCTTATATAACAAAAGTAATTATAAAGAAAGAAAAAGTATTTATTAACAAATTGCAAATTAATATTAATAACAAAATTTATTTAATTTTTGCAAAAAATATGTCGCAAATTGCAACAAATATTAACAAAGAACTTTTAATAAATAAGAAAAGATTATATACTTAATTTATATCTTTAACTTGTAAAAAAAAATTATAGTAAATTGTATTTATATATTGATTGCAAAAATATTTGTTAAAGTAAATTTAATAATTGTTCGAAACAATTTAATTAAATAGATAAAAAGTAAAACAATTTCGAATTTTAAAGTATTTGTTATAGTAAAGTTTTTATAAAAGAATATCTTTTGTTAATATAAATATATTAAGAAGATAATTATAAACAATAAATTTAAAAATAAAACTAATATAATAATTAAACTTTTAAAGAGATATAATATTAGAAAAGTAACAATATCAATTTATTATTTATAAGCAAATAAAATAATAAAAAAAGAATATAGACTTATAGTTGATATTTTGTTTAAGCTAATAAAGAAAGTTTTTACAAATTAATTACAATATTTGTACACAATTTTGTAAACAAATAGAACAACAATTTAAAAATTTATTAAAAAAATATTGTTTTGTTTTAAATTCAAATACAAGACTATATTGTCGATCGAAATAAAGTATCTAATTTAATATATTATAAACTAAAAAAAAGTTTGCTTAATAGTAGATTTATTAATGTTGCAAGCAAAACAATTAGAAAGAAAAAATAAAAATATCTAAAAAGCAACTTTGCGTCTTTGTTGTCTTAAAAAAAAATCTTTTTAATAATAATTATCAATTGAAAACGCGTTTATTTTAAATTAAAGATTTAATTTTATTATATAATATTAAGCTTAATAAAAAATATAATATAAAATTATTCTTTCAATAATTAGATTTCTTTAAGATAAGAAAAGAAAACAAAACAAAAAACTTTTATGTTTTAAAAAAAGTTAATAGCACAAAACTCAAAAATATCTATCTAGAAAATCGATTAAAAAGATATATAAAAAGAAATTAAAATCTTTAGATTTTTGCAAAATTAAAAGACGAAAATAAGAAAATAAAATATAATTTTATATAAAAGACAAAGAATTAGTTTAATTAAAGTAATAAGAGATTATTTGCAATTATTATATTATTGTTGTCTTATTAAAATTATTTAAATTACACAAAAGTATAAGATTTTTTTTTAAAAAAGAAAAAGTTGCAATCTTTATATTTAATTTATTTGCAAAAGTTTCAATATAGAGTTTATTAATTTATAAGTATTAAGAAGAAACTTAATTATATAAAGTAATTTACAAGATATTATAATTTCGAACATCTAAACAAAACAAATAAAAGACAAAAATATTAAAAAAAAAATACTAACAATTTCGATCAATTAGAAGCAAGCAAATAACATTAGTGTTTGCTTGTCTACTCTAATTAATTAAAATCAATAATTAGAAAGTTGTTTAAAAACATTAATAAAGAGTCTTAAATTAATGTTCTAAGAAATTTAAAAATATCTTTAAATTATAGAGAATAAGATTTGATTATCTTTTACAAAGCATTTTTTAACAATAAATATAACAATATTACACGCAAGTTATATTAGTTTTATACTTGTTCGCAAATTAATATACAAATAAATATTAATATAATCTTTTTGTGTAATTAATAATATAAATATTGCAAACAATAATTAAGTTTATAAGTAAAGATTCTTCGTATTTGAAGCTTTATGTTTGTTAAATATTTAAAACAAGTTATTGCTTTATTTATTAAAGCACAACAACTCAATAATTTAATTCTTTGTTTGCAAAATTCTCTTTTTTAATTTATTATTTTTGTATAAATCTTTCTTTATTAAGTTTGTATTATAACAAATTTAAAGCAACAATTACGAAATACTAAACATAAACAATTTTCTACAAAAGAAACTTCTTAATCTTTATCAAAAAATTAAAATTAAAAACAAGAGTTATTATTTATATTAACAAGAGAATCTTGTAAAGAGCGACAACTTATATTTGTTAAACAAGATACAAATTAAATTTTAATAATATTAATATTTTTTTTTGTAATTAAAAATCGACTTTTTCGACTAAATTATTTTAAATATAAGATTAACAAATATTATTTTAGCAATAACAAACGTTATAGCGTTAAACTTCTTAAACTTAAACTTAAATCAAATTGTAAAAAACAATTATTCGATTTATAAAAAATAGTTTAATTATTAAAAATTTCGTCTATATATAAATAGTTAACATTTGACTTTAATATAAAGAAACTACTAGCAATAAAAGAAAAAAATATTTGAAAAATCTTCGAAATACAATTTTAAATATCTTAGAAATAATTGAAAATTAAATATTAAATTTGTAACAAACAATTAATAAGAATATCTAAATACTAATAAATAATTTATTAGAACAAGAATTAAAGAACGCAATACAAAAAATTAATTAAAACAAAAGACTACAAATTTAAAATAATTAAATTTAATTTTGCAAATTATAATTATTAAAGATTGCAAATATATTGTTTAGAAATATAAATTAATTAATTATTAAAACAATATTGTAAATAGCAAAGAAATATTAAAATTTACAAAGAATTTTAAAGAAATTGAATCGAACTATATACGATTAACTTAAATTTTGCACTATAAGATTAAAACGCATTGCTAATTATATAATTAACAATTATAACAAAATAAATATTAAAATATTTAAAGATATAATAGTATTTATTGAACAAAAGTTTTTAAAAATTAAAATAAAAAATTATTTTTAAGAATCTAATTTAATAAGAATTTTAGACGCAAAGTTAAAGAAAATTTGTTAAACAAAAGTTTAAACAATTTTGTCTTTTTTTATAAAAAATACAAAAAAAGCGCAAACTTAAAACAACAAATAAAAACAATTTAAATTGTTAACTTTAAAATTAAAGTTAAAGTTAAAATTTAAAGATAACAAAACTTATAAAAAACAAAGCAAAAAAAAAGAAAAAAAAAATTTAAATTCTTTTAAAGAAGTTTTTTCTTTATTATTACAATTGCGAAATTCGATTTTAAGATTATCTTTATTAAATTTTAAATTAATTAAAGTTATTAATATAACAAAACTACATACTTTAACTATTAAAATTGCAAAAATCTTTTTAAAAACAATAATTATTTTTATTTTAACAAACAAAAATAACAATACAAAGAACTATTTATATATAAAAGTAAGTATAGATTTGCAATATCGAATTAACTATTGTTCGACAATATTAATTAAAGTCTTTTAACTAGTTAAACTAATTATATTAATAAAGAAGCAAAAAGAAAATCTAATTACAATTATATTAAAATCAATTATCTATATAGCTTATTAAAGAAAGCTAGAATTTTTGTTAAAAATAAATCGAGTTTCTAATAATTAAATTAAGAGATAATTAATTTAGTGTTAAAAGAAACAAAACAATTTTTTAGTATTTATAAAACAAAATAAGTTAAACTTTGAGTCTAATATTTGTTTATTTGTTTTTAAAGATCTTTTAAGACAATATATTTATAAAAGAAAAGAGTTAATCTTTTTATTTAACAATTTTTAGTAAGTTGATGTTTAACTCTAAGTAATAAACAATATTAATCTAGCGAAATAAAATTAATATAAAATAATTGTTTGTCAAAATTAATTTGTTTATTTAATTGTTAACTTGAAATACTAGATATAATTGCAACTTTAAAACAAATTGCAAATAATATTATATTATTAGCAAAAAAATAATAATGGACAAGAAAAGTAATTTCTTAGTTGTTTGTTTTCTATATTGCAAATAATAATGCAAATAAATTTAGATTCTTATATAATATATATGCTTTTATAAGACAATTATATATATAGATTGTTAACAATATTGCATTTGTTAATTTTTAAAAAGTATAAAAATTAAATATCGAAACATTATTTCAATTTTAATATAAATTAAAATATCTATTAAAACTTTAAAAGTCTTAATAATTGTAGTTAATTGTTTTTTTTATTATACAAAATAATTTGTTTTGCGAAAAGTATTTATTAGATAATTTTTATAATTAAATTGACATATAGTTGCAAAAAATAATAAAAAAAGAATAACAAAATAAAAAAATACTAGAAATTAAATTAACAAAGAAGAATTTATTAAAATAGAAATTGTGTTAAGCAAATGTATCTTATTAATTTAAAGATATGCAAATTGCGCAATCTTAAATCTCTTATTGCAAGCTAGAAATCAAAATTAATATAAAAATTAAAATATTTTTTGTTTATATAACTTTATTAAAAGATAAAGAAACTCTAAAGAATTCTTAAATAAATACAAGAAACAATATTGTTGCAACTTATTAAAACTTAACTTTGTTAAATCTATTTTTAATTAACATATTTTATTGTTTCAAAGTTGCTATTAACTTTTCTTCTATATTTAATATTAAGAATATTATTATAGAACATGTATTTTAAAACTCGACAAAAATAATAAAGAAATTAAGAATTTTATTTAAAGATACAAAGAAATTTAATTGTCTAATAAAACAAACTTAAGAATATGCAATACGTTATATAAAATTAATATAAAGAGAAATTTAAAAGATAAAGAATAAAGTACTTAAACTATATTTGTAAATACAATTTATAACGTTTAAAGACTTTAAAGTACTTAATATTTATCAACTTAATATCTAAAATAATTTAGATTCTTATTTAATTAATTATAAAAAGAAAACAAAATTTAAATCTTCGACTATTTGTTTTAATAAAGAAGAGAAAATTTTGTTATTTTAATTCGAAATTAAGAAGAAACATTATAAATTAAAATTAAATTAGCAATTTAAATCAAGTATTTTAAGACTAGAAATAACTTCTAAAATTATATATTTATCTTTTGCTTCAAAGAATTTAACATAAATACAACAACAATAATTTACTCTATTATTGTTACTTTTCTTTTAAATTGATTTTTTTAATTTATGTTAAAAAAACTTATTACTATTGTTATTGTCTTTAAAAGATAAACAAAATCTACAATAATCGACTTTATTAAATACTTAATTTTAATTAAATAATTTTTTCAATTTTAAGAGAAATTTTATGCAAATTAATTTATTATATTCTTTACGCAATCGACTCAAATAACAAAAGAAACAAAAAATCTAGTTTAACAATCTTAAAAAGATAAGAACAATTTTTGTATTTTTTTATTACAATTTTTGCACAAACAAAATCAAAAGTTCCTTAATTTAATAATTAAAAGACAATTATTAAAAGAGAGAAAATTGTATATAGTCGAGTAATCAAATAATATTAGACTATAAATTTAGAAATGCTTGCTATTAATACTAGCAATCTATTTGCAATATATATGCGATCTCTCTTATTTAAATCTTAGAATCTTAGCTACTTAATATACTATTAGATTGTATAATGCGATTTATATATATATCGCGATAAGTTTTTGTTGTTATAGTTATCTACTAACTAGAATTCTATTTCTATCTTATTACAATATTGTATTATAAAGTTGTTAATATTATATAATTTATTATATTATTCAAATATATTATTATAAAAATTTTAATTAATTTGATATTTTTTAATCTTATTTTTAATATTTTTTTATATATTTTTATAATTTAATTTAAAAACTTGTATTTAAACAATTGTTTTATATAAATTTTTAATTTAAATTAAAATAATTTTGCAATTATTATTTTGTTTTTAATTTATAATTTTTTTTAATTTATAATTTTTTAATGCATAATTATAACTTGCGAAACTTTTTAAATTAATTAATAGCATTTTTATTATTTATATATATACTTAACTTATTTTATAAATAATATATAAAAAAATACAATTATATAATAATTTATTTTTTGTTTATAATATTTAATAATATATAACAAGATTTAAAGAATAAAAATTTAAAAAAAATTAACAAAATTGTAAATAATATATTGAGAAATAGTTTTATTAAAATAAAATAAAAAATATATATATTAAAATTAAAGTTTATATTTATTTATTAATATTTATTTTAAACTTTTGTTAATACAAAATTATTATCTCTTTATATTAATATATATTTGATATTGTTAATAGATTACGCAAGTTTATTTTTGTTAATTACTTTATTATTTGTATTATATATTTATTATTGTTAATTACTAATTTAAGTTTTACGCGATTTTTAACGCGTTTATATTAATTAAAATTATCGAAATTATCGCAAATTTTATTATAATTTTTTTAAATTTTATCTCGAACTTAATATTATTTTTTTATATTTATATAAATCTCTTTTTAATATTGTTAAGTTTATTATCTTCTTTAATAACTTGCACAAAGTAGATAAATAATATATATAAATAATGCAAAACATTTTGTTTAAAATTAATATATTTAATTTGTAATTTATTAATCGATTTTAAAACTTTTTTGTAATAAATTTATTTTTCAATTAATTTATAATAAAAGAAATACAAGTAAAAAATTTAAAGAAAAAATAAGTACTAATATAATCAAAATAATACAAATAAATAATGTATTTTTAACTAATATATTAATATTTTGCAATAACAAAAACAAAAATAGAAATTCGAAATTATTGTTTTATATAAAATTAAAAAATATTAAAAGTTAATTATTTTATTTATTTATTAACGTTTATTTGAGCATCTAATTTGTAAATTTTTATAAACTAAAATTTAACAATATAAATATAATGTAAACAAATATTGTATTTAAATATTAATTTTAATAATATTGCAAAAAATAATTAAAATATTTATAATAATTTTTCTTTTTAATAAGTATATTATCTCTTTATATTATTATTATAATAATAAAGTTATAATTAATATTTTGCGCATTATAAATTCGAATTTTGTAACAATTTATATTAAGTATATTATAATTAAATTATAAAATTTGAATTTTATTAAATATTTAATAAAGCAATTTGATTTTTTAAATTACAATTTTTATGTTAATATTATATCTCTCTTTTTAAGTAATTATAATATGTTGTTTTGAAAACAATTACAATATATTTCATGTATTAATTAAGAATTATATTTTCGAAATTTTATTATTAATAAATTTCTTTTAATAATTTAAGCTACTAAATATATTATTTCTTTGTATTATTATTAATAGTATCTAGATATTTTTGTAATTATTAAAAATATCTTTTCTTAAAAAATTAATTAATTTATTAATAAATTTAATTTAAAACAATTTTACAATTCAATATAAAAAGATTTTCTTCTTTATTTATTATCTAATTATTATTTTTCTCTCTATAATATATATTTTGAAATCTAAGAACAATCTTTTTTGTATCTAAATTTAAAATATAATTAAAATACTTAATTATTATAATTTGCTTAATTGTTTGCGAATTTATTTAAAATTAATTTTATTAATATATTTTTCGAATAAAATTAAAAGTTTGTTCAATATTTATTAATAACACTAAATATAAAAATATATCTTAAGCTATTTATATTAATTTTGAAAAGTTTAATATATTGTTTTTTTAGTATTTTTAAATTAAATATTTATTTTCTACAATATTAATACAAAAATATTGATTGTCTTTATATTAAATTAAATAAAATTATTAAAATTATCAAAATAAGAATCTTGTAACAATTACATTAAATTATATTAATATTAATTAAAAATAATAAATATTATTATATTGTATTATTTTTCTAACAATATTTGTTCTTTGTGCTTTTGCTTTGAAATTAGTAGTTAAATTATACTAATATTAATATTAATTTTTAAATTCTCTCTTGTATTTGTTTTGTAATTAATAATATTATTGTTTTCTTTTTCTTTTTATAATTTATAAAGATTAATTTTTTATATAAAATTTAAAATATTAACAAGATTATATAATATATTATCTAGTTTTTTTGTTTTCGAATAATATTTTGCAAATTTTGTTAAAACTTTGTTACAAGTTTTAAATACAATATTTGTTAAAAAATAAACATTAACTCTAATTATTTTCTCTAGATATTTAAAATAATTAAATATTATATTAAATACTCGAAGTTCTATATAAATGTTTGTATTAATTGTTTGCGAAATTATAAAAATATATTTATAAAAAGAATTTAGTATATTGTTAACAAGTAAAATTAAGTTTTATTTGTTTTTGTTAAGTTTAACTAATTAAATTTTTAAATTTTGTAAATATTTCTTTATTTAAAGATTAATATAATTGCGTAATTAATATACTCGATAAAGCATAATTTAAATAGAATTTCAATAAATATAAATATCTTGTATTAATTTTCGAGATTTTTATTTATTTTTTCTTGAAAAACTTTAAAACAAAGCAAACGTTAAAATAAGTTATTAATAATAATTGTAAAAATAAAAATCTAATAAAATTAACATATATATTATTTTCTTATATTATTACAAACTTAAATATTTTTTTATTATATTAGATAAGTTTGTGCTTTTTACAACATCTTAAAGTTGTTTATTCTCTAATTGTATAACAATATTGTTATTTATTATTTTTAATTTTATAATCGAAATAAAATCTTAAGTTACAAAATTAATAATATAAGTTAAACAAGAAACAAAGTTCTATTATTTGTTTTATTAAAATTCTCTATATTTCAAGATTTTTTCGAGTTTATTCTTAATTATGTTGTTATTACTTGCATTCTTAGTAATAACTTCAAGAAGTTTGTTTTTAATTTCGAAAAACTTCAAAATCTTTACAAGCTTTAATATTAACTAACAATTTATATATTTAATATTAAAAAAAGTAAATTTAATAAAAAGTTTGCGAAATTGAAATGCAATATTTACTTAATATATTAATACTTCTATATAAATAGTTTTTTAAAAACTAAATTATATATTTAAAGTTATAAAAATACGTTAAATATTTTTGAAACTTATCTTACTTTTCTTACGAAATTAATTGTATTTTAAGAAAATTATCTTAAATAGTTTAATACAATTTAAAAGTATTAAATTTGAATAAAATATTTCTAAAAGTTTTCAAAAGTTAAAATTATATATAATTCGAAAAAATAAATTCAAATTTACGAAAGTCTTATATAGTTAATTTTTTTAATTATATTAAATAAAGAGTAACAACAAATTAATATAATTTTTTTTCTAAAAAATTGTTAATTTTGCATTATTTATATACATTATTAATTGTAATTTACGCAATTAAACATTAAATCAATCGTAATTTGCAATTAAGATTATTTTTATTTTAAATAAAAAGAGAATTAAAGATGTTTCTTTATATTTAATATGTTTAAATAATTATAAATTGTAAAATAATTCAAAATTTTATAACAACTTTTGCACACAACTGTTAAAATATTATTTACAATTAAAGTTATTTGAACATATTTGTTTCAAAGCTCGAATTCTATTTTTATATTAATCTTTTTTTATTTAATGTAAATTAACAAATTTCGATTAAATCTTGTTTAAAATACTATAATTAGTAGTTGTTTATAATTATTATACTTAAAATTAAGTATTAGTATTTAAACTTTATTTAATATATTTGTTTCTTTTTCTTAAAACAAGTAATAAATAATTAATAAATATTTTGTTTAATATTTTGTAAAAATTTCTTTTTTTACTATTAAGAGCAAAAATAAGAAAATCTTAATTAAATTGACTTGCGAATTAATTGAAATATAAACTACTAAATAATAAATTGCAAAAAATAGATTTATTAGAATCTTTTTTGTTTAAAGATAGTAATTAACTTAAAGTTTTTAAAGAATTTAATATTTTGCAAACAAAAACAAAAATATAATATAATTATATTCTTTAACAATTTGAAAAAGTAACTTAAGAATAAAAAGATAATACAAAAAAGTAATGCAAGCAACAATTAGTATAAGCAAGTTTTTTTGAAATAATACAAACAAGTATAGCTTTTAAATCAAAGCATACTATATAACACTATAGCGAAAAATTCAAATTTATAATAACGTATATTTAAAAATAGAAAATTTTAATATAATAATATTATTTTTGATTTCTTAACAATTCGATTTAATTTCTAATATTAAAATCGAAAATCAAGTTAAATTAAATCGATTTAATTTCAAAATAATAGAAATCGAATTAAATTTCGAGTTAGTTTTTAATATTAAAATTGTTGAATCGAGTTAATTCTAAAAGTTGAAATCGAAATTCGATTTAACAATTAGTCTAGAATTGCTAGAATCTTAATTTTGTTTTAAAACTTTATTTGAAGCTTTTATTTACAAAGAATCTTTATAGTTTATTTTTGTTTAATAAGTGTTAATATTTATGTTTTGCGTAAATAATTATTAACAATTTCGAAAAAAATAATCGTATTTTTATTAAAAAATTAGTAAAGAATCGCAAATATTAATAAATATTAATACTAAAATTATTGTTTTTTATTTGCTAACTTAATAATTTCTTTTATTAATAATTTTAATAAGAATATATATCTTGTAGAGATTTTCGTAATTCTTAACAATTAGAATAGACTTGCGCAATGTAATAAATTTATGTAGTTTTCGCCATTTAATTATTTTTAAATAAACGAATTAACAATATTATAATTTGCAATTCTTTAACTTAAAGTCTAAACTAAATTAAATTATACTTTAACTAAATTAACATATTTTGTTATTTGTTTTGTTAATATCTATTTATATTAAGTTAATTTGTTATTTTTAATTAATATTGCTAAGAGTTAAAAATGCAATATATATTGCTAAAAGTGCTTTATGCAATTTTAGATACATCTTAGCAAGAAAAGTAGTTTCGTTTAACTTTAAGACTATTTCGTTAATTATATATACTTTGTTTCGTTGCTTTATTGTTAAGATTTGCTTATCTCTTTTATTTCGCATTTAAATGTTATTTTTGTCGAATTTTTTATATAGTTCTTTCTAACACATGCGTTTGTTGAACAAAAGACTAACATCTAAATTTAAAGCATAAAGAAGATTTATTAAAGAAATTTTGTTTTTATCTTTCTTATGTATTGTTGTTATCTTACATTAATTTGCGTATAATCTTTTCTTTTTAATTTTAATAATACGTTTCGAAATAGAAGTAAAAAATTCTCTAAAGTAACGAAATTAATTAATTATATATAAGAAATTGATAATATTAACAACTTAATCGCTTTTATAAATTTTATTAATCTTTATCTTAAATAATGCAATAATTTTGTTGATGTTTTTGTTAATGTTACTATGCTTTTTATTGGATTTATTTGAAAAAATATTATTTTTAATATTGTAAACTTAATGCTTATAAGTTTTGTGCTTAAAGTAATTTTTGTTTTTGTAATCTTTTTTAATAAGTTTTTAAACAAATTTGTTAACAATAAATCTATAGAGACATTATGCTTTAATATGTAAATCTTTATATATAAAATATTGTGTAAATTTATATTAAAGTTAAATCGATAATTATAATTTAAGTTTGAAAAAGAGCTTTGTTATAAACAACGAAAATTATATTTATATTACTCTTTTTTAATTTACAAAATTGTTTCGAACTTTGTTAAGAAGATTTCCTTTTTTTAAAACTTTCGCAATGCATTTTAGAGATTTAAATTGTTTTAAGCATTAATAATATTATAAGTAATTATATATTTTATAAGTAGAAACGAAAGCAAAACTTAAAATTTGCGCAATTTCTTTAATAGTTTAAAAATATTTAATTGTATTGCAACAATGCTTTGTTTAAATTTTAGAAAATAAGTTTAAAATTTTCTAATACTTTTGTTGACAAGTTTTTTGTAGTTTATAAACTTTGTAAAATATAGTCTTTTTATTACTTAAAGTCTCTTTTTGTATTTTTTTACAATTTTAGTTTAAATATTGTAAGTTATTATTTTATTTATTATGTTTTTTTAATTTTTATCGCTAAAATAAATGTTAATAATATATATAATCTTAACGTTAAATTAATAGTTTTAAAGTTTATATTGTATTAACAATTTCGGAAGAGAGACTTTATATAAGCTAATCTTGCTATTGGTTCTCTATAGAGACAATATTGACATTTTTGCTCGTTTCTACTCGCGCTAACTTAATTAGGAAATTTAAATTATTTATATAAATTAGTATTGTTTTATACTTAGTTCGAAATTTTTAGCTCAATTGAGCTAGTACTAGGGACGTAATAAATTATCGAAAATGGAATTTCTCGATTTTATTAATAGATTGGCGCTTATAGACGCGAATTTATTTATAGAATCGAAAAGTTCTAATTTTGATAATTTATTACGTCTCTAGTACTAGCTCGATTAAGTTAAAAATTTTGACCTAAGTATAAAACAATACTAATTTATATAAATAATTTAAATTTCCTAATTAGATTAGCGCGAGCAGAAACGAGCAGAAATGTCGATATTGTCTCTATAGAGAATCGATAGCAAGATTAGCTTATATAAAGTCTCTCTCCCGGAATTGTCAATATATAAATTTTGTTAATCAAAGAAATGTTCGAATTTAATACAAAGAATGTAGAAGATTTGTTATAATTTTAAAGATTCTTAATTATAAAATATTGTTTTTATTAAACAAAATTATTTATTTTTGTTTTATTAAGTTAGAATCTTAGTTGATTGTTTGATTTTATTAAAGTTGTTTATAATATATATAGTATAAAAGTAAAGATATAAAATAAACATATATATAATATAGTTAATAAAAAAAATTATTATATATAAGTAATATTTGTCGATTTAAGAGAAAAAAAGTTTAATAATATATATCTTTTTTATTAATTTAGTGTAAAAGTTACTAGCGTTTTAATAATGTTATTATTATATTTGTCTTTAATAATAAATATACTTTGTTCTCTTTTAAAGTTTCGATTAAAGTTTTCGATAATTTTGTTAATTTTTTCTTTAATAAATTTGTAACAAACTATTGATTAAAATTGTCTTTAATCTTGTTATTTATCTTTGCTCTTTTAATTGAAATATAATAAGACTTTTTAACTTTATAAGTTAATTCTTTTTACTATAATTTATTCGTTAAATTGAATTTGTAGTTGAACAAGCGTGTTCGTCTCTCTTTATAGAGACTTATACGAGCAAATTATCGCATTGTTCGCAATATTAAGCTATTAAAACTTAAAGACTAATCGAGATCGAAAGTTCTTGCAGATTTAAGCTTATAATTTATTGAAAGATATAATTAATAATATAATAAATCTTTAATTTAACAAATAATAATTTATATACAAAGCGCAAAAATTGCGCAATATATTGCAATCTTTAAGTTAGTTTCGATTAAGTTTAGTGTATCTAGTTTAGATTGAATTAATCTAAGCTAGTTTGCTAAGCGAATTAATTAAGATTACGCGAACAACTCTTTAATTTGTTTGTCTAATAATATGTCTATATATATATCTTAGACATGTCGTCGTTGTATTGCGCAATAATATCTTTATTTACTATAAATAATTTAGTTGTTTGAACAATTTATACTAGTTAAGTAGTAATTGCAAATTAGATAATTATCTAATTTTTAAAGAAAAGTTATTAGAAGATCTTAAACAAAGATTTGTAATATCTTAAAAAGATATTAACATTATAATATATAAAATAAAGTTGCTATATTATTAATTATATTAAATAGAAGTCGCTAAAAATCTTTACAAAATATACAAAACGTTATTTAGTAAGATTTTCAAGATTAAAAACATTTTGTACATAAAAGATGCTTAAAGTATAACTCAAAATAGATAGAAATTAAACAACGAAAAATAAAAGAAGTACAAAGTAATCTAAGAAAAGTGTTATTTAAATGCACTAAAGAAATGCTACAATGCTACTAAATCTTATAGAGTTGCTCGTATTAAATTTATTCAAACTTATCAAAAGAAATAACAAATTATTTTGAAGAAATTAATTAAATATTGTTATATATATAATAAATAGTTGAATTTAGTAATGCATAACTAAAAGTAATATATAATTGTCGAGCATTAAGCGAAGAATTAAGAGAAAGTGCGAGGAATAAATATGCGATTCTTATTAAATCTCTACTAAATACTTAGCAATTTACAAAGAAACACTAATTATATTATTATAAAACATTCTTGTACTTTTGATTTAAAAGAGAATAGTTCTTTTATATCTTTAAGAAAATTTACATTTAGTTATGCATACATTGAACAACTGAAAAAAGTTAACTTTTTAACATTAAATATGAGAAATGCGATAGAGAAGCAACTACTATATTGGCAATTCAAAGACCCGGCCCGTCAATATTGACTTGCTAATTCTGCTAGTTCTTTCAAATATCTTCATATAATTATCGTACGCAGGTTGAAAATTGAATGTTTAAGTTCAAACATGTGGTGAAATCTGTAAAACTACCCTAAACACAATCCTGAATATATAGGGTAAGGATATGTGGTGCGTCTTCGACTTGTGCTTCGAATCCCTCACGCCTCGAGTCTTGAATCTAGCTTACTCGCCTAATACTTTTACGACAGCGATCAAAGAAATACACTTGCTTCCATGCTTGGCAAATAAGCCTTGTTTCGGCCGGGCCGATTACCACGTAACCTCCCCCCCTCCAAGCGACGGGAAATGTCCTGAAGATTCCTCTCTCGTCGATCGATCCACCTGAAACTCCACGTAAACAAAGTAATTGAGCAATCTAAAACCAAATTGGAAGTCTTACCTGAGCCACGATAAACGCCGCAGCATCTTCTAACGTTATCGGCGCCTCGGCCATTCCCACGAATTTCGCACCAGCATTACCCATGTCTGTTTGGACGAACCTGAAAGACGGGAAGACTCCCGTCGTACTGTCAGTCACTCGTCACGAGCTAGCCAGTAAACCAGGAAATAGATATATGCTGAAACCGTATAATCGTAATTCCTCTTTGAAACATATCGAAGTGAGGATGAATCAAAATCGAAAATGATATCAACATATTGCTTACCCTGGATCAACTGCAAACGCAACAACATCTTCGTGCTCAAAATGAATCTTGCGAATCAAGAAATGAGCCATGGCCTTGGAAGCGCCATAGGCGTATGTTGGATAGTAGCTGTAGTTCTCCATGCCGCCGATGCTGCCATTCGGGGAGCCGATCAGGACGAATTTGGGGTGCGAAGAGGCTTTTTTGAGAAGGGGATAGACGGCTTGAAAGAGAAGAAGAGGGCCTGATTTTGAAGGAATACGTAAAATGAGTTAGTGGAAAGAAAGTGTGAAAGGGGAGTTGCTATATCAGTCTGCCAGGACAAGACAGACGCCTGAAAAGAAGTGGGTTTCTCTCCCCCTCCCACCATTGTATTCACCTACCAATTCCATTCACAACAACGTGTTCCTGAACCTGCGAGGCCGTAGCACCAAGGATTGGGCCGTAGTGAGTCCCGATGCCAGCATTGGCGATAACGGTGCCGATCTGGGTGATGCCATGTTCCGATTGCAGAGTCTGCACGGCATCCAAAGAGTCTTTTTCCACCGTGCTATCAAGTTTGACAGTGATTAGTTTGCTGGAATGGCCGGTCGGTAGCTTGGAGAGGGCTTTTGTGGAGGGACTGGAGGGATCACGGACGGTAGCGATGACCGTTGTGTTTGGGCGGGAGAGGATGATGGCTAGGAGGGCTTTGCCGATACCTGGAGGAGAGCTGTGTTAGCCGATCTGTAATCTACAGAGCTTTAAGCTTCGCCCGAGAATTTACACACCTCTGTTTGCGCCTGTGATTAAGTATACGTGATTTTCGGTTGAAGCCATCGCGAATAATGCTTGTAGACAGAAGTTGACACTAGGATTTGAGAGATGCTAAGAGGTTTGAAACAAAGAAGCGCATGAAACAGGACCAGCTCTGACGGTGGTGTTGATTATTCCGAATACCCGAGATTGTAGATGGATTTGATCCAACTATGGGTTATTAAATACTGTAATAATACTTGAATTAAAGACGGGCATATGCGCGCACCACTACATCCGTAACAATCCTGGAAACGATGATTGTTCGGTGTTTGTTCGGCGTTAGGGTTGTGGCCGAAACCAATCGTACTGTGCTTCATTATTCACGACAGTCTCCTTATTCATACATGATTTCGCTATATATGCCTTTCTCCGACAACGAAAGCGCCCAATCAAAACTTTTCAAGAGCAACGTTTCTTCTCAAGTGTGCGCAACTGCGTTGATCTAGGCGACAAATAACGCTACGAGCGACAGCTCTTGATGTGAATTAATCCTCGTGTTCCCGAGTAGACTATGATAGTGGAAACCACTGGTCGAAGCGACGATGTGGGTCAACCTGGGACTTGATGACCCGTCACCTATTCAAGTCTTGCCCGTACACTGTTTGAAGGCTTTCGTCTCCGTGGGCAAAATTCACATAGCTACGCCTAGGGTTAGCTACCACTCTTCAACGGCAAGACCATTTACCTGTAATATGTGGCTTACGTGCTATTCGCTGCAAGGCCATCTGTCGATCGCCACAAATCTCGAGCTGCTTTTCCAAATGCCTCCGCTTCTTGATCCAGGCTAGGGTCCGTATACCAAGCAATAGCCACAGCGTTGAAGTTGACTGTGGATCGGTAAAGGAAGGAGGACGATGAGTCCTGAAGCGTTCTAGCCTTGACTAAAGAGTATGCCTCTATCAACACGATGCTATTCCCTGCTGCGGGGTTTGAAGCAAATGAAATAAATTCATTCCAGACGGCGCGCCATGTCGCAGGAACCATCTTAAAGAATCCGGCACCATAGGATGGCTTGCGGTCGCCCTTAATGCAGAATGAGGCTGCACCATCGTTCCAGTGATCATAGGGCACTATGCTAGTCCCGTCATGAGAAGGCCCGACTGCAATGATAGAAGCAAACGCCGCTCTGCCAACTGTTTCGCTGCCATAATAGAATAGATTCGCGACGACAATAGGCGTATAGCTTGGACTACCCGTGGTTAGATAGTATAGAAATATATTCATATTGGACTGGAGGACAAGATCGTTGATTGCTTGCACAAGCGCTTCGATCTTGTCCTGAGTGAAGGTCAAAGGACCCAGCCAAGCCAGATTTTGTGCTGGTGTCACGGAATAGGATTTCATGACCGCAGATGTGACGATTCCAAAGTTGGGTCTGGCACCACGAAGAGCCCACCATAGGTTGCTGTCTGCCGGTGTGACAGTGATGAAAGCTCCAGATGGGTTACAAGCTGCAAAGAGATAAGGTTATCAACACCAAAGCCATGCAGACCCATCAAGTTGCCATAACCTCCGCCAAGGATCGCACGGAGTGTGCCGACACAACTACAATTACCGGTCGTAACTTGGATATTCTTTGCATAAGCGGCCGCAATCACGTCAGAAATCAATGCGCCATCTTGGACTGTAGCTTGTATCTTTTGAGCGTTGAACGTTACCATGTTGAGTCCTCGCATGTCTATGAGCATCCCATTTTGATGCAAGTCAAAGGTCGTTGACCAGCCATGTCCACCATTTTGGGCAAGAAATGGAATCTTATATTCGATGCAATACTGAACCTACAGGACGGTTAGTAACTCAGAAGACCGATACAGGAGATCCCTATCTACCGTAACGAGTACGTCGTGTTCGGTCACGACGTTGAAAACGGTACCTGGGCTCGGCGCATCAAACGTGCTCCATCGTGTTGCCCCTGAAGTCGTGTACACCATGGATGCGTTTTGGGAGAGAAGTGGGCCGAGGTCAGACGATACGTTGTAGCTCGGCTTGCCGGAGATAGAGCTACAGAAAACAGGTAGCAGGGTAAGTAAGATTAAGGACCACATATTGCTTCTGGTTGAACGAGACAGCCCACGACTATACGTACATGCCAGAGCCTAAAGCACAGCGCGACTAGAAGCTATAAGAAACCCTCGTATACCGCGGCCTATGACCCATATACCGTTCGAAGGGAAATGTCCTCGGTGAGCCAATGATCCGATGGGGTTCGGAGCCTAAGTGCGGCTCAGCAGGTTTCAGATGTGGAAGGTGGTGGGCTTAAGGTAGCAGTGTCCAGAGTCGATCAACTGGAGGCGCAGAACCGATCCACATGCTTTTCGAGGACGAAAACGGACGAGCGCACTATGTCGTTGGAAGACTTCTCACTCGGCCGCTATAGGAATGCAAGCCCTTTGAGTTCCTACTGGATGGTTGTCTCGCCAAGGCGCCCAATCCCTGAGTATAAGCTGAGGAGGTGGGTCAGCACAGGGCTAGGCGCTTGAAAGCCCATAGGTCGAAGTGTATCCCTATAGGATGGCGCGTGTTAACATCAGTGGTTTGGTGATGCAGTAGTACGTTTTGAACGTAAGTTATTGATTTCCGAACCCTCCCTAGGCTCCGTATTCAACCAGCGTCATTTTAACAGCGTGCGTGGCAGAATCCTTCTCTTTTCTACTGTGCCCCGTAAGAAAACTAGTGTGCGAGCAAGGAACAGAAGACAGAATCTCCGAAACAGTGGGGCGTGCAGTGGTGTGGCATCTTTTCAACTCTACGCACGTCAGATCTCCTTTGGTTAATGCCATGGGCAACAAAGCTTACGTTAAAGACGACGTCTGTGGCCTTTCTTTGTTCAATCCCATACACTTGATTAGGTTTTTCAGGTCGTATACTGCCGTTTTCAGTCATGGGAGAATCATCTTCGCTCCAGCTTATGATAGGGCTGGGTATTGCTTTCTCAATGTTGCCTTCAATCGCTGTAAGTTTTCGAGTATGGGCAAAGAGACTGGGGCGCAAAGGCCTGGCTGGAGACGATTATCTAATCTTTGTTGCGCTGGTGAATATTTGAATCATACAACCCTTGGCCCTTTATAAGTATATTGAGAGTTTCTAGGCTTTCGCAATCGCATGCCGCGTTGTGCAGCTTATTGGTAAGTGCGTCTGCCTCAGTCATTTCGTGCTCGTTTGACCACTTCCCATAGCTGCCATCCGAGGACAACTGGGTCAACACCAAACAGACGCACCCAATGGACAGCCAATTCTCGATGATCCT
>JAABUS010003484.1_pt1 | contig 25455 bp, 14 predicted proteins | sample 5560161 | NCBI WGS metagenome assembly JAABUS01 (sample SAMN10711885, study PRJNA513376) | rock metagenome | isolation source: Antarctica rocks | place: Antarctica: Victoria Land, Trio Nunatak nord | collected 2016-01-04
TTTATCTTGATCTCGGTTTGCTAGTCTCTCTACTTTTGGGAGAAAGTCCGACAATGAGGTTTTGTGGAAGCGTTACTTTTAGAAAAATGTGGGGCGTATGGAAATGGGAGGAGGGTCCTCGGTGAGAGGGAACCTTGGCAAGGGGGGGGGTTTGGGGTGTTGCGGTGTGCTGTTGTCGTTGTTGTTGGTCCACATCGCCAGGGGGATTAGAAATCACTGTTGCACTCACCGGGTTTGAACCTTGATGGAGAGCTGTCTTGATGCCAGAGATGATCTGCAAATTTGACTCCCACTTCTTATATGACACATAGACTAGAGTACTAGCATTGCGGCTTATCACAAACATCGATCAAGCTGGTCAAACGTCGTATAAAAGATTCTGCCCGAGCAAGAAAGCAGGATTTGAATTATATGGCGAGGACGGTCTACTTGACGGTATGAAGAGAAGTACCATCTAGCTTTCATTCTTACATACGAACAGACGTCCATCCGAGTTCTAGTATGCAACCTGGCCCCATTAGCAGTATGGCCCTAAACAACAGCAGCAGAGTTCGATCAAGATAGGCGCACTTAAAAATTACAAGACGTGCTTTAGGCAAAAAAGCTATCTCGCATCAGAAACATCGTGGGCAATCTTTGCTCTCGGGACGGAATAGTACAATCTGGCTCGTTGTATCTCATCAAGAACTTAACTAATCCCGTCTGTAGCTTGCGGTCAAACCACTTTCCAGGTTTCTCTCTCGCTGTGCAAAACAAAGTACACTCAACTCCAAATGTTACACAAGTCTTGCAGGACCGCAAAGCTGATTTCAGTCCCTAGCTAGTATGCAGTCTAGACCTTTAGCAGTGCCCTTTCTCTATAGCGTTACACAAGCCGACCAAGCCGAGCGGTCTCTAGCTGGGAAATACGGTATCACGAGGATCAGTCAAGCCAGGCGGGTTGGACCTCTTTTTGAGGGGGGGAAATAGATGTGAGATATGAGGGGATGATAATCTAGCTGACGACTTTGGAATAGCAAAACCAGGCTTTTAGTCCCGCGTATCAAACTTCAGTACTCACCTCAAGTATGCAATCAGACTACTTCAAGCGTTTTGTTTCCCACCTTTTCATGATTGTTTGTTAAATCACAGCCCATCTTCACCGGTAATGTTTTACTTCAAGAAAGCACAGTCTGATATCTCAGCCCATGGACATGGCAATCTGAGAGTCGATCCCACTTCTAATATGAAAATCTAGCCCAAATGGCGTATTATCTCACCCCACACCATCATCAACCAAGCAGCACGCCCTATCGCCCCCTGCAATCACGGTGCTACCGAAACCCACCCACCCATCCATCCATCCTATCCCCAGCAAAAAAAACGTCCATGCCATAAAAATCCACTCACCCTCAACCCTTCTAGCAAATCCGTCGCGAAAGGCTCTACTTTCAGGATTAGAAACACCTGTGTAGGTAACCTGCGCGATGAGTTACAAAAGAACAACCTACCTAAGCTATTCAGCGGCATTGACCTTTCGCTAAGACCTGCTTGGACATCATGGTAATGGTGTGTACTGAAAAGTATGTAAACACTTCGTCAATGTGACATAGCAGCCTATTCAGGTACCCGTTCCAGTCACGTTCGCGCTCTTCAAGGCAATGGCAAAGTGCCTTTGGCGGTATATGGGGTTGGCACCTCGCTTAACACTTAGCAGACCAAGGGCTTCTGCTTTGATCCGTATTCGTCCCTCGCTATCAAACGCCAAGCTGCGTATTCCATCTACCCACACACATATCATTTTGATCTGTTGATCTCGGAACGTCCTACAAGCAAAATTCACAGGCCACTCCTCACCACATCATGCATTCAGGGAGACCTTGTCTGGTTATAAAAAGACACGCAAATTGAAATATCAGCAATCGAAGGGGTCCGTCCATGACTTCGACAAACGTAGAGACAGCCCAAGCCCAACAATTTAAGAGAACCTCGTCACCGGCTTGCGCAACAGCCAGAGGAACCATTCGGACTTGGGACCTTCGTGGGTGACCGCTACTCCTATGCAGAAGGCCCCGACCCTCACCCGCCACCGCCACCAGTTGCTAAAGCCTCTATGCTGGCTAATTCAACATCTGGCATCAAAGATATCCGCTTGAAGGCACTATTTGGGATCGAAAACGGTCCGAACAGCTGAACAAGGCCAGTCGGGCTCGACGATTGACCCATTGGTTGAATAAAAGAATATAAAGGACTATAAAATACTAGAGAATAACGATGATGATGGGGCTTTTATCTGCAGAGGTTGATTCAAAGGGTCTTTTTTTGTCTTGTTGCAGAGAACGGGGTTCTTGTTCATACGGGTATGACATCCTAATGTTACCATTGTTTTACCCTCTTGAAGTGCGCTCAGTGTGACAACCTTACCACTGACCAATGATCCAACTAGATTCCACCCAAGAAATACTGTTCCTCCTTTCGAGAACGAACAACATTCCAAAGCTTTAGGCTTTTCCCGCTTATCCGCTTACCAATGATCGACAATTTTCCGCGTCACATGACCTAGAAGTTGATTTATAATGCCACCAATCATGCCCTGGGGACACTCGGGCGTCCATCGTTGCAATCTCTAGGCGTCTTCAGTTGACGACGAGGCCAATTGTAAGTGGCTTGTCTCCATTACAAAGCAACAGAATCAACTTGGCTGAGGATAAGATCCACAAAGGTATATAAAGCGGTCTGTAAGGTACTCAAAACTCGCATTCAGAGTTCTCATTTCCTACGCTTGGTCGGTGTTTTCGGATCCTTTTTTCCTCAATATCACTGGTTCGTCATGACCTACCTCAACCGCATGTGCATGCTAGCCCTCTGGCTTATCCATCATGGCTCCTTTTTCGCTTCCGCCGGCACAATTCCTGGGCTAGAGAGTCGCGATATCAATTCCACAGCGACAGTTCTTGGCCAAAGTGTGCAGGCTGGTATCAGTGAGACGCTTGCCCATAATGTTGCGATCGCTCTCGAATTCGAGAAGGCCAAGTGGGCCAATGGCTCCGTAGATGATGACGATTTCTACTCGGTTCCACGAAACGCCAGCCTCGCGCCGGTCGGCGCCCTGCTCAAAGTACAAGTGGACTCCAACACTTCAGCTTATACCCTTCCGCCAAATACGGCACTCTCGAGGATCATGTATCAGACCGAAACCTTGAACGGCTCAAAAATACCCGCTTCTGCATATGTTCTCTGGCCTTACTCGCCTCGAACGCAGCCCGATGGCTATCCTGTCATCGGCTGGGCTCATGGTACCAGTGGTGGCTTCGGAAACTGTGCCCCATCTCATGTCAAGGATCTGTGGTACCAATCCGAAGCACCTTACACATTGGCATTACAGGGGTACGTGGTGGTCGCGCCGGATTATGCAGGTTTGGGAGTCAACAAGGACGCGGAAGGAAAGCCGATCTTGCATCCATACCTGGCGTTCCAAGCTCATGCAAACGACTTGTTCAATGCCGTGCACGCGGCGCAAACAGCGTTTCGGGACCTCTCGAAGCACTTTGTCCTGATGGGTCATTCGCAAGGTGGAGGAGTCGCTTGGGGCGCTGCACAAAGACAGGCGCTCCGGCCTGTAGATGGCTATCTCGGAACTGTCGCCATGTCACCTATTACTCGGGTTATCGATCAGGTGGAAATTATCGGCGCTGTTGATAATGAAGCAATAGTATTGCTGGCAAATGGAATACCAAGCATCTTTCCCAAGTTCAGGATCAGCGATATTCTGACTCCAGCCGGAGTCAAACGTCTTAATTTACTGTCCGAGGTACAAGGCTGCAACTCCCCTACCTTCGAGCTCTTCTCAGAACCTGGTCTGTTCCAACCAGATTGGCCTAAGAATCACTACGTGCAGGCATTCCAAAGTCTAACAGCGAATGGGGACCATCCGATTGCCGGTCCAATGCTCGTGATACAGGGAGAAGCCGACAACCTGGTTCCCGTACAGTTGACCACAGAAGCGGTGGATAAGGTTTGCAAAGCCTTCCCCGAATCCCAGCTGGAATACGTTACCCTCGCAAACGCTACCCACGTACCTGCTGTGTATGCCTCGCAGCGGCAATGGCTGGCTTGGATTAAGGACCGGTTCGCGAATAAGGTGGCGGCACAAGGCTGTGCTAGGTCCCGATTGGCGAGTCCCAGACCCTACCAGTTCTATCAGAAAGAGGAGAATTGGTACATCAAGGCCGCTACTCAGGTATATGAGATTGAGTAGACGCGCGTCACTGTGATAGACTAATTTCTGTATCTGACTGTCATGAGAAGTTGTGAGTGTGGCGCAAACGTACTATAGAAAGATTTGCTCTGATATTGTATTGGTCTCGAGTGCCTTGAGATCGAAAACCTGCCCCGAAGGCAATGTTGTTGATGGCTACTGGCAGAAGTTCCTGCACCGACCACTCCTAGCCAACGTCTCACCCTGAATAGATTCCGTTCTTTTTCAAGCTTCATTTCAAAGACAACATCTTCAATACAATTGACTTATCGATCGTAGATATGACTATGAAAGATGTGTGCTTTTCTCAAACGTTGAAGATCTGGGTTGAACGAAAGCTGGGTATGTGATAGACGGCCTGAAGTTATCAGTAAAGTGCTTACCTACAGATGCGACGATGAAGCGAGCTGTGTAACAGCCTACTATGTCATTCAGCCCCAAAACAACTTGTAGCCTTCCAATATTTCGGAAATCAGGTTGATGATGTGCCCAAGAGTATCAACATGGAACTATCGTAATTGTTTCTCCCTCATTCTCGATTGCAAGCCTTATTCAATGCTGACTGAATACCATATATCACTCCAATCCGATAGTAGGAACGAGTTTTAGCAGCCTATGAGCTTTTAAGAGTTTCCAACCCTTGGTACGAGCTGGATAGCAGCAGGAATCAACAGGCTTCATTCATCCACAGTTCATCCGCTGCTGCCTTGCCCCCCACCGATGCCCTCACCCCTTTCAAGTCCAGCTTGGGATAAGCAACTTGATAACCGTGCTGGAACTCTACGTCCGAGATATCCGGTTCGAAAAGCTCCATATCGTAACGTGCCACAGCGGCAATAGCCAGGAACAACTCCGCATGTGCTAGATTGACCCCAATACAGTTCCTTCACCTTTGTTGAATGTCGTCAGATATTTGCGTCTTTCTGTGCCTTCCTGTCCTAGCCACTGATCATGAATGGATCCCCAAGGCTTCGGATATATTGTTTCATGCGTGTGAACGCAAAGTGTGGTCATACCGATAGGCGTACCGGGTGGTATACTATAACTCTTATATTGGAGAGCTTCGTCCGGTGCATTACGGTATACTCTTGCTGTAACACCAAATGACAGGAGGTTAATCCTCGGCTATTACACCACTGAAGTACGGAAGCTACTCGAGTTAAATAAGGTAAGAAACACTAGCTATATGCTTCCCTGTGATGGTTTCTTCATCTGAAGTCCATTCTGTAATATTGTCGATAGACCACTTGTCCGCAATGCTGTCAGCGACATAGTTTACAGACCGAATTACGTTCATGGGAGAATATTTTGTATTGTATTTGAGAGAAACTTGCTTGGTCAATGATAAGTCTGGTAAGCGCGCGCTTGTAATCCTTATCTGATCATATTGCGGGCCCCAAACTCCCAGGGCTCCCAACAAATATCATCCAGGAGTACCAGTGTACGCCGAACTGTAAACAATGGCCTCAAAAGCGTTAACTTTGTCTGTGCGGCCAAGAGGTGTGCTCCTTTACTCTTCTCTGCAATATCAGTGCTGATGATAAAGTAGGCAGCCCGGTCAAGAAGCTCCCAGAGGAAGTTTCCGTGCCATCCAGTGGCCCTGCGTCTGATCTCTACAAGCAAATTGCACTCAAATCGAATACTTCTATTCACCGTCTGAGGGTCACTAAAGGCAGTGATGGCGCCCTCATCCCGAACAGCAAAGACCTTTCTGTCTCCTCTACCGGTCTTCGCGACCAAAGCACAATTTACGTCAAAGATCTTGGTACGCTTGATGAAAATCTGGAGAGAAATCCGGTAACACCACTCAGCTTGGGCTAAAGTTCTCTTCAGGTCCGCAACTGGCCTGGCGCACCGTCTTCATCCTCGAATACCTTGGCCCTCTCCTTATCCACCCCCTCGCTTACGTCTCCCTTACCTCTTCCCCGTCCTACTTACAAACCCTCTCCCTCGCCCTTTTGACGATTCACTTCTTTAAACGCGAGCTCGAAACCGTCTTCGTCCACCGCTTTTCTGCAGCAACCATGCCCGCGTCTAATCTCTTCAAAAACAGCGCCCATTACTGGATTCTAGCCGGCGCAAACATCGCCTTCTTTACGTATCGGTCTTCTTCTCCCGCGGCCGGTGAGTCGAATCCCTACATAACCTACCCTGGTTTGGCTCTGTTTACCATCGGTGAGTTGGCGAATCTCAGTACACACCTCACATTGCGCGGCCTTCGCAGCAGTGGCGGCACTGAGAGACAGATCCCCAAGGGCTTGGGCTTCAGCTGGGTGACATGTCCCAATTATGGATTTGAAACAATGGCCTGGATTGGTGTCACAATGGTGACGTGGAGTTGGAGCACAGTTTTCTTTGCCGTTGTAGCAGTAGCACAAATGGGACTTTGGGGGCAGAAGAAGGAGCAGAGGTATAGGAAAGAATTTGGTGACGTATATAAGAAGAAAAAGTATGTTATGTTGCCGGGAATCTGGTGAATGTCTGGATTCAATTGGAGCGATTGATAGGGGAACTGGCTGCTCGTATTGAACTTGTCATTGCGAAGCTCTTAGCGGAAAACACCCCAATTCCAGGGGTTTTCACATTATATAAATGGAATACCTTGATGCATAGGGTGTGTCTCTCTGATCTTGACGTCTACGATACGGTTAATGATTTTAGGTATCAAATCGCTGGATCCAGTTCATTTTGGTATGAGAAATGTTCAACTAAGTAACTAGCCTAGAATTCAAGCCTGAAGTGTATAGTGTAATTTTAACGACCCGTAAAAGGAATTGCAAGGTGAGCTCGAAGTTTGCTGCTGATGATGTTGTTGCTGTGTGAGGACGATAGTAAGAGCCAGGCTAGTATTTTATCTCAACAGATTTTTGGCGACTTGGAAATGGAAGCAGTCACCGAAGGAGATTGTCAAAGCAGCTGGTGATGCCATCTTAAAGTCTGATTTCATAGTAAATCATAAAGGAATTCCGCCCACATTACCTTATCAAAAGTATCTACCCAAGTACTCTACCTTGTCATGTGAAGTGAAGTTGCGTAGTGTTGAAAATTCGGAAGAGAAACCTCAACCGTAGCGGCGTTGACAAGGGTGCGGAATATCAATTTACCTTCATGAGCTCAGAACCGTAAGCTCTTGCGACTTCTTACACCACCATCACTCCAACACGTATCCAAACCAAATTATCTACCGGTTATCGCATCAGCCCTCTTCAACGGTTCAAAACGAAGCTTGGCGACCTGCATCACTGAGCTTTGTTCTACCGCCAACGACACAACTAGGCTTTTCGCGATACATCCATCAGCAACACCTTCAACCGTAGCTGATTCTTTTGCCGGACATTATCTTTCATCATACCACACACGGAACAACAACTCAACTTGTAAAAACGATACTCCCTTCCAAGGTATCCCATCTCCTCATTTGTTACTTCTAACAAGTCAGAATCCCGAAGGCTAGGAACTTCGCCCCCAGGCTATAGCACGTCTACACTTAGACGTCTACTTCCGAACAGCCTTGAACTGCCTACGCTTGCAATACACCTAACAAGCCGGGTTGTTCTTTCATCAAAGGGCAGAAACCTTCACATGAGTCTATCACTCTCTTTCAGCCGTCACGATGGGGCGAATCAAAAAGGCAGCGGGGCCTAAGCATGAAGCAACTGTGGTAAGTCTGGCTTCTTTCTCACTTGTGAATATAATGGGTGAGACTTTTCTAACGCGCTTTTCTCCATAGTCACCTGCAATAGCAGAATTTGTAGCAACAGCTACCTCCATCTCACTGCCGCATCTACCCACCCACCTCAACTCGTTTCCTCGCCGATGGCCGTTTCCGAGGGGAGACCTGTATCATTGGATTCCATTATTCAACCGATTTGATGTGATTCTTGAGCAGTTCAACGTGGAGTATGGTCTCAACACCGGCCCCCAGACACAACCTTTTGCGCGGGTTTTATTAGAGAAAGGGGTAGTAGATGAAACTAAGGCTGCGGGGACTACAAAACCGTGTCAGGAGTACCTTGATGGCTTAGGATTTAGCGCAGATGGCGACCGACAACTGGTGGAAACTATCCTTGTGTTCTCCCGTGGGCTCCTGGAAAACTGTGGCAATCGGAGTCTATACAATAGCAGTGACCGGCTTGGGGATATTCTGAACACAACAGACCTATCTTTACTTTCAAGTACCCTTCATCTGGCTGTCCGACTAGCTCAGCGCTACCATGCATCTCGACAACGAGGTACCAATGCTAGCCAACATCTGAACAACGCCTTGCTAGCTAGTCATTACAACATCGACTTGGAAAAGGTGCAAAAGCTGGCGAATCCTTTCGTCAAGTCTCGAACCCTCTCAGCTTCAGAGAATTCTCAAACCCAAGAGTTGACGCCTGTTGGGAAAGGAAAGGAGAAAGCCGAGACCGGACAACCGAGCTCGACTAGCTCTGCTCATGCTAGTGATCTGCTAACAATGGCTACCGACGATACTTCTCGACCGAATGCGTTAAACAACAAGGCAAAGGCGTTAGCATGGGGAAGCCATGAAAAGTCACAATGGGAAGAGTGGGGTGGAGTTTCCTTGAGGTATTACCAGAGGCCGATAGCATTGAAGGAAGACTTGAAGATGAACCCACCGAATGCCGCAGCTGTATCTTCCTCACCTCCAGATACACCCACTCCAGCGCGACGAACATCAGGCTTATCCAGACAAAGCCGGCTGCCAATCTCTGATGATGCAACGGACACCTCAACCGTCGTTCCTACTCTCAAGCCCGATGAAACAGCGCCTGGAGGCATGAAGAGCCTTGAGATACCATTTTCCAAGGTGTCCTCCACTTCAATGGAGGAGATCCTTAAGGTCACGCTACCGGATCTTCCCAAAGATTCTCACTATGATCTGTTGACTAGGGTTCGAGTTGCTCATGCGTTAACTGACTCGTTAACGACACGGCAGAAAATGGTTGGGGTACGACTGTTAGCAATCACGAACCTAGCGTACATATACCCGGAAGCAACGTTTCAGCAGAAAATCTTGCACCAAGACTCTGATGAACCGCGCCGGCTGCAACTTGCATATCAGCTCGCTGACCTCATCCACTCTCCTGGTAACGGACGAGCGGGAATTCCAATAGAACTTCAGACATTGGCGCTTGGCACACTTGAAGCACTTGCAAAGCACAAGGCAAAAGCAGCTGATGTCTGTGCTGCCTTGAATATGAACGTCAATCACGGTGTGCTCTTTTACGTTCTACGCAAAGCTGTAGCGGACATGGAAATCGAGGATGCGGAAGATGATGGGTCAGAACACAACGAATGGCGGGAAGCCTTGTTCTCATTGCTTGATGCCTTGCCAGGTTCCAGCCCTAGGACTGGCGAAATCCTGATCGCTGCTGGGCTGCTTGACATACTAATTGAGATTCTCAATTTGCGCACTAGTAAAGCGGAGCGAAGCCATCCAAGAGTTCTTACTTTCCTGAATACCACCATCTACACCGTGCGCGATGCATTCCAAACGCTTGCGAATTCGAAAGGCTTGGACACCATATCGGATCTCATCGCTTACGAGGTAATGTCATCATTGGAACGTGCCAATAATGGAGACGGTCTCCCACAGGGCTTTAAAAATCAGGTTATCGATTATCAAGTGCCCTATTTCCAGCAGCAGACTCTGCGATGGCTATTCAAATTTGTTAACCACATGATGTCGCATGGTAGCGGAAATTTTGACAGATTGCTTCGAAATCTTATCGACTCTCCACAACTACTAAGTGGTCTTCGGACGGTCATTGTCAATGCCAAAGTATTCGGCTCTAGCGTTTGGAGCGGCGCTGTGAATATCATGAGCAGCTTCATCCATAATGAACCTACGAGCTATGCTGTAATTGCAGAAGCTGGCCTCAGCCGGGGTCTACTTGAAGCTATTACAGGCAATCCTATTACTGATCCAGCTGCCTCAAATTCCAATGATGCCCCCGAAGACGGTATAGCACCATCACAACCTGCAATTGGAGGCGACGACAACGGGCTGGGTCCCGTGACACTAAGCGCTGCCATGTCGCAGAGCTTCACTCCGGAGGAACTACAAGCTAGATTTATACGGTCTGAACAGAAGCTTCTGGCTCAGGGGATACTACCTGCCTCAGATTCAATCGTAACGATACCTCAAGCACTAGGTGCAATTTGCCTTAACAACTCTGGTCTAGAACTTTTCTTGAAGTCTGGCGCGCTTGATAGCTTCTTTGAGATCTTTGAGAGCCCGGACCACGTCAAGTCCATGAATCTTGAAGGGGAGCTAGCAAGACTTCTTGGCAATTCATTTGATGAATTGGTGCGACATCATCCACGTCTCAAGAATCCGGTAATGATTTCCGTTATGGCTATGGTCGGCCGCGTTGGGTATCTTTGCAAAGCACGGGCCTTCGAAAAGGGGTTTGGAGCCAAATTATGGATCACGGGCGAAAATGGGCAAGCCGAAAGCCCAGAATATGGTACCTCTACTTCGGATCCCCGAGATGTCAGCCAATCGCGTGGGAACGTAAATGGTATACCGCCGCAAGAGGGCGACAATGACGTGGTCATGAGCGAAGCTACATCTGATGAGGCACCTCACTCGAGTACAGTGCCAATACCAACCATGAAATCCGAAGGTGCTCTTGACGCTGAAGAGGAAATCAACGGGCCCAGTACATCTACTTACATCAACGTTGCTATGAAATTTCTTGTCGGATTTTTCGAAAACTCGTCTCTGTGCTCTTCATTCGTAGAAATAGGTGGCGTAGAATTTGTACTCGATTTTGCAACACTTTCGAGTCTACAGTATGACTTCAACAATCAGGCCGCTAGCCAAGAGATTGCAAGGGTGGTTCATATGCTTGCAGAGCAGAAGCCTCATTTGGTCCTTCCCTCGCTTGTCAAGCGCACTCAAAAGGAAGTCGACCTGCTTGATCCTTTATCAAATCATAGCGACGGGACCGCGTTCTTCAAACGATTCACGTCCACTGACCGCAATGCCTCGAACGTGCCTTGGCATTCGTCGATCGACCACAGTCAGCTCGTCAAGTCCATGATCTATGTTCACACGCTCTGCAATGTGCTATCTGAGGCTTTCTCCCCTCCTATCTACAATTCTCGATCGAGTCATACAGTTTTCAGCCAGGTCAATCTTGCAGACATGTACATTACCCTTGTAAAGAGTCTTGGTCGCTTACATCGTGCTTGCGTTTGGGAGGAAATCCTGCTTCAGAAGAGTATTCCCGACGCGTGGAAAGAAGCTACGAGAGTCAAAGGATATGGTATGGGAAGTGAAGAAGCTGATAGAATTTTCGGCTTCATCAATCACAACGAGCCACCACCAGAGACTACCAGTACCACAAATGATCTTACCTCAAGTTCATCCGACAATCACGGCCAACCAACAACGGATACTACTTCAATAGCCACCAAGAAGCCGAGAAAGCCGTCAGTGATCAAAGAGGAGAGAACCGCTCAGTTCAAGAACGTACGAACCTTGCGATACCTTCTCAGCCAGATACCTACATCCATTATACCATTCTTCCAAGGCCTCGGCAAAGCACTAATAGCGAAACGACGTCCAGAGGGCTATGCTCGGCAGAATGCGTATATGGTGGCCGAAGCAATGGCAGAAGCAAACCTTGAGCAGTTAGAATTTGAAGCACCTAAGAATGCAGCATCAGCGAAGGATCGCTATGCTTACTGGATCGTCATCTTGACTTCGATCTCGCAATTGATGATTGAAGGTCCAATTGATCGACCGCACCCTCAATGCCTAACCTTAGTTCTCCAGGCTTTCAAGAACCGTGGTGGCTTAGATGCGATCAAGCATCTACTTGACATATTCTCCGAGGAAGTGAAGAGCTTTACGAATGAGACCAGCGATGCAGCAGGACCGAGCGACGGCGCTGCCCGGCTGGCTTCGGCTTATGGAGGAATCAAAATCATTCTTAATTTCTATACTCAAATTACCAGCTCAAAATGTATCTTGGATGCAAGCCAGACAGTTGCTATCGCGTTGCCCGACCGCGATCGTCCACATCCACATTTCTTCTCCCCTCCTCAGTTCTTGGTTGAATTGCGCATGGCGGTGCTTCCCGAGGTTAAGTCTATCTGGGATTCAGAATTTGTGGATAAAGCCTCGAGTCCTATCATCAAGAGCCTGATCGAAATCCTAAGAATCATCTTGGATGCAGGAGAAGAGCAAGGCGGTTTCAAACGCGGCGAGAAGCTACCGGCTCGTGGCAAAGCCCCGTTCAAACCCTACCCCATCCATAGTGATAAGATAAGCTACTTGACGAATAAAGGATACGATATCGAGGCCGCTCGTGAGGCTTTATACCGATGCATGAACATTCAAAGCGCTGCGGAGGAATATTGTCGAGCTCAGAAAGCTTTTTCGCGCGCGCCAAGGAATCCAATACCAACGTACGATTTAGAGAGACCTAAGTCTCCTGCACCGCTACAGACACCACAGCGTCAAGACTCCCAGGCTACAATACCTGATTCGGAGCACGCAGCTCAGACAGATGACTCTTCGATGGCGGCAGATACATCAACGGATGAGCAGCTGCCAATAAGGGAAGAACCCCTGATAGAAATCGAAGAACCAGACCGCGAAAATCATGCAGCAACATCAGTTCCACTTCCACCGCCAGCTCCAGGTGTTCCTGCCCAAGCTGATGCCAGTGCTTCGAATGAAGCCATGAACATTGATGACTTGGTGAATGAGATGCTGCTTGGTGGTGATATAGCTGCTGTTTTAGGCCACTCACCTTCCGAACGTCCTTCTCCCTCGTCTTCGCAGGTCAACATTACAGAAGTGTCAAAGTTACCAAAACCTGTGACAATCGAAGATCTGGATGAAGTACGCTCAGCTATTAGAAGAAACCTCATCGATCGTGCTCTCGACGTTCTCAATATTCATGACGAGGTGACTTTCGAGCTTGCTGACCTGATCAATGCGGCTGCCTTGAAGGCTACAGACGCAGCCACCATGCGAAGAGAGATTGGTGAAACGCTTGTGCAATCTCTTATCTCTTTCCAAATGGATGAGGACTTCCGACCAGCCGGCAAAAAGATCGCTGCATACGCTAACTTACTGGCTTTGGTAATCCAGGACCGTGAGTTCTACGAAGCTACCTTAGATGAGCTGAAGAGTAACTTCGAGTCATTGCGAGGCTTTATCAAGATTTTCCCAGACCAGGCAGCAGAGGGTGCGTCTCCGTGGGTAGGCCAAATCCTGCTGATCATAGAGAAAATATTAGCAGAAGATGTGCAGCCATCGCAGATCCAGTGGAGTCCACCCAGCATTGATAGTGCTCGACCAGATAGCCCAATTGTCGCCATGGATGACCCTCTCATTCCCTCTTCGGAGAAGATGTGTCTTTTCGAAGCAATGGTCGACATACTTCCACGAATTGGCAAAGACGAGTCCCTAGCATTGTCGGTCGTACGTACTATGGTTATTTTATCTAGAAATCGCGGGATTGCAGACAAGCTTGGAGAGAAGAAAACTATCCAACGGTTCTTCATCATGATCAAGCAATTAGCTGGCATCACGAATGATAGACTGCAAAGTTCATTCATGCTACTGCTCCGCCACATTGTTGAGGATGATGACACCATCAGACAGATTATGCGGAGTGAAATAATGGCAAATTTCGATCCAAGACGAGGTTCAGACACTACAGGCTACGTAAGACAGATGTTTCACCTAGTATTACGCTCGCCGGAGATCTTCATAGAAGTCACGAATGAGAAGCTGGAGATCAAGGAATACAATGCGACCCAGCGCCCGCAGACATTGGTTCTGAAACCCGAGAACAAAGAGGCAGCTCCTGTTCAGCCAGTGAGTGCGACCACAAATGATGCTACCGGTGATGGTCACAAGGTCCTTGAAGGACAGCCTGAAGAGGAAGTTGAGTCTGTACCTCCAGAGGACTCTAAGGTAGCTGTACAGAAACCTAGAGCCTCCGAAGCTAAAGCCCCTGTGGTAGAGAAGCCAAGCGGCGTAATATGGTTCTTGCTTCAGGAATTACTTTCGTACAAGGATGTTGAGGATAAGGACCCAGCGTCTTCTATGAAAGAATCTATAGGGGATCTAGCAACTGGATCCAGTACACAGCAAAACCTAATGGTGGTAAACAGCTCGTTCTCGTCAGCTCAGACCTTGAGTGGTAACGCCTCTGTGCCTTTGGAAAACGGTGACACCAAGAGAGCTGAGAAGCCTGAATTCAAGACTGAACAACATCCCATTTACGTTTACCGATGTTTCATTCTTCAATGCTTAACGGAGCTTCTTCATAGCTACAACCGTACCAAGATCGAGTTCATCAACTTTTCTCGCAAGGCTGAACCCAAAGCAACGACGCCTTCTAAGCCGCGATCTAGTGTTTTAAATTACCTCTTAAACGACGTGGTTCCGGTGGGTACTTTGAGCCACGATGAGAGCATTCCCTTCCGCAAGAAGTCCAGCACATCAAATTGGGCAATGTCGGTCATAGTAGCTCTTTGCCTTAGGACTAATGAAAACGGACACGATAAGAAGCAGGGTTCTCTAGACGAAGAAGACGAGTCAGATCTTCTCTTTGTGCGGAAATTTGTCCTTGAACATGCCTTAAAGGCGTACAAGGACGGCAATACGTCAAATGAAGCACTGGACGTGAAGTATGCTAGGCTCCTTAGCCTTGCTGATCTCTTCAACCGTATACTGTTGGGGAAGCTTGTTCAGAGCGTGCCTAGTCATCCACCGGAAATGCCGACTCAGAAACTCCTCGCCAAGATAATGTTTGAGAAGAGCTTCCTTTCCGCATTGACGGGCTCAATTGCGGACATCGATCTTAACTTCCCTGGGTCCAAGAGAGCCGTCAAGTACATCTTACGACCCTTAAAGCAGCTCACACAGACCGCAATAGTCTTGAGTGAGACGTCTGACATCTCTTCTACTCCGGGTCAAACAGATGATGATGAGATCTCGACTGCTAGTTCGGTATCTGAAATGGATGATGAGCGAGAAGAGACTCCTGATCTTTTCCGGAACTCTACGCTTGGTATGTTCGAGCCTGGGCGAGAAGAAGAATCGAGCTCTGAATCGTCGGAAGGAGATGGGGAGATGTTCGATGATGAATACGAGGAGGAAATGGAATATGAGGAGGAAATAGAACGCGATGGGGACGAGGTGATTAGCGACGAAGAAGAGGAAATTGAAGGAGCAGGTCCAATGGAAGGCATACCTGGAGACACAGCCATGGATGTTGAAGTTGTAATTGATGGTGACGACGAGGAACCAAGTGATGATGATGACGATCCGGATGATTCTGATGATATGGATGACGGAGACGATATCGAGGTCATCGACGAAATCACCGGGGATAGTCTGAATGATAGCCTGGCTGATGGAGAGGTAGAAGGTTGGGAAGATGAGGACGATGAGGAGGGAGAAGGATACAACGGGGAGGAAGATGATTTGGAGCGTGACCTTAGTCAAGGCCAAGATCCTGAGAGTGCTGTAAGGGATATGGTGAGAGAACTGGGAGTCGAAGCTGGTCTACGCCGACTTGAAGGTCCAGATCTCTCCATAGATATTGAAGGGGATGGTTATATGGACGACGTCGTTCGGGATGACGAGGATGCCGAAGATGAAGAAGAAGACGACGGGGACGACGAGGATGTCATCTACGAGCCCGAATATGACGAAGAAGAGTCTGGGATGCCTGACCCACCTTGGGGCTGGGATCCTGATGATGAACAAGGCATGGGATTGCCACGAGGCCATCACCACCACCACCATTCTCGACGGGTCGCGAGTCCTTGGACTATCTTTCCTGGCGGCCCTTCAGATAGAATTCCACCTATGTACCGTCCTCATCGACCCTCTGGCGCACCCCGCGCGGCTGACGATGGGGTCAACCCTCTTTTGCAGCGAAGCGATCGACTAGGCGGTCCCGGTGGTCCAAGGCTCGGAACTGGGCCTAGAGCTCTTTCTGAAGCTGTAGCAAGTATGAGTGACTATTGGGTTCATGGCATGGAACCTGGGCCTCGCGGCATCTCTTCCGCTGATAATCCAGTCTCGTTTGTCAACAATATCATTGCTGCGATCGACCAAGGTGGTTCTGGATTCGCAACCATGGGTGGTCCTCATGGTGCAATGCACATTCACGTCCCTGGCGGCGGACGAGGCCTTATTCCCCGCGAGTTGCAGGCTGTCCTGGGTCTGAGACATGCTCCGCAAGATGTTGTCAGAACTACCCGGGACGAAAACATGCAACCGACCAATTTTGTACCTGCTTCGACTCCCCATCGTTGGCAGGAAGAAGCCCGACTTCTCTTTGGCAATGCTCACTCCGAAAAAGCTCTTCGCGTAATACATACCCTTCTGAAAATCCTAGTACCTCCAGCGATTGAGAGGAAGAAGCGCGAAGAGGAGGAAGCCAAGCGAATTAAAGAGGAGCGTGAGAGGAAGATGGAAGAGGAACGAGTGGTACGGGAGAAAGTCGAAAAGGAAGCCAAGGAAAAGGCAGAGCAGGAACAACGTGAAGCTGCTGCTGCCGCCGCCGCGGCAGCTGCTCCCAGTCCAGAAGAAGATCGTGCAGAGCGAGATCAAACAACAGATGAAGGGGCTATGGAGGGCGTTGAGCCTACACATACCGAGGCTTCTCAACCAGCGTCTGCAGAAGAGGTTCAAGGTCCAGGCTCAATGGAAGAACCTATAGCTATACCATCGGCGCCAACAGAACGGGTCCGAACAACCATTCGTGGGCGTGAGCTCGACATCACTGGTATGGGTGTTGACTTAGAATACCTTAATGCTCTACCAGAAGATCTTCGTGAGGAAGTGCTTATGAGTCAAGTTGCGCTACAGCGATCTCAAGCCGCAGCGGCAGGGGAGGAGCCGACAGATATTAGCCGCGAATTTCTTGAAGCTTTACCTCCAGATATCCGGGAAGAATTGTTACAGCAGGAAGCCCAAGATCGTCGACGGAGAGAACGAGAAGAGGCTCGACGTAGAGTCGCCGCAAGTAATGGTGGATCTGCTAATCGTGGAGAAGAAATGGATCCTGCAAGTTTCCTGGCCTCTTTAGATCCAAGCCTACGGCAATCTGTTCTCATGGAACAGGATGAAGATGTCCTTGCTCAACTTCCTCAAGCAATTGCGGCCGAGGCCCGGGCTCTTGGGAGCGATCATCGGATCCTACATCGCCTAGGGCACGGTTATCCTCGAGGCATTGAGCGAATCCGGGCTCTTGAACGCGAGGCCCAGCGTACCCAAGCTCATGTACCGACTAAGAAAACCCAGCGAAGACAAATCGTGCAAATGCTTGATAAGGCCGGGGTCGCGACTTTGTTACGTCTTATGTTCATCCCACAACAGGGGAGCTCGCGCCAGTCACTGAATGGCATTCTCCATGATGTCTCACAGAATCGGCAAAACCGTGCGGAGATTGTCAGCCTATTGCTTTCCATACTTCAAGATGGCAGTGCTGATGTCAATGCCATTGAGCGGAGCTTTACCCATCTATCGCTTCGAGCCAAGCCACCAGCTACGCAAAAGACCCCTCTACCTCTCAAACGAACTTCCACTGGGCCAATGGCAGCACAGAATAGCACTGAGATGACACCGTTAATGGTGATTCAACAATGCTTAAGCGCCTTGGTTTACCTTACGCAATACAACCCTCACATTCCCTCATTCTTCCTCACAGAACACGAAGTGTCCTCCGGTTTGAAGTCCAAAATGAGCAGAAAAGGTAAAGGCAAAGAGAGCAAAGCTTCGAAATATGCTCTCAATGCCTTATTGAGTCTGCTTGATCGCAAGTTAATCATGGAGAGCTCAAGCTGTATGGAACAGCTATCAAGCTTGTTACAAAGTGTTACTCATCCTTTGATAACGCTGCTCCGGAAAGAGAAGGAGAAGGCGGAGGAGCCAACAAAGGCATCTGGAGACGTTGCTCAATTGCACGACGAAAATGCGTCTCCTGCCACAGGAATCGACAATAGCGCCACACAGCAAGCTGCGCAATCCGAGGATGCTCCCATGACCGACGATACACCTCCCTTGATCGATGTCGGAACACAAACACATCAATCGCAAGTCACTCCTATGCCGCCACAAGAGGATGTCACAGGCGACACAGATGCCAAGCCGGACGATCCTAAGGCCTCAACGGACGAAGAGAAGGCGAAGAAGCAACGGAGTCTTACACCACCGATTGTGCCTGAAGAGAATCTTCGACTTGTCGTCAGCATTCTTGCAGCTCGTGAGTGTACTGCGAAGACATTCCGAGACACATTGTCGACTATTAATAATCTCTCGGCGATTCCTGGAGCTAAAGAGATTTTCGGGAAAGGATTGATCGAGCAAGCTCAAGATCTGGGCCAATCTATCCTGCGAGACCTCGACGAGTTAGTCCCTCAAATCCAACAAAGCGAGTCTGGTACAGATATCCAAGGCATGGCACTTTCCAAATTCTCTCCGGCTTCTTCAGACCAGGCGAAATTACTTCGCGTCCTTACTGCGCTCGATTACTTGTTCGATCCTAAGCGGAACGGTGGCAAGACCAAGCCGTCTTCCGACGACCAAATACCGGCAAGTGAGGCTTCTGCACAAAACGAGGATATACTCACCGCTCTCTATGAGAATTCGACATTTGGCCCACTCTGGACGAAATTGAGCGAATGCCTGAGCTCCCTCAGTCAAGGCGATGGCATGTTGAATATTGCTACCATTCTGCTGCCGCTTATCGAAGCATTGATGGTAGTTTGTAAGAACACCACTCTCAAGGATGCAATATTAGTCAAGCCTGCCAAAGAATTTTCCGTGACAAGCCCTCCGCCCGAATCTGGAATGGAGAGCCTCTTCTTCCGCTTCACTGAAGACCATCGTAAGATTTTGAACGACCTTGTCCGACATAATCCTAAGCTCATGAGTGGGACATTCTCCTTGCTCGTCAAGAATCCAAAGGTGCTTGAGTTCGACAACAAGCGTAACTACTTCACGCGACGCCTTCACTCTCGCGGCAATGAGACAAGACAATCGCAACCGCCATTGCAACTTTCTGTACGTCGAGATCAAGTCTTCCTTGATTCCGTTAAATTCTTCTGGTTTAAGAATCCCGAAGAGGTCAAGTATGGCAAGCTTAGCATACGGTTCCATGGCGAAGAAGGTGTAGATGCTGGTGGTGTCACACGAGAATGGTTCCAAGTTTTGTCAAGACAGATGTTCAACCCTGATTACTACCTATTCATTCCAGTTGCGTCTGATCGCACCACATTCCACCCAAACAAGCAGAGCGGGGTCAACGAGGAGCATCTGATGAACTTCAAGTTTATTGGTCGCATCATCGGCAAAGCACTCTACGAAGGTCGGGCTTTAGATTGCCACTTCAGCAGAGCCGTTTACAAGCGCATACTCGGCAAAACGGTATCAATCAAAGATATGGAAACTCTAGATCTTCAGTTTTACAAGTCATTGCTATGGATGTTGGAGAACGACATTAGCGATGTAATAACCGACAGCTTTTCCGTCGAGACAGACGATTTCGGTGCCACAAAGATTGTCGACCTCATTGAAAATGGCCGCAACATCCCTGTCACGGAGGAGAACAAGCACGAGTATGTCCAGCTTATGGTCGAGTATCGACTGATAGAATCTGTACAAGAGCAATTAGAGCATTTTCTGAAAGGTAATCTTGATATCCACACTTCTACTTTAAGCAGGCTAATCATAATAGGCTTCCATGACATCGTACCAGCGGAGCTGATTTCAATATTCGATGAACAAGAGTTGGAGCTCCTGATTTCCGGCCTCCCGGATATTGATGTAGATGACTGGAAAAACAACACCGAGTACCACAACTACTCGGCCTCATCCCCGCAAATCCAGTGGTTCTGGCGTGCCGTACGTTCCTTCGATAAAGAAGAGCGAGCCAAGCTTCTCCAATTCGTTACAGGTACTAGTAAAGTCCCGCTCAACGGTTTTGGACAGCTCGAGGGCATGAACGGATTTAGTAGGTTCAATGTTCACCGCGACTATGGCAATAAGGACAGATTGCCAAGTTCACATACTTGCTTCAACCGTAAGTGCAGTCTCTTCAGTGCTGAAACGTGATCGAAGCTAACCTGAATACAGAACTTGACCTGCCAGAGTACGACAGCTACGAAACTCTACGACAGCAAGTCTACACCGCCATGACAGCCGGAGGCGAATACTTTGGTTTTGCCTAGTGTGCCCAATCCCCTCACAACGAAATTGCATATCAAGGCGCTTAGGTTTTTGAACGTGGTGTGTACTGCCTTTAGCGGGTGCATGTGGAAGTATAAACGCGAAATCCGGCCTCACTTAATTTGCTTTTCACTTCGAGGTCAAAATTTCTAGATTGATTGCGAGCTTGTTGATTGACGCTGTGCAGGGAAAGGAGGCATGGCAGCTGAAGTGCAGGTTAGCTGCTGCTGTTTCCTGGAGCTGCGGGCTGAGATTTTGCTGTGTGCGAGGAGGATTTGTGTGTACATAGCTTTAGGTAGTGGAATCGATGTTTTCCACCTGTTTCAGGTGCGGTTGTGCTTGGACTGTGAGGCAATTAATACTCCTTGGGCAATTGGCAGCAGAGGTTAGGATGTCTGGGATCAACGATCCTCCTTTTCTAGATAAAAGTGTTTTCGATTAAAGATTTCATAGCAGCAGTTGGTTTACTAGGCTACGGAGCCATCTTTCTAGTCTACCTTGCTGTTGTCATCAACCCCCATTTAAATCTTTACACGGGTGGCGGAGATGGGAATGTAAGCGTCGTGGGAATTGCGTAGTCAGTCTAAAGGAAAGGGGGGGTGAGTACCGTATGTACATAGGAAGATCCTGCGGGGGTTGGGAACGGTAAAGTCCAAGGGGCTCTAAGGGTGCGTGCATACATGTACTGTATGTAGGACGTAGTTGGTGTACGATTATTAGTTTCTCTAATGATTAAATCGGATAACTGCATCGATTTAATATTACAACTGCTTCAACGGTAAAATCGATCTGGAAAGGCACTTTGTTCTAAGCTTTGCAATTTAATTACATCAAGGTTGTATGGATTTTGAGAAGCGGGGGTTTGGGGTAAAGGGAGGATCGATTGTTTTATATTCTTTGGTCTTGCAGTACTTCCATAGCTCCTCTACTTGTTACGATGAGACTTGAGTTTTTGAAGCGATTAGCGAAACGAGTAAAGGGGGTTGGTTGTACGCACCTCAACCCCTGAAAGCCCTTGCCCTGCGCTGACCCGAACTCCGAGTGTGCACTCACGTCTCTAGTTTAGTCTCTCCTGTAGATTACACCATCATGTCTCCCTTTTTGGTGGTATGGAGATGCAAATCTTGGCTTGTAATATACTCTCTTGTGCAAACCCTAGATTTCACCTTCAGCAGTCAACCCACGCATGAGCAAGCTTGAACTGTATCACCAATGCTGCGTTCCTTTCCAGATCGTAATTGAGCTTTGTGTCAAGCATAGCCTTCAAAATCACGTCCGGAGGTGTTGGAAGCCCATTGCTGCATCCCTCCAAATCGAAATTGTACGGCCCGGCCTCGTGTGCGAATTTCAGAGGGCAATTTTTCGACTGGCAAGTAGGCCACGCGGGGTCAGGACGTGGGGGTGGGGGAGGCAGGACAGTCTTACCCTTGCCTTTTGTGCCTGTCGTGGCGAGATCTGTGAAGATGTAGCTGCCTGGGTGCAGCAAGCCATTGTTGAAGGGGATGGTTGGGTCTGGTGCGGGTCCAGGGGTGTAGGCGGATGGTGTGAAAGGCTTCGGGGAGTGGAGATTGATAGCCGGAGAATGTGGGCTTTCAGTGGGAAGATGGAGCTCGGTAGAGTCTTCGAAGTTAGCAGGTGTAGGGCCGCAATTCTGTTGTGGGGCGGAGTCTTCGGGGAGAGCTCTTGCTTGACCGAAAATGACTCTTCCGATGGATTTGAAGAACGGCATTGTGTCGACTTTCCTGGTAGATTTTTGACTTGAATGAGATCTGTTTCCAATAGGAAAGCTGAGGAGCAAGGTCTCGGCGATCTGAAGCATAGTATATGCTGGTATCTCGAATTGAGTGTTGGAAGAAGAGGATCTAACTTGCTGGTGTAGAAAAGAGAGAAGCAGACCTTTTTAAGATGGTTGTGAATTGTTAGGCATGTTCAAGTTCGACAATGAAACCTTTGATCCTAGTCCTCCCTGCCTAAATGCTCACAGCAACACATCTTGTAACAAAGCAACAAATTTAATTATAGTAACAAAATGGAATGCTTGGGAGACAACAATCGGATTGTTCTTACCCACCTTTGATGATCACTTACCGACAGGAAATGTGGAACGGCCCTTTGTTCGAACAGAGTGTGTCGCTTGGGTTAGCGGGAGGCTTCGGCGATGGATCGCCTGCCCATGTTCGAGTAATTGCATCTGAATTGCGGCTCTAACCCAGAAGAGCCTCTTCGACTTCTTCGAAGGCTTTTCTCAAGCGGGCGATGTCATTGACCAATCACAAAACCATGCCACTTTTGAGGACGTGTATACTTATAGCAAGGCTACCACTGAGGGTGATACTTCCCAAATGAAATCATGATTATTGGATAATATGACAATTCAAGCTCTGAGAGTAAATCTTGGTCAAGGCGGATAGAAGGAAGGTCAGCTCACTATCCCTTTTGCGAGAGCCGACCGTCCAATTGTGATAAACCCGTGGCAGACGTTCCCATTCACGGGATAAATATGGTCAGCGAGGTAGGTTTATCATACAAAAGTCGCTTGAGAACGCAAGAGAACGAAATATCTCTCATCAAGAGAGCTTAGTGACAGAGAACAATCGACATAGCTACTTTGGAATTCGAACATTGATGGAAGCATCTTTCACTCCTCTTGGCTTATCAACTGAAGATATTGCTATTGATATTCGTATTCTCTTCTAGCCAAAGACTCAAGTTCATTGTCTTGATATACCAATATGGTCGAACTTGACGTACCTTAGGATTGAGATTGAGCCAGCCAAAAGACCTGGAAAGTCACGTGCTCTCATGTTAGCGCCAGGCTAAGAGTACCTTATACAGTTCATTCAAAGCGAAATCCTTATTTCGGAAGTCTTCCAACTCGAAGGCTTTGAATATACTGCCGAGACGATTGCTTTGGATATAAAAGACAGACTCAGTTGCGCTTGAGCTTCCCAGTATCCAAAAATGCTCGGACACACGTTTCTAATACACCGCAATGCTTATAGAGCGTGCTGTACGCATGATTTTTCTTTGCCTGAACCAGTACAGATTAAAAGATCTTTAGGGAATTAGTGCAGTAGCGACGATGATCCTTGTGCTTTTGTCGCCATATGAGCCATATCAGTCCGTCCAGGTGATAACGCCAAGCTCCCAGTACCTACAGTTCAACTTCTATCTCGAAGTCGCTGTTGGGTATAGAGCGATATCACTTTAACTAGCCCCCCTACTCTCTACTGTTTTCTACCCACTGGGGAAGTCATAGAACGCTTCTCTCGGCAAGGGCAGAATGTGTTGTCAGTAATTGAGCGTCTCAAACAAGGTAGAGGCTTTGCTTTGTCTTCACTGGACAGAAGCGAGAAGATTGCATTGTCCACCTAACCCGAAAAATTGGGAGGTATGACTGGGTTCAGCTCTATGAACACTGTTACTGACGCATTACGTCTTCACCACTTTGTTTGTTTATTGTTCGCTCGTAGTGAGTCACTGTCTTGCACACCTACCAGCAGCATATTCTCTTTCGCTTTTTTTTAGCTGCCCTTCTCGGAACATATTTTCCGCTCCACACAAAGCACTCGGAGAAAGCTTCGAGTAAGGTCTAGAACCAAGAAGACATAAGCCAAGGAGTAACAAAGGGGTTTCCAACGCACACTCAACATGTCCGCCGCCAAGTCTCGCAAATGGCAGTCCATCGATGTGGAGACAATTTTGTCTCCTCCCTTTCTTCAGGTGGACACGGAGGAGTTCCAGGATGAGGGAGTGACTGAAACAGAACTGGACGAGCCTGTTTTTGATGACTTCGGTGTCGAGCCGTCCAAATCGGTCCCAAGACCAACATTCGAGACCAAACGATGCCCCGGTGCCCTGGGTGCACATGTAGTCTTGCAAGCAGGTCCAGGTCAACGCAGCTCTGAACTAGCATCGGAAACCCGGCCAAGCCATAAGAGAAAAGCCAAAGCTGAACACTCTACTCCTCCTTCAGAGGTTGACGAGTCCCGGCTCCCTGAGATTGCCGAGAAGTCAACTCTTCTTCCACCACCACAGCAACTATGGCACGCTGCATGCGAAGCTACTAATTGTCCAATCGAGTACCCACATAATTTCGGGCTTTCTCCTTTCGAGTCTCCTAGCCAGCTCCTCCCAAAGCACGATCTCGTTGCTACCGGTGCTGAAGCTGGCAAACAGAACAAGCCGGGTCAAAAGCGCAAGTCGGAAAAACAAGACAAGGCTGGCAAGAAGCGCAAGGTGGACGAAGAAGACGTGGCTGACGAGCACTTCGAGGATAAAGCTGTTGGTTTCCTTGATGTGGATGACGAAAAAAACTTTCTAGGCCGTAGCCCTTACATGCCGAGCGAGATTGACAGCGCGGAAGCGAGAAGGGCCAAACGCACCGGCTTTACTCCTGAAGACAAGAAACTACTACAAGCATTTTACACGGCCCACGGTGGCAAGCAGCAGTACTACGGGTTTCTCGGGAGCGAGATCAAATACCAGAAACATCGGGAGAGCCAGCGCCATCCACCCAAGCCGAGGAAAGGCGGGAAGAATACGAGTTCGAAGGAGAGTGCGAAGACAGCAAAGGGCAAGCGTGACAATTCGAAGTCTGAATACCGAATCTTGCCCCACGGATAGAGATCAAGTCGCAGACAGAAGTCTCAATATATGATCTTCAGCAGCATTGACAAGGTGGGCCTCGAAGATGTCAGGGAACTACTCAACACCTTTCCCGTTTTTAGAACAAGAGCATTTTCATGCGCAACAATAGAACCAATTGTGCCATACTATTTCCCTTCGATGCTAAACATGTCGCATGATCCAAGTGAGAACATTTTCCAAACTGGTAAATTACTTCTCCTTATTTTCGCTTATGCTCATGAACGCTCAACATTACTCTTACTGACATTTTACAATCAAATCAAGTAGGTATAAAAGGGTCTTTGTCTTTTCAATGTCTTGCTATTCGTAACCTTTGATAACAATAGCATTTCTCTACAGGTATCTA
>JAABUS010003485.1_pt1 | contig 25448 bp, 22 predicted proteins | sample 5560161 | NCBI WGS metagenome assembly JAABUS01 (sample SAMN10711885, study PRJNA513376) | rock metagenome | isolation source: Antarctica rocks | place: Antarctica: Victoria Land, Trio Nunatak nord | collected 2016-01-04
CGGATCCGTAGAGTTGGCCTTGAGAACCACATTCTACGCTGGATCAAGGGCTTGTACTATGCCCGCCAACCCTCATGAATTATTCAGGCTAGCAGGATCGCCGGGGCCAGCGCCATCTGATGGCGGCGCCACCAGGTGGCCGGCAAGGGACCGGCCATCATGCGGCCTGCCGTCGCGGACATCCGATCCGCCCCGCGTTAGTTGGAAGCGTAGATGCGTTTGCGGGCGCGCTCGATGTTGGCGAGCACGCTGTCGAGGCGCTCCGGCTTCACCATGAACTCCTGGAAGCCCTTCATCGCGATGGTCGCCAGGTCCTCGCTGGTGTCGCGGTCGAGGAACTGCGTCAGGTGCACCGCCGAATCCAACTGCTTAGCGCCGGCCTTGAGGTAGCGGTCGTCGCTGACCTCCGCCTGGGTGTTGGCCGGAAGCTGCTTCAGCGTTTTGTTGACCATTGTCTGCACGTCGGCGCGCATCATGAACGCCAGCAGCTTCATGGCATCGGCCTTGTTCTTGGCGCCTGCCGGGATGTTGATGCTCTCGATCGGCGCCTCCTCCGTCTGCGGCAGCCCGGCGGTGATAATCGGGAAGGTCATGAAGCCGATGTTGGCCGCAGCATCGGCCGGGATGCCCTGGGTGATGAAGTTGCCGATCAGCATCATGCCCGCCTTGCCCTGATACAGCAGGCTCTGGCTCTCCTGCCACGACAGGCTCGTGTGGTTCTTGATGAAGCACTGGTGGTCGAGCAGTTGCTTCCAGTGCGTGAACACATCGCGCACCTTCGGGTCCTGCCAGCTCACGCGGCCCTCGGTGAGCTGGGTGTGGAACTCATAGCCGTTGAGGCGCAGGTCGATGTAGTCGAACCACCCGGCAGTGGGCCAGAGGTCCTTGCTGCCGAGGTCAACCGGCTCGATCCCGGCGGCCCGCAGCTTGTCGCAGGCGCCGAGCAGGTCGTCCCAGGTCTTGATGTCGCCGACCCCGGCCTTTCGCAGCAGGTCGGTGCGGGCGAAGATACCCCATTGGTAGTAGCTGTAAGGCACGCCCCACTGCTTGCCCTCGACGGTGACGGTGTCGAGCACCTTCGGCGAGAACTGCGCGCGCATCTCCGGCGTGAACAGCGCGCTCACGTCCTCTAGCAGGCCCGGAGTCACGAACTGCCGCATGCGCGCCCCCGAGTACCACAGCGCCACGTCGGGCGGGGCGGAGGTCAGCCAGTTGCGGATCGAGCTTTTGTAGCTCTCATGGTCATAGACGTTCATTTTGACGGTGATGCCGGGGTTCTCGGCCTCGAACTGCTTGACCATCGCCTCGAACGCCGCCTTGGGCTGCGGGTCCGACGTGTCCGTGTTGAAAACGATGGTTCCCGCCGTGGCGGGGGCGGCGAGCAGACCAGAAACAAGGGCTGCCGCTGCGAGACTGCGGGTGAGGCGCATGCTTTCCTCCGTACGAGCGAAGCCCTGACCAGGCGCCGCGTTGATTTGGCGACACCGCATAGGCCGGGGTCACCGCCGGAGTGTTGCCGTTGCGGTCCCCGTTGGCTACCCGCGACCGGTTGCTGCCCGTCGCTTCATAAGCGACGCTTCTCAAATAATGCGCGACGCCCGATCCGGGGCCACGCGCTGCCATGGCCGAAATCGAGAAGCTCGCCATTTCCCTGGTGATCAATGGCAAGAAGGTGCAGCGCTTCGTCGAGCCGCGCACCTTGCTCATCCACTTCCTGCGCGAGGATATCGGCCTCACCGGCGCGCATATCGGCTGTGAGACCGGGCATTGCGGCGCCTGCACCGTCGAGATCGACGGCCAGTCGATGAAGTGCTGCACCCTGTTCCGTGCAGGCCAACGGGCCCAGCGTCAACACGGTCGAGGGCCTCGCCAACGCCGACGGCACGCTGCATGCGCTGCAGGAGGGCTTCCGCCAGATGCACGGGCTTGCAGTGCGGCTACTGCACGCCGGGGATGCTGATGCGGGCCAAGGTGCTGCTCAGCGAGACGCCCGATCCGACCGAGGAGGAGATCCACTGCGGCATCTCCGGCAACCTTTGCCGCTGCACCGGCTACCACAACATCGTCAAATCGATCCAGCACGCCGCCGCCGCGCTGAACGGCCGCACCCTTCAGGACGCCGTAGAATGAACGAGATGACGGTTACCCGGGACGTGCAGGAGGCCCGCCTTGAGGGCATGGGCTGCAAGCGCAAGCGCGTCGAGGACGTCCGCTTCACCCAGGACCGAGGCAGTTTTGTCGACGACATGAATCTGCCGGGCATGCTGCACGGCGACTTCGTGCGGCCGCAGTACCCGCACGCCCGGATCAAGCGCATCGACGCCTCCCGCGCGCTGGCGCTGCCTGGCGTCGTCGCCGTGCTGACGGCCAAGGATCTCAAGCCGCTCGGCCTGCACTGGATGCCGACGCTGGCCGGCGACGTCCAGGCTGTGCTGGCGGACGGCATCGTGTCGTTCCAGAACCAGGAGATCGCCTTCGTCGTCGCGGATGACCGCTACATCGCCGACGACGCGATCCAACTTATCGAGGTCGAGTACGAGGAGTGTCCCGTCGTCGTCGATCCCTTCAAGGCAATGCTGCCCGACGCGCCAGTGCTGCGGCCGGACCTCACGGGCAAGACCGTGGGCGCGCATGGCCCGCGCAAGCACCACAACCACGTGTTCGAATGGATAGTGGGCGACCAGGCGGCGACCGACGCGGCGTTCGAGGCGGCCGACGTCACGGTCAAGGAGATGCCGTCCTACCATCGGACGCACCCCTCGCCGCTCGAGACCTGCCAATGCGTCGCCGCCTTCGACAAGATCAAGGGCGAGCTGACGCTGTACGGCACGTTCCAGGCGCCGCACGTCGTGCGCACGGTCGCCTCGATCCTGTCGAAGATCCCCGAGCACAAGATCCACGTGATTGCGCCCGACGTCGGCGGCGGCTTCGGCTTCGGCAACAAGGTCGGCGTGTACTCCGGCTATGTCTGCTCGATCGTCGCCTCGATCGTGACCGGCCTGCCGGTGAAGTGGGTGGAGGACCGGATGGAGAGTCTATCGACCACCTCGTTCGCCCGCGACTGCCACATGACGACCGAGATCGCCGCCTCCAAGGACGGCACGGTCACCAGCCTGCGCGTGCACGTCCTCGCCGACCACGGCGCATTCGATAGCTGCGCCGACCCGTCCAAGTGGCCGGCCGGGTTCTTCAGCATCGTCACCGGCTCCTGCAACTTCCTGGTGGCGCACGTCGCGGTGGACGGCGTCCATACCAACAAAGCGCCCGGCGGCGTCGCCTGCCGCTGCTCGTTCCGGGTGACCGAGGCGGCGTACTGCATCGAGCGCGGGATGGACATCCTGGCGCAGAAGCTCGGCATGGACCCGGCGGACCTCCGGATGAAGAACTTCATCCGTCGCGAGCAGTTCCCCTACCAGTCGGCGCTCGGCTGGGGGTACGATTCCGGCGGTTATCATTTCGCTATGCAGAAGGCGATGGACGCGGTCGGCTACCGGCAGCTCCGGGTGGAGCAGACGGCAAAACAGGAAGCGTTCCGGCGCGGCGAGACCCGCGACATCATAGGCGGCGCCAAGGGCGTGGGCGAAAGCCCGAATGTCGGCGGCGTGCCCGCCTTCTCGAATGCGGTCAACGACGCCTTCGCCTTTCTCGGCTCCACCCACATCCAGATGCCGCATGACGCGTGGCGGCTGTGGGAGGCTGCGAAGCGCCTTGGGGCGCACGACTGAACGGCGGCATGCTCGACCGCCAGGCCATCGCGGACCGGCTGGCCGGCGTCGGCTATGTCGCCGAATCGGCGGCGGCTGCGCCCGCGGGGCTGTGCTGAACGCCGCACGCGATGCGCTGCCGACGGGCGGCCCCGGCTGGTCTCGGTGATGCCCAAAGACCTGCTGTCTGAGCGAGAGAGTGCGCCGGGCCAGGAGCGCGAGGGCGTGAGCTTCGCCCGCAACATGTGCCCGAGCCGCGAGACGATGGATATCTTCATCGAACCGATGCTGCCGCATCCGAACCTCGTGATCTTCGGCGCGAGTCCGTTCGCGGTCGCCTTGGCCGAACGTGCGCCCAGTTTCGGCTACCGCATCACCGTTCATGCTACGGCAGACGAGTACGGATGCGCCGCTGGCCCGGGCGAGCCGGCGGGGGCCAACATCCACCCCGCCGCATCCGGTGGCTGCCGGTTCGTCGTTGTATCAACCCAGGGCCGTGGAGACGAGCCGGCGCTCAGGGCCGCGTTGTCGGTCAGCGCCGACCATGTGTGCTTCGTTGGAAGCGGACTAAAGGTCGCGGCGTTGCGCCGGAGCCTGCTTGCGGGCGGAATACCGCCAGAGGCGTTTGACCGGCTGAAAGCCCCGGCAGGGCTCGACCTCGGCGCCATCACGCCCGAGGAGATCGCTCTGTCGATACTGGCCGAGATCTTGGCGGTCCGCCGCAAAGGTCAACGAGCTCCTAGAGCCTTGTAGCGCAGTTCAAACCGCCATAGCTGTTGGCGCTAGAATATGGCATGGGTGTATGCAGGATGAGCAGCCAAGAATACGGAGCGGCTAGACTGAAGTGCCTTCGCTGCATTGTGCTTCTAGCTGCGTTGTTTTCCACTTCCTGCGCCAATCTGGCCAGAAACGACCAAGGCCGACTGCAGCCGCAGACCGTAAGCGGGCCGTGCCAAGTGAAGAAGTTTTTCATCTTGGGCACAACTTCGGTGCGGACTGAGATGACGGTCGGCAACACCGGGCAGGCCTGCAGCTTCACACTCTTCAACCCTGACCTGCAGATTGTGCTCAGCGCGGCTTTGGTGACAGGCCAGCCCGCTCATGGTCGCGCCACAGCAGAGTTGATCACTGCTGGGCGGCAAGCCGCGGTCTCCTATACCCCGCAACCTGGCTACACCGGGTCGGACCATTTCAGCGTCACGCTCGAACCAAATGATTTAGGCATAACGCTTGCCGTCACGGTGCAGCCTTCCCCGCCGGCTCCGTAACCGCATTGGATGGTCGCCGCGTCAGATCGCGCGCTCAACTCGGGAAAGCAAGCAACCCGGACGGGCTGTATGGACGTTGACGAAGGCTGTACGGGCATCGTCGAGTGCGCGCGCAAGTGGCACGTTTACGTCAGCTCCCGGGCATACTTGGCCCAAATTATAAAGGCATTGATCGGCCCCGTCGTAGGCCCGGATGGACACTAAGACACCGCGCTGGATTATCGGTGCAATCGTGTTCTCGGACGTGAAGCGCGCGCAGGCTTCGGCATGGAGGAAGATCGGACTTGGGGTCCAGTAGATTCCGAGTGGACGGGGTAGGTTGTAGGAGCCGAGCAACAGCATCTCGCCCGGCTCTGCAAAGCCCAGGCAATGGCGACATGGGAATCCTTCGGCGTCCGACGCCTCGACGCGGCGCAGTGCGTTGCCTCTGTCGTCCATGCCGGTATGACGGAAGCAGTCGGCTGTCTCCGTCGGGATTGGGACACATCGGAATATTGTCATGGCGCTCTCCTATTATCGACGAGGCTGCCGGATCGCAACGCAGCGCGCACTCCGCTTCTTGCTCCCGTATGCCGGACGAAAAAGCGACTGATGGGCCGGAACCTACGAATCCAGCAGGTTTTCCCGCAAGGTCCGCCCACGATACTCCGTGCGGAAACGGCCGCGGCGCTGCAGTTCCGGCACCAGCAGGTCCACGATTGCCTGCAGGTCGCCCGGCAGCGACACGATATGGCCCAGCATGAAACCGCCGCGGCTGCCGGTCGCCTCAAATGTCTCCTCCAGCCGGTCGGCGAGCTGGGCCGGCGTGCCGGCGATGGTCGTGTCATACGACGTTGCATTGCGCAGCCCGTGCTCAAAGAACTCCGCCCGCGTGATCGTCGTCCCGGCGCCGAGCCTCACCGCGAGCTCGTGCACGAACCCGGCGGGTGACGCGTTGGACGCGACGATCTCGGCGTGCAGTTCCTGCAGCGAGAATCGCTCCGGCAACGTGGAGAAGTCGTAGCCGGCATTATACGATAAATAGGCGCCGACGGCCTCCGGCGGGATGGCGGTCAGCAGCAGGTTCCGCTGCGCCTGGGCCGCTGCGTCAGTCTCCGCAACGACGATCGGCGTCTGCCACAAGATGCCGACCGCCGAGGGATCGCGCCCAAGGTCAACCAGCGCCGCGTCCAGCCCCTGCCGCTGCCTCACCTGCAGGGGCAGCGCCATGTCGGCGCCAAAGACGTGGTCCGCCACATGCGCCGAGGCCCGGATGCCGCGGGGCGAGCCGCCGGCCTGGATCAGCACCGGGCGGCCCTGCGGCGAGGGCGGCGTGTTGAGCGGCCCCTCCACGTTGAAGAACCGGCCATGGTGGCTCATGCCGTGCACCTTGGCGGGGTCGCCCACCCGGCCGGTCGCATAATCCCACAACATGGCGTCCGCCTCGGTCGCGTCCCATAGCTTGCGGCAGACGTCGGTGAACTCCTCCATCCGGTCGTAGCGCGCGCCATGCTCCATCAACTCGTCGAAGCCGAAGTTGGCCGCGTCGGACCGCCGGGTCGAAGTGACAAGGTTCATGGCGATCCGCCCGCCCGTGAGGTGGTCGAGCGAGTTCATCAGCCGCGCCGTGTAGTACGGGTGCATGAAAGTGGACGAGTAGGTGAGCCCGTAGCCGATATGCATTGTCACCCGGGACATCGCGACCATGATCGGGTTCAGGTCCTGCCGCGGCCAGTTCACGCCCCATTCGATGGCCGCGTCGCGCGAGCCGCGCCAGGTGTCGGGCACGCCGGTGCCGTCGCCGGAGAAGATCATGTCAAGCAGGCCCCGCTCGGCGATGCGGGCGATGTCCTCGTACATCGTGACGTCGGGGAAGGTGCGGCCGGGCCATGCCCCAGGCAGCCGCCACCGCCCGCCCATGTGCGTGTAGGAGAAATCAAACCCCAGATGCATCTTCGGTCGCGCCATGCCCAGTCTTATCCAGCAAAAGTGTCGTTCAACCATGAAGATGTTCGCACAGCGCAGCCTCGGCGATGCCCGGGAAGCTTGTCGGCGTTAGCAGGAACCTGTTGCACGCATGGCCCGCGAACAAGTCGGCCAGGTGGTCCAAGGTCGCCAGCATGCGGGCGATCTGGCAGGGATGGTTGAACAAGGCGGAGTAGGTCGGGGCGGCTGGAACATGGTGGCCGGCAGACCGGACCTCTCCGGCTACAAGTCCGGCTTGGGCAAGCTGCCGTAGCACGACGCCCGCTGCGAGACGGCCCCGGCCATGTCCATCCGCAAAGCCAGCGGCAAGACGCTGCAGAAGGCGGTCATCCGCATTGCTACCGCGGTGAGTGTCGAGCAACAATTCATATCAAGGATCTTCTCGCTAATGTGATGCAACCTACGATAGCCATATCGTATGGCAAATGAATCTGTTCAGACCAAAAACGTCGGGCTTACAGCCTCTAACGTGGCTAATTCCCTTAATGCAACAGCCGCAGCAGGAAGTATCGCGGCAGTATTAGCCTTCGCCGATGCAAATGGAAATCATTGGTCCATTAAGGACGGCCAGATCGTTATAAACGACAAAACTGACTCCGGAACAAGCCGTGTCACTCAACTGGCTTATGTTGGCGGAGTCATCTGGCAGGAGAACGCCGACAAGCTGTGGTGGTCGGCCACCAGTCCGACATCCGGCTGGTCGCCGCCGGGCGGCACCGCAACGAGCCCGGTCCCCAATCCGACCGCGCCGCCGCTCCGCGACTCCGCCGGAAACATCTGGTCCGTTGTCAACGGCCAGGTTGCAGTCAACGGCAAAATCGACCAGCCGACGAGCCGGGTCACCAACCTCGCCATCGTAAACGGCCTCATTTGGCAGGAAAACGCCGATAATCTCTGGTGGTCAACGACGGGCCCCAACTCCGCTTGGCTGCCGCCGGGCGGCACCGCTGCAAGCCCGTATGCCAGCCCTGCGCTGGTGCTCCCGACCGGCGTCACGGACACGCTGAATGTCGCCGTTGCCCTATCGGGCATCAAGGCTGCCGATACGAACCAAGGCGGCATAGTCACGCTGACGATCTCGGTCGATCAGGGCAAGGCGTCGGTCAAAGGCCCGGCCGGCTCGTCGCTGGTCGCAACACCAAACGGCATCAGCGTCAGCGGCACGCTTGCCCAGGTCAACGCAGCGCTGGCGTCCCTGGCCTACACGGGTGGTGCGGTTGGAACCGCCCATCTGACGCTCAAGGTCCAGGACTCCGACGGCCTGGCCACCTCCAGCGTGCTGCCGATCCAGGTGTCCGCGGCATTGGCCAAGGGTCCGCAGATCACCGTGCCGGCGGGTGTCGTCGATACCATCAATGTTGCGACGCCGATCAAGGGCGTGTCGGTCGCCGAGCCGAACGCCTCCGGCACCTTCAGCCTTACCGTTGGCGTCGATCAAGGCAAGCTGACGATCAACAACGCTGGCGCCAGCATGACCGGCTCGCCGGGCAAGCCGGTCAGCCTGAGCGGCACGCTGGCCCAGATCGACGCGGACCTCGCGACGCTGGCCTTTACCGGAGCGTCCGCCGGAACAGCCCATATGACGGTGACCGTTAAGGACAGTGCGGGTCTTTCAGCGTCCAAGGTGGTGGCGGTCGATGTGAAGCCGGCTGCCGCGAGCACTCCGGACACGCTGGTGCTCAACCTGTCGGAGGACGCCTACGCCGGCGACGCGCAGTTCAGCGTCGCGGTCGATGGCGCCCAGCTTGGCGCAGCCCAGAGCGTGACCGCGCTGCATAGCCAGAACCAGAAGACAGCGTTCACCTTCAAGGGCGATTTCGGCCCTGGCAACCACACGGTCAACGTCAGCTTCCTGAACGACGCCTGGGGTGGCGCGGGGCTCGACCGGAACCTTTACATCGACAGCGCCACGTTCAATGGAGTCCAGATAGCAAAGACAACGCCGCTCTACGCCAATGGGACGGCCAGCTTCGCAACGACGATTGCAGCCACGCCCACACCGACGCCGGCTCCGACCCCAACTCCGGCTCCAACACCAGCGCCAACTCCGACGCCTCCTGCGTCTGGCGGTGAGGTTTTCGCCGCTGCCGGGCGCGGCGCCTCAATGCTCCCCTCCGGCTACCTGAGCACGAACGGCAGCCAGATCGTTGACGCGAGCGGCAACAACGTGCGCATCGCCTCAATCGGCTGGTATGGGACGGACGGCCCGGCGGGCTACGCGCTGCAGGGCCTTTGGGCCACCAGCTACAAAAGCATCCTGGACAGCATCAAGCAGGGCGGGTTCAACACTACGCGCATCCCGTGGTCCAACGTGGGCCTTGACGCGCCTTTCGCGGGGACCAATGAAAAGGGTGGCGTGGACTGGACGCAGAACGCAGACCTCAAAGGCCTAACGGGCCTGCAGGTATTCCAGAAGGTCGTTGACTATGCTGGGACGATTGGCCTGAAGGTCATTTTCGACCACCATACCGACGACGGCTCCGGCGGGCAGCAGCCGAACGGGCTGTGGATCGACAAGGGGCCGGGCACCGACGGTACCGATGGTGCCGGTGTGCAGGGTACCGTCGACGCCGCGCGGTTCCAGGCCGACTGGGTGCGGTTTGCCAAGACGTTCGCCGGCAACTCGACGGTGGTCGGCTTCGATCTCAACAATGAGCCGACCGCGCAGCGTGCGACTTGGGGCGGCGGCGGGCCGACCGACATCCAGAAGATGTACACCGACGTGGGCAACGCCATCCAGGCGGTGAACCCCGGCGCGCTGATCATCGCGGAGGGACTGATCACGGCGACCGGCAACGGATATCCGCAGCTGCTGACCGGCGCGAAGGACAACCCGGTCGTGCTGGGCACCCCGAACAAGGTCGTCTACTCCGTCCATGATTACCCGGCCGAGATCGGCGGCCAGGCCGGTGATGCGTCAGGCCCGGCGGCCGTCCAGGCGATGACGGACCATTGGGGTTTCCTGGAGACGCAGAACATCGCGCCGGTCTGGATCGGCGAGATGGGGTCCAACATGACGTCGGGCGGAAGCCAGGTATGGGCCAAAACGCTGCTCGACTACATGAACGGCAAGGACGGGGCGCAGGGCGGCCCGACATTCACCGGGAACGCGCAGCCGATCAGCGGGTCATGGTGGAACATCGGCGACGAGGCCGGCGTGGGCAATCCGGACGGCAACCAGAACGGCTGGGGCGCTGCGGCGACGTTCAAGCCGGAACAGCAGGCCGTGACTGACCAGATGCTGTTCAAGCCGTCCTGAACGATCGGCGAGGTGGGCAGCCCTGGAAGCTGCCCATCCTCCTCGTCGTGACTTCGAAAGTGCTGGGAGCTAGGTTTACCGGTGGAAACCTGCAAGCGATCACTCTATACGGGCGTTGCTTTCGGACGCCGTCCGAATAACGATAGCCAGGAAAAAACAGCATGTCCGTCCTGACCCTGCCGCCCGAGACAGGGCCGGGATCGCTGCGTCAGGCAGGTGAGAGCTCCAGCATACCGCTGATCATCGACCTCGACGGCACCATTGTCCGCACGGATACGCTGATCGAGGCCCTGCTGCGCCTCGTTGCCGCGCATCCGCTGATGTTCCTCACCCTGTTGCCGTCGCTGTTGCGGGGCCGGGCCGCATTCAAACGGCGTGTCGCCGAGGCTGCCCGCCTCGACCCCGCCACCTTGGTCTACAACGAGGACGTGGTGGCCTTGGCCCGGGAGGCGCGTGCGGCGGGCCGGCAGGTGTTCCTGGCCACCGCATCCGACCGCGGCGTCGCCGAAGCCGTGGCGGGCCACCTGGGATTGTTCGACGGCGTATTCGCCTCGGAACCCAATATCAACCTGAAGGGCGAGGCCAAGGCGGCGCTTCTGGTCGCCAACTTCGGCGAGGCCGGGTTCGACTATGCCGGCGACGCCGAGGTGGACCGGCCGGTTTGGCGCAAGGCGCGGCGCGCGATCATAGTGCTGCCCTCGGCCCGGCTTGCGCGCCAGGTCGAGGCGGACTGCCCCAATGCCGTCGCCATCGGTCGCCGGCCCGGCACGATCGCGCAAGTCCGCGTAGTCGCCAAGGCGATGCGGGTGCATCAGTGGGCCAAGAACGTCCTGATCTTCGTCCCGGTCCTGGCCGCGCATCAGGCCACGCCGCTTACCGAGCTGCGCGCCTTGATCGCGTTCGCTGCATTCAGCCTATGCGCCTCCAGCGTCTATCTGCTGAACGACCTGGTTGACCTGCCGCACGACCGGCTGCATCCCTCCAAGCGGAAGCGGCCCTTCGCCAGCGGCGCGTTGCCGCTGTCGCTGGCGCCGATGCTGATCGCGCTGACGCTCGGGGGCGGGCTGCTGCTTGCCGCCTTCCTGCCGGTCGATTTCCTGCTGATGCTGCTGATCTACTACGCCTGCACGGTGTCCTACTCGTTCGTCCTCAAACGGCAGATGGTGGCGGACGTGCTGATGCTGGCAGCGCTCTACACGATCCGCGTGTTCGCCGGAGCTGCCGCGACGGCGATCTCGGTTTCGCCCTGGCTGCTCGCCTTCTCCATGTTCCTGTTCTTCTCGCTCGCGGTGGTGAAGCGCCAGAGCGAGCTGACGCTGCATCTGCGTGCCGGCCGGGGCGAGATCTCCGGGCGTGGTTACCTGCTTGAGGACTTGAGCATGCTGCACAGCATGGCGGCCTCCAGCGGCTACATGGCCGTGCTGGTCATGGCGCTTTACATCAACAGCACCGATGTGCTGGCCTTGTATCACAGTCCCAAGGCACTATGGCTGCTGTGTCCGATGCTGCTGTTCTGGATCAGCCGCGTGCTGATGCTATCGCATCGCGGTCGGATGAATGACGACCCCGTGGTGTTTGCGCTGACGGACCGGGTGAGCTTGCTGACCGGAGCGGTCGGTTTCTGCATCTTCGTCGCCGCTTCGCTTTAGGCGCCGGCAATGGACACCATGAGGCATGCCTCCGTAAGCGTGAGGACACCCGGTCTGGCGGGACGCCTCAACCTTCGCGTGCTGGCCTTGCTGCTGTCGGCGGTCGTCGTCTGCACCGCGGCGGCAACCATCAAAGTCATTCCGTTCGGCCGGGCATTCTGGGACTTCCTCTTCATCCGGGACGGAGCCTATCGCATTAGGCTGGGGCAGGTGCCGCACCTGGACTTCATGGTGCCGATCGGCTCGCTGACGCTGTATTTGACCTACTTGGCTGAGCGGCTGTTTCCCGCCGGGCAGCCCTTCGTCGGGCTGCATGCGCTGATGTGGCTTCTGCTGCTGCTGCCGCTCGCCCTGCTGGCATCCCGTTTCGAAACCGGAGCGCGCTTTTATAGCGCGGCGGCGCTGCTTGCGCTGATGGTGCTGGTGCCCTTCACGGTGGACAAGACGAACCTTTCGGAAATCAGCTATTTTGCCTCGTATAATCGGTTCGTCGTTGGAATTCTGTTCCTGATCGGACTTTGGTATGTGCTGCCGAAGTCACGGTGGGATGCGCCCCTGCTCGGCTACCTCGTTGGGCTGCTGCTCTTCCTCAAGATCACCGCGGCTGGCGTTGCGATCGGCATAATCATTGCTGCATGCATCCTGCGCCGGGCAAGATGGCGTCAGGCCAGCCTTGGACTTGCCGGGCTGGCGATCATCTGCGCGCTGATTGAGGCCGCAAGCGGAGTCCTCTCGGGCTACTGGCGGGACGTCCTGACCATGGTCAGGATCAACCAGGGACAGGGCCTTTATGCGCTGGGCTTTGCCGCCTTCCGGAACTGGGCACCTCTGACGGTCGGGGCGGGCATCGTCGTCCTGGCACTGCAAAGCGTGCGGCAGAAGCGCGCTACCCAGGCGCAAACGCCCGGTTCGATCTGGAGTTGGCTGCAGGCGCAAGCCTTCACGATGGACATGATCGTCCTGCTCGGCGCTGCCCTGGCAGCCGAAAGCCAGAATACCGGCGGCATCGGGATCGTTGCGGCGTTCGCCATTCTGTTCCATCCCGGCATCAAACAACAAAGCCCGCGCCGCCTGATCGGGACCACCCTCCTGGGTGCCGTCCTCCTGCTGCCGATCCTCGACGTGGCGGTGTCCCGCACCCTGACCATCGTCCAACGCGAGCGAGTCGGATCGTATGACCATGGCTTTAGTGCCTTGGCGCCGGGCATCCGCGTTCCTGCCTCTACATTTGCCGGGGCGGAGCTGATCCGGCGGTTATCGCATGAATGGCTTGGGTTGATCTCCGAGGTGCAAAGCAAGCGGTTCAGCATCGACAACGATCCGTCCAGCAACGCGCCCGCCGCAGCCGTTGCGTGGGCCGAGGACGTCGTCGAGGCAGCGCAGATCTTCCACGCCCAAGGTTTCGAAAAGACCGCGCAGCGCTACGCCGTGCTCGCATTCACCGATCCGTTCTCGCGGCTGCTCGGCCTGACGCCGGTGCGGGGCGTCATGCTGGCTGTCCAGGTCAATCGCACCATCCCGGTCTTTACACCACCAGAGGCATCCCGCTACCTCGCCGGAGCTGACGGCGTTTTCATCTCCACCTGCGTCCTGTCGGCCGGTGGCGAGCCCACCATCCGGACGATCTTCCAGCCAATCCTCGACGCCGAGTTCGAGCGGCACCCGCTCAATGCCTGCTGGGACTTCCACAATCGCCGGCTGGCTTCACCGTTCACGCCGCCCGGGGCAGAACCCAAATCGGTGCCGTAGCCCCATTCCCATCGCTGCTCATCCAGCGATCCCTAATTTCCTGAACGTCATAGGACTTCGATGACCAGCGGCACGCTTGCGCTCATCCTCATCAGCGTCACGCTATCAGCCTGCGCGCAGGTGCTGTTCAAGCTTGGCGTGTCGCCCGTCCCTGGCCTGGACGCGCCAGGCAACCCATCCCTCATCGGCGCCGTGCTGGGCACCCTGCTCAGACCCGGCGTTCTGGGCGGCCTCGCGCTCTACGGCATCGGGACCGTGGTATGGCTCCGCGCACTCGCTCGGACCGAACTGTCGCAGGCTTACCCTTTCGTCGGCCTCGGCTTTGTGCTGACCGCCGTGCTCGGCTACATGCTGTTCAACGAAGCGCTTGGGCCGTCCCGCCTGATCGGAACCGCTCTGGTGATCGCCGGCGTGTTCCTTGTCGGCCGAAGCTAAAAAGCTATGGACACAAGGCGGCTGCTCGGACCATGCCGAGCAGCCGTCTGCCTCTTAAGCGGCGACAGCGCCAACCCGTGCGTCCCGTATTGCATCGGCTAGGCTGCGCACCTGGTCCAGGACCTGGCTCACCGTATCCGGCCCTGCCCGGCCCTCCTCGTCCAGCGAGGCCGCCAGGGTCTCGATCAGCACGCTCGCCACGACCGCGGCGTCGGCCACCCGCACAGCCTGGGCAGCCTGGGCGGGGGTGCGAATGCCGAAACCAATCGCGACTGGCAGGCTGGTATGGGCACGCACCCGGGGGATAGCGAGCGCCAGATCCTCCGCCGCGGCCGATCGCGTGCCGGTGATGCCGGCAATGGCGACATGATAGACAAATCCACCGGCCTGGTTGAGCACCAAGGGCAAGCGAGCATTGTCGGTGGTGGGCGCCACCAGCCGGATCAGGTCCAGCCCTGCCGCCTCGATATGCGATGCGAGCTCGTCCGCCTCCTCGGCCGGCATGTCCACCACAATGAGGCCGTCCACGCCGGAGTCCGCCGCGTCGCGGCAGAACCGCTCGGGACCATAGGCGAGGATCGGGTTGAGGTATCCCATCAGCACCACTGGGGTTTCGGCATCCTCGCGCCGAAACTCCTGCACCATGGTCAGTGTGCCCGGCAGGGAGCCGCCAGCCTTGAGCGCCCGTTGGCCGGCGCGCTGGATGGTCGGTCCATCCGCGGCCGGGTCGGTGAAGGGTACGCCGATCTCGATCAGGTCGGCCCCGGCCCCGGGCATTCCGCGCAGGATCGCCCTGGACGTCGCCGCGTCGGGATCATAGGCCTCCAGAAATGGGATCAGCGCCCCGCGTCCCTGCGCCTGCAATTGGGCGAAGCGGGCGGCGATCCGCCCTGTTCCGCCCGCGCTCACAGCTTTTGGCCGAGATGCTGCGCGACGGTGAAGATGTCCTTGTCGCCGCGGCCCGACAGGTTAAGCACGATCGTCTCATCGGGACCCATGGTCGGGGCCAGCTTGGCGATGTAGGCCAGGCCGTGCGCGGTCTCCAGCGCCGGGATGATGCCCTCAAGCTTCGAGCAGAGCTGGAACGCCTCCAATGCCTCCGTATCGGTCGCCGCAACGTACTCAACCCGGCCGATATCGTGCAGCCAAGAGTGCTCAGGGCCGATGCCGGGGTAGTCGAGGCCGGCGGAGATCGAATGCGCCTCGGTGATCTGGCCGTCGCGGTCCTGCAGCAGATAGGTCTTGTTGCCGTGCAGCACGCCGGGGCTGCCGCCGTTGATCGCCGCCGCATGCGCGCCGCTGTCCAGGCCGCGGCCGGCTGCCTCGACGCCATACAGCTTTACCTCGGAGTCATCGAGGAACGGGTGGAATATGCCCATCGCCGACGACCCGCCGCCGACCGCGCACACCACGGCATCCGGCAGCCTGCCCTCGACGGCCAGCATCTGCTCGCGCGTCTCGTCGCCGATCACCGACTGAAAGTCGCGCACCATGGTGGGATAGGGGTGCGGGCCAGCCACGGTGCCGATGCAGTAGTAGGTGTCCTCGACGTTGGCGACCCAGTAGCGCAGCGCCTCGTTCATTGCGTCCTTCAGCGTTGCCGCGCCGGACGTCACGGCGTTCACCTCGGCGCCCAGCAGCTTCATGCGGAACACGTTGGGCTGCTGGCGCTCCACGTCGGTCGCGCCCATGAATACGAGGCAGGGCAGGTCGAACAGCGCGCAGGCGGTGGCAGTAGCGACGCCGTGCTGCCCGGCGCCGGTCTCGGCGATGATGCGCGTCTTACCCATGCGCCGGGCCAATAGAATCTGGCCAAGCACGGCGTTGATCTTGTGCGCGCCGGTGTGGTTCAGCTCCTCGCGCTTGAAGTAGATTTTCGCGCCGCCGAAGTGCTGGGTCAGCCGCTCGGCGAACCAGAGCGGGCTGGGGCGGCCGACGTAGTCCTTCAGCAGGCGGCGCCACTCGGCCTCGAAGGCAGGGTCGCGCTGGGCGTCGTGGTAGGCTTGCTGGACCTCCAGCACGTTCGGCATCAACGTCTCGGCGACGAAGCGACCGCCAAAGGTGCCGAAGCGACCGCGACTATCTGCACCGCTGCGCAGGCTATTGGGCAGGATTTCGTTCAAGGCCAGCACTCCTGTTATCAAGTCCGGGAAATAAGGTTCAGGGGGAGATCGGGGAGAGTGTTACTGCTTGCCCCGGTGGTCATTGCCAAGTTCTTACCAAATCGTGAGTTACTCGGTATAAAACCTATCAATTATTTGTATGACAGTTTGCAATGGTCATCTAGGCACAGCGTCAGGTCGGCAGACCGCCCACAGCGACCAGGGCACCGATAAAAACGTCCGTGTCGGCAACCTGCAGTCCCGCAAGGTTGATGCGGCCACTGCCGGCCATGTAGATGCCGTGATCATGGCGCAGCGCCGCGACGGCTGCGGGCGTGATCGGCAATTGCGAAAACATGCCGCGCTGGCGGGACAGAAATCCAAGCCGTGGGTCAGCCGCCGCCAAAGCCTGGCGCACCGCGTTGATGCGCCGGCACATGCCTTCAAGCTCGGTCCGCCACACGCGCGTCAGATCCTTCGACTCTAAGATGGTGCGCACGGCAGCGGCCCCATGATCCGGCGGCATCGACCAGTTCACCCGAGCGAGGGCCAGCAGGTTGCCATAGACGATGGAGGCCGCGGCCGCATCACGGGACAGCACGAACAAGGCCCCGGTCCGCTCGCGATAGAGGCCGAAGTTCTTGTCGCAGGAGTAGGCGACCAACGCCTCCTCGACGCGAGCCAGTACGCAGCGCGCGCCGTATGCATCGGCGTCGAGCCCGTCCCCCAGGCCCTGATAGGCGAGGTCGATGAACGGCACGAGGCCGCGTTCGGCGACAAGTGCAGCGACCGCGTCCCATTGCGCCGGATCGAGCTCGGCGCCGGTGGGGTTGTGGCAGCAGCCGTGCAGCAGCACGACGTCGCCAGGCTCCGCGGTTGCAAGCGCCGCGAGCATGTCGTCGAAGCACAGCGACTGCGTGTCCGGATCGAAGTAGCGGTATTCGGCAACCGTGAGGTTGGCCGCTTCGAGGACTGGGCGGTGATTGGGCCAGGTTGGCGTCCCCAACCAAACCGTGGCGCCGGGCCGGGCGGCAGCGATCAACTCGCCGCCCAGCCGCAGTGCGCCGCCGCCGCCGGGCGTCTGCACCCCGACCAACCGTCCGGCGTGCGCGCCGGCCGCGCCGAAGGCGATCGGAACCAGCAACTCTACAAAGCGCTGATCGCCCTCTGGACCGAGGTATGCTTTTGTCTGCTGTCCCTCAAGCAACATCCGTTCCGCCGACTTGATCGCCTTCATGACGGGCGTGACGCCGGCTGCATTCCGATAGGTCCCGACGCCGAGGTCGATCTTGTTGTTGCGGGGATCGTCACGGAACAGGCCGATAAGGGTGAGCAGGCCGTCAGCGGGCTGCGGCTGCAAAGTTTGGAATATGGTCACAGACGGTTCCTGTCAGGGCTGATCGGCGGTGGGCTGCCGGGACCGCGACCACTTAGCCCCAAAGCGCGGCCTCCACCGCGCAGCGGACTCCCCGTTGATCACCGCCCTTGAAAGCAAGGCTTTCCCTGAAATTGGCTTTTCTTGCAGCGGCGATTGGGGCTGTTCGGGCGCGTGATGCAGGACGGCGCCTGGCCAACGCTCCTCAAGCAGCCTCCATCCCAGTTGGAGGGTGTCGATATCCCGGGCCAGCGACCAGGATAAGCCAGTTGCCGTATCCAGCAACACAGCGCCTTCCTTGCCGATGACGACGATCTGATAACGCCCGGCCGTGCTGTCCGCATCCTCGCTCACGGTCGCCTGCCGATGTTGCGTCCACGCCGATGCCGGACGACTGCAAACCGGATGCAGCTCAAAACACGGCGCCCGAGACAGGCAGCCGAATACCATGTCGTGCACCGTCCGGACGTAAGCGCGGCGTGCTTCGCAGTGCGGGACGCGCGCCCTGGGCAACGGCCTGCAGACCAGCCCGGTCCAGCACCGTAAAACGGCCACGGCCGGTCCGGATCAAACCAGCCTGCTGCAACGCCGCCGCCGCCACGGTGACACCGGGCCGGTGCATCCCGAGCATCGCCGACAGCGCCTCATGCGTGACCTGCACCTCGCTTCCCTCGACCCGCTCATGCGTCATAACCAGCCAGCGTGCGCAACGCTCGGTCAGGCTCCGCCGCGCGTTGCATACGGCGGTCTGCATCACCTGCGTAATCAGCAGTTGCGCAAACCGCCCGCACGCCGCATGCAGCGTCGGGCTTCGCTCGAAGGCGCGCCGCAGATCGCTGCTCGAGAGACGGAGGGCGACGCCGGGGATATGCACCACGACGTTCGCGCAGGCGGCATGCCGCATATCCACCAGCGAAAGGTCGCCGATCATGCCCTCCCGGCCAACCATGGCGACCTGGATGCCGTCCTCCCCTTCCGTCGAATCCGAGATGACCGAGACGACGCCACGTTCGATAAAATAGGCGTGATCGACTGGCTGGCCATGCTCGGCGAGCACCTGGTCGCGCACAAGCGACACACGGACAAAACACGCCTTGAACTGATCAAATTCATGGGCGGGCAACGAGGCGAGCAGACTATTGAGCGGCGCTGAGAAGTGGTTGGCAACGAGAGCCATGGCTGAGCCCCTTGATGAACTCCAGCCGCACAAAATGAGGGCTGAACATATGCGGCAAAGTGCAAATTCACACTGCATTGCGGCGTTTGTCGCTAAACAATGTTAATACTGGTGCATCACTTCGTTAACCCGACGGGAGCGAGGCGCTTCACGCGCTTTCCGTGAAGCCAACTCCGAGCGCGGCAAGATCGGTCCAATAGCCGGGATAGGTCTTGGCGACGCAGCCCGGGTTGAGGATCGTGATGCCGCCGATCCGCAATCCAGCGAGCGCGAAGCTCATCGCGATGCGGTGGTCGGCATAGGTCTCGATGCGGGTTGGCCGCATGGTGCCGGCCAGCGCAGGGTCGGCGGCGACGACCAAGTCGTCCCCGTCCTCACGCCCGAGGCCCGGAGCGATGCGCGACAGTTCGGTCGCCAGCGCCGCCAGCCGGTCGCACTCCTTGACCCGCAAATTAGCAATGCCGACGAAACGCACGGGCGTCGTGTTGAAGGCCGCCAGGACGGCGAGCGTCGGCACGGCGTCCTGCATCTGCGAGCCGTCGATGATGGCCGGCAGATGCGGGAAGCTGCGGATGACCTGACAGGCGCGGGCATCGGGCTGACTTGAGGTTTCCGACACAAAACCAAGGTCGATGGCGCCGCTGGTCAGCATCTCGGCCGCCCACAGATAGGTCGCGGCCGAGGCATCCGGCTCCACCGCGAAGTCGGCCGCGCAGTAGCCGGTCGGCGCCACCCGCCAGCCTGCAGTGCCAAGGAGTGTAACCTCCGCGCCAAACGCGGCCATGGCGGCGAGTGTCAGGTCAACATAGCCCCTGGCGCCGATGTCATGGCCGGTCAGCACGACTTCCGTAGACCCGCGTCCGCAGGCGCCGACCATGAGCAGTGCCGAGACATACTGGCTGGAGAGCCCGCCATCGACCTCGACCCGGCCCCCTGCGAAACCGCCATGGCTGCGGACGAGAACGGGCGGGCACCCGGACTCGGCGACCGCATCGACCCCGAGGCGGCGCAACGCGGCGACGAGCGGCGCGATCGGCCGTTTGCGCATGTGCGCGTCCCCGTCAATCACCACCTCACCGTCAACCACCGCGGCGGCGGCCGTCAGGAACCGGGTTGCCGTCCCGGCATTGCCGAGGCTAATCGGCCCGTCCGGCGCCGCAAGACGCCCGGTGGCGGTCACCACGAAGCCTGTCAGATCCGGCTCGGTGATCGCGACATCCATGCGGCGCAGCGCGGTTGCCATGAACGCGGTGTCGTCGCTTTTGAGAGCGCCGGTCAGGCGACTGGTGCCGCTGGCCAGCGCCGCCAGCAAAAGGGCGCGGTTGGTGATCGACTTCGAGCCTGGCAGTACGATCCGGCCTCGCAGCCTGTGACCCGGGGGGATCACTGTCACCGCGGAGGATCGAGCAATCGCAGCCGTCATGATCGTAAGAACCCCGCACAAAACTTGTTGAGAAAAATCGACCGGCATGCCGAACGGCGCGAGAAGCTGCCGGACCGAGTGATTACCATGGCAGTCCGACACCGCTTGCCTGTCACGCTGAAATTAGTCAGTCTCGCCATCTTGTGTTGTCAATCGCCTATGCGCCGCCCTGACGCTATTTGTCCAGGCCGGCTATTTGACTAGGGCACTGTCACTCTTCTGAAGTATCTTGGTCCCCTCGTATTAGGTGGGCAATGGACGGTCCAATCATGTCCTTAGATAGCCTTCCCACCCAGCTCAGCGGGCGTTGCATTGCGCTCGTCGGTTTGATGGGCGCCGGCAAGACCAACATCGGACGGCGGCTTGCTGCACGGCTCGGGCTGCCGTTCCGCGACACGGATTTCGAGATCGAACAGGATGCACGCTGTAGCATCGCTGAGCTGTTCGCGCGCCATGGCGAGGCGGACTTCCGCGACCGGGAGCGATGTGTCATCCGCCGTCTGCTGGCTGGCGTCCCATCGGTGCTGGCCACCGGCGGCGGCGCCTTCATGGACGCTGGGACACGTGCGGCAATGCGACAAAGGGCGGTCTCGGTCTGGCTGCGCTGCGACGTGCCAGTGCTGCTTCGGCGGCTTGCAGCCAGCACCGATCGGCCATTGCTGCAAGGGGGCGATCCGGCCGAAATCCTGCAGCGGCTTATGACGCTACGCAATCCCGTTTACGCTGAGGCGGATTTGGTGTTGGACGGCATCGACGAGAGCCCGGACGTTACGACCACAAAGGTGTTGGCGGCGCTGCAAACCTGGCGCTTGCCCTAACGCCCGATAGGGTTCTCGCCACCCATCACGCAGATTGGCAAAGTTTGCATAGTACAAAGAAAAGCCGGCGACGTGGTGATCACGCCGCCGGCCTGACTGGCTCTGGTTTAGGGCGTCGGCATGATCATCTGCGTGGCCGAGCCGCCATCGCTTGTGATCTGCGCATAAACCGAGGCAGTGACGTCACCCGCCGGCGAACCATTGCTGCCGGGGATGGCAGCAGCGCCACCGGCCGGGCTGCTGGCAGTGTCACCGAAGGGATTGTTTGGTCCGCCAAGGCCAACGAGCGCGGAGAAGTTATTGCCGCCGCTCAGGCTGGCCAACAAAGCATCCGCGCTGAAGCCCGGCAGGCTGAGCAGCGGACCAAAGGGGCTCGCCGCGAGGAGGGAGGCGGCGTCGCCGCCCATGAAAGCCCCGCTGCCGTTGCTCGCACCGGCGATCGCGCCGGCAGCCGCCCCGGTTGGGTCGCTGGGCATCGCCGCCATATCGCCGCCGCTGGCAGGGGCGCTTTGATCGGGTGCCGGGGCGTTTCCGCCGTTGGCTGGGGCGCCGCCCGCAAAGGGGTTGCCGCCGGCCGCACTGCCGCCCATGCCGCCGCTAGCCGGAGCGCCGCCCATGCCGCCGCCGGCCGCACTGCCACCGCCAGTCGCAGCAGAGAACAAGCCGGTGGTCCCGGGATAGTTGGTGAAAGGATTGCTCCCCGGCGTCGCGCCGGCGAAGGGATTGCCACTGCCGCCGCCCAAAGACGCGTAGTCATTCGGGTTGATATTGCCGAAAATGGTCGCGGGCGTGACGCCCGGCAGATCAAGCAGCCTGCCGAACGGGCTCTGCGCGAGCCCGGCAGCGGCATCAGCGCTGCTGCCACCCATGCCGCCGCCAGCCATGCCGCCGCCAGCCATGCCAGCGCCCGTCATATCCGTAGAACTCATGCCGCTACCTCCAGATGTATTGGTGCTGCCTGCAGCACCAGGTGAATTACCGCCTGCGGCTCCTGCGAACGGATTGCCGCCGCTGCTGCTCGCTCCGCCAAAGCTTGCCCCGCCAGCCCCGCCAGCGAACGAATTGCCGCCGCCGCCTGCCCCGGCAGAACCTGCACCACCGCTGCTGCCGGCAAACGGATTGCCGCCTGCTGCGCTGCCGGCACCCATTCCACTGCCGCTGGAGTTCGTGGAGTCGGCGTAGGCAACGACGAACTGATTATTGTCGCCGCCAACGTTCACCGCGCTGCTGCCTGCAGCGTCGCTGGACGAAGGTCCCTTGTAGCTGACAACGAATGCATTGTTGCCGCCATCGACAGTCACGTCGTTGCCCGTCGGGGCGCCGCTGTTGAATGACGAATAGTCATACTCGACGACAAACTGATTGTTTCCGCCATCGATGATGACTGAGTTGCCGCCGAACTTGGTCGCGTCGCCGCTCGAACCGTCAGGCTTGAACGCCACGACGAACTGGTTGTTGCCGCCCTGGATGTGCACGACACTGCCGCCGGCATTCATCGAACCGTCGATCGGCGACGGCTGGCTATAGTCGATCACGAAGCGTCCGTTGCCGCCGCTGAGCGTGACATCGGAATTGCCGGGAGTGATCACGCCGACATTGTTGTCCTGACCAGGAGCACCCTGGTTGGCAGCGGCATACCCGGTGGCAGAGGTGTCGGCCTTGCTGCCGACGGTGACATCGGCGCTGCCGGGAGCGATCACCCCGGCATTGTTGCTTCCGATCGAACCAGTCTGGCCAAGGGAGCCAGGACCGAAAACGTTAGGAGCGTTGGTATTGGCTGGTGGGCCGCCCGCCGGGCTGCCGGTGCTATCGTCTGCCATATGGAATAATCCTCCTGTTGCGAGCAGTGCCTTCATGGCGACCGCACGTTTGGCTGTGGGAAAAACGGCTAACCACTCAGGCGATCAGCACAGTTTACCTAGTTCCCACTCGTGAACGCGCACCCCTCGGCACGGTACAGCATTCATCAATTATTTCACGAATTTATACCAGTGCAATTCCGATAAAGTGTTTGTAATCGAGATACATCAAACTATACACTAAGCTCATTTAGCCACTGTTTTATGCAAGATGTGACAATTGTTGTTCTCAACAACGTTCAATAGCGTACCCTAGACAAAAGTTCGACTTAACTGCTGTCTATTATTAGCGCGCGGGTACTTGGAACTCGGAATCCGCTTATAAGCTTGACCAGCACGGACCACCTCCCGCCGAATAGCCTGCGCACTTTCAAAGCGCTCGAACAAAGCGTCAGATTCGTCCCAGCGAATGGCGCGCTGCAACGCGACGAGATCCTCGATGTAGCGGCCAATAACCTCGAGCACGGCACTCTTGTTATAAAGAAACACGTCTCGCCACATGGTTGGGTCCGAGGCCGCGATACGCGTAAAGTCCGTAAAGCCTCCCGCCGCATACTTCAGCACCTCGGCTTTCAACACGCCTTCGAGGTCGTCGGCCGTATTGACGATGTTGAAAGCGAGCAGATGCGGCAGGTGCGAGGTGATGGCGAGCACCTTGTCGTGGTGCGCCGGGTCCATCAGTTCAACCTTGGAGCCTATCTCACGCCAAAGCGCCGCTACCCGCTCCGTCGCCCCGGCTTCGGTCATGGAATGCGGCGTCAGAATGCACCAGCGGTTTTCAAACAGTCGCTCGATGGCCGCTGAAGGACCAGACTCCTCTGTCCCAGCGACGGGATGCCCGGGAACGAAACGTCGCAGGTCGAGATGCGGTGCGACGAGTTCGATGACCTTGCCCTTCACCGAGCCAACGTCGGTCACGATCGCATCGCCGCGTAGGCCGGGCGCCACCGCACGGGCCGCCTCGCCGCTGGCACCGACCGGCACTCCGAGCACCACGAGATCCGCCCCCCGCACTGCGGCAGCGGCGTCCGGCGTCGCCTCGTCCACCAGGCCCAACGCGCAAGCTTGGTCGAGCGTCTCCGTTCGGCGCGCAGTTCCGACCAGGCGCTCGGCCAAGCCCAGGCGTCGCACGTCGCGGGCGATCGACCCGTTGATCAGGCCAAGCCCGACGAAGGTGATCTGCCCGAACAGCGGTGCCTTGCGCGAACAACGCGGGCTGCCCTCCGGCGTCGTTCCATCGCCCCCGTGATCGAGCATCATCCTGCGCTTGATCCGCTTGCCGCCCGATCCTGCCGTGCCGTCTTCAGCTTCTCTGCCAGCAAAAAGGCCAGCTCCAGGCTCTGCTGCGCATTCAGGCGGGGGTCGCAATGGGTATGATAGCGGTCCGACAACGCTGCGTCGGTGATGGCTTGCGCGCCGCCGGTGCATTCGGTGACGTTCTGCCCGGTCATCTCGATATGGATGCCGCCGGGGTGCGTGCCCTCGGCCCGATGCACGGCAAAGAAACCTTCGACCTCGTCCATGATCCGGTCGAACGGCCGCGTCTTGTAGCCCGACGCCGCCTTGACCGTGTTGCCGTGCATGGGATCGCATGACCAGACAACCGCCCGTCCCTCCCGCTGCACGGCTCGAACCAGCGGCGGCAGGTGCTTGCCGACCTTGTCGTGCCCCATTCGCACGATCAGCGTCATCCGCCCGGCCTCGTTGCGCGGATCGAGGATGTCGAGCAGGCGCAGCAAGGCGTCCGGCGTCATGCTTGGCCCGGCCTTGAGACCGATCGGATTATCGAGGCCGCGCATGTATTCGACATGCGCCCCGTCCGGATCGCGTGTCCGGTCGCCGATCCAAACGAAGTGCGCAGCCGTGTTGTAGTGGCCGCCGCTGATGGAGTCGGTCCGGGTCATTGCCTCCTCAAAACCGAGCAGCAGCGCCTCGTGCGACGTGTACAGCGTGGTGTGCGCCATAGCCGGCGTGGTCAGGTCCGACATGCCGCACGCCGTCATAAACGCAAGCGCCTCGGAGATCCGGCCAGTCAGATCCTGATAGCGCGCGCCCTGGGCCGAGCTTGCGACGAAGTCCAGGTTCCACTTGTGCATGTTGGCGATGCTGGCATAGCCGCCGCCGGTGAAGGCGCGCAGCAGGTTCAGCGACGCGGCGGCCTGTGCATAGGCCTGGATCTGCCGCTCGGGATCGGGCCGCCGGGCCTCGGGCGTGAAGTCGAACCCGTTGACGATGTCGCCGCGGTAGCTGGGCAGTTCCATGTCGCCTTGCCGCTCAATGTCGGACGAGCGCGGCTTGGCGAACTGTCCCGCCATGCGGCCGAGCTTCAGCACCGGCACTCCCGCGCCGAATTTAAGTACGATCGCCATTTGCAGCAGCACGCGCAGGCTGTCGCGGATATTGTCGGCTTGGAACTCGGCAAAGCTCTCGGCGCAGTCACCTCCCTGCAACAGGAAACCCCGGCCAGCCGCAACCTCGCCGAGCTTGCGGCGCAACTCGCGCATCTCGCCAGCGAACACCAAAGGCGGCGAGCGGCGCAGCCGGCCTTCAACGTCAGCGAGGTGCCCTATGTCGTCATAGGCCGGCAGTTGCTGGACCGGGCAAGCACGCCACGAATCTGGCGACCAAGCAGCCGAGTAGCCTTCTGCAGACGAGGCTACGAACT
>JAABUS010003486.1_pt1 | contig 25442 bp, 22 predicted proteins | sample 5560161 | NCBI WGS metagenome assembly JAABUS01 (sample SAMN10711885, study PRJNA513376) | rock metagenome | isolation source: Antarctica rocks | place: Antarctica: Victoria Land, Trio Nunatak nord | collected 2016-01-04
CTCACCACATGGAAAACCCAGCAAGCCGCCTCCCGCCGGCGCAACCTCCGCGAAGGCCTCCTCGAGCTCCACACCCGCAAGCAATCCCATGACGCCGCCCGCACGGCCCGCAGTTCGAAAAGGCAGCGCGAGCACGAACGCCTCGTGGCGATGCCCATGCGCGAAGACGAGCGCCTCACCGCGCCCAGCATCCTCTCCAGCCAGCTCCCCTCCACTCGCCGCCTCCTCGACCCCAACCGCGCTGCCCGCATCGCTGCCGCGCGCGCGAACGTGGCGGCGCATGAAGCTGCGCGCAAGGAGCAGCGGCGCGAGGATCTGCACGAGCTGTATGTCAATGCGGGGACGTTTATCACGAACGAGGCGCAGCTGGATGCGGTGGTGGACAGGGTGTTTGAGGATAAGAAGCAGTTCCAGAACGATGCGAGTGCGGGGGAGAATATTTGGCATTTGGGCGAGCCGCAGACGGTGGCGCAGAGGATGCAGCAGGCGGAAGCGGGGGGGAGGAATCCGGAGGCGGTGGGGAGGGCGAGGGTGGTGAAGGAGAGGATGACGAGGATTGCGGAGGTGCTTACGGGGGGGAAGATGTGAGCGTGGGGGCTTGTAGATGACTCCACGGGGGCGAAAGCGACTTGGATTCAGGCCGGATACACGGTGCACAGTAGACAAAATATAGGTACCGGACCTGGCGAAGAGACAGCGTCGCAAAGAAGATCTGAGCCAAGAGCAACTGCTGGAAAGATTGGCGAACATCACGAACACTTCACAAGGGCAGGGATCTGGGGTCGGCCTCGAAAAGAGTTGCATACATATGAAAGAAAGAAGATTTACGGAGCCACTCCTAGTAAACTACTTCCTCACCCAACCATAATCAAATTCTGGAAGCGAATCCCAATCTCCAAACCTCGCTCCTCACGATCAACAAAAGCCACCCCACAGAGAAGTAGGAAACAAGCCAGAGCATCCCTTAGCCGACCTAGGTCAAGCAGAGACTTGACCCAGTACCCCCCCTCCCTTTCCCCACCACCACCAGCGCGCTTCATCCCCCTTCCAACCACCTCCCACTCCCCAGCACCCCCACAAACTCGACCTTCTCCCTACTACTCGCCCAACTGCTCGATCGCCTCAGCATCCGGGACCTCTTCCTCTTCTCGACCTTCCCCACTCCTTCTTTCTGCTGTACCTCCGCGCTGGGACTCGTATCGGTGAGAGGGCCAGGATCGGTTGAAGGGTCAAGCATGCTGTCGACGATGTCGGCCGCTGCGTGGTCGATTTTGGAGTCGGGGTTTGGGAGGGCGAGGGCGAGGAGGGTGAATTGGATGAGGAGGAGGAGGAGGCGGGTGAGGATGGGGGGTTGCATTCTGGGTTGTGGAGATGGGGGGTTTGGTTTGATGAGGGGCTGGGTGGTAGGGAAGACGCGCTTGGCTTTTTGGAGGGCTTGAGTTGGTTGTCGAGGGTGTTTCTTGGGCTCTGGCTCGAATGGTACCGTATGGTGTTGGGAAGGTTTGGAGAGGGTAGACTAGCGAGCGAAGAGCAGGGCAAGAGCTGCGAGGGCTAGGGCAATGAGATGGCTGTAGATGCCGAAGGTCCCTTGGAAGCGATGGCTCACGGTGGACTCGGAGTCCACAGTGAGAGGTTCTCTTGGGGATTAAGAGGATATAGAAGATGTGGCCAGCGACTCGTTAAGTAGTTGATTAGGGTGGTGCAGCCAGAGGTTATGTTTTATCCTTTAGTATTTTGGGGCAGTGGGTGTTGGTGTCATCTGTGCGTGTCTGGCCAGGGCGACATGTCTGACCTGTTGTTTCAGTGAGAGAGGCATCCTCGCTGTGCCGCATCGCAGGAAGAACGAAGCCATGCGAGGGTTGTGGATAGGGACGTGGTGAGATGTGAATGTTACAGCTCCGGGTTGTGGAGGCGCAGCGGTTGTTGGTTTGTGGGCTCTTTCTATGTGATTTGCAGTGCAATTATCGTCGCAGGATTTGGGGCCAGGTGGTGGATACAGCCTCAAACAACCTGAAACAAGTAAAGAGATGAGTATTTCCAGGGGAGGTGATGAAGTAAAAAGTGAAATTATCTGATACCTTAGACCACCACCAAAGATCCCATATGATTATGAATTCAAGATCATTGATACATGTCCCGTCGCCAAACCTTGGCACACAAGTCTTGGAGAGAAAGCCCTGTACATGTACATGCGCATCTGGAATGTTGACGCCGTCATGCCCTAGATTATCGCTTCTCTACAAGAAGTAGATGCATGGCAGCATACGCCATGATAATAAAAACACCCGAGAAGATTGCGAGGCCGACTACATCTGTCCACAGAGCGAGGGTATCGATGCCAAAAGCGCTTAGAATAGATGCGCCTGGAACTTCGATGTCGAGACCATATTTGTGGTCGATTAGCGTGAGATATGTGACCTCGTTGACACTGAGAGCCTCAAAGCCGTAATGAAAGATGGAGAGCTGCACGGGAGGTCAGTGAGCCCAACTGGTGAATGGGGATATCCATGCCACTTACCGTCTGAAGCCATTGTGCCGCTTTCGGTATGGCATCGTGATTAAGTAGCAAACCTGCGAAGAGCAAGCTGAACAACATCACCAAGCTTCCAATTAGGTTAGCAATTCCTCCATCCTTGAATACGATTCCTATGAAAAGGCATATAGCTGCTGCTGCAAGATTGAATAAGACGATGATCAGGAGGAACTTCAGGAACTCCGGCCAGGCAGGTATTAAACCGGTCATTGGGTAGACGATGACGCCGAAGATTATTGGAGGAATGAGCCGTAGCGGCACAATGTCAAATACTAATTTGGCAGCGAAATAGGTGATTGGTGAATAGTAGCCGTTGGCCCGTTCACGGACGAACAGGAGCCGCTCAGAAGAGAATACCGTCAAACTGGTCAGAGTGCTGAAGCCGAATAATGCAAGGACGAAAAAGAAAAGGCCCATCCGGTTTTGGAAGCCTGGAATGTCGTCCGTCAGACCGTAGAACAGATATCCTGAGAGTACAGCCAAGAGAATGGCTATGGCGTAATGCGTAAGCATCAACATAGGGTTTCGGTAAAGATTCCGCCATGTTCTTTTCGACAGGATGAAGAACTGTCCAAAGTAGCCGGTCCGACGATAAGTCTTCATTGCCGCAGATGCTCCGTTGGGTTGACCATTGGATGTTCCATTGGCAGCGAAGGCGTTCTTTATATTCGTGCGGATGTCTTCGTTCACAGAAGCAGCAACATCAGAGCGAGCATAGCTCGAGACAAGCTCGTCCAGGCCTGACGTGCTAGAGGCAGCAGGAGGTAGCTGATCTGGATCGTCCAAAACCTGCGGAGGTATATGACCGTGTTGCTGTCTTGACAATCTGAGCCAGTCTTGGGAGCTCCCTCGATTGTCGTCGTTTACCGAGACCTCATCATCTGTACGTGGTGTCGCTGGAGTTTCATCTCCACTGCTCTTCTTCCTGGTGTAGAGCTTGCGGTCTTGTTGCTGTTTCAAAGATTGCTTCCGTTTGCTCTTCGGTCGTCCACCCATGTCATTATGGCTGCCATAACTGCTGTTCTCGAGGCTCATATTCGAGGTACTCGCAATGGACTTGATGGCGCGGACACTGCTGTTTACAGTCCTCGTCAAATCGCTGCGTCCATCAAGCCCTCCTGGCCGATTTTCATCCGAGGGGATTCTACCAGACTCGGCATGCATTGTAAGGTCCACTAAGTAATCCGCGATGTTGAAGCCTGGTGGACAAGGGTATCCAATCTGGTCAAAGTATGTCTGACAGCTCGAGAAAGGTCCTGAATATACAGTCCGGCCTTTAGCTAGCAGTACGAGGTAGTCGAAGAGAGCAACAATGTTTGAGCGTGGTTGGTGTATGGTAAAGACGACGGTTCTGTTATAGGTTTTGGCTAAAGTGACCAGACATTCCACGACGTTGAAAGCATTGAATGCGTCGAGTCCACTCGTTGGCTCGTCCAGAAATAAAATGCTTGGGCTGGTCACAAGCTCACAAGCAATGCCCACCCTGCGCTTCTCTCCGCCAGAGATACCGCGCCCATTGCCCTCTTCGGACCCGATCAACTGGTCTTTGATTTGTGTGATGCCTAATTGCTTCTCAACATCCAACACTCTTTGTTCTTTCGCCGAAATGCCCATGTCCCGTGGTAAACGTAGAAGAGCGCTTGTCATAATTGTCTCATGCACTGTTAATGTGGGTAGCATTGTGTCATCTTGGTCAACGAAGCCGATAACATTTCGATACTCCCTGTCAAGAACCTTTTCGCCGTTAACGAAAAAGCCTCCTTGGACAACTCCACGTTTGTTCTTTCTTGCCAGAATATCAAGAAAGGTTGTCTTTCCTGCACCAGAGGCGCCCATGATAGCCGTGATTTGGCCGGGTATTGCCACACCCTGGACTCCAGAAAGTATTTGCTTTCCGTTCAGGTGATAAGAGACATTGTCGAATTGAAGCGAAGCAGCCTTATGTTCTGCCAGTAACTGAGCGCTCTCATCATCAGAGTCATCCGAAAGATGAATCGGCCCGTATCTGTATGATCTTCTTGATAAGTACCAGACCAGGAGAATCACCAGAACAACAAACAAGGCGCAGCCAGCTATTACGCCAGCGATGAGTGGTGTATTGATTTCCTTCACTGGTCTCGTATAGCCTGGGACGTCGGTACGGTACAAACACTCTCCTGAATGGCACTGCAGCGTAATAGACTCGTCACCGAAGACGCTCTTGATGAGGTTGTTCATTGCCGGCTCGTCAAATTTACTCCCATCTTTGCTACTGCCTCCTTCGCTTTGAATGGTTGTCAGGGATGCCGGCCCAGTGATTTCCTGTTCGAGGAAGTCGCCGATGTCTATCGAATCTTCCTCCCCACAAAGCAGACGGCCTGGGACACAGGCACATCTTATATTGTCGCATTTGTACGTGGTGGTGTTACGATCGTAGTCATCCTTCTGGCTGAAAGAACAGGTGTTGAGGTCGCAATAGAAAGACTCTTCCTGGCCGGCCCAGACTGCGACTGATTAGCGAGGATTCGAAGCCGATGATATCGTCACTCACATTGAAAGTTGCATGTCTCGTCCTCAGCATTGCACGAGAAGGTGATCTGCGGTGTCCTTTCCTTCAACTGATCTAAGATTTTCCTGTTCGTCACATTGCACATCTGATGGTTCTCTCTCACAACGCGGAAATCCTGATAACAAACACCTCCCTCGCCCTCGGGCATCAAAGCATCACAAGCGTCGTTCGTCTGGCAAACGTTGCAGTTGATGCCTTCCCAGCCCTCCTCACACTCGCACTGGCCATCTCCTCTCTGCGTTCTATCTTTGCCACGTGCTAAGGAGTCGCACAATGGACGAGAGCAGTCCTCCCCTCCGAATCCAGCAGGACAGGAGCACTTGCCGTTGTATTTGTTGCAGGTACCGAACTGAGCACATTGGAAAGCCTCAAGGTTGCAGTTGAAACAGGGTGGGCAACCATCGGGGCGGTCTTCTGAGAGCGAGAATCCTGGCTGTGGAAGGCGGACACTTGAGGAGTTCCGGTACGCTCCTGAGCTCCATATTTGTCGTGATATTGCGAGCGCCGCAAGGGCCGTCTTCCAAGCACACATGTGTCGGCGCGGTCACAAGTGGACAGGTCTGCGTATGTGGCTGGGGTTTGGCGGCGAACTCCCGGGATGGTCTGGTACGAGAGAAACTTCGAATTCAGGAAGTAGCCGGCTGAACAGACTTGTCAGCGGCTGGAGTTGGCTATGATGCTGTGAGAATAAAGAGGCATTTCAAGGCTCGCATACCGCAAGGCGTTGGGTATGCAACAAGTCCAATGGTCCGGCTAGATGTCGACTGCGCAAAGGTCCTAAAGAGGCAGGTGGAGCTTGAGGCTGGATAAACTTCGGTTTAAGTTTGCCGCAGCCCTCAGAAAAGACCTAGAGCAAAATGACCAACAGGAAAATGATTACAACTTCTTAACATCATCTACAGAATATAACCAATCAGAGAGTCTACGGATCGGAACTTTGACGCATGACAAGGCATTCGCTGTTGGACAGGTCGGTGAGCTTATTGTATTCGTATCTCGTTTCTTTATATCTTCCGTCGTGCTCTACCTACCATCACCTCTATTAGAAACTGGATGTTCTTGGTCGCACAGGTGATCATATCAAACATAATCGTTCTATGCTTGCACTTCTCTTTTCTCGGGCCCATAAGGTTCAGGAAGTTCCAAGCCCATTGCATCACATGCTGTAGCTTGTGGGGGTGCAGGTGCTGGTCGTGGCGGAGACTAAGGCAGCGAGATTCGTGGATAGATAGGAGCCAGCTATGTTGTTCGGCGGCATGGTGCACAACTCTGGATTTCGTCGTGCCGAGTCAAAGCCTGCTACGGAACGTTCTGTTGGGTATATTGATTAAGCATAACAATTGCTCTGACGTTTTGTCTTTTTAGCGACGGGAATTATATTGACTGTTCAAGCGAACCGTCATGTCGCTGATATGCTTTCTATGTAGTGCTAAGATATGGCGTACTATCCGGCCAACTGGATTGAATAGGGTTTGGATGCATCGAAGATAAAGTGGCTATGTCAGCAAAACTTGATCCCATGTCTGAATTGTATTACACATTGTAGAGTCCTTAAGAAGAAGCCGTAGTCCAACCTGCACCATTAATGAGAGGTACGATGAGAGAATTCTAGCTGGATGAGGGATATCGTTGACCTAAGTCTACGATGGCATCATGGAATTGATTGACCAGTCGATTCGTGTAGAACAACTACTTATCGCCCAAGATGCTATAGATAATTCAGATAGGGGGTCCCCCTTTCCTAAACGCGCTCATGCAGGTAGCCCTTGGTAATCCAGAGCGCTTGTAGCAGACGCATGCAAGACATCGAATCATCAAATGTGTTAATTGGCTCAACTCCATGACCCGCTCAATCAAGCTGCGCCATACAGATAGTAGCAGAGCAAGGACATCGCTGAGCAACATATGCGATCAGTAAGAATGTTTGCAATACCAAACTATCTATTGAACTCAGCAGATTATGGGTCAGCTGTCGCAATGCCTGTCACAAGTTGGGAAAGGACAACTTCGGTTGACGTAGGGTACCACACACCAGGTGTTGTAGCTCAGGCAAATGTTGAGCTGGGATACGCAGGATAGATCGATGGTGCCGTTGATCTGAACTTGGAAAGGCTCCGACAAGTTGGCATGGCCAGCGGCGGTGCAATTGAATGTGCCATCGAAGAGCGCAGGCAGGGTTGACCAGTCGTTTTCGACGATGTCGAGCATCAGCTGGCTGCTGGATAATGATGCATCGCTCTTCGATCTTAGATGGTATGCGATTCCGGTGTTGTTGCTGTACCAGAACGCCGTCCCGGTAGTCGCATTTTTACAAACATCGTAGTTTTTTGGTCCAAATTCGCAACCTGTTCCGTACTCGTATGAAGATACCTCTTCTCGACTCATCCAGAGCTGAGGTATAGCATTCCAGCCGTTATGCGTCATAGTGTTCGAGATGATAAAGGTTTTGAAAGCTAAGTCAAGACCGGCCGTACTTTGAGGTAAGGAGAAGCTAGTGACGCCAGAGAACTGGCCTGCGGAGGCAAACAAGGCAAAAGTTGCGATGTCGCCCATAACCGTTTGCAGGCCCTTGTTCAGCATACCTCCGATCTCTTGGTCGATCTGTGATAGTTCTGACTTGATGTTCCCATTTTGGACCAACCCGGAATCGACGGTCCCAGTAGGCCATATGGCTCTTCCAACCATAGGGGCTGATTGTAATCCTATCAATGAGTATTGGCCTGCGTTCAGAAGCGAGGCGGCGATGCCTGTCATCCCGATGGCAGCCTCTAGCAAAGCCACGAACGCTAAGCCCACTGTAGCGGCGACCAAGAGATTATAAAGGGTGAAGCCGCTTTTGTGTGTAGGATCAAGCTGGTGAACCACGGAGTCGATGATGAGCTGTGCTTGGGAGACGGCCGCCTGAAGACCTTCCCACCAGGTTGTGAAGAAGCTGTTGATCACTTAAGGACGTTAGCACCTCAAGCAGGTCCGTAGGGATTAGCTCCCGTACTGTAAATGTTCCTCATAACGTAATGAATTTGCGGTGCTATGATCTTATCGACGGCCAGGGTTGCGTGGTAAGCGCAGGTCTAAACATTGATCTGGCTACAATCGTCGCCGGCGAACCCATGGGCGAGATGCTGTGATCATCCGTCAGAATTGATATTGAGCTCTTTTCACTAAGCTAACGGACCAGAAAGCACACACTTTTATTAAGAGATCCAAGTCAGTAATGATCATAGAGGCAGGCGGAGCTGCAAGACTTTTCTTAGATAGCCTGCTACCGGTACGTGGCAGGCGTTGAACCCGCCATTCGTAGTAAGCATCAGAAAGACCTACCAGGAGACTCCAGACATACAACAGTCGGCTCCAGTTCCGTTCTCAAAACATGTAGGTGTCGTGTATATCCACCCTCTCGTTGGATGGATGAGGTAGTCGGTCAGGTGCAGTTCGTTCTAGCAAGAAGAATTAAAGTCCGCCGTCAAATCAGTGCAATTGACCGTCTGTCTTGGTGCGAGGGCAGCCTTAGGAAGAGAGCTGGCAGTGGTGACATGTAGGTACAAGATGAGAAAGATACAGCATGATCTGCCTAGTGCAGCATTCGACGACGCTAGAATATACTGTGAGCTTGAACCGTGAAGGGATTCAAAGAGGAGCATTGGGAGATGCGGCTTCTGATACCAGATAGGGTACGTCAAGAAATTCGAGCAACAGAGTCAGGCGAAATGGTCCAGTGATAAACGTTTATGGGCATGGGAAACCCATACACTTCGATTGGATCCATCACGAGCACATCAGCCCTTAAAGACCGAGTAAAGCGTGCCGCTCAAGATAGTACAAGAGCAGATAGGAGACGGGAGATAGTAAGGGATAATACGTCTGGCGGCACCTCCAGCCACTCGGTATTGATAGCGAGCACTACCGCTGACGTGCCTTCGCTACAGGAATGCACGCACGACACAATGCAGCGGTCTTGTGATAGGCCGCACAACGTTTCATCCTGCAATTGGCACAGTGTAGGGCCGGACTCAGTGCCAGATACTGCACAAGAGCGGGCCAAGGAACTGACGAAGATATTCCATGCCATGCCCATCCTCATCTCCTTGATAGACCCTGTCGCATGTACTCGCGCGATTAGGGCGCTTAAAGGGTAACGGCCGGCTCAATGCTGATCTTATCTTGCGGATCACCCGGAGACCGTGGGAGGCATGCGCCATCCCACGCATTATGTCCTAATGTTCCTTGGAATAGATCGGTTGCATCCTTGGTCGCGCGTCAGGCCATCCACATCAGAGATAATGTTCCGCTATGGAGTATTCCGGAGCCCTCCGTTGGTTGTTTCGGATATGCGAATCCAAGACCTAGATGCACCGAGCCGACCCGCCTGCTTGATTAACGATAGGAGAGACGAGATGGAAACGGGTGCATCTGTAAGGAGATGCTGTGCGCGCTAATTGTTAGTATGTGGATGGGCGACCTTCAAGCCATGGGTGATCCCGGTTTAGGGTAGGAATAGAAAATCCGAGGATGGTCATTGAGAAAAATCGAACAATCGAATGCTATAATAGAGCGGCCAACTGCATCCGCCACGTTTCTAAAGTTCGCTTGAAGAATGCTAGGTCAATCATGACAGGCAGGTTTCCCCGTTGCACGAGACAGAAACAATAACATGCAGGAATGGTAATGGTGTAGGTTTAAGATAAACTTCGAACGCGCAGACTCTGCGCATGGATTAGGAGCTCAACCCAAAGAATAGACGGCAGGGTATGCTATGACCTAGACACCATGCCAACGGAGAGCAGCATTCATTGCTACGAAAGGAGACTCCCCACTCACCTCCATCTTTCGGCAAGCGACCAAAAAATATCGTACGATGCCTGAACCGGCGATTCAATCTGTCGGATCTCAAGTCTGGGTGCAGGCTATGCATTCAGAGTGCAGCGGCCAGCTCTTCCCATAACAAATTCTCTGACATTCGCGATGCGCGAAATAGCTTGTATGGATGCCGTGGAGCTCGTGACCATTGTTTCTGTAATCGCATCTGATCATGCTCCCATCTGCTGTTGAAGCCTGCGGAGATCGCCATACTGAGGACTTATCAGGAAGCGTTGTAGGGCACTCTGACGATGGTTTTGGTATTCCCAATAAGCCATGACTTATCCAACCATACTATTAAGGATCGATTCATCCCTTGAGCCTAGGTACGACTGAGATCGCGGACGTCTGCTATCCGACTCTATTCCCATCCGGAGAAGTCGACGAGCATGAGACCACCGCTTGCTTCACGGCTTTCGGAACGATAAACTCCGTACGTCAAGCCATTGGTCACGGATATTGAGGGCCAGATAAAATCTTCCAGTAATTGAAAGATTTGTAATCGCACATTATTGCCGAATGGATATAAAGCACATAAAAGTGACGATGCTGAAGAGGAAAGGTTTTCTCGGAAGCCGGTTTGTAGAATGCCAAGCAAAAAACTGAATCGATAAGGCACGAATGCCTCCCTGACTGAGTTACAACTCCAACCCTTCCAGCAACCAGCCATAATCCTGATGTCAACCGATAGTCATTGACACCGCGCCCCCACCAACCACCGAGCTCGCTGCCGAAGATATCACACGGACCTTTATCGCCGCCGTCCCCACCTCCCACTGGGCTGGAATATTTACTACTGGGCTACAACATACGGACCAGTGCACACGACCTCAAGGCTTCGACTTTGCAACCCCCGACGAGCGATAGCTTCTTCATATACACGAGGAATTACTTGGCCTAAGGATCTTGGCAGCCACAATACCGTCAAGATGATGTCGGGTGAAGCATGGCTGTATCTGCTGGCGGTAATCGTCAATGCCGTCAACCTATTCTTACAAGTCTTCTTCACCATAATGTACAGCGATCTTGAGTGGTACAGCATGCCCGTCTCTTCTGCCAGGGCTTGGGGCTTACTCCATGCGAACAGCGATTACATCAATCCGATCGATCTCTGCAACCGCCTAAATACCTACATTGTACCGGAGGCCGCGGTACACGCCTTCTTGACAATTTTGTTCCTTGTGAACGGATACTGGCTCGCCCTCCTCCTAAATCTGCCACTGTTGGCGTTCAATGCGAAAAAGTATGAGCTCTGGTTCATGGGACTGAGGAGGCGCAAGCGCTCACATGTGGATCAGGATATTCGAAAATCAGCATCTGCTTGACGCAACGGAAATTTTCAGGAAGCTGAACGTCCACAAGAAGGTCAGACACTCTCTTGACCGAAGCCCATCCTCTGCCCGGTGGATGGTAGACCGCGTTCAGATGCTGATATGCTCGACTCTTCGCAGGAATCGTTTATCAAGCTCGGCTTCCATCTCGTCATGTTCTTCTTCTATCTGTACAGCATGATAGTAGCACTGATCAGAGACGAAGCCCATTGAATCCGTACGGAAGCGGCGTGGTCTATGCGGAAGGGTGGCCGATACTGATCAACTATCCTTCGCGGGAATCACGATATCAGACAGGCTTATGTACATTCATGAGAGCATAGTCCGACGTTGTCCAAATTGTTTGACGATCTCAGATGATCCAGCGGTCGGGAGAGAGCGAGTGCCCAGTAGGCGCTGAGGGACCGCTATGCTCGACAGGAGTTCATGACGCCTTACTATTCATGTCCAGCGCTAATTTCAATCACGCGCGATACCCAGAACTATGTATACTGTGTTTCAATGCTCTCCATAAGATACGGATCTGATGGCTCAAATTTTGTTTCAGAATGACAACCTCAGTAAGATACTTGAGAATTCAACTTTGCTCTGCCTGTCATATGACGGAGCCTTCCACAGCGATGTCAGCCTCCAAAGCGAGATGTTCGCAACCCTTGATATCTGAATAGTATATAACCAAATCAGGTCTAGCGCCATTCACGAAAACCCACCGCCCTCCGAACCTCAACTAACATCTCCGCCCCAATTATCGCAGCACACAGGACGCGACTATCCACCACCATTGTACATACTTCTTACATCCCTCACCCCACCTCCCAACCAACTCACCCCGATATCCCAACCCCAAGCCTTCGAAGCCCCCTACGTCCCAACCCCCAAACCCCCATCTCCACACCAATGACCGCCCCCCCCCCCTCCACCCTAAAACCAACCTCCATCCCCTTCCAGCTCCCCCCCCCAAAAGCATGTCCCTCGTCCTCCTCTCCCACCTCTGCTCCCACCTCCAGAACGCCTCCCTCGCCCGCCTGGGCCTAACCTCCCTCCCACACACCTCACAACACCACTCCATCCTGCTCGCGCTCCAACGCTCAGGCTACGTCTCCACCGTCACCATCGCCGGGCCGCGCCCCCCCGCGCCCAGCGCTCTGAGCCCTACACTGTCGCCTCTGGGGGCGGAGGGGGGGAACAGTGCCTGGTCGGAAATACGGGGCCAGGAAGGGGGGGAAGATGCCGTTGCCATGTTACGAGAAGCTCAATCTGGCTCCGCAGAGGAAGGAGGAGGAGAAGCGGAAGGTCAGGTGGAGGCCGCGGTGACGCAAGCGAACGTCGCGTCCCGCCGATTGTGGGTGGGGTTGAAGTACTGGAACAACGAGCCGGTGCTCAGGGGGGTGAAGATGGTGTCGAAGCCGACGCGGCGGGTGTGGATGGGGTTCCGGGATTTGTTTGAGCTGAGCAAGGGGAATCAGAGGGGGTATGTGAAGGGGTTGAGGGGCGTGGGGGAGAGCATGTATGTGACGACGGATCGGGGGGTGATGGAGGTGAGGGAGTGTGTGGAGAGGAAGACGGGGGGGATGTTATTGGTGAGGGTCAATCCGATGTAGGCTGGTGGCGATGTGGAGGGGAGGGGAGGGGAGAGGTTGTGGGAGAGGTAGTGCGGTTTGATGAGCATTGCGAGGAGTTTAGTGATGCATTTCATGGGGAGGCTGTGGCACATTCGGCGAACGATCTAGATTTGGTCGAAGAGCTCACTCAGGGTTTTGTATCATACCCGGCCCTCAATATCTTCTTGAGCGTGAATCTGCTTCAAGTCCGGTCGTCCTCATGATCAGAATGAAGCCCTCTTCACTAGAACCATGATTTGACGCTGGACAGGCAGGAATCATGGAAATTAGGATCGCCCGTTGTGAAAGCGTCAAAGCGTCCAATTAGAGCGAAATGAAGCGGAACGGAGTTTGCAATCGCACTGTGCGAAAACGTCTTTAGCATCCGGTAATATCACTATGGCTTGAGAGCCCGCTGTGGGGCTTGCATGCTTGTAGGTTTGATTCTCGAAAGCACAGGAAACCAAGCAACTGCTGGTATATCTTTGCCACGCACGCATCAAACGCCTCTCAATGCTCCCCAAGCTGCAATGAAAGACTCTGAAATCAGACCTTGAAGAAATGGTTACGTGGATGCCACAGGTGCGCTGGATTGCACGTCGTCGTTCGCAGGCGACTGCGCTTGTTCTACACTGTTTGCGTCGGTGCTAGGCTTTGGTGCCTTATCTGTATTTTCGGTATTGCATTCCTGCATCTTTTCTTCAGCTGTTGCGCCGTTGGACCGCTCGGGGGTTTTGAGCTCTTCATCACCAGGCTTCGCCGCCTGAGGCTCCTTCGATTCCTTGTGACCATTACTCTTCCGTTTTGGTGGTACGGACTTTCGTGGAGGACTCTTCACTTCAAGCTTATCATGAGTTTTCTTAGAAGAGCTTTCCGTTGGACGCATCATGCGGGCCAAAAAGCTTCCACTGTCTGCCCTCGTGCTGGCCGTACTCGTACGAGCCTTCGGCTTTTGGTTGTTGGTTGGTTGTGGAGGTAGGGACGCCTATAATTCTGTGATTAGCACTCCATCTTTGAGTCATAGGATCAAGCTAGAAACCGTCTCTTGATAGAGAACGCTGCCCGGATATGCTTGGTAACGGCCGGCCTAGAGACGGTATTCCGTCTTTGAGTTGATGGATTGAGCTAAGAGTGATCTGAAGTAAAAACTTACACGTGATGGCTTCGGCCGTGACGATGCTCCAGCAGTTGATGATATGGACGGACGTACCTTGCTCGATGTAGAGAGTGGAGGCCTGGGGTTGTGTGTAGCGCTTGCTCGACTTGGTGAACGAGAGGGTAGTTCATCGTGCTTCGCAGCTGACGCTTGGGTAGGAGCTGTGGCCGAAGCAGGGAGGCGGACAGAGCGTGTGGGGGATTTTGGCTGGGGTTTAGTAGTTTGAGACGTGGGTCCTCTTCTGCCGGGGGCTTCATTAATCGTTGATGATGTTTGTCGTGCCTTTGGAGCTGCAGTTGTGGAGGGTTTGGAAGCTAGAGAAGTTTGCCTCGTCGATGAACTAGGCGCCTTTTCAGCTTCCATTGTCGGGTTGCTACTACGGGCTTTCGACTGAGTTGTCTGCCTTGGCGACGACATTTTTGATGGTTGCTTAGTCGGAGCACCTGTAGATTTCTCCGTCTGTGGGCTTTGGGGCGATTTGCTCCCCTTGTCTGCTGACTTCGGTCCTTGGACTCTGCTTGCAGATAAAGGAGCCTTTTTGGTGTCGAGAGTGTGCGGACGCGGAGTAGTGGTTTTGGTCTTTGGATCTGCTGCTGCTTCTTTCGTCGCACTGCCCGGTGTCTTTGGCTGACCATTGACCTTGCTCACCTCCTTTGATTTTGACTTTGTAGGCGAAGGTCCGGCCGATATTGAGCCACCGCTGGGTACCTTCTGTTCCGCCAATGGATCCGACGACGCTTGAAATGGCGAGCCTTTCAACACCGACCCGAGTCCCTCTTCATTATGCTTCAAGGCAGCAACCCCTGAGACTGCGTCCCCGTCCGTAGAATTTGTGGGGAGTGTGTTCGATGGGTCTTCCTTGACTCCTCTGGTGGGCTTGTCTGGGTTCGCAGGCGGTGTATCCGCCGATTGCACCTCCTTCTGGCCAGTGCTATTCGGGGCCAAATGCTGAGCTCCATCCCCGTCAAATTTAGCTTGCCCACCAGCGGTTCCATTCATTTTAGGAGCTTCTCCATTAGCAATATTTGTTGAGTTGTCTTTTGTGGTGGTTGTGGTGGTATCGTCCGCACCAACACTGCCTTCGCCGGTGCTCATCTTGCGTACTGCAAGAGGAGAAAATCCTCTTCCTTCAACCGATACAAAGCTCGTTCGAACCTTCGAAATCGGTCGTGAGCTGTCGCTGGTTACACTTCCGCCCGGAGATCGTCCTCGAGACGGCGGGGAGGTATCACTGTTGCCCTGCTCAAACATCGCCCGAAGGCCTTGTACTCCGCCGCTCACCGATCTCCCTGACATATCTACATGGAAAATCCAAGATTAGCCACACGATATCCAACAAATCCAACAAATCCAATACTGTGTACGTTAGGAGGGGTTCACAGAGGTTGAAGAAGGGAGATCTGCATCAAAAAGGCACAGCGTGTGACAGGCACGGGAGGTTGTGGTCAACCGCGTCAAAAGCGCGTTATGCTTGCATGCGTTGATGATTGGATGTTTGACTTACAACAATGTTGGCGGGCAGACTGTAATCACCAACAGAAGAACATTGCAGCAGAAGACGGACTCGATATGCGGAGTGCCGTGAATGTATCTGTTTGTTGACAGCTCAAGGGCGTAGAAAGGAGGTCGAATTATCTCGGCTACGCTTTCCCTCCCTTCTCTCCTTCGCAACCCTGAGGTGGCCCTACCTCAGAAGTAAAGTAGTGGGCGGGACAATCAATCGAGATCCATAGCTATAAAACGGCACCCATCCTGATCCAGAACAACGATTGATCTTGGAAAGCGGTGGAGAGGCATGTCGCCGTTCGGTAAGATATCTTAGGCGCTCGAGTACGATGGGCATGTGTTGTACACAAAGAGCTGCCTTGAACTAGGGCTCATACTGTAGTGCGCAAGCTGTGTGATGTGCAGTCATGCATAAGTCGAGTAATTCGTGAGTACAGCTTGCATGCCTCGTGAGTGGTATGTTGGGAAGCTATACGGCTCTTCACAATGCATGGATATGCCCTTCGGCAGTGAACAATCACTCTTCCACTCCAATTATCTTGGTGTATGTGATCGCCGACCATGTGCTGCCTTCAAGCTGTACCTTAGCCTTGTAACTCTACGTTGGCGCCGACCACCCCCTGCATCCATCTATCTTTGCCGCCAAGCGCTGCCTCCGAAACAAGTTTATCGTCTCTTTCAGCTGCCGGATCTCACATCCACCATTGCGTCCTACAGTACCTTTCCCACTTTTACGTCTTCACGATTCCCTGATTATCCGGCTCTAGACCTCCTCCTTGGGCAGACCAAGTTAGTCGGACATTGCGCGCATAGCTGGGCTTACATTCACCCATTAGATACCCGCCAAACGGAGAGCTGAACTCTGCTTGTTTCCTGGGTTTCCCCTCTGGATCTCTTTCCTTTTACGCTACTATCGTCAAGAGTGTTCGAATCATGGCTGCCAAACAGCCCGAGAGTTAGCCATTTCAACCTTGCTCGACCGCCTTCAGTCTCCTCCTTCGTCGGCCCACAAGATTAATCTCGATGCGCGACCCGTTTAGCCATTGGAAAATACAATGCATTTGCCAATTGCTCCAAGGGCAAATGATGGCGGTAGCTCCCCCCAGGATGGGAAGCCAAGCACAAAGATCTACGTTGTATGCATCCTTGATCAAGCCTACCACAAATCAGCAATGTTCGCTGACTCCCTCATCGCTAGATCGTCCTCGCTGTGATCCTATCGCTCTTCCCAGTAGTCATACTGTTCTTCTATCTCCGATTCAGGCGGTCCAAACGCACCGATACCAAGTATACTCCGACCTCGGTCCTCAAACCATTCTGGCGATCCTGGACACCCAAGGCCAAGTATGACCGTATGTTTGGCAGCCACATAGGGACCTCTCTGAATGACCGTAGCCGAACTCGCAACTCTTCCTACAATCCATCCATCAGTGAAGCTGCTCATGCCACTGAATCTGCCGAGGTGTCTGCCTCCGCAAACGACATCAACCGAAACACATCCATACGTAGTATTATGAGTATCATGACGCTGCCGCCCTATCGAGTCGCCCCTCTTCCTTCTGAGCAACTGATTGCCCGCGAAGGGGAACGTGCCGGCGTGGATACAGTAGTCGAATACCCTGCGACTATTGAAGAAGAGGAAGCGCGCCGTGAAGAGGATATGCAGTCTCTATATCAAATTCGACAAGCTCGTCGCCGGGAGATAAACGAGAGGGAGGAAAGAAGACGTGAACGGGCTGCGGCTAGGGAGGTAGGCAATTGGGCTCGCCTCGAACAAATGCGTCTGGAGGGCCAAGCAAGGCAAAGGGCTCGAGCAGATAGCGTGGCGAGTAGTACAACCAGCCTGCCGCTTGAGGCAGGCTCAGCAGCGCTCATCGCCGAACACCAGCTTCGAGCTGCCAGTCGGGACCGCCGTGTCAGTAGTGTGAGCTACGCTTCACTCGGTCTGGCCAGGCACGATGGAACCAGAATCCGCGCAGACAGCGTCGACTCACTCTCAGATCAACGGCCACTGCTCGATTCTGCCTCAAGCATGGGGGGCAACAACAGATCCGCCACCCCTTCACGTCGTGGTAGCGGGCTATTTCAGGCATCCAATTTCCCTCCCCTTCTACAACACAACCGTACTGTCTCAACGAATTCTGCACTCAGTGAAGAGACCAACGCCCGGATTACTCCACAGACGTCTACGCACGGTGACCGAAGCGGCAGTGATCCCCCAATTCCGACACCGAGCACCAACGAAGACTCGGTTTCTCCTCCTCATCTGGACCAATATGCATCTCCCCCAGCTGGAGAACCTCCTGCATATGAGGATCACACAGACAGCTATGATTACGAAGAAGCACCACCATATTCCTCACCTATTACAGGGAGAGGTCGTGGGCCTCAACTACCATCATTGCAACATGTGCCTTCAATAGGAATTACGCCAAATAGTATGCCACCGAACCCAATAGAAGGCAATGAGGAGCGCCAAAGAGGCCGACGGTAACATAGAGTTCTTTATGAAATTTGTTCTCCCACTATAGCAAGCGAGCGTGCTTTGGGTATATACATGGTCGGGATCCGAATGACGAGTCGGTACGATGGACGAGAAAACCATAAAATCATGATATGAATTTTGGTTGTTTGTTGTTCAGACTTAGCTTTAATTCTAGGAGCGAAATTGGCAGACTGACATCGAACAGAATCTCCCTTGCGCTCCTCGAACAGCAAGAACACAACGATCAGGCTTTGACCTTGCCATGCCGTGATTCCGATGCTGAGCATGCGCGAAGGCCTCCATATCTCATGGACGCTGAGCACCTTCTCGTCTCCCAACGCTGAAGTGACTCGCGCGATGCCTTCTGTTTTCGCTCCGATCACTCGTTGGCCTGCTAAATTCTCCTGCATGTCTGGCGGCCAACTCACCGTGTATAGCATCTCGATATATTGACAGTTCGATGTCTTCGTACAGCTTTCATTTCAACCCCCGTCCACCACTCCAAACGGCACCCTAATCCAAAGACTGCATCCCCCACATCCTGTTACCACTTCCCTCTTGCCCTCGTCAGTTGCGTGCTCCAGCTGGTGCTCTGTGACACTGAACCCTTTCTTTTGCCCACATCTACATCCTCGGTGCCAAATGTGTTCGTTGTCGTCATATGTCAGCTCGTCCAGATCTACTACGTCACAAGCCAGAGCACCGTCTTCGTCGAGTTTCGAGGTCTTCCTGGCGGACATGAGGAGTGACTGATCATAGGAACCGCGAGTGGTTGTATCGCTGAGGACACGGTAGGCGATTGTTATTTCGTCGACCGTGTATCGGGTCTTGATTATAGCGGGATGCGACTTATCAGGGTGATGGTTGAGGAGCGCGCGGTGATAAGCGGCTTTGAATGCTGCCTGGTTGGGTGCTGACGCTTGGCTGTGCGGTGGTGGTAGAGCGAGGACCTCATAATGGGATGGGGGATTGTGTGGCCTGGTCATCGCATATAAGACTGCAAAGATCGAGAAAAGGAATGCCAAGGTGCTGGCGGTGGGATGACGGAAGGTACATGTCGATCAGCCGAGGCCCACTTTATAAGCTTCGCAACCGCCGCGCTAATGCAAGCAATGATGCTGGGGCTGCCAAGTCTGCCAAGAAATGTGAGCTCTAGAGTGAAAGTCCAAGGAAGCAGGTTTCGAGATACAAGCAATTCGCTTCCTCGTTCCTTCGAAGACATCTGGACTTTCTTTGACTTTTCAAGACTCACAAGCAGGAAAAATGTCTGCGACCAGTACAGAAAACAGATGCGTGGCTAATGCACCAGGTCGCTCTGCTTCTTTCATGACTCTTCTTAGGGAAAGTCTTGATTGATCGTAACCTGTGCTGGCTAGTATTTCATCATTATGTCTGGCCACTTCGACGAGGGTGCCTCTCAGAGGACTGCCCAGGCAGGATATTCATCTCGCAAGAAAGTCCCCAATGTTCCGGATTACCGCGAGCATCAAAAGCAGCGGAGGGCAGACGCAGAAGCAACATCACCAGACGCTGTCCAAACTGAGAAAGGGGACGAAGGTCCTTCTTCGGGGCTTCTTGATTCACTGAAGAGTCGCCTCCATTTGCAATCTTCTGCTGACACCCAGGCCTCTGATGTTAAGCCAGCGTACACGAGCCAGAACAGAAACGTCGAGGAACCTGCTCCTAACGAAAATACATCTAACAAAGCGGATACAAATTCAAGGGGAGAAGACTCTCGGCGTGAGTCTGCGGGCCCTCGAAAGGGCAAAGACAGCATGGACTCCTTTCAATCCGCAGCGGCCGAACTAGATCCTCGTCAGAAAAGGAAAAAGATGAAACATTTGAAACGAGAACAAGCTGGACGAGAAGTGACCGACCCTGTCACGCACCTTCCAGTGATCATTCACGATTCTACAAGTAAAGAACTGAAGACCGTGCCCGAGAATGAACCTCCCACGGACTCAGGGCCGCGGACCTCGACCAGCTGTAGTAAAAGCGAAAGCCAACTGCAGCAGGAGACAGAAGAGGAGCAGGCGGCACATAGAGCGATGGAGAAGCTATTCCCACCCCCTAACTTCGATGCGGCGAAGGAGAAAATCGCCAACGTTTACAGGCTCGCTTTGACCGTAGGGTTGGGATCTCTATGTTTTGTACTTTTACTGTGTCTCGTCGGAATGCACGTATTTACGAGCACACGAAATAAGACTTCTGGTTTTAGTTGGTTATACTTGTCGCTTTCCTCATCACTGCTTCTTGTCGTTGGCATGGCAGTATCAGGAGGCTTGGTATGGGGATTGCAGGACTGGATCAGGATCCAAGTACATAACATCTGGGACGAAGAGGTTTGGGAAGCTGCGAGAACCGCTGAGAAGAAGATTGCTGAGTCTCCGACCCCAGAATCGACGCAATGGCTCAATTCCCTTTTGTCGTCGATTTGGTCCTTGGTCAACCCTGACCTCTTTACTAGCTTGGCCGATACTCTAGAGGACGTGATGCAGGCATCATTGCCGAAGGTTGTACGGATGGTCAGTGTTGAGGACCTTGGTCAAGGTAGCGAGTCGATACGCATTCTTGGCGTTCGATGGCTACCTACAGGAGCTGCTGCCAAAGGTGTCTCGGTAGATGGTCATATCAAGTCAGGCAAACAACAGAACGAAACCGATCGTAAGGTTCCGGGCGAAGGCCAGGTTGATGACACTGCGGAAAGCGATCAACGTAGCGACCAAGAAAAGAACAGAGAGTCGGAAAATGGAGACGATCAGCAACAGCAAGGAACGGAAGAAAACTTCGCTGAAGGCCTGGAGGCTGAGGAAGGCGACTTTGTGAACGTCGAGGTTGCATTCTCCTATCGAGCTTCAAGCAGCGGTAAAGGAATGAAAGTCAAAGCGAAGAACGCTCATCTGTATTTGGCGTTCTATCTTCCTGGCAAAATTCGGCTGCCTGTCTGGGTGGAACTCCGGGGCATAGTTGGGACCATGCGTCTGCGGTTACAATTGTGTCCTGATCCTCCCTTCTTCTCGCTCTGTACGCTAACACTCCTTGGACAACCGAAAGCTGATATTTCATGTGTCCCGCTGGTCAAGAAAGGTCTCAATTTAATGGACTTGCCGCTAATATCGTCATTCGTGCAGAGTGCGATTGATGCTGCCTTGGCAGAGTACGTGGCGCCGAAGAGCTTGACCTTGGACCTGAAGGACATGTTGGTTGGTGATGATTTCAAAAGAGACACGGCCACCCGTGGGGTTCTGGTGGTTCGCATCAAAGAAGGAAAAGACTTTAAGGAGGGAGACCCAGGGATGCTTATAAGGGATGGCTCAACGGACGGATACGTAACAGTTGGGTGGGCAAAGTTCGGCAAACCAGTGTGGTCAACAAGGGTTATCGTGCGTGACATGCACCCAGTGTGGGATGAAACAACGTTCATCCTCGTTGGTCAGCAAGAGCTAAACGCAGATGAGCGCTTACGAATCGAGCTGTGGGATTCTGACCGCGTATCAGCCGACGATGACCTTGGGAAGATTGAGATTGATCTCAAGGAGCTCATGCACAATGAGCAGTCGCATAGCAGAATGTGGGACCGACAAGATGGCTTCATTGGTCTTAGCTCTGGTGAGAGTATGCCGGGCTTACTTGATTGGAGCGTTGGGTACTTTCCAAAAATAAGGATTCAAGAAATTCAGCTACAGCAACAGCAGATAGAGCCGGATGTCAATAACATGCAACAACTGAAGGAAAAGGTATCACGAGAGGTTGATCGGAAACTCAGGGAAGCTACACACAGGGCGGAATTATTGGAGGTTGGCCAACAGAAAGCTCAACACTTGAAAGTCAAAGAGGATAATATGATCACCTCCACTCCACCACTCGAGGACTATCCGACGGGTATTCTCTCCATTCAGATACATCAGATAACAGGCCTGGAGTTTGCGCAGATCAACAAGGAGGAACAAGATGATGGTGATGACACCGAAGAAGGCTCACCTGAACTCCCTTCGAGTTACTGCACAATCGTCCTAAATCACCAAGAAATCTATAAGACCAGGACTAAGCCTAAGAACGCAAAACCGTTCTTCAACGCAGGAATCGAGCGTTTGGTCAGGGATTGGCGGACAACCGAAGTTATGATATCCGTTCGTGACGCTCGCGTTCATGAGAATGACCCCTTGATGGGAATCATATATCTTCCCTTGAAGCAGATCTTTCGCAAGCGGTCGCAGCTCGCTGATCAATTCCCGCTAGTTGGGGGCATAGGCTACGGTCGAGCTCGCCTGTCCATGGTCTTTCGCTCCATAGATTTACAAGCCCCCAAAGAGCTACTTGGTTGGGACTATGGAACATTAGAAATCACTGGCCCAATTACTTCAAAAGATTTGGCGGCTGATCTCACTGGCTTGCGAATCAAGCTAAGGACATCGGTAAACCGTGTGAGAACGTACTCGGAAGATGCGGGATCGGGGCAGAGTTGGAAGAGTAAACGTAATCGGCCTATTCGATTGGCTGTGCGGAAACGCTACTGCTCGAGCTTAGTCCTTGAGTTCAGGAAGAATAGCTTTGGGCCCGACAAAACTCCCGCTTTTGCAGTACTATGGCTCAAAGACATCCCAGATGAGGAGGACAAAACAGTCACTATAATCGTCTGGAGAGGTCACAAGGCACTCAAACGGGCAGAGACTTGCTGTGTGAGCGATTTGGGAGACAAAGCCGGCACGCTCGAAGTGCCTCTAAAGTTCTTCAGAGGTCTAAGCAGCTATCACAGACGCCTTGCGAGCAACAACCGTAATCTCCAGGAGGTCTTCGAAGTGCTTGGGACAGCGCATGATAATCGAGAGATTAAGGCGGCCATGGATGGCGAAGATGATGGCTCGGGCGATACCTCGAGCAGCTCGGATGACGAAGACCGGAATGACGAAGATGGGGAGCAACAGCTGGATGACGGCAAACGAGGACCAATCGACCAGCTCAGGGATTATTCAAGACATTCTCATGAGCTGCACCGCGGACACAGGGGAGTCATGCAATGGAAAGCAGTGCGAACGGCGGACTGGATGAAGACGAAGCTGGAGCACGGCAAGAATCACCTGACGAACAACTTCAAGCATCACGATCGCGAACCGGATGTTGAGACCGAGGTGTGAAGGGTCTCGGTCCTGTTGAGATCTTCCTAATGCCGGTGGGTGGAATCAGAAGTAAAGCACTAATTTACTACGCTTTCGCTATACTTGTCGAATCACCGAATATTACCTTCAAGACCAAATTGCTTGCCGCAGGGCGGAACGCATGGCTACTTCAGACATTGACTGCGAGGCAAGTCGAAATGCTCTAAATTACGTCAAGATCCCTGTATGCGGATGTTATACCATGCGTACTCTCATCAAGATATGGGTGTACATGTGTGTGTCCAGCTTGGTAGACCCAACGAATAAGCGCTCTCATCGCTCTGCTGTGTTGTAGCCGAAGCCTTCCTCAAGCCGGCCAATCCATTGGCTCGACACAGGCGATCTTCCGCTTTCAGAGCCTATCAAGGATTGTTCAATGCTTACCCGCTCTGGTTTTGGCTTGTACATACTACTATTCGTCTAATAACAACATACGGACGTTTGAATCTTTGGTCGAGCTTGCCTACGAGACCCGGACCTGTAACTACACGTCATTGCACTTGACTCTGACTACGGGTACTTCCCACATCTCCAAATGCTTGGATGCAGGGTCGCGAAGACAGATACATATGTACCAAGCCTTAATTTTCTGCCCCAAGGTAATCCCCACTTCTCAATTATAGCCTTTAATCACCCCCTTGTGGTTTTCCTCTTTGTGCTAGGTCTAGACTTTGGTTCTAACCCTCCCAATAGCTCTGCGGAAGTTTTCAGGGTCCGATTGTATATCGATCATGTCATTTCCTACCCGTGTCCCTATGCAAGAGCCGTCAAAGGCCCCATACAGGACATGCCGTCGCTTTCGGAATTTGGGCCTCCGGCCACACCAGAGCTGCTGCTACGACGCCACCCTCGCAGCGCTCAAAACCGGCTACCGACACCTGGGCTGCGCCTAAAATCGGGGAACAGTGCTGTTGAGGAAGCAGTAAATCATTAATTCTATTGCACGTGGGATCCTTGAGGATGGTATGAGACCGAGGTATAGAACCTAGCACGTATCAAAGCGAGTCTTTATGCTCGCAGGTTGCCGCAGGAGGACTCAGATGCGCTGGTGGATTGCAGAAAGACCAGGAAGGGAGGACGCTGAATGTAGGCTCTGAGTAAGAAATCAACTTCTCTTGAATGTCTATCCCGTCCGATGATGTAGGCTTCGTATTCTGCGGTCCTCTCGAATAACCCGAGTTGCACAAACGAAACCTTCAAAGGCCATCCGGGAGGACTCCAAATCCAGCAGCCCAGTGTCTCAACACCAGCCCTCAGTTGCACTCCGCTCTTCCGCTCTCCGACGATCAAGATCTTTCCAACTTCGACCAACCCCTTTTCATCGATGGCGTATCAGATACAGTAGCGATTACTGTTCGCAAATCCCCATGCCCAGGGATCTAAGACCGGCCCATAGCGATGAGTAACGCGACGAACCCTTCTTGCGCTGCCCCTATTCCATCAGCTCCTATCCTCTTCGTGACCGTTTCGGGGGTTTTCTTTTTTTGGAACCCCTGCTGATGCTCTGGCTTTCGTTGCTTTCGGTTCTGTTACGTCAGCTGCGTTTGCGTTCTTGGATTGAGCTGCAGGGTCGTGCTGTCCGATAGGAGGGAGTCGGGGGTTCGTTTCTACTAGCTATTTGTACGTTGATCATTCGGCACAGTATCATGGTGCCTCTGTATTTCACAGAACGATAGGAGATAGACCACTGATGAGTATCCAGAGCTATGAACATGCAGCGAAGTCCGAGATTAGAGCTGTACTCTTGCTCACAAACAAGGAGTGAACCTCGCACCTGGATATCCAACAGATTGAACATCCAAATAACCCCATAACCGCATGCGCTGCCGTACAAACCGTATCCCGATCATCAGCATCTCCTTGTCCATCCCCCAACGCCACACACCCTACCCACCATCCCACGTGCACTGCTATACCAAACCATATCCCCACCGTCTCCCCTCATCCCCAGCCGCCAAGCACCTTAACCCCCACGCTACCAACCGCCTCATTTCTCCGCCCGCCTCCCCATCCTACCCCCTCCTCAGCCGCTCCCCATCCTACCCCCTCCTCAACCATCCCCCCAGGTCCATCTCCCCCCTCCCATCCCCCCCCCTATCACAACACCCCTTACAAACCCTCCCCACCCCTCCCCCAAAAGGGCAAGACCCACAATCTTCACACCTCACCTCCATATCCGCATCGTCCCCCTCTGCGCCCAATAGACAGCCGCAGTTCTCGCATGTGGCTTGTAGTGTAGGAGGAAATGTAGCTGAAGGCGCGGCGGGGA
>JAABUS010003487.1_pt1 | contig 25437 bp, 24 predicted proteins | sample 5560161 | NCBI WGS metagenome assembly JAABUS01 (sample SAMN10711885, study PRJNA513376) | rock metagenome | isolation source: Antarctica rocks | place: Antarctica: Victoria Land, Trio Nunatak nord | collected 2016-01-04
GGGCGGTGGAGCGCGTGGTTGCGGTGGTTGGGAGGGAGGGGTTTGAGCGCTGGGTGGGGGATGTAGATGCGGATGTTGTGAGGGCGTTTGGGGCGCTGGGGGTCGTATAGACGAGGAAAAAGGTGAGGTTGAAGATTGGAAGGCGTGGCTTGCTTCATAATTCAAGGGGACGCCGGTTTAGCAGTATCCTATTTCCTCATCCGTTCAGGCATTTAGAAATGGCTCGTAGAAGCATGATTTCCACCACCTTTCGATAAGCATAAGCAAGTACGAAGAAGCATAACGGCTTCTCTGCTATAGGAAACAGTATGGTGGCCAGCTGGAATCCACTTCATATACCCTGCAGCTTCGGCGTTTCAGGAGTAGAACAGACTGGAAGAAAACTAAATTGCGATCCGGATTCAAACGAACAAGGGAGGGAAGAGCTGTTGTAGTTTCACAACATGTTCACCCACCCAGAGCGATCCAGAATGGCGGTTTGAGCACGATGACTTCGATATGCGCCAAGACTCTGAAGCCCTAGTCACGTGCAACCTGCTTTCGTCCTCAAGCTTCCGAATACTTGATATTCTCACTCGAAAGACAGACAAAGCTACTCGAAAAGTGTGGGAGCATTCCAGGAACTTTCGGGGGTGCTGATCTTCATGGCTGTGGTTCGCTCCATTCCTGGCGCTGCTTTTTTTGTTCCGTACAAGAGATGCATGATCAGTCGTTCAGACCTCCCCACTCTCCATCGCTGGCCACCTCAACGTTGGAAGACTCCCGGTGCAATATCTTCGTTCCCTCAGTAGAAGCACCCTTCCGCCTATTTTCCAGCCTCCGATCGTAGCCACTCTTGGTGCTGATCCTCGCCCGTCTAGCCATCTTCCCACCCTCCTTTCCCTCAAAGAACCTCCGACTCTCCACACCTTTGCGCTTCAGCTCCTTCTTCGTCTTCTTACTGACAGATGGCAAAGCATCCAGAAACCATTTCTGCAGATTGTGCCCACCTTCTGCACTCCCTTCGGTTCGGGCCTGCGCTTTCTCACTGGCGGCGATGACGTTGGCGATGTTCTTGACATACGGGATGTCCTCTTTCGTATACAGCGTCACAGCCACGCCCCCCTCTCTGCCTTGGCGGCCGGTCCTTCCAACACGATGCACGTACGAGGCCCCGGTGTTGGGGATATCGTAGTTGACGACGCCGTTCATTCCCCTGAAATCTATTCCTCGAGAGAGGAGGTCCGTGGTGACGAGCACCCAAATCTCTCCCTTGCGGAAGCCAGCCATTATGGCCGAGCGGGCGTGGTCGGAGAGATCGGAGTGCAGAACGGCGATCCGTGAGGAGCCGCCTGCTTCGGGAGGGATGTCGTACAGGAGTTCGGAGTGCAGAGCTATGGCTCGTTGGATGGTTTGGGTGAAGATGAGGAAGGGCGGCTGGAGGGATGGACCTTGTTCGTCGGATGGTGCTGAGGGGTGGAGCAGTTGGCGCAGGGCGAGGAGCTTGCCGTGTTCGGTTGCGGCGTATGTGAGGCGGTGGGATATGTTGGGGATGGCAGAGTCTTTGAGACCTACGACCATGCGAAGGAGGAAATGGGAGGTAGAGCTGAGCTTGAGGTTACGCCTTCGGTCAAGAATGGTGTCTTGTGCTAATGATTCGATTGATGAGCCGATCGTCGCGGACCAGAGTGAGGTCTGGAGTTCGGGGTTGTTGCAGGCTTGCCAAATACCTAGCGTCTGCGACCGGAAGAGTGGGTCGAGCAGTACGTCAGCTTCGTCAAGGACAAGGTAACGTAGGGTGGGCAGCAGAGTCACTGGCGAGCTAGAGCCCCCCTTCAAGGCGTTCAGAAGTATCATAGGCGTGCTGACGAGAATGTCTGCCTTGACGACCGTGCCAGGGCCCTGCTCTCCCTGAGCGTCATTGATCTCATCTGCTGAGCCGACGACTGTATTCTCTTCCAGGTTCTTGGGGTCTGCATGTAATTTCATACCCTTTCTCATGGACGAGACTCTGATACCGGTGCCAACGGCCAATTTTCGGCCTTCGTTTACAATCTGGTCGGCAAGCTCGTGTGTAGGTGCAATGACCAGTGCCTGAAGTTCACGATCCTCCTTCTTCTCAGCTCCCGACTTCCTGCTTGTACGTCGTCTTTCAAGAAGGCCATGCAGTATATTGACCATGAACGCAAGCGTCTTGCCGCTGCCCGTTGGAGCCACTGTGAGGAGGTCGACTTGAGATTGTTTGTGTTTCTTCTTCTTCTTCGACGTTGATGGCGCCAACCCTCGATCTTTGTCGGAGCCTAGTAGCAACGGTAGGCTCCCTATTTGAACTTCGGTGGGGTGCCTGAACCCTTGGGCATCCAAGTTCTCTGCCAGCCTCCTCGAAATACCGTACTTAATTCGCAGCTGTGTGAATGATATTAAGGGCTGTGGTGAAAGCTGAGGGTGCGTATCTTTGTTCTGAGCTGCTTGGTTTACTCCTCGACTCGCTGTTTTCTTCTCTGCTTCTTTGTCTCTATCGGACTTCAGCAGCGTAATCTTGACCTTGTTGCGCTTCAGTATTCTCCGACACTCGTCTTCCTCTATTGTTTGAGCCCCAGTTTCGAGGTGCCCGTTTACGATCGGAGAGACGTGTTTCTCATTTTTTGCAGGCTTCTCTACAGAAGACGGAGCCCCTTTTATGTTTTCAAAATAATCCAGACCAACTGATGGTTCCGAAATTTGGTGCTGAGTTCCTTCGGACCTCTTGCGCTTGATTCCACAAGGCTGAATCTGCTCTGTGGCATGTAGTGTCGCCGCATGCATGTCTGAAGGATGGCTCTCGACATACCCGCCCAAGGAAGAAGGGATCTTATGTTGTTGGACCTTTTTCGAGGATGGCGCCGATTTCTGTAGATTTGTAGACCTAGTAAGTATTTTGAAGACATCCATACTTTCTCAGAGTGTTGGTCTGTACAATAGACTAGAAACGCGATCATGCCATGACGAGTACTACACTCCCAGCAACGATGGACCTTTGGCAGTCCGAGTGCAAGAGAAGAACCAAGCTACAATATTGAAAGCCAAGACCTTAACACCGAGGTATCGCCGTCCATATTTTATCAATCTTCAGACTCTTGAAGGACTTAAAGTTGAACGAAGTTAATCCTTTAGTGTAGGAGTACCAATTGCCTGGGTCGCGATTCTGGCCACTACAAATGAGTATGTGGGACTTCAAGCTGTTCTACATTGCGACAACTCTATGGGGACATAGTACATATGTGCAACGGCTACACTTCTGCAGCTTTTCCGACCTTACCCTTCAGCCCGGAGATTGCCCCCTCTCACGTTTTCAAAGGTCTCTCGACAGATGCTGGTAGCTTTCCCTTCTCTAGTGATGAGGTGTTGCTGTCTCGTGGTGCTCCCTGTCCCCTCTGTAGCCTACCAACTTCATTCGCCCAATCATTTCTCCCACTGTGAAGAAACCTAAGATCTCTGCACCGATTACACCAGCAGAAGCGAGCTGTTTCCTGTCCATATTCCGTACTCTGCTCAGTATTCCTTCTGGAGTGGCGGCGCTCGAGGCCGTAGTCTCTGCGAATACGCTTCCGGGATGTCGGATGGCGTTGATGAGCGGCTGAGAGTACGATTGGAAGGCTTGTAGGCTCCTGGGTGAAAGGCATGTAAGTAGTGAACTCTTCACGAGTGCCATTGGCTTGTAGAGAAACCACATACGGTGGGCTCATCTTTTGTCCTTGAAACACCAGCTTCGCGACTTCCAAGCCCACTTTTGAGTAATAGACTGTTGGTGGATACATTGCTATACGAAATCAGCGTCACTCGGACATTCCAATCGTCGAACAATTTGAAGTCAATGGGTTAACACCGCAATAAACCTGTGAGGCATTCATTCGCGAAAATGATAGTCGTAGGCCAAAGGACCAGGTGACAGGATCAATTGGGCTTAATGAAACGTTGGTATGCAGTATGGACAAAGAGACGCACATTGAACGAAGTTGATCAAGCTTCCTAGTCTTCCTCCAAGTCTATTCACAGTGTTGCTGACCCCTTGCGATGCACCACCCATAGCTGAGCCCGCTGACGACGTAACTCTTGAGAGACCGGATGAAGCTTTGGACGTCATGTTTGAAGCTGTCTCCTTTCCTTTCTCTGCGGTTTTGGAAACCGCTTGGGTAGCTTCCGAGGTGGTTGAAGCATGTCGGAGAGCCGTCCGACGTGCGACGACACGGTTGTGCCGAAGCATCAATCGCGACGGAGCCGACGACATCAGTCCTGGTGGTCGTTTTGTGACGAGGACGATGTGTCGAAGTATGGAGTCGGACAAGGAGCGGGTTGGTGGAGCGCTTTTATGAGGATTGAAGAACAGACTGCCGGGGTGAGAGGGAAAACGTTGGAAGAGCTATGGCTTGATAAAGCTAGTTTCTGATTGGCCAGGATTTTACCACCGCTCGTGACGTGGTGCTCAAAACAATGGTCATATCGAGAGACATCGTTCTACTGAACAGCTGTTATGGCAGCTGACAGTCTATCTACATGAACGTTTGAATAATCATAATATAACTCATTCTCCACCATGGCGCGCCCCCGCCGTAGCTCCAATGCTTCTCTGGGTTCTGTGGTACCGGAACGTGAGCAGGTCAGATAGCAAATTCCGATTGTCTCCATCTTCAATACTTACATCAGCAATTAGGAGCTTGGGAGTATGTACGATTATCTTGCAAAAGTCATTCTCATTGGACCCTCCGGCAGCGGCAAGTTCGTTCGTTGCCCATGCCCTCGGACAACCTTAGGCTTACCATTTCAGATCTTGCCTTCTCCACCGCATAGTTAAAGACGAGTGTGCGTAACAACGGAAGCCCTAGGTATCAAACAGCTTACCCACCTGATAGGGCGTGTCCTGTCCTCTCAAACAATCGGAGTCGAATTCTCCTCCAAGATCATAAAAATCGGTACTGGATCACGGCGCAAACGTATCAAGCTTCAACTATGGGATACGGCAGGCACAGAACGCTTCCGATCCGTCGCACGTTCCTACTACCGTGGTGCTGCTGGCGCGATACTGGTTTACGACCTCGCTTCTCACAGCTCCTTCTCCGCATTACCCACATTTCTCAACGATGCACGCGCCCTTGCCTCACCGAATCTGACTGTCCTGCTCGCCGGAAACAAGTCGGACCTTCTCACAGACCAACACATCTACGACGAACCTTCGCGGGAAACGCAGTCGGCGAGGACGCCCAACAGCCCTTCAAGTCGGCACTCTTCCTTCCCCAACGACTCTTGGGGACACAACGGCTCCACTAGGCTGAGCGCTTCTCAGACCGTTACGATTGCACCCGAGGGGCGCGAAATCCCAGTTGCGACCGTGTCGCAGTGGGCTTCGAGCAACAAAATCCCAGTCTCGGTGGAGGTTTCTGCATACAGTGGCGCCGGCGTCGAAGAACTATTCTCACGATTGGCGAGAATGATACTGACCAAAATCGAGCTCGGGGAGATTGATCCCGACGATCCCGCTAGCGGAATCCAATACGGAGATGCGAGCTGGAGAGGTGAGGACGGTCTGAGTGTGAAGAGCGGGGGTACAACGGTCAATGATGAGGGTGGTCTTGGCTGGAGAAGACGGAAAGGCGCAACGGGAAGAGCTGCAACGGGAGGTTGGGCTGGTGGGATGAGAGAATGGGAGGCGGTGTTCAGACTAGATGGGGCAGGGCGAAGGAGGAGAGGCGGATGTTGTTGAGTTCCGCTCAAGTCTCATGTATAGGTAGGACCGCCAGTGTGTTGGCAATACCCATTTCTATCCCGTGCCCCTGCACGAAGTGGTGCACCCATCCTTGGCATCTATGGAAGAACGCAAGAACGGAAAGTTGATGGACTGAATCACCTGTGGAGATTTGTGGCTAAAGAGGCAAACCGTTGAAGCATACCCGTCACCCGATCGAAAACCTGAGAGCAGGGCTCGGAGAAGGTCCTGAACTCATGTGTGATACGAGGAATCGCTGAAAAGTGCACTGTGCTGGCGCACGAGATACACCACGAAGCTGAGAAGCAGGACTTCACTCCCAAACTCCAGTATTTGGGAAAACCTCTACTCAAGCCAGTGTTTCTACAATCCACAGACAATCCAATCCGGACACTGAGGTCCCATGCTTTATGAAGGTTGAAAGACGGAATGACTGTTTGCCCATGGGGCCTACGTTGGTCACGGTGCCTGACGTGAAGTCATGTAACCGTTGAACCATTCATGATTCAAGGTTACTTGGGAAATTCTCATGGTCACTATTTACCAGGGCGTGTATTCCGGAAAAACCGACCTGAGTAGAAGGCGAACTTCTTTGGCCGGGCGTGACAAAATTCTTAGTCTAAGTAAAGGACATAGGAGTTGGTCAGCCGAAAGGGGGTCTTACCTGAGAAGCAATCCGTCGGGACTTCTTAAGGTAGAGCCATGAGCCATGCGCATAGAAGCAGATGCGCCTACACTCCTCAATCCTTCACGATACCCATCACACATTCAACCAAGCCAAAAACAGCGTGACTGTTTGCAGAGAGTTGCCTCGTAACCTGCAGCACCATGATCCTCACCGAGCCCTTCGAGAACCAGCAGATGACATGCTCGGCTCGCTTGACCAAGATCGCCGCCCAGTGGACAAGCACCACCACGTCTAGTCATAGGAGCCAGAATTGGCGGCACACCGCTTTCCTTTTATGTTCCATTACGGCAATCATCTTCGAGACCACCTTAACGAGGCTATGCGAGAAAGCGCGATGAGTAGTCTACCTTCCATTGATATAGGATGGTGTTGTCGGTTATGTTGTGATTATGAAATCCAAGCGTTTATGCCTGGAGCAAGCATTGGATCCATGCAAATATCGCACTGAATCTCAAGAGACAGAAGATATCCTTTTGAGTTATCCCTTATCTTGCTAAGAAAACAAAATGCCAACAGTCGGAGAAAATCACGTATCTCAAGCTCATCTTCAATATCTAGGTGATGTACCTTAAACACAACAGTAACGTGCCCATACACAATTGGAGGCAAGTGGTACGTGAGCAGTACTTTAGCGCCCTTCCGCGATCCGCGAGGCAACGCTAAAACGTTATATGCTTGGCATGTTTGCTTGGCACAGTAATGGAAGCTGAATACATTATATTTTTGGCACGGGCACAGATTCCAAAGCAATGAGAACCACCGTGCAAATACTTAGGGAAGTGTTAATAAACATCCGAGATGTTGTCGTCACCTGCCCCCCGTCAAGGACCGTATGCGCCGACGCCCCATAGCTACATGCCAAGCTCAACGCTCCAAGCAACCATCAGTCTAGACGAGGTTTGCCACAAGAGAAGCATCTCTGCTTCGGATTGAGCGACTGATGGAAGACTCAGGAAGTCAAGCTCGCGGAAACAGCTGCGGAACGGGACCTCATTGACTCGCTGGCGGAGATATATAGTATCATTATCACGCTCGATGGACTGGAGAAACACTACACCAAAGATTCGATAACCGAGTCTGAGTACACCGAAATTTGCAACCGACTCTTAAAGCAGTACAAATCCATCCTCAAGGACGAGGCTGTCTCGCGGGAGTTCGGGGATTTAGAAACGTTCAAACGCCAATGGGATGTATGGATTCCCATGCTCATGCCGTCGTTGCCATCTACAAGTCCTCATGCTGACCGGCGTAGTTGGAAGTTCCCCGCGCAACTGAACGTCTTCGTATCGGCCTTCCTGCTACGGTCGCAGATGCACCATCCGCGCAAGCTGCTACGCCTCAGAACAATGGCTCTTCAGCAACCGGTCAGCAGATCCTTCTGGCAACGGAAAACTTCATCACCTTCCTCGACGCCTTGAAGTTGAACATGCTCTCGAAAGACAGCTTGCATCCTCTCTTGTCAGAGGTTATACAGTCTGTAAACCAGGTCACCAACATAGACTTCGAGAATAGGGGCAAGATAATCAGCTGGTTGATAAGGTTGAATGGCATGAGAGCCACAGAAGAGTTGAGTGAAGCAGAAGCAAGAGAGCTCTCGTTTGATATCGAAGGCGCCTATGCTGGCTTCAAAGGTACCCTGAAGTAGGATTGCCTTCTGCGGGTGGTCTCTGAAAACAAGAGTCGGCTTGTTCCGTCACACTTAAGGAGTCGACCTATATGCTATCTTGGGATGACTCCTAAACTCAGCTCAGCCGGGTCTAGTCAGCAAGACCATGCTGCGTAGATAAGCAACGCTGGGAGGAGTGAGTAGGTAGAAAGATGGTAGGGCCAACCCACGTCTCCTGTGTCTGCATTGCCGCCTTCCTGATCATGACAGCCAGTAGGCTTGAGCGTGTGAAAGCTCGTCGAAAATTCAGCTCAGGACATCCCGCGCCGACAGGAGGTCGTTGTCCGGATTTTGTTTGGAGAGGGACACCGTTCATGAATTGAGGAATAGCAGCGAGTCCTGCGAGAAGCAGAGCTTTGACGAGCCTTCTGTGAGCAGGTAATAAGTCCTGTAGGGAAGAGTCCTCAGATGATATCCTGCAAACCATCGAGGGCGTTTTAGGAACGCAGGGTCAAGAGATATAATACTTGCACGAGTGGTCTAGCCAGCAAGGTCCAACGTACCGGTCCATAAGCTCACAATGGTCGTCCAGTAGAGTAATTTATGGTGATCTAAATTCGATGTACTAAGATATGCAGAGTAATGTAAATGTACCCATACACCACCACACTAAGCCAGGGCAACGCCCGTGCTTAGCGCAGACATGGCTTGATGGTTTCTGTCGCCATCAACCAGAAGTACTAGGTATTTTACGTCATGCCATTTAGCAGTCTCGCATAGATCGAACCGACAGTATCTTTATGCTCAGGGACATATTGAGGCCTGATCACTCACTATGGGACTTCACTACAACATGTAACGATGATCGGACCATGCGCCAAGGCCGTCTGACTTGGCAGCGCACAGCCCGCATGGGAAGCAAACCGGCCTCCCTCGAGAGCCTGAGCCCCACGGTAGAAGCTTAAAGTACCTCCTCCCCACTATTGCTAGCTTCCAGCTCTCAAGTCTTCTGATTCTTTCTTATCCTCCTACTTACTTCTACATTGTCTTCCCCATCTCCTGAAGTCTTCCCTATATCCGAAGTGCAATTCCTAGACATGGGTCTCCTTAGACCTTCTTACGCCCTCGTGGTCTTCTCAGCTATCTTGATCCTACTATTAGCCACCCCAGCAGCGGCTTTTGGCGCTGGAAACATTGGTGAGCACTACAATATTTCTTATTTCAAGGGTCCTTGTACTTTTTAGGTACTTGAGCACTAATATGAGCTCCAGCTTCAATTGCCAGTATTGAAGGACAAAACTGGCGCCATGGCGATATCGAAGATACCTTACTCAACATACTTATGTCACGTGCCGCTGGAGGCAAGAAGTTTGGCAAGCTTGATGTCAAGCGGGTTTACTTTGGCAATTGGCTACGAGACTACAGCCAAGCTGTCGACGTTGGAACGGTCAAATACATAAGCGCAAATGCAATCACCTTTTTGCTATGGATACTCGGCTTCATGTCATTTGGCTATGGTGAGCTTGGATTGGTCTCGACTTCGATCAAGCCTTCTAAAAAAGCGCAGCAACCAAAGAATTCGAGGTCACCATGGATCGCTTGGGCTGCTATAGGCCTGAAGAACACATCGATAATCCCAAAGACGTACGGTCGGGCATTGAAGCTATGTATCACTGAACGATTGTATTGATGTATTTCTAGTATGCAGATAATCTAGATGCTCGCCAGTACGATAGACGGCTGCGAGGCCCGGTCGACGAGCGCCGAGAGCTTGCGATCAACCCTCAAACAGGTATGTCAATCAACGTCAAGCATTTGTGCCAACTTGTGCCATTCTTCCAATAATAAGGCCAATGCCGTCAAAGTTCTCAGGCTTTAGCAAGTTATCCTATGACGCAGCTTGGCATGGATTCACATCTGCACTGCAACACCCTCCGATGCTATCACGGTTAAATCCTTGCTGATTTTGACTAGGTCTCAAGAACTACATCTCTACCGAAAATAGTGGCATTACGACCTCCGCCGGCCTCATTCGTAATCTCTTTGGCCGCTGCATCCAGCTTGGAAGACAGTATGCACGAAGCCGCAACCAGGCAGATCTACACGAAGCTTTACGCCTGCTCGGGACTGGCTGCCATTGTCTCGAGGATTACTCAGCTCATTCAAATTACACAGAACTTACACTGATAGAGCTTGGCGAACGAGAAGTCTTCCCGCACGTAGGCAGACGGACCCAGCTGGTCCTTCCTGAGACTCGGCATTCCGTTTATCCTATCATAACCGGGACTTTCGGAGGCGTGGACTTTCTTCACAGTGTCATGGGCGAATTTTCCGACAAGGCTACCCAGTCCGAGATCCAAGAGCTCCAAGGGACCATGGAACAGTCGCAAAATCAAGGAGATCAAAGTCTACTACAAGACCTTCTCAATCAAGTTCCTAGCGGACTATTTGGTGGAAAAGATCAAGCTGGAAAAGCGGATGAGCTGCAGGCCAACGCACAGGCTGCGCAGTTGCAGAATACGCACATCAGCCCTAGAGAACCAGAGGCATTTGTGAGGGAGATAGAACAAATACATAAACAAGTCTATCCTATTCTTGAATGGCATGACGAGATGATGCAGTCGATCACGGAGGCCACCGAGAAAATACCCGTCTTACCTGCCTTGATTGAGCAGCTACAAGGTGCGTTAGCGTGTGGAAGGCCCCTGAAAGAGTGGCTGTCTAACCTGCCGCAGATCAACTTAATGTGTTTGTGTTTAGCCTTCTGGCCCCATTTGTCCTACCGATCATCAACCAGGTCAAGACTGAATTGAACACTGGATCTTCAGAGATAATTCAAAGTAGCAAAGAAAAGCAGCTGATTGTTTTCTATGACGACAATTCATCTAACCCTACCCATTCTATGCTGTCCAAGGACCACTTCTCCAATATTCTCAATGAGCCTGCTGGAAAGGTCGCTAGCCAGGTCTTGAAATGGGTTGTTCCCCAATTGATCAGCTGCTGGGATGATGAGCGCATTGATGTCGAAAGAACGCTTAACCGAATCATCCAGGGGGTCTTCCATCACCCCGATCTTCGGGATTTTGGAAATGATGGCGCTGTCGACGGCCGGCGCCTAATGTTTGGTGTCGTGCAACAGTGGTGGGGTTCTAAGGACGAGCAGGAGCGTAGGATTTTACGTGATCAACTCTCTAGAGACGGCGTTGAGAAGGGACGCAACCACAAAGAAGGCGTCCACGATACGGGACATGGTTGTGGCAAACCGCTGGGAATGCCAACGACCAAAACGGCTAACAGCTCTGGAGCACTTGGTGGACTTGCCGGTAGTGCTCTCTTAGGACAAATTGGCTCCGCCCTTACCGGAGAATCCCGCTACGATGCAGGCTACTCTGGGAGCACTCAGTCAGGTGGCAGTGGCACGTCGGGAATTGGCGAGTTCGCGGAAGCAGCTGTGGGTGGAGGAGCAGTTGGCGGTATCGTTGGCGGTCTAGCTGGCGCCATAGGGGGCGATTTGTTAGGGGAGGCTTTCGGAGGCTCAAAGTCTGAAAAGAAAACCTATCAAAGCCAGAAGTTCGAAGAAGATGGTTCTTATACGCAATCTGTCACCGAGACTGGCTACCGACCGCAACATGGAGGTAATCAGCCTGCTTACGGGCAGGCTGAGTATTCCCAGACCAGCTTCTCTGGAGGCGGCCAGCGGCAAGAATACCAGCGCTACGAACAGGATGACCAGTATGGCCGTACTGGCTACGGAGAACGGATAACGCAGGAGTCTCGCCCAACGTACGGTGGAGGCTATGAACGGACTACCGAGAAACGGTATGAGCAGCCCGGGGGAGGTTGGGAATCAGAGGTCGTTCGTGAGGAAAGAGACTCGAGTGGTCGAACGTTCCGAGAATCCAACGAGTATGAGGGTCGAGGCGGCTTCAGTAGGGTTTCGGAATCGGAAAATTACCGTCAGGAAACGACCGAGAGCTTTGGCGGTCAGAGACGGGGTTCTGACGAAGACAATCATCGAACCCGAGATCACCGTGGCGACAACCGTTTCCAGGAACAGCAATCTGAATACACTTCTGGTGGCTACGACCGCCCGGCGGTTGGAGGCCAAGATTATGGCGGACGACAAGAAGAGTTCGAGAGAAGGGAAGAATATCCGGGCCGGGAGGAGTTCAGTGAGCGGCAGGAGTATGGGAGGGTTTCGGGTGGTGGAAGGTTTGAACGTGAGGAGGAGTTCGAGCGGCAGGATTATGGCAGAGGTTCTGGTGGTGGAAGGTTTGGACGTGCGGAGGAGCCTGAAAAGACAGAAACGTTCGAAGAGGAGAGGAGCTATGACCAAGGAGATCGCGGGTACGGTCAGGTCGAAGACGAGTACCAAGAGCGTCGTCAATACGGCGATGAGGACCGTGATGATCGCTATTAGGATGCGGACTCCTCCATCTACGGCGAATTCATACTTGATGCATTTGCTAAGGACCCTGCAACAGATAGCAATGACTATCAGAAGCATCCGAGCCGCCTGCTTGGGGCAAGACATCCATCTTTCGTGATGGAACCATACCTATGGAACACCAGCCTCTCGCATTTGCACAAGTCGAAGATCCATTTAGCAAGTCAATTTCATATTTCCTTTTGGATATCATCTCCCCATGCCATGATTCCACCTGCTACTCCATTTCCTGTGCAACTAGTCTCACACAACCCATGCTCGCATTCCCCTATCCAGAAGCCCACCGTCATTCTCAACTACATGTACTCAAACAGCAAAAGCTTATCACTGCAACAGCTTATCACTGCAACATCTACACACAAATAATATAAATTGCTAAGTCAAACCCCGGCCCCCGCAACCTATTCACAAGCTCCACGACGTCGATGTTCATGCTATGCTTTCGATCTCCATACGTCCCCCTCAAGTCCTGGACGCAGTTCTGCCAAAGGCTACTACGTATCTCTTATCAAATCCGCGCAGATCTCAAATATAGATGGCCCGTCCTAGAAGTGTTGACACACAGTACCGTTCTCATCGCCGTAAGGTATATTGTTCTGGTGGGGGTTTCGGCTTCATGCATGGATGCTATAGTGGGGATGACGGTAGAGTTTTGTCGGTGGTGCGGGAGATGACTTTGCCTGCGCTGGGAGGGAGTAACATGGACAGGGTCACTTCGCGTCTTGGGTGCGCGGTGGTGGAGATGGCATAGAATGGCGTGAAGCGAAAGTATTGCGAGGTTTCAGCTGCGAAGGGGGGAGTGTGAGAAAGATCATGACGAATGAAGGGTAAGCTTTTTGGTGACGGAGAATGAAATATGATATTGTGGGGAGAACACACTTTCAGATCTGGTTCGCGAAAACCACCCCACCAAGCCTCCCGACTGTAGATCACACATCCTGGAGCAGCGGTAGCAAAGCGCCAAACCCCTGGAGAAATATTCCGATCCCACGCCCTCTCGTCATAGTTCACACACTCGGTACACAAGTCCCGAACCCCAGAAGAAACATCCCCACTCCTCCAAAGCAACCCCATCTCGCCAACCGATACCGGTCCGATCGCTTCTGACGGTGCGGGTCATTTACAGTATCGTCCATAGTCATGACACAGTTGTAAAGACTTCCCAACATCAGCCCCACGCCTACAATTCCCCGGAATGTGAACCCCTTGGGCAGACCAAAATTGGTAATCCATGACGGGGACGCACGGATAACCACCGCGATGACAGCGGCGGATGCAAGGTGTGCAAACGCGTGTTTCAGGAGAGCGATGGGTTCAGGCCATCGGATGGAAAGGGTCGTGGTTCGAGGAGGCATGTTCGTAAGGGGACGATTTATTTCGATTCGAGTACCGGACGGACGGAGGCGATATGACACAGAGTGTTAAGGAGGAGCGGCAGTTTCGCTTGAGCAGCCGCCGGCTCTGGAAGGAATTGCTGGAAGTCTTCCACGAGATCGGGTGCCGTGCTGAGAAGCTGCGTGACCTGCGCTTAGACGTCCCAGGATGGGGGCTGTGAGGCGAATCGCTTCTTAGGAAGGAGGAGGTCAGCATTAGGAAACTTGCTTGTAATAGTCCGATGTCATACCTTGATCTTGTCCACGTAGTTTGGGGCAGATGTGAAAATAACAGGCGCTCGCTTTCCCAGGGACATCTGGTTGCTAGGAGATGAGCTGATTAAGGATTTAGTTTGGTGAGGAGGAAAAGCCATGGTTGTGGCTTGCTGCTGTTGAGGAGACAAGCTTTGTGGTTGCGGTGGCGAATATCCATCATTCTCTTGCCTCTTCGAGTTCCTTATGGTGCAGTCGCGCCTCTCAGGATATCGTTAATCGTCTTGAAAGTCTTGCCACTACTGTTCTCGCTGGGTAGCTGAATTCTTCAACGAGTTTGTTATTCTGGCTGTGTCTGTTCAGTGGTCGCTCGGTTCGTTGTGATCGGGTCACCCCTTGTCAGAGGGATGATTGGATGAGAACACCATGGAACGGGTGCACGAGTCTTCGCCAGCGCATGGAATAGCCCTCACGGCATATTAACGTATACACGAAATACATACTTATTGAAAAGCCAGCTGGTGAGGCAAGGGAAGTTTGATGGAGACCAAGAGCCGAGGTGCTTGTTACAAGCTAACAGCAGGTCCCATCTCTTTTGCTTACAGCGAAAAGAGTAAGGAATGATAAGATAGGGTACCTGGAGCGGGAAATAAGAGTACTCTACTAATGCTGTGTACTGTGGATAAGTGTACTTTAGGTCACCGCCGTGCGGAGGTACTGTGCGAAATTGTGAAGCTGGCATAAATCATCGTCTTTTCAACGACTGCACGGAAAAAGCATCAATACGCAGATGCACTTAGGATTCGTTGCTAGGCTGTAATCACGAGAGCCCCTAGGTAAATAAGCGCTTGTGTACTACCTTAGCATGACGCATGATATGGATTGCTAAGACCACTCAGACCTAGAGATCCCCATCGCCATGCTCGAAGAACAAGCTGTAAAGGACCCACAAGACATGCATGAAGTTGGGTAATCTATCTCGAAGGCTGCTTTCTAGTCTATCGTCTCTTGCGAAGGAGCATCACCGCTGAGTGCTTCTTTAAAGAAACGAGGAAAGGTTTTACTCAACAGCTTTCTCCGGCTCGGGAGCCGCAGGTGCGTCGCTCTCGTCCTTCGTCTCCCTAGTGGCCGCGCCGCTATCGCCGCTAGCAGTTGGCTCGGCTTCCGATGAGGTCCAGAGAGTCTACATTGCGATTAGTAGATTTATGTGGGTGATATCTTGACTACACCTACCAAGTTGTCTCGGAGGAGCTGCATTATCAAGGTGGAGTCCTTGTATGATTCTTCACTCAGGGTATCCAATTCTGCGATTGGGTTCAGCAAGGTACTTCGAAGGGTTTTAGAGGCACTAACCAGCAATGGCATCATCAAAAGCTTGCTTGGCAAGATGGCAGGCCTGGTCAGGGGAGTTGAGGATCTCGTAGTAAAAGACCGAAAAGTTTAGGGCCAGACCAAGACGGATGGGGTGAGTAGGCGCGAGCTCGGTGGTCGCGACCTCGGTTGCTGCCTTGTATGCCTCCAATGACTTATCGGCGGACTCTTTACGCTTATCGCCCAGAGCGAATTCGGCAAGGTAGCGGTGATAATCGCCCTTCCTGTGTAGAACAAGCCAGTCAGCTGCCTAGCAATCCTAGACGACGTAGCAAAGATCAGATCGCGTACATCTTGTGGTAGAAAACCTTCGATTCGCCGCTCGCAGCAGACTTGATCAAATGCTCGTCGAGAACCTCCAAGATATCCATGCAGATCTTGGCTAGCTCGGCCTCGATCTTCTGACGGTATTCCTTAATAAGCCCGACCTGAGACTCATTGCCCTTGGACTCCTCTTTTTGCTCGATCGAGGTGACGATTCTCCATGAGGCACGTCGCGCGCCAATGACGTTCTTGTAGGCGACGGACAGGAGGTTGCGCTCTTCGACGGACAGCTCCTGATCTGCAGCAGCGACGTTCTTCATCTCTTCCACCATCTCTGCAAAATGCCGTTAGCTGAGCTTGTAGCAAGACGCGATTGATGTTGGGTACCTTCGTAGCGCTCAGCCTGCTCGGCCAGCTTGGCCAGGTAGACATGGTTTTCGTATGCCATTTTACTCGGTGATTTCGGTTCTGTATCTACCTCAGTCAGCTCCCATGTGCCTCGTCTAGGCCTCCCGAAATAATTCGTTGGGGCTCCTGGCTGGCGGGTGACAAAGGTGATGAAGGGGGGTCCGTCCATGATTTGTGGTTGTGTGATGCCCTGGCAGAAAAGTCCCACACTGCCACATTTAATTGCAGACAGCGTGAATGACTGTGTAGTGCCGGCTAACCCTGAGATCCGTGTGTTGTCCAAATTACTCCTGCACAAAGCATACGAGCCACGCCAGCACCTCGGTGAAAAAGATACCTGAATGCTTACCTGTTGCTGAAGGAGTGATGTTCGAGCAATGTATCCAGCTTCAAGTATCAATCTGATGGGTTTGTTGAGGGACAGTGCGTTTTCGTTTAGGAGGAAGATGTTTTAGTATTTACTTGAAAAGTAGGGCGAGCGTGTCGTCTTGATGTTGCCCAAAACATGAAGACCGACCAATAAAACGCTATTCCGTTTTGGGACGCCTTGGAACCAGCCAGGCCTCATCCATCAGCATGTGTTTCAGCGAACATCGCCAGTACTTCAATCCTACTTCATTGGACTTGCTACTAGTGAACGAGCCAAACGGTTCTCCCATATGGTATTTACAGTGTTCGGTGTGTTGCTCGAGGTTTCGCTTTCTTAGATCAAAGACTGTCGAACTCCTCAGAAGGTCGAGAGTATACCTGACCCAATGCTCCGCTCCCGTATCTCTGTAAACCACGATGAGTCTACAGATGGCTATTGTCTACATGTAGTACATCGATAATGTAGACGTGGAAAATAAATCATGCCATCGTCATTGTGTTAGCTCCATAAGTCCTCCCTTAACGTAGTCCTCCTCATGTCATCTCATTACGATTCGAGCTCCGTCCAACATCAGACTTGCAGTTACCCAAGATCATCCATTTACCACAACTTGTAGCCCATGATGATCCGTCAAACCCTATTTCAGAGCATTAAGCCAGCTCTAGGGAGCCCCATCAAAGCGACTCGCAAATTATCCTACACCGCCGTCCTACACGCCGAGGGCGACGCTGGCTCTCCACGATCTGGTGGAGCTGCTTCATCGTACGTATTCAACCGTCAATCGCCTCGCCCTCTAGAAGTGCTGCTGACATGTCCGAGCTAGTGATGCCTTCACCAAGCGTGAACATGCACAGGAAGCAATGTACATGCAGCAAAAGGAGAAGGAGAAGTAGGTCCTGTCCAGGCCATACACCAGGCGATACATCACCCATAACAGCATACTGAAGCATCTCCAGGCTTGAAGCGATAAGGGAGAGACTTAAGGAACACCGCAAGCAAGTGAATTCCTTGGACAAGCATGTGTAAGACTCGTGGACTTGAGGGGTTTGTACACCGGGCATGCTGACGGTGCCTGCAGTGACGAGACGTTGAAGGATGTGAGCGATGAACCGAAGAAGTAGTATATGTGGTGTGCCTGGTGGACATCTGAGGGGACAGAGGGTTGTAAGGAAGCTTTGTGCTTGATGTACTGAACTAAGGCGCCGGTTGTACTATCAACGTGTTACCCTATTTCCAACGATGACGTTGAAGGCATTCAAAGTCTTCGCCCGCTCCTCGAAATGCCTAATTCGTCTCCAACGCTTATCTTAAAGCTGCAGAACTCCGCCAAGAGCTTCTGGCACCCTCGACAGAAGATCTGCAGTTTACTAAGATGTTTCTTTGTCCTCTAGACTATTCTCACCTGCAAACTACGATCCTTACCGTGATCACGCCCTCGCAAGACTGTGCAGGAACCCGATACAGATCCTACGAGAACAAATCAAGATGGGTGTAGTCAGAACGAGGAAGCAGAAGAAAGGGATGAAGAAGCTGATGAAGGTTCGTGGTTCCCTTGTTATCTTAGTTTCCTCTTATATATCAAAGAACCTCGATTTGATCTGCTCGCACAGAAGTCGCTATCGTGCCCTACATGTCACAGGCAGCTTTCTAATGATGGAGGTCTGAAAACACACATGCTTACACTCGAGTTGACGAGAGTTCCCTTGCCTTGCCTCGAAGCGAGATGGGATTTAACTTTTCGACACTGAGCCGATTGAAAGAAGTATTACAGGGACTTTCATCAAGGTAATCGAGATCAGAGAAAGTCGCCACCGTGCTCTGTACGTGGGAGGCATATTTCTACTAACGAACTCATGGATCGGCAGATGCTAGTGCACGAGTCAACAATAGTTCACTTATCTTGCTTGGAGCCGGGTTGCAAGAACACCTTTCTAAATAAGTTTTCTCGACAGACACATTATAGCAATCTTCATCAACAAAGACCCAAGCCATGCACGACTCGCTTATCCTATCTGGGACGCCGAACTCTTACTACTATGTGGACCACAAGGCAGAAAACCCGGCAGGTGAGTGTTTCTAATTATCCTGCATTTCGTCAATCTGATCTTAGCGAGAATTTGCTTTGCACCGAATTGTATCGCCAACCGTGCTTGAATATTGAAACATTTTGGCTTGTCCGTTTGCCTCTCTTACCTGCTGTTCTCCCGCCCTCATTTGGTCTCTCATCTATTATTTTGTTAATTTCGCTTGCCCCTGCTTTTAGAGCCTCGGAAGCTTGATTTCCCTTTCTTGATTTCAGACTCAGCTTTGCTCTTTTCCTGAATGCCACCGTTTGCGAAGATGGGCCTCCTGTCCGGATTACCATTCCCAGCTTTCTCACTTCCCCCAATGCTTGAAGAGGAAGGACGAAGAGTGGTGAGCGTTGTACGGTACCAAGGCGATGTAGCTGAGCGCAATGGAAGCTGGTTGATATGTGAGGACGAAACAGAGCGGGCGAGGTGTTTAGTGGCGTAGCTGGATGCTTCGATGAAGGAATTAACATTGCGCGCCCAGCTAGACGGAGCAGAGGTTGCGATTTCGATTCTTCAGCTGCGGCAAAATCCTGGGACTGGAATTTAGCACTGTCGCGTTTGACAAGTGGTCTGGGCAAATGCAAAACGCTTCTGCCGGATGAAGGTACTGCCGAAGCCGAGTCACAGCTAAGCGAGTCCAGATCGCACCCAAAGGTACAACAAATAGACTCAGTTGCCAGAAGCCTCATAAATCGACAATGAGACGTTACAACGAACCATGATATGCCGTCGCGAATATAATTCTATCAGAAAATCACCGGCTGCTATCTAATACTCCTTCGAAGACATATACAATCGTAAAGATGCCCTTCAAAATTACCTCGGTGCTGCGTCAAGGCTACTTCATCTGGTCTTCGTCCTTACACAACCGCTGCGCCACTCAGGAGATCATCTCAGATCAAGAACGTGTTCATTGCCTCTACGGTTTTCCTGGGAACTTTTATTGGATATATCGAGATCACTGATACACGCGCGGGCATTCACCGATGGCTTGCAGTACCTCTGATCCGAACGATGTGGCCCGACGCAGAGGATGCTCATAAGGCTGGCATTCGAATTCCCAAGGAACTCAGCCGCCTTGGCCTCAATCCTAGGGAAAGAGATCAGGATGCGAAGGACCTTGAGACAGAAGTGTTCGGCACCAAATTGGTGAATCCCCTAGGTATCTCGAGTGGCTTGCACAAGCATGGGGAAATTCCAACTCAACTCCTAGCACTTGGGTTAGTACATCTTGGTGTTGCTATTACCCCTTTTATGTTATGCAAAGAGCTGAGACCTGTTGCAAGGACGGAACTCTCTAGATATGTCTTCCCCTTTTTCTTCGTGCAGGAGAAGCACTATTGGCTATGAAATAATGCTCTATTAGTATTGTACTATAGAATTGCCGACCTGTTAGATATCTAAACTCAGTCTTACTATATCTGCTTGCTTTCGCAGCATCTTTTAGCTAACTTCGAATGCTACGACAGACCTGCAATCCTCGGCATCGGTGGAGTCACCCCAAGCAAGTAGAGCGGCAATCCTAAACCTTGAGTATTTCACATTGTCTCGCAGCAAGGAATGAAAAACCGGTACGGTCTCAATTCGCACGGCTCCGAGCTTGTGGCTGCTCGACTGGGACATAGAGTCCGTAGATTCGCCTATGCGCAATGCTATGGATCTGACGAGCAAGCCGAAAAATTCGTTCCAAATGGTAATGCCGGTGTTACCCCAGGCTCTTTGGTAAAAGGCAAGCTGTTAGCCGTCCAGATAGCAAAGAATGAGTCTACATCAGACAATGATATAGAAGCGATAACACAGAATTATGTCAAGGCGACGAGTGTGCTTGCAAGATATGCAGATATCATTGTGGTGAACGTTTCCTGCCCGAATGCTTCCGGCTATAGAGGACTACAAAATATTGACCCTCTGACAACGATTCCGAGCAGTGTTGTCGATGTCGCTTCGTCAGTAGATAGGAATTCGAGGCCGGCGATTATGGTCAAAGTAAGTCCTGACCAGGATTCAGAAGAACAGGTTTCTGGCATATGCGCTGCTGTATGGACATCCGGCGTCGATGGCGTTGTTGTCGGCAACACGACATTGTCCAAACCGAGCCCGCTTCCGGAAGGAATAAGCTTGTCGAAGGATGAGATTGCTGCCATGGAAGAGCGAGGTGGCTACTCCGGTCCTCAGCTTTATCCACGTACTTTAAGCCTTGTGAAAAAATATCGTCGAATGTTGGACTATCCTCTGCACGAGCACGACGAGTCGCAGCAAACGCAATTGCAGCATCGGGAAGCAAAGCGCCACGATACGAAAGAAGCTTCAGACGAGTCGATCAAGTCGTCCTCAACAAGCGCCATGGCCAGAAGGCGCGCCAGGATCAGATCCAATGTCCGGCTTATCCCCTCCGCATCCCCTCGAACAGTCTTCCCCCCCTCGAACATCTGCACAGCCAACCATACTAATCCCCAAGACAGTCTTCTGCTCAGGGGGAATACCGACGGGCGAGCAGGCGATGAAGGTTCTACAGGCTGGTGCGTCGGTGGCCCACATATACACTGGTATGCCCTGCCCAGCTCTCAAGGCGCTATCTACTGCTAATTAGCATGACAGCCCTTGTTGACGGTGGTGTAGGCCATCTGACGGCTATGAAACAGGATATGAAGCACTTCATACGTACGAGACGTGAGTCGGAGCCTTGAGGGAAGGAGTTGGGATGAGAAGTCACCTTTGAACGCCGTGGGGTTATATCATAGAATGTTGGCGCCTCCAGATCTCTAATAGTAGACTCATATCTTGGGTACGAGCAAAATGACATCAACGTTCTAATTGACGTTACCAAGTCACGAGCTTCTGCGATTTCTTGTATCCTACATCATACAGAGACATCCCCTCTTGATGTTCTATGCGTCTGATTTTGGAGACGCTTGAAGAGGGCACGACAACAGCCTCACAGAACTCCACTCAAATATTGCAACGTGACAATTCCGAGATGTCATTGTGCTTGTTCAGATCCGTCACAGTCGGGTATCGTCAATGGTATTCTCTAAATGTCTAACGCTAGTCGTACATCACCTCCTGCCCATGTAAGATCGATAGAATCCATCAGCAGCATCGCTGCTTGGCCCATTGTAACCGCCAGTGGCACCTAGACCCTGGCTTGCCTTCTGCGCGGCAGTTACTTTCAGCTGCAGCGCAGCCGCACCCTGGTCAATCTGCTGAAGCTGCGTGAGATGGCTGTTGAGAACGCGGACAACTTGCGATAGCTAAAAGGAGGATTAGCTTCAGCTGATGACACCAATGCGCCTAGCCAGCTTACCGGATCATCAGGCTTGTTGTTCTTGTTCAGACTGGAAGATGCGTCATTGATCTCCTCGATCATGCTCGTTAGGTCTTTGCCCATGTCGTCGAGACGCTCGGTAAGCTTCTCCGCAAGCTCGTACCTATCACCCTATTAGCATGATCTCGTATGGATGAAATTCACAAGGCTTACGTCTCTTGACGCTCTTTATCTGGTCCCCGCAAGGCATCGCTTCCTCCTCCTTGAGCCTTCCACATTTCCTCCACCTGAGCCTCGTAACTCTCCAGGTAAGTTTCCAGCTCATCCTGCTCGTTCTCGACAACCGTGATTTGCCGCTCGACCTCCGACGTTGCTCGTTGTGCTTCCAAGGTACTACCATACAGCTTCTGAATTTTGTCACTGTTTTCGACAAGCATGCGGTCCCACTCGGCAACCTTTTCTGCTTGCCTCTGAAATTCTTTCTGATATTTCGACAGATCCGAAGCCCATCGCGTGATGATCTCATCCATAGACTTGTTCTTTAGCCTAGATTGAGGCGTCGGTGCTGGACCGGAGGTAGAGGCTCCTGGATTGGCATTACCACTGACAGAGCTTGCAGGATCCGTGGTCTTTGTCGCAGGTGGCTGCATCGTAAAGGCGGTAGGCTTGGCGTCTCCTAAGCCGGAAGAGAGAGGAGCTGCCGTTGCCAGCGAAGGAGCACTTGAGGCTGCGGTACTAGCTGTGCCGTCCTTTGATTTTCCTGCGGCTTTTCCGAGGTCCGCAAACATGCTCGTCGTTGAGACCGACGCTGGAGGAGCGGAGACACCTGAACCAGCGTTCGACGCGGCGAACAGACTGGGGCCGGACGTGGCGGTAGTACTCGAGTCCGCTGGTTTGGAAGTAGATGAAGGAAAAAAGCTGAGAGAGGGTTTCGGTGCGTCCGAAGGTTGTGTGGTGCTCGGGAACATGGAAAGACCGCCGGAGTGCGCTTTAGAGCTAGACGCTGCAGACTGTCCTCCAAGATTTCCAAAAATGGACTGCGGAGCTTCTGCCTTGGGTTGCTGCGCATCAGAGGATACCGGAGTTACTGAGGAGTTTGCAGCACTGGGATTGGGGACATTGCTGAAGAGGCCAGCTGTGGATTGCGCTGCGGGCGTATTTGCGAAAATGTTGGAGCTAGTATTGTTCGATGTCGCCCCTGATAGGACGCTCATTGCCGGCTGAGAGGTCGAAGTCTTCGCGCTCAAATCCGCTGGCTGACTGTTCTGGAAGATTCCCCCGGACGGCTGGGAGGTGCCACCGAACAGACCCGAAGGTGCTGCCGTAGAAGCATTGCCTTGTGCCGTGGACTTTGGCTGGCCCTGTGAGAATATGTTACCCGTCTGCTCTTGGGTATTTTGAGCACCGAAGGAGAGCGGATTGGATGGAGGTGGGCCGGCTGGTGTGGTGGATGGATTTCCGAACAAAGCGAAGGTCCCAGGAGCTTTGCTGGTCGGCGTTGTAGCGCCAAACGGAGCGGATGTAGATGTTGAAGAGCCTACATTGCCAAACAGACTGCTTCCCCCAGTGTTACTTGCTCCACCAAGCTCAGTCGCTGGCGACATTGGCGGTTGTCCGCTCTGATTCGGACCAAAGTTGAAGCCCGCGCCGCCAGCTGGGCCAGTAACACCCAGTGTATTTCCTCCGGTGTTACCGCCGCCGAAGAAGCCCGAGCTTTGGCTGTTGTTTGACGCTCCACCAGCGTTACCACCGCCAAAGAGGCTTGAGCCCTGATTTGCCGTTGAGCCTCCACCGAACAGTGAAGGGGCTGAAGTCCCAGGGGCGTTGCTGGTAGCACCAAAGATGTTGCCTGTGGGTGCTTTTGAAGTGTTTGTAGAGGTTTGTCCAAAGAGATTGGATGTGCTTCCGGCGGTGCTCGTACTGGGAAAGGTCCAGCTACGCTGGGAGTTCGATGGATCGGTCATCCTGCTATGGTTCCCGTTCCTTGTGCTAGCAGGAGAATCTGCTGTGATTGATAGAGACTCTATAATTCCATTCAGCGCACAGCGATAGGACGTTTTCCTGCAGAGATGTCGGCCAATGCGCTGAATTGAGCGCTATATTGATTGCTATCAACGCTGAGACGCGAACCTCTACGGTCTACCTGCCGTGACTTTTAAGCGCCCTTAGCGCTAGAAGCGGACCGCTTCTCCGGAAAGGCCTATCATACCTCACTATTATGGTTTGTAGAACATAGATGCGCTTCTTTGATGTGAAAACTATCTGAAAGAACGATCCTATATTCAATATGGTAGAACTGGCTCCACCTGGGAAAAGTGTTGAGCTTGAAGATCCCGGTGCTCATGAATTAGGTACGAACATCCGACTCTTCACCGCATCGAAGCTGCATCGTTAATAGAGTGGCTGACATAATCTCTAGAGCAATCGGAGAATGATAGCGATGTCTTCGCGGACGCTCAAGAGGGTCAGCAGCCATCCTCAGGGTCTAATTCACCGATTCCCATCACGAGAGTCGAGAAGGTCCGTGTAGCCCTACATTTGCCGATGCATTGTATAGATCCTAAGATCCTCAGGTCGACGATCGCGAAAGCCATGGAGATGTACCCGGAACCGAGGCCTACAAAATGCGGACGCAAGATGCCGTTCCCGATGAAGTCGAAGTAATACCCGAGGGCAACACCAGCAGACGAGGCTCGTGGGTCAACGAGGAACCAGGCAATGAGAGTGCAAGAGCTACACCGATACCGAAGACTGTGGTAGAGAAGCTAGACACTGAACACCCTGGACACGGCGAGGTGCCCGGCACGACAGCCTACAAAACTCACAGGGCAGATGCTGTGCCCGATGAGATCTACAAAGCATCGGGCTTAGAGGCCAGCTCACCCAGCGAACCAAGAAGCGCAAGCTCGGAAGAGGTCCCAGTGCCTATGACAGTCATTACCAGGGTCGATTCAAAGCCAGCTCACGGAGAGGTCCCCGGCACCGAGGCCTACGACAAGCGGAAGGGAGACGCGGAGCCTGATGTGCTAGAGAAAAAAGGGGATGTACCTGGTAAGCCCCACCACATTTCCTGGATGTTGTCCAGCGAACCAATGACAGAGTCAGATTTACCAACTTCTTCTCTGAACAGATCCACGCGTTTAGCGTTCGGTGCTCGAAGACCATCGATGAAGGGCGCCTCTCCAATAGCAGCAGACGGTGGCTTTGGCCCCATGACGTACGAAGATCATGCCGACGAGACAGCGGAGGAAAAGCATGATACAAGCACAGACGAAGCACCTGAAGATAACGATGGCTTTGGCGACGACTTTGACGATTTCGAAGCCGGGGCTGGCGATGACGACTTCGGGGATTTCGACGCCGGCTTCGAGCAACCCCCTGAGCCCTCAGAACCCATAGCCCCCAAGTCATCAGCACCTGCCCCAGAATCCCCTTTTGTAAGTAGCATTATCCACGCAAAATATATACAAAACACCACAACCACCTCCCGAACCCTCAATCGCCAGAACCTCCACTGATACCCATCTCACGCGTAGTCCCTCCTCGACTTCCGCACCATCACCGACCTCCCCACCCTCCTCACCGCCACCGCCCCCCACCTCGACGCCCTCTTCCCCAGCACAACCCAGCCCCTCCCAGCC
>JAABUS010003488.1_pt1 | contig 25437 bp, 24 predicted proteins | sample 5560161 | NCBI WGS metagenome assembly JAABUS01 (sample SAMN10711885, study PRJNA513376) | rock metagenome | isolation source: Antarctica rocks | place: Antarctica: Victoria Land, Trio Nunatak nord | collected 2016-01-04
GTCGGGGGTCGAGAGGAAAGAGGGAGAAGAGAGTGAGGGGAGAGGAAGGAGGGTTTTCAGGGGGATAAGAAGCTAACACCTGGGGCATCGACAGCGAAATCCAAGAAGCAGCGACGGATAGCGGCGAAGGCGTCGCGGAAGCAGGCGGCGAGTGATCCGGGGAGTTTGGTGCCGAAGGTCCCGCTGGTATGTGTTCTTGCTTTTCTGCTCTTGCTCTCTCCTCTTCTCTTCTCTCCGCTCCTCTCCTTCCCCCTATCCCCCATCCCCCGCTCTCATCCCCCGTCCTCTCCCGCCCCCTTTCACCCCCGACCCCCCTCCCTCACCCCACGCCCCCAAGGTCCACACCCCCCTAACATTCCCCTCCCATCAGGAACACCAATCCATCGACCTGCCCTCCGCCCTCCCCTCCCCCTCCGCCACCACCGAGAGCGAACCACAGCGGGCAGCCAGAGAAGCGCGGGAAGGGCTGACGAGCGCGATGCGCAGGGGGAGGAGGAAGGGTATCAAGGAGGGGAATTTCCTGAAGTCGATGCGCTAGATGGGAGGGGAGGGAGGAGGGGACGAAAGGGGAGATGGGGGGTGGGACTACATATACAGATTCCAGCAGCAGCGATACCGAGCCCAAGCAGTCACAGCCATCATCCTCATGATCTACACCCAGACGCAAGATCCCCACCCCAACTAGATCTTCCCTGCATCTCCATCGCCCGTCTTGCATGGACTTCAAACACTAACTATATATACCCAACTCCTCCCCAGCCTCTCATCTCCCACCACACATCCAAACTCTCGACAAACGACTCATTGCCAGGCAGCGACGACAGACGAGCAGCGAACCCAGCCCCCTTGAATCGGACATTCCCCCCCTCATGCTCCGCCCGCTGTGGGATGCAGATAAAGCACCGGCGGACACTCCCAGATCCGAATCACGGACGTGGTGGGCATATCGATCTCTGGCTTACACCACACCGTGGAAGAAGAACTCGGGAGCTGGAAGGTGGTAGGGATTGGGCTTGAAGATTCGTGAAGGAAGACATGTATGATCGGGTTTCCCAGTTCGATGCTGATCTGCGTGGTACGTGATCGGGGTCAGAATCTCGCTTGGGGGGGAAGATAGTAATGATGGGGCATCGGCGGACAAGAGGGAGGTGGGTTATGGGTGTGGTGGGCTTAAGTATGGAGTTGAGCTTGGGGGAGGGGGTGGAAATGACTTGGGAGCTGTGATAGGGTGTTGCGCTTGAGGTTCGTGAGGAAGATATGTGATTGTCTTTCTCTGAATCTAACACCATCTGTGTGGGACTTCATGATCGGAACGCTGCAGCTTGCGGCCGGCGTGATTCCATGACGATCCATAGCGGGTTGCGGCCGTGATCCCATAACGCTCCATATAGCGATGCTTTGTCAACTTGTCCTATGCCGACCTACGCGACTTCAAGCCTGGGGTTTCTGTTTAGTTGGTTGATGTGAAGACAGAGGTTTTCTGTTTGACAGGTTCCGGTTGAAATGATAGAAAGGCAGAAGTTACCGGAGGGGTGACACGATGTGTGCCTGGAGGGATAATCTTTTCTAGAAGGATGGCTGTTGTTGTAGATAATGGTGATGTTTGACTTTTCGTAGGACCCGGTCACCAACCGAGATTCACCTTCGGAAGACGGCTGGGAAGATGCTTTACAGCACAGAGTATGCTGGTCGGTCCATGGGGTGCCGGGATCTGATCCGGTGACAAATGCGTGTTGGCAAGCTCCCTAAGTCTGTTAGAAGGTTCATCCAGTTGCATCCTTCACATCAGAACTTACATAGTGCCTACCTCGGGGCCTTGTTCTGGTCACCACCTCCTCGTCAAAACAGGCGCGCTTCTATGCGCCCCGAAAATTCCCCTCACCATGATTACCTCTTCCACCCACCGATACACGATGCCCCATTGGCGAGGCCTTCTCGGCCGCATCCGGCCCGTGAAGAGCAAGATCAGAAGGTCAAAACTGGCGAATATATAGAACACAGCCATGTACAGCTGGCTTGGCAGCCGGTCCATGGCTGAAAGGCCTTTGTAGTCCAGGAAATTTGCAACTCTGGGCTTGGCGCTGATGGCGAAGATTGGAAGAGTAACCGCGAAGGCGGTAACGAGAAAGCTGCGGAGGACGAGCGGGATATGGAAGAGCAGGGTAAGGAGGCAGGGAAGAATGTAAGGAGGTAGCATTCTGGAAAGTCGTCAAAGTGTGAAGAGTGTAGACTGAGCTGATTGTTTGTGCACAAACTTTGAAGCGGAAAGACGTCTGTGCCTTTGAATTAGCGGCTGAGTGTTGTTTACATCGTGAAGACATCACGTACAGGGTACCCGAATCACTCAACACACCTAGGATTCACCTGTGTTTACTCCTCCACGTTGTTTGGACAGGAGTCACCCTGGCCTTTGCAAATAGGCAAAGCGTTGATTCAATGTCTCTAAGGGGGAAATGAACTCTGCCATTTGAGATCAAAGTACCCTGATCGTCGATCTAGGAGCACTGACACACGGCAATTGGCGTGATAGAGTTGAAGTAGTTTATGAGGCATTGGGATACCGATTAACGTCCATGGTTCTGCATTTCCTCAACAGCACGAAGAAGATCCAATAAATGCGCCTGCCTCTTGCTTGGCTCTACTTCAAGCCTTGACGGGTAGCCAATGCTGCACTCGTGACTTTCATGCTGCATCACATTTACACTGGGATCATACCCTTCTTCTGAGCGCACACAATCCAAGCTAAGAGCCTCGGTTCCGTACAACATCAATATTTGGGAAGCCGAATCCTCAGCCTGTGGAAATCTGATGATAGCAAAGACCGCGCCCATGCGCAGCAAGGAATATAGACATTCTAGACGTCTCCGAGCGTTTTCAAGAGATCTCTGTATCAGTGCAGGCAGTTCGGGGGAAAGCGGTTAACGTTCGGACAATTTCCCAATGCAACAAAGGTTGCACTTTCATCGAGTGACCTCGTCCCAGGTTATGAGACAGCCTCTTAAGGGCGTAGGTTGTTCATGGGACAAATTGTGTAAAGACTGCGAAGAGTGCTTCGTTATCGCAGTGCACAGAGCATCGGGGATGCCTGCCTTTCCCTGCTGTCGCAGCTGTTGTCAAAGGTCAGAGACAGCAGCCAGCACTGAACACTGAATCATGATGGCTGACGTGTGTCAAGGCAAAAGAAGGTATCTTACATATCTAAGCCCCTCTTGGAATCTTGCCTAAAAAAATGAGTCACGCGCCTAGGCTTTGCAGAGGCCCAAAACCTCGCTGCTTTGTGGTTCGGGGTCCTAGTCTTTACGCAGCAAGGACGAAGGTTCACAGAAGCGTAAGAGAAGAATAGATGACTGTGCAATGTAATTCAGATCGATTCGTACCCACCGGGATCAAAATTTGGGCACGAGCTCCATGAGACCGAAAAACCGTATTCGGTCAATGGTGCCGAAAGAAAATGTTTCCATGAAAAGCAATGTCAAGCGAACTGCAACAAGCCTGTTAAGCGTCTAGTTCGTCGGGTGTGGAAGCCAGTATGTATAATGAGGTTCAGCCAGATGCCCTTCCAGGCGGCGGACCAGGTGGAGGTGCATAGTCTTCAATGTCTTCCTGACCGTTCGCCATGGAAGATTGAGTTTGAGCTCGAAACCTCCCCTGCTGCTCTTCCCTCATGTCTTTAGTAATGTTGACATTCCAGTGAGTGGCAATCATCTGTTGCATGAAGAGCGCCGCGCTTTGGCCGTCCAATCTCTGATCCGGAGGAAACTCCCCAACGACAGCAGACTCAAAATTCTTTGTGAATATGGGAGCGGCTGCAGGCCTGAGGGCAAAGACAATGCTGAACCTATAAAGGTTGTCCTTCGCAGGTGCGCATAGCACACGATGGACGCCAGCTTTGTATCTGTTCCTGGTTAGGAAAGCCATGGTCTCACCGCAGAGTAATGTTGCTGTCATGCCTCCGGACCTGTTTTTTGCATCTTTTGGTACTACGGTGTCTTCCTCAATGGGAACCCAGACGTTGGCTGCCGTGTCCAAGACCTGTAGACCTGGAGAATTACCTACTACGAGAGACAGAATCCCAAGGTCCTTGTGTTTTTCAGCGGTAACTACAGCTTCTTCACCTACTGGTCGGTTGTATCTGAACAGTCGTAGCATAGTTGAGGTTCTTTTCCCTCGAGGTAAGTCACGGCAGGGTGCAGTGAATGCCGTAAAGACATCCGGGGCCAGTTGAAGGGTGGTAGCAATGGATTTGCAAGTGCTCTCGAGAAAAGCTCCAGTCAAGTCCCAAGTAAGATTCAACTGCTCATGCAGCATTGCCGGGCACGTCTCGTGTGTTTTGACCGTTAGAATGCTCTTCTCGCCAACGATCTCCGAGTACCCTTGCTCACTGGCTTTCGCTCCACTCGGGGCTTGGAAAGAGGTCTTGGCAAGCGAGGTCTCCGGTAAATTGAAATAGGCCGCTGATAATTGAAATAATCTTGAATATGCGTCTACCAGTCCATCGTGATTTGCCAGTTGAAGGGGCAGATAACCTTGAGAGGCCAGGAATTGTAAAGCTTCATCGTCAGAGACATGGTCCGAGGCCATCTTCCTGTCATGGAGCATCCTTCGGGCAAGAAGACTCTGTTTTGCTTCCGAACGACAACGTGCCGGATTCCGGAATGGGATTCGGAAACAGGTGGTGTAGGAGTAGGACTTTTTACATCGCGGCGACTCAGTCACGAGGCGTAGTGTGTGTGTGTGTGTGTGTGTAATTCCTACGCGGAGAATACTGCCCGTAAAAGATTAGATTTACTCGATCGTTAAATTATGTTCAATTAAGTACAATATATGTAACAATCAATTAAACAAGAAGTATAGTAATGTTTGTCTTAAAGCTCTCGCGAGTAGCTAGAAATTATTAAAACAATTAAATAAAACAAAACAAAAACTATATCTATAAAGATCGCTATTTGCAAAAATCTTTAAGAATAAATTGCACTTAAAATTTTATATCAAATATTACAATAAAATTATATTTAAAAAGATTCGACAATCTATTATTGTATCTTTTTATAAAATAGATATTTTTGTCTTTTATCTAATTAGTTAAGAGTTGTCTATACTATTTGTTTAAATTTACAATATTAAAATTGTTGTATAAATAAATTAAATTAATAATTGCAAAAATAGATTGTTTAAATAGCTAAAATAAAACTATATAAAGAGTTCTTTAAAGATATTTAATAGTTAAATTTATATTATAAAACAAGCAATCTTAATTGCAAAATTCTTAATAATTAAAATATTAAAAAAATTAATTAAAACTATACTTTAAGTAGCTCTTTAATTCTTGTTAAATAGTAAATATAAAAAAAATATATATTTAATTATTTAATAATTTATATTTATATTTATATTCGAAACTTAATTTTGCTTTATATTTTATTCTTCTACAAATAACAAGATTAATTGCAAAACTTTAAATATAAAAGTAATAATATTAAAAACTTTATTTAAATAGCTTATTTTAATTGTTGTCTTTATTTTACAATAAATTATTGCTAGAAACTCTATAGTTTCGAAATATTTAAAATTCTTTATATTGTTTAAATTTGTCTCTTTAATTTGTAAAGAAAAGCTATCTTTTAGCAATTTAATCTTAACTTCAATCTTTGTTTCAAAAATATTATTTAATTTAGCTAGTTTTAAAATAAAGTTTGCGAATTTTGCTTAATTGCTATTTGTTATTTTATTTATTTTTTACAATTTAATATTTAAGTTGTACTTTTTTACTTATTTGCGAAAGAAATTAGTTTACTTTTGTTTAAAAATATATTTCTTTTTATTATATACTTTATTAAGTTTCTCTTAATTTTTAATATTCTTGTTAATTTGTTATTATCTTTTTAGTTAATATATCTTTTTAATAGTTTGTATACTCTTTTTTCCTAATTCTAATTTAGATTTTTTAATAATTATTAATATTAATATAAAGGTATTAAAAGTTTTTATAAAAAAAATTTTAAATTTTAAATTTATTGTTTAAACTCTTTTATACTATTAATAAATTTTTAAACAATATAATACTTTGCTAGATATTTAGTAAATATTAGTTTATTAATATACTTTTGATTTCTAGTTTGTTTAGATTTTTGCTAAAATATTTTTTGTTTAAATTTGATTAAAATTGTTTTGTAATTTAAGTCGAAATTAAACTTTTTAATTAATTTATATCTAATTAAATTTTAAAAGATATTTTTTGTAATAAAAATTAAATTAATAGTAATAATTTTATTATTAATTTTTGTTTTAAAGATAGACAATTTGCAAAAAATTATTAGCTATAAGTTAATTTAAATAAGCAAGTTAACAAAATTTATAATTTCTAGATATTAATACTTTCTTAAACTAATTTATAGAAAATAATATAAATTAAAATTGTCTACTATTATATATTTATTATATAAGTTTTTAGCAAAAGTCTTGCAAAAAGTATTTAATATAGACTTTAAGTGTTGTTTTAAATATCTATTGTGCGTCTTTTATTATTAAAAGAGAGAGAGATTATATATATTATAAATATATAGAAATTTTTAATTTTAATTGTAAGATTTTAATATAACAATTATTGTTTGTTTATTATAAATTTTAAAACTTCAATTGTTTAAAGATATCTTTATACTAATATAGATAAAAATCTTTGCTTGTTTGCTTCTATAATTTAAAAAAATTAAATAGAAATTTTTACAAAAAAAGTAATATATATTAGAATTCGAAAAATTTTAAATATTAATTTAAAAAATTTGTATTGTTATAATATTATATTTTAAAAGATTAAATTTCTTAAATAATAAATATATTATATATAATAACTTGTATATATTATATTAAATAATATTAAATTGTATTTTTTATATTTTTTTAAAAAGCTATTCTAATATTATAATTTTTTTTTGTTGTTAATAACTTTGTTGTAGAAGCAATTTGCTGTATTATAAGTTATTAACTTTATTAAATTAACTAACTTTATAAAGTTTAACAATTCTAATAATTTAAATAAACTAGTATTTATTAAATTAATAACAATATTATTTAAAATTTAATTGCTTTTGCTCTTATCTAAAAATACAATATATTTTTTTAAACTTGTTTTTGTATTTTTTTATAAACAATTTTTTTTTTGCAAATCTTAATCTTAATTGCTTTAATCTTAGCAATTTTTGTTATAATTGCTTTTTTTTATTTTTTTTTAATCTTTAACTTCTAAAATATACAAAAGTTTTCGAAAATTATTAATATTATAAAGGTTTTAAATTGCGTAAATTTATTTTTCGAAAATAAAAATTTAGTATTAAACAAATTTATATTAAATTTATCTAATAATATATTAATTTTAATTTAAGATTTCGAAATTATTTTTAATTTTTTGTTTTTTCTCTTTAAGATTATGTTTATAATAAAATAAAATTTGTCTTTTTTTAACTTAAGAATCTTATTTTTATCAACAAGTATATTTATATCTATTTTAGTTAATTTTAATAAAAAAGTTTAAGTTTTTATTAAAAAAATTTTATAACTTTTTGTTTTAAAAACAATACTTAAATTTAAAATAACTTTTTTTAGCAAAATCTTAATATTTACTACCTTTACTATTTGTTTATTTTTACATATATTTTTCTTTATTAATCTTAATTTTTTAAGAAAATTAATTTTTTTGCTTATACTTATTAAGAAAGTTAATTGTTTTTTGCTATTTTTATTGCTAGCTTTTTTTAAAAAGATATTTAAGTTTTAATTTAATATTAATAACTTAATATTGTTCTAATTAAATACTATAATAATATTAAAGATTTTACTAGTTTGTAAATTGTTATCTTTAATTATTTTTATAATTTAAAAAATTTAAGAGATTTTTAAAATTATAAACTTTTGTTTACAATCTTTTAATACTATAATTGTATACTTTTTGTATTAAGACTAGAAATTTATATTAATATCTATAATTAATATCTATATATAAGTAAAAATATCTATATCTTTTAATAACTTTAGTTAAGATTCGAATATTAAACAATACTTTTTCTTAATTTCTATTGTTAATTTAACAATAACTAGATATATTAAGTTATATATTGTATAAATACTTTTGCAATTAACATACTTAAAAATAAAATTATTAAGATTTTTGTTTTTACAATTTCTAATATTATGTTTTTTTGCATAATATATATAAATAGAGCAAAAGACTTAACAATTGTTAATAATATAATTTAATTTTTAATATCTAAAGTATTGAACAATTTTGCTTTATTAATTATATTGTTTGCAATTATAATATTTGTTGTTTTAGATTAATTTTTTTATATAAGCTTTGTTAATATATTTGATTTTAATAAACTTTATTATTATAGAAGTAACTTTTTAATTTCTAGCTTCACTTTTATTTAATTATTTTATATATCAAATTTAAACTTTAAATATAAAATAAATATTATTCTTAACTATTTGTTTTTCTAGAGTATTACTATTTTTGAGAAATTTGTATTTAACAACTCTTATATTATAAATAACAATACTATATACTATTATTAAAATATATATATTGTTGTTAAAACAAAAAATTAAATTCTTAATATTTTTGATATTTTTAAGAGTTTTAACAATCTTCTAAGTTTTTATTAAAAGTTAAATATTTTCTAACTTTAATTAAGTAATTAGTTTAACGCTTGTTATACTAAGAATAAGAAATTTCTATAATTGAGTTTTAATATATTTGCGTAATTGTTTAATTGTCTTTTTTCGATATTGCGTAATAATTTCTTTGTTTTTAATCTTAATAATAATTTAATATTTTTTGTTAAATATACTTTAAGAAATAAAAACTAATTAAAAAAAACAATTAATAATTGTTTTCTATATATTTAAGATAAAAATTACTAGTAAATTCTTTGTTTAAATTTTAATAAGAACTAGTTAAGTATTAACTATAACAAACTTTGTAATATTATATATAATTGTAATATCTTCTTTAATTCTTTTAATAAATTAAATCAAATTGTTAATTGCAACAAAAATTGTCTAATTAAATAATTAATTAATAGTCTTTGCAATTACAACAATAATTATTTTAAAAAAAGCAATAACAATAGTTTTAAACATTATCTTGCGCTTTTTGTTGTTTAAATTGTTTTTTATATGCTTCAAAATGCGCTCTAAATAATTTTTGATAAATAGAAGTTGTTTGATATTAATAAGAGTTGTGTAGTTCTATAATGCTACAAGCTATTGCAACTTTGTATTGTTATTGTTACTTATTGCAGAGCTTTGAACTCGAAGACAACAATAAGATAATAATCTATAGATTCAGAACAATAATTTGAACTATTTAATAATGTATCATAGGTGTAGGGGGGGCATTGATTGTGGTTGTTGATGGAAGCGTTGATAGCGATAGCGCACCCCACGAGGCGTAGTAGAATGACAGTGCGCTAATCTTATCAAGGTTTCTCTCCAAAAGCGTTGGAGGCCCAGGTCCACCAGCCATAAACGGAGGCGCCAATCTAACCTCGCTTATGACGTGATTCCTTTGCTCCGCGAGTAGAGCGTTGAAGGGAGGTACAGGCTCAAAACCTTCGACATGCGCGCCATTCCAGGGACTCCATGGCGCCTACCGGTGCTCAGATCATTGCGCGCAGTCTGCGCGACCTGGGTGTGACAGTGCTGTTCGGCATCGTGGGCATTCCCGTTGTCGAGATCGCTGAGGAAGCCATCAATCTGGGCATCAGATTCATCGGCTTCCGCAACGAACAAGCTGCCGGCTATGCAGCAACCGCCTATGGATACCTAACAGGAAAGCCAGGCGTATGCCTGGTTGTTGGAGGTCCGGGGGTGTTGCATGTCATGGCTGGCGTTCATACAATCTACTCATAATCCAGGTCTCCGTTTGCTGACCGTGATAGATTGGTAATTCGAGCATCAATGCCTTCCCTATGCTCCTGCTCGCTGGCTCTTCGGAGACCCACCTCGTCCATCGCGGAGCATTCCAAGGACTCGACGCCATCTCCCTTCTGACGCCTCATACTAAGCTTGCGATCCGCCCTCCATCTCTCGAATCCATCCCCAGCATCATACAAAACGCCTATCGAACCTCATGGTATGGCCGACCAGGCACCGGCTTCGTTGACTTGCCGGCAGACATCATCCAAGGCACCATTGAAGATGCAGAAGATGTGCAACCCACACAAGTTGTACCAGAGGGGCCAAAACCAGGCGCAGAGGAGACCGTCCTCTTCAAGGTCGCCCAACTCCTCAAATCCGCACAATCCCCACTCGTAGTCATCGGCAAAGGCGGAGCCTACGCCCGTGCCGAATCTACCATCCGCCACCTCATCTCCAATTCCCGCCTCCCCTTCCTCCCCACCCCCATGGGCAAAGGCGTCGTCCCAGACTCTCACCCCCTTAACACCGCCAGCGCGCGTAGTACCGCCCTCGCCGAAGCCGACGTCGTCCTCCTCCTCGGCGCCCGCCTGAATTGGATCCTCCACTTCGGGGACGCCCCCAAATGGAACCCCTCCGCACAATTCATCCAAGTGGACATCAGCCCCGAAACCCTTGGGCTCAACAACCCCACTCCCCACCTCGCCATCCACGGCGATCTCCTCGCCGTCGTCCCGCAACTCATCTCCGCCCTCGGCACCTGGCACTACAACCCCGCCATCTCCCCCTACACCTCCCACCTCACCATCTCCAAAGCCAAAAACCTCGAATCCGCCGCACGCAGAGCCTCCCAATCCACCCTTCCCATGACCCACGCCCGCGCCCTCTCCACCATCGAATCCGTCCTCCACCGCCTCTCACCCCCAGACGAAGGCCGCATCGTCTACATCTCCGAAGGCGCCAACACCATGGACATCAGCCGCAGCATCTTCCCCGTCTCCCACCCCCGCCTGCGCCTCGACGCCGGCACGCACGCCACCATGGGCGTCGGCCCCGGCTACGCCATCGCCGCACACTGCGCCTACAACACCCCCTCCGCATCCGGGAAGCGCAAGAAAATTATAGCCCTGGAGGGTGACAGCGCCTTCGGGTTCAGCGCCATGGAAATCGAGACCATGAGCCGCTACAGCATGGACATCCTGATCTTCGTCCTCAACAACGGCGGCGTCTACCACGGCGACAGCGACACCGCGGATGAGTGGCTGAAGCTCCAGCAGACTAGTGGGCTGAGGAGCACGTCGCTAGGCTTTGAAGTCCGCTATGAGAAGATAGCCGAGGCGTGCGGCGGCGTGGGCTTCTTGGTGCGCACACCAGAGGAGTTGGCACGCGCGACGGAAGCTGGGTTTCGGGAGGGGAGGGTGTGCATCGTCAACGTCATCATCGAGGCCGGCAAGGGGGCGAAGCTGGAGTTTGGGTGGCAGGCCAGTGGGAAGGAGAAAGGGAAAGGCAAAAAACCCGAGGCGAAGCTGTGAGCAAGGTTCGCAAGCGTACAAACCGGGGTTTGGGTGGCAGGGTGGGGGGAAGGGGAAGGGGCAAGCGAAAGGGGAATATGCTGAGGCGAAGCTGTGATGGTGGGAGGATGGGTGGTGGGATATGGGGCGATGGGAGGTTGGCGTGCTAGGTAGCGAGGGTGAGATGAAGTCCGTATGTGTATATATCTCTATTTGAATGTACATATGCCACGCTGGACGGACGACCAGCACTTGTGAATGTCAACGAAATCGAAGATTCCGATACCGTAAGTCATCGAGGCGCGAGGGCACAGCTTCCGAACAGCCGGTGCACTCGTACCGCACCTGCTTACGCATCTCGTATATGAAATCCATCCCTCCAACCACAGACGTGAGCACGAGGCCCAGAAGAGTACCAAGGACGGCTATACTCCACTGACTATCAATCCAATACCACCACGCCCGAAGAACCAACAGAACGCCTACCACAAAGCGCGCTACTCATCAAGCCCAACCGTGAAGCGCTCAAGTATGATAGAGAGAACAGATCCAAGAATTCTGCTCACACGTTTCGCTGGTTGTTTGGAGACTCCCCCTCTCGAGATCCATCCCGAAAGGTGGACACCAAGCGCAGAGGGGTCGAGCACAACCGTATTCAAGTACTGTTAATCTATGCATCACCACGCTGTAAATCCATCAGGGAGACAATCCTCCAGGAGAACCGACCGCCAAGCGCTCAAGTACAATAGAAAGAGCAGATACAGTGAACCGGAAGAAATTATCTGGACAGCACTTTCCCCTGCTCCTGTACTTTACCGTCCACCGACCGCCAAATACCCATCCCCCGTCTTCGTTCCCCCATCCCTCTGTTCCCCAACCCAAGCATCAACTCGCACCTTCCAACTGCGCCGCCGCCCCCTCCCCCTCATCCTTCGCCCTCTTATACCTCAAGCTCCTTCCATCCACCCTCCCATTCCTGCCCAGCAAATTCCCCTCCTCGTCCCTTTCCTTCTCATATCTTACCCTCTTCGCCGCCCGCCTCGCCGCTGCGCCGGGGGACATGGCGCTTTTCCCAGCTGGCGACTCCACGGCGGGCGATGCGGCGTTGTAGGCCGGCGACTCCACAGCAGGCGACGCGGCCTTGTGGGCAGGCGATGCAGCTGCTTCTTGAGGGAGTGGGCTGAGGGGGGATGCTGCTGTGTTGAGCGCGGGCGAGATAGCGGTGGTGGGAGGTTGGTGCTGATTATTGCTGGGCGAGGGAACACGGGGTGAGGCGTTCGCACTTGGATTCGGGGGTTCGATGGAGCTCTGGACCTCCTGCTGGTTGAAAGTTGGAACAGTGGGGCTTCGAGCCTGCTGCTGGTTGAAAGTTGGGACAGTGGGGCTCCGAGCCTGCTGCAGGTGTGATTCTGGTGCAGGGGGGCTCTGTACCTGAGGCTGCTGTGGTAGGCCCTGAGCAGGGTGGTTGGCGACCGCCCACCCGTTCTTGAGCGCATCGCCAGCGCTTGCCCGTCGCCCTGCTGATTTTGGTGGTTTGCCATACCGGACAGATCGCCCGTCGATCTTGCCGTCCGGGCGCAGGAGACGGCCTTGTGCGTCGCGGGCACGGGGTATGGAGCGCAGGTCTTGCTTGACGGGTGTGGTTGAGATCGGAGGGGCGGGAGAGATAGGCGATGGCACGTACGTGGCTGCGAAGGCCTCTGTCGGCGGCGGTGCGGCGGGCCATGGGGGTTGGGTCTGCGAGGGCGTTTGAGTGGGCGCCTGGCTGCTGTGGTAGCTGCTTTCTGTCCAGCTGGCAGGCAGGCCAGCGGAAAAGGCGCCGAGGCCTTCGGCAAAGGAGCTGGTTTTGCGTCGTTTGGGGTCGGGCTCGGGTGCACCGAGAGGGCGAATACTGTTGTTGGGTCTCTCGTTGGGATTTGAGGGAGGACCTGTCCAGTTCGGCTTTTCCCAGTCGGGGGTGGGGAGGCGGACTCTGGCTCCGTGGGGCTGCCGGTGCGTTCGTAGGCGTTGGGAGTCGGGGTCATAGCTGGAGTCTTCGGGGTCAGATAACCGGATCATGTCGTGGTCATTGAGGGTTTTGGGGACAACTGTCGGGGGTGGAAACATTGTCGGAGGTTGGTGGGTTGTCGGAGATTGGTGGGTTGTTGGAGGTTGAATTGGTGTTTGAGGTTCCAGCGACGACGATAGCTCGGATTGGCTGTCTGATGAGCTTTGCATCGACGAGGATGTAACGGAGGCGGAGCCGTTTCTCAATTCGATATCGCCATTTTCTGTAGCACCGCGAGCGTTGTATTCAGGCGAGACGCCATAAAGATCCGTGCTTGCTGGTCTAGATTCAACAGAGGAAGCGATGACTGGGGAGCCTGGTTCGGTATGTTGCGGAGCACCATTGGGATATAGTGGACGGTGCTGTCTGGTCGCAAGCGAGCTCATTAGCCGCTCAGGTTGAGCTGGCCTTGGTATGACTGGGGGGGTATGGCCGGTCACAGTACGTGACGATTGACTCGGAGGATGTCCTTGCTCAAGTACTTTCACCCGGCGCTTCATGACAATCATCTCCAGTCGTAATCCATCTAGATCGCCTACACGGCTGTTCAGCCGCGAGACATTTTCGGTCAAAAGCTCGAGCTCTTCCGGGAACGAAGATCGGCGGTGACGAATTCGACTTTCGGCTGGTTCAAGGGCTTTGACTTCACCCATTGAATCTTTCATCGAGGCGATTTCCCGCTTCAGATCGTTCATTATCAAGAGGATACGGTCGATGTCGTTGCGTTGCTCGGCAAGTAGACGGCTACTCTGAGATATCGTCTCGTCTGTTAAGGGCTTTCTCTCGGGGCCGTTTCCGATCGTGGCATTGAGCGTAGGTGGGGAGAAACTCAGATTAGAGGGAGGGACGTAGTTCTTAATGATTGGTTGTACCATCTGATTCCGGTGCGAGTCGTAGAGGTTAAGCTGGGGCATTTTGAAAAGAACCTGATTCCTGTTGGCAGCGTTAAATCAGCATCTAGAGCACTCAACCATCCCATGTTCAAAACGGAAAGTAAGAGCCGGAGATCAACGAGGTAGAGCATGAACACTGGGAAAGGAATTGAAATGAGGTGCATAGAAATATATACGGTATTCATAGACTAAGAATGCCTCACTGAAGTATACAGGGGTTCCTTATAGGTACTTAAAGTAGGTTACGTACCTAAATTGGGCCTTCCCCTCCGGAGCATCGACGCACCGTACCCCTATCGTCGCTCTACAGATTCTACAGCGCACAGGGTTCACGAAGCACCCTTCTAGCTGTGAATCTGGCAATCCTTCACGGATGTTCCAAAGCGTTTCTATCTGGTACTCGATGAATTTCTTTGAATCTTCGTAGGTAGAGTGGGCATTCGACACGGGCATCCAGGAGTTTGCGCTGGTGCACAGTTTGTGGTTGCAGCGCACACAGTGGCAATTGACTTGTGTGGACATGGTAGCGGTTGGCAGGCTGCAGTGCTACGTACAGTTTCGGCATGTAGTCAATGATACCTAGTTCTGGGTTGTGGCGGCTTGATTAGCAGACCTTGCTGTTGTGCAGCTGTGAGTGAGACGACGAATAGATGAAATATTAAAGTCGTTCGCAGGAGCACTGGTTCCCGATTTCATTTGCGCTGTGGCGAGATAAGGAGCGAGACGAAGGCGAGGCCCAACACGAAATGGCTCGTGCAGGAAGAATAGATACTACCTTTTAGATAGCACGATATCAACAAATGAACGACTGATTCATAACTTCCCGTGCATGCTCAGGGCGTCATTATACAACCAAGCCTGAATGCTCTTCTAGTGAAGTCCAGTACAACAGCACAGGCGAGAATCCAACAAGTGGTGGGCGATGGGAAATGGGGGACTCCAAAATTTAGACTCTAGAGTCACGCCCAGAATTTACTCTATCTTAACTTTAAGCGCGAAAGTAGGTGAGATGACGTACTTCTACAGATACGAGGTCCCCTAATCTAGGCCCCTGTTACATGACCGGAAGCGCGCGCGCCTTGCCGATTTAATTGGAGGCGCTCAGCCTCGGATTCCTGCCGAGCTGGTAGGGAAAGTAGAACTAGCAATAGCTTGCACTACTTGGATCTACAGTAATTGAAGCTCAAATCTGTCAAGACTCAATAAATAAACCATTGAATCCTCCTGCAAATCTCCGCCCTCAACGGTACCCTCATCTCCCTATCCACAACCATCCCACAATGCCTACGCCCGAATCAGCCTACTTCCTCTCCCGCAAACCCACCGTACCTCCAACCTTCGACGGCGTCGACTACGAAGACACAGCACGATTGAAGGCAGCACAAGATGCGATCATCCGCGAGCAATGGGTCAAGAACATGATGGCGCGGTTGGTGAGAGATGAGCTGAAGAAGTGCTACTACAGGGAAGGGGTCAATCATCTGGAGAAATGTGGAATGCTGAGAGGTATGCTGGAGTACTGAAGTCCACAATCCGGCTTTTTGGAGAGGATCAGAGATCAGTACGAGTTGCGATTGATATTTATGCTGACGTTGTGGTGGTGTAGAGCGATATTTCAAGGCGCTGAAGGAGGGGCGGGTGCACGGCTATTTGTTCGAACAGCAGAATTATATTCCGAAAGCGGAAGGGTCATGAAGACGAGCACAGGGACATATCGTGTATGGAGAAAGAACAAGACGTGGTGAAGCGCGTCCACATCATGTGCAATGGCTGGCGTTTGGTCCTTAAACTGCATGGAATGGCGCCAGTTCTCGTTGAAAGCCTGTTGTGCATCTCGTCCTTCATGAGGCGATACTCCTTATCTGAGGCTATATGCCGACATATCGAGGTGCTACATGTTTGGGTATGGCGATTCAGTAATATCTTTCACCATATGCTGGATTAGAGCTTCCTGGGAATGCTCCAGGGAGAGTGCCCTGCTGCTTGCCGTCTTCGTCGTCGCTACTACTGGATCCTCCTTCGTCTGGACCCTCGCCCGGATCGGGTGGTCCGCGCGTCTGTGCTAGTACCTCCGTGTCCAATGTCGGCGGTACATATGGTTTGATCGAATGTATCTCCCGACCCGAAGGCATGTTGGTCACCAAGGGCGCTGAAGGTGGTACTATCTGTGTGTTGATCTACAACTCTAAGCATGCTGCGAGTAATACGGGAGCCCAATTAAACTTACCGTATCGTTCATCTTGTTCCATTTCTTCTTGAGCATGTCGATGATCCTTGCCTCTTCGAACCTCCCTGCATCGCTGCCCCATTCGCCGCCTTTCGTGACCTTTTTGTCTTCTCTTTTCTCCGTCCAATCTTTCTTGAACTTAGCCAACGCTTGTAACTTTGATTCCTCTGCCTGAGGCTTTGCGAACCCGAGCTCTACCTCCGCTCCGTTCAACCAAGCAATCCCTTTCCCGGTTTCTCCTCCAAGATCTGCATCGATGCCGAAGAATCTACAAGCTTTCGCCCTTGATGTTCGTTTGAGATCATCTACATATTTTAGAAGACTCTCATCGACCCGGCCTGTTCGTCCAATAACCCAAGCACGCAGCATCGACTCGGCACTGTTGGCACGTTCTGCAGCAGCAAGACAAAGCCGAGCGAACAGATGCGCTCGTACCTTTGGAATCTCTGGAGGCTTGATCATCCATTCCTTATCGTTCTTGTTCCGTTCCTGAGACACCACAGCCGGGTAGGGGTCGTCTTTGAGGACTGCCAGAAGCGTGGCCTCGGCGAGAGCAAGAGATGCGAGACCTCCTTGAACTGGGGCGGCCATCTCTGGTATCACGGGCGAGATGTCAGGCTCGCTACAGCGATGGAAGAGATATGTATGTATCGAGTTGGCGTTCAATAGGTGCTTTGTAGCTTTACTGATGAACGACGTCCGTTGCTCGCTTGTGGGGGTTACGGTTCCATAGAGTAGAACAAGGTGCGACCGAGCCAGCAGGGTATGTGTGTACGCGAGGGTGCTAAGCGTACAGATGAGCTCGTAGTCCAGGCCTCTGCTCTTTACACGCGGGGCGTCCCTCCCAGGGAACGTTGCGGCAAGAGAGCTTCGCCATTCCACTTCCAATTCTTTGCGTAGTAGCGTGTCAATTTCCTCCTCTTCAACATGCTTGCCACTTAGTGAAGCATCGAGAGCGAGTAGATACGGGATGTAGCCTTCGAGTGCATTTGAGACATTATTCAAGTCTGTGACCTTGGCTTGAAGACTGAGACGTCTGTGTCTTTTCAGCGCAGCACGAACCATGCCTCTCTGCGTCGTAGTGGCTAGCGGTAACGATGGATGAGTAGTACTATCTAGATACGACTGGAAGATGAGGGAGGATGTGGTGGCAAGACAAAAGGGAAATGGCATGATGAAGAATGTGAGACTGGTCAAGGTTTTGGAGCTAAAGCAGATTATTGTCGAAAAGAAAATTGATACACCAGTCGATGCTCCTACCGAGCACTGTCTAGGAGATCAGATGGGTGATCCCTGGCCAGTGTGACTTATGAGACATAGAAAGTCCGTAGTGCGCAATATTGGCGTGGGCGTACTCTAGCGACACTACCCTAGAGTAGAACGATATTCCTTGCGCGGTCACCTCACTTTCGTGTCTTGAGCTTCGCACACTCAGAAGTATAATGTAGTCGTCAAAGTCCCCGAGTTGCATCTCATGCGCAGGGGCGGACTCATCAAGCCGGGTGAGTCTGGATAAACTGTCCGAGGGTTGGCGCAGGGCTAAGATTTTCTTAAGATACGACTCGTGTAAAAACCTTAGTCAAAGCCAATTCCTTATGATCTTAGAGAGAATTTTATAGCCTTGGAACTCATACATAGGATTTTTCCTTACGTATGGCTATAAACAATTAGAGCTCAGAGTGGCCACCGAGTTTTGACATTCTGCTCTAGTTGCGTTGCTTGAACGTCAGCACACATGAAAAAGATCAGAGAAGGATGCAGGCCTCCCCCATAGTTTCCCTGAGGCAGAATCGGCGCGTGCCTTGTAAGGAGATTGCTCATCATACCGCTCGTGCAACAATACTATGTTGCCACGATGGAGTTTCAGATCAATATCCTGCGACGAACCAACCGATCAACGTGATATGCCGTGGATAGAGTAGTCGAATCGTTGGAAGCGTGCCTCGACGTTCCCACTCATCTTTTAATTCCAGCCTTAATCTCTCAATGGCGGAACAACTTGACTCAGACGTGGTCGATACATCGACCGAGGAATCAACGGATATCACAGCGACCCATACAGATAAGTCTTGGCTGAACCCAGTGGAACACTGGTCGCGCTGAGTGTAAAGTATAGCCACGGCACTGTGCGAAGCGATTAGCTCACCATACGAGCTTTCAACTTCATGAGAGGCTTACGGATCGCTGTACGTTCTGCTCCGTTCGTGTTCGCGGTGCTGAGGTTTGGCCCCAAGCTTCGCGTCGCTGCTACAAGCGGCTTGTGCCAACCCTGAATAGCTGGCTATCCCCGAAAGTTGTGAAAGTGCTCTTCCTTATCAGGCTCGCGCCACTAGCCTTCATGTGAGGGATCACGCCCACAGTCCATTGCTTCAGGATTGCTATAACGATCCTGAACAGCTGGGCCATCTAGTTATCGGTTTGTAAAAGATATCTCCGACAGGGGGCTGCTCTCAGTGGTGACAATTGCTGGGCCTGCCATCTGACTTGGAGAGCCATGAGCACCCTGCCTTCGCTGGTGCATCGTTGCATTCCAAGCTCGAATGCTATTAACTTCTCCGCCCTCAATGAGCACAATTCCGTCATCAGCCGGTATGCCGATCGCGGTCCCCTGATATCTTGATTCTTCTCCAGTCTTGCTGTGTTTTTTTTTCAAGGCTACATTGTCTGTCAAAACGTTCTGCTTCCTTAGCTTCAATCAGCAGGCGACGTACTAGTGAAGAAATCTTCCCTCGGCTCTGAGGCTTCCAATGCCACAATCTCTCCCTCGGAAGGTACCAGCCCAGCAATCCTCCGAACCTCACGGTTCTCCTCGCCCGTCAGCCATCTCACGAAAGCATCCATACCCCTCATGTCTTCTTCACTCTCACACTGCTCTTCCATGGTGCTCATCTGTGGTCGCAATGCACCTACGTCTTGTAATGCCAAACGCGCGTCGATGATTGTAGCTGTCGTCTCGTCGCGACTCGTCAGAGCATGGGCCGCTGTCTTCTGTGCCAACAATATGAGATAGCGAGATGCGAGATCAACGAGAGTGTCTAGAACCGCAGGACGAATGGCGTGAAAGCCGGCTGCTCGCAAAATGTGTAAAACTGGGGGGCGGAGTAGCGAGCTATGGAGAGCGTGCGAGGACATCTCGGAAATGTCAATCAGGGACTATCAAAAGGTGAAGTAGAATGCATATTCATGAACGCCACCTTGTAGATGATATTTACTTCATTCAATTCTTCAAGGGCCATGTGGGGCATTAAGTATCCACTTGGAGTACCTTAAGAATGCGAAGCTCAAAATATCACCGTATCAAAGACCTGTAATCTATCATTTGGCACTAGCCGGTATGTAAGACGCCAAGACCTTTTCTTTTCTATGGTCGCTTCCCTGACGAGCAATTCCTTGCTTGACACACTCGAACCCGTTGCACGAAACCTGTTCCTTCTGAAGTGAGGAGACCTTTCCGGCGGCAGACTGTATCCACTATGTCGGAGCCTGGTAGGCCTATTCTGAAGCTCAAGTTCACCACCTCTCAACGGCCTCCTGCTGAAGTTCCCAACACACCGTTCACCAGTACCCCAAAGCTTAAGCTCAAAGTCAAGCCTAAGGAAGAGTCACAGTCTCAGACTATCGCCACTGATGCTACTTCCGCTTCCAAACCGAAAGCACCTCGCAAACCCCAGAAGGATAAGCCAGTCCGCACAAGTAATCCAACCGCTAAGAAGCGAGCGCTTGAGACCCTTCCTACCAGTGATGATGAAGATGATCTCCGTGAAGACGTGCCTCAACCTAAAAGGAAACCGATCATCAAATTTGTTACCAAAGCCAATGGCTCTTCCAATGGAGTTCCTCTCTCTGCTTCGCCTTCTTCAGCACCTTTATCGAGCGGACCAAACAGAATCAAGCTCAACTACAATAGGACTAAGGGGGCCAAACTTAGATCCTACAAGGAGTACGGCACAGGCTATGATAGCTGTGCTTCAGATGCCGAATCTGACCCAGCTATAGAAGAGGACTTCATCCTACGCATGGAACCCGGCGATGATTGCGAGTACCTTCGGCAGGCCATTGCCGAACAACGCTTCGGCCCTAGGTCTCATGGTGGCGCCGATGTGCGGATGACTTTTCTCCAATCAAGCGGGCGAAGAGCCGCTATTGCTATACGTGGAACACTCTATGCGGCTGCCATGGTGGATCTTCCTTGCATCATTGAAGGCATGAAGAGCTGGGATAAGAAAGCATGGTACAAGAGTGTTGATATCTGCCAGATGCTGCTCGTCCTAGGAAAGATTAAATCCGAAGACGAAGCACTCAACTACCCTATGCCGTACGATGTTGACCAAAAGACTATGCAATATCCGCATGGTCTGACACCACCAATGTACCAAGCAAGAACGCGACGTTTCAGGAAGAGGATAAGCAGAACGGCCATCGAAGCCGTGGAATCTCAAGTCGATGCCCTTTTAAAGAAAGATGAGGCCGTCAGGGAGGGAGGATCAAGCACGTGGGAGATCGTTGATCAAGCTCTCCTAACCCAAGAGCGTAACGAGCGCTCACAAAGCGAGGCCAGGCAGGATGCGATGGAATTTGGGGAACAAGACGCTGAAGGCGATGACGACGACAACCAGCAATACGATATGAACGAGGACCCCGACTCCGTTCATGCTGACGGATTGGAAGAAGAGCTCGAACTAGCGATGATGGAGGTGGCTGAGGATGAAATTGACAGTCCTATGCCTGATAACGTAGCGGCCACCTCAGCACTTCCGGTGCCTCCTGATAGCGGTAACTCTGCTCTATCGCCAGCGTCCGCAATGGTCGAAACTCCTGCTGCGACAACACCTTCGAGAGGCGCAACCAGTGGGGATGAAGAGTCATCTGACGAAGGCGCGGACTCGGGTGATGAAGCCGAAGTGGACGAGGACACGTTGGAACAGCAACAAGACCTACAGCGGCAGAGAGCAGAAATATTGGACCTGGAGAACGCGATCAAGACACAACAGGCGGAGCTTGAAAGACAGCAGAACCCAATCTTCAAGCGAAAGCTCATGTCAAAGATCCAGAGCCTGAGGGAGGAGCTCGAACTGAGGAAAGGGGCAGCGGGGGAAGGCGATGAAGAGGATTGAAAGAGGCGGTAGCGGGCTGGCGTTGGTATGATTCTAGCACTTGATGTTTACATGATACCCTACAGTACGTTGGATTCATTGGAATAAGTTGGTGTTAAATTGATGGCTTCACCTATCGTCCTACAGCGGACAGCGACTTCGCCTGCGTGTCATGATTCTCTTCGACGAGCAGATCATCTCTGTACGCCACATACTGACTCGCAGGCTGCTGATGCTGGCATATCATGATGGCGTCTATACCCAAAACCCGCGACGGTAAGGCGTCAGGCCACACGGTCGCAACTGGAATCTTGAGATTCTCTGGCTTCTTCGTCGAGACTACAAGCACATCAACAGCTGGCAGTCGAGGCACATAGGGGTATGAGCATGCCATCTGCGCTTATCAAAAATTGGTTCGCGGAGTCGCTTCTGCAGGAACAGGGTCTCGATGTGGTTTTTTAGATTTTAGGGTCGGCTGGTAAATGCCGTAGCTCCCGCATATGTGGCTGATCAGTGGCTTTTGGAGCTACTTTAGGGAGGATTGATTTCATTCTTGTGCGGTTCACATAACTTCCCACAGTGACGATGGCAGTTACTGTGTCTCTAGGCTTGGTTGTGCAGTTTGTAGCAACCGCCTCATTTCCTGTTATCTGACATGACAGCTCCGATTTTGGAATCACATACGCAGACAAGCTGCTGCAACAATGATTACGGCCGTAAGAACATGCTACCGATCAAATTGTCTGAGGGACAGATAGGTGCAGTAAGAGGCCCAGACTTCTTGATCAGTTGTTTTCTTCATGCCGTGTCTGGCTTGCTACCCATCCTATATTGGATAGATGATGCAGACCTATATTCAAGTCTTGGCATGGCGCATCTCCAGATGCATGACGCTAATGTCCATCAGCTTCATCCGCACCGACATCTCTCGACTTCCCCTATGTGACACCACAGACTGCCTCTGCTGCCACCCGCGAGTACAAACCAGCTCACACGATCTGCCAGAGTTGATAAGATAATTCGCTGCATCTTTCCACCTGTCGAATGACTATACTATACCTGATTTGCCGCGCAACCTCTACAGGCCTCAGCCTTATCCCACAACTTCAACATCAACGTCCACGTCCATATCGAATCGCCAAGATCTGTCACCGACGACGACGTCGTCCCATCAGGCTAGGGGCCTTAGCCCCCACTGATGTTTACCAACATTGAACCTCGATCTTGCATGTAGAGATCTTTGATCACCACCAACCTTGTATGCTTTAACCTGCCCCTCGTGCTTGGTACCGCAAGGACCTTGTATCATCGATCTTTGAATCATTCTTCACGAGGCATCCCCTCGCCATTCATACTCTAGTCCATCAATTCCATCCATGACTCGCAAGCTCGCGCCTTGATAAGTCCACCTGAAGGAGCCCACTGCTCACTATCGACCACCACAACACCAAAATACTGAAACAGACAGTACCCACCATGGCTACCCAGTCACCGCTGATGCGTTCCGACTCTGGAGATACAGATGCGCAGATGACCGATATGATGAATGGTTTGCACGAGTCCAGCTCCGAGAAGAGTCCTCGTTTTGGTAACCTTGGTTTTCTGAAAGGCTTCACCGAGCGCAAGACCACCCGCGGTAAACAGATCCCGATTGACCCATTACTGCCCCATATGATGATGCTGAATACATCTGGACTGCAGACGGGCAACCTCAGAAGCGTCGTGGGCCTAAGCCGGACAGTAAGCCTGCCTTGACACGTCGTCAGGAGCTGAATCGTCAGGCGCAACGGTAAGATATTTGATTTATTATCCAACAATCAACCTACAAAAATTACGCTAAGCTCTCTGCATCAACAATACTGACTACGAATCCAGCACCCACCGCGAGCGTAAAGAAATCTACATCCGCACCATCGAAGAAGAGCTCGTCCGCACCAAGATGTCCTACAACAACTCCATCCAGGTCAACAGCGCCCTCCGCGAAGAAAACCAGGAGCTCAAGCAGATCCTTATGGCTCACGGCATCTTCTACCGCTCTGCAACCCCCGACCCGTCCATCGGCCATGGCACGCAGATTTCTCGCGAAAACTCCAATGGCCATTTCAACGGCCGCGACTCGCGTGAGCAATCTATCGGCCATGCCACGAGCACCTATGCCGCCAGCTCGCATGCGAGCACTTCCGGCACGCGCGTCGATAAGGCCGGGCTCAGCCCTGTGCCGATGTCGCCTCCGGGCTCCAGCACCAGCTTGCCGACCATGCAGGACCTGAACCATCAGCGCACCAAATCCGAGATCTCCCGTAGCCCGAAGACTGTCAATCACCATGTCAACATGGACCATGACCAGCTCGGGGTCGATCTCGTGCTAGCGTAAGTCCTATATCCCAGCACCCCATGCCCACCGTTATCGATGAGCTCCCCTCTCCACACACAAAGCAATATTAACACAATCCCAGCTTGGAGGCCGTCTGCCACGACCACACGCAAATGATGTGCGTCCGCTCCAACCAATCCGACATCCTCCCCTCCGGCCACGCCATGATGATGTCCTGCCCCACCCCGGAGCACATCCGCAACAAGCCGGACGTCGAGTATCCGCACCAAGCACCCGCTGGCATCTCCGCCGCCATCCTCATGAAGCTCTTCTCCATCAGCGCCACCCTCCCCATCAACGGCGGTGAAATCACTCCCGTCCAGGCCCTACAGCTTATCCGTATACATGAGCGCTATCGCCAGGTCACCCCTGCGGATTATGAGTTCCTGACTAACGATCTAAAGGGGAAGAGCCGTTGCTATGGGTACGTCACTATCGCCTTTCCCCCCTAAAACCCACTTAAACTAACCAAACATAAAACAGCTTCGGCGCCGTCCTCGAAGAGTTCGAAGTCCGCGACGCGCTCCAGCTCCTCTTCGAGAAGAAGCAGCAGGAATTCGCCGGCTTCAAGTTCTATTGAATAACGGACTGACCGTTCTACAAATGGGCGTTTGTTTGATTCGATTGTGCCAGTTGACTGCGTTTCGTCCATGCCATGTTTCTGCGTGTTTGTTTTTCCCCTGTTTACTACGATACCACAGCTGCAGCGGAAGATTGAATCTGCTCCCCAGTGTACATTAAGAAGCGACATCCCCAGTATGACTCGAGCGGCTGCGGCTGCGTTCTAGAAAATTAATCCACTTTTTTCCTCTGTCCGGACGCTCTTCTTCCCCTTTCCTCTGTGTCCCGCGCTCTCCGTCCGTATGCTCCCGCGCCCCCAAGGGTCCCAGAGCCTCTTCCCTGATCCCTCCTCCTCCTTCATCCCTCCCCGCCATCCGGGTCCCCCGCTCAAGGGTTTCCAGCGCACCATCCCGCATCTTCATCCGCGCTCCCCCCGTTCCTCTTCCTGCCCCCCTCGGCGTCCCTCCTCCCAGGCAAGCCGTCCATCATCACCCTTTCGCCTCGTCCATCCCTCACCCCCTTCCCCAACCCCGTGCCCACCCCCTCCTTCGCCTCAACCCTTCCGTGTCTCCCCCCCAGCAAGGGAGGGGCCCAGTGCCCTCTGATGGCCGGCATCCACACCCACTTCTCCACAACCCCAGAAAAAATCCGTAATCCGTGCGTGGATCCCAACCTAGGGGGAAATATCTCACAGCAGTCATGCACGATGGAGCGGACGAGGGCGCGATAGCTACGGGCTTTCGAGGAGGCGTGCCAGGTGCTGTGAATGGTTGAGGAGGAGGGGAGTTGATGGAGATTTTGAGGGGGGATGGGGGGGAT